>Ga0209415_10019268_pt1 | contig 10695 bp, 8 predicted proteins | sample PeaSoiSIISIP2007_FD_187696 | JGI IMG/M metagenome (GOLD analysis project Ga0209415, IMG submission 187696) | Peat soil microbial communities from Weissenstadt, Germany - SII-SIP-2007 (SPAdes) (version 2) | ecosystem: Environmental > Terrestrial > Soil > Wetlands > Peat | place: Germany... | reverse complement strand
ATCTAGGTGTTCGGTTCTATGCGGCCAACGGCACTCGCTACGGCTGGGTTCGTGTCCGGTTGCCCAATCTGGAGCTTGGCCCGGGCGGTTTACCATTGGAGCTTGCACCTGCCATCGTGGATTGGGCCTGCGAAACCCGCCCGAATAAACCAATCCGCGCCGGCGACATTGACTCGACCCGGGAGTCAGTCCAGTTCACAGTCGAGTTCCTCACCCCACGCCCTGGGCCGCGCCATCCGGCCCAAGTCGTCGGCACCGGCTCTTTCATTCTGACGGGCAACACGCTCCGCGGCGAGCTCAGCCTTGCGGGTCAATTCTCCTCCGCCCAAATCCTCGACTCAAACCACCCTCGCGCGACTGAGCGCCTCGTGTCAGATTTTGGTCAGCCCCTCGTCAGCACCAGCGGTCACACCGCCTTCTTCCATGACGCGACCCTCACCCCCTCCCAATTCATTCAACTACTTCACGGGGCGTGCTGCGTGACCATTGACGACGGCGCTCTCGCAGCTCGAATCCTGCCGCTCGCGGCAGTTCGCGATGACCGAGGGGACAAGCGCTGAGCAGATTGAATCCGGGTGGCACTCCCTTCTTCGGTGCCTTTTCTCAGAGCAGCTATGCTTGTCCCCATCAAGCCCGGCTAATCCGGGCAACAATAAAGCCTTGCCCGCGCCGCCAATCCATGCGATAGACAGCTTGGACTTCATTGTCCCGCGATGAGTGATATTGGCGCCCCAAATTTGAGTTCCAAGCACGCGTGGCGCGAGCTGGCTCACAAGGGCTTGCCCAAGCGCTCAGCTTCGGAACGGGTGGCGGATTTCCTTGAAATCTACGGCCTCTACGACGAGTTGACGGCGCGCGAGCAGGCCAGCCGCTGCATCCAATGCCCGAACCCGAGCTGTGTCACCGGCTGTCCCCTGTGCAATCCCATCCCGCAGTGGATGCTGTTGACCGCGGAAGGCCGCTTTCTGGAGGCCTCCGCCGTGCTGGGTTCCGCGACGAACATGGCGGAAATCTGCGCCCGGGTCTGCCCGACCGACCGCCTGTGCGAAGGGTCGTGCATTCTCAATGGGGTGTCCGAGCCCGTGTCCATTGGGGCCATCGAGCAATTCCTCGCCGAATATGCCTTTGCCCACGGGCACGTCGATGCCAGCACCGCCCCGCCGAACGGCTTGCGCGTGGCGGTGGTCGGCTCCGGCCCCGGGGGGCTGGCCTGCGCGGATGAACTGGCCCGGCGGGGTTATGCCATAACCCTCTTTGACTCCGCGCTGGTGCCGGGCGGGCTGCTGGTAAACGGAACGCCGGCCTTCAAGGTGGACCGCTCCATCGTGCAGCGCCGGCTTGAGATCCTGCAAAAGCGAGGGGTCGTCTTCCGGCTGGGCGTCAAGCTCGACGAAAACCTCTCGCTCGGAGAACTGCGCGTGGGCTACGACGCCGTGTTCCTCGGTTTCGATTCCCGCAAGGCCCGGCCGCTGGCGATTCCGGGCGCAGACTTGCAGGGGGTCGTCCAGGCCCTCCCTTTCATCCTGCAGAAGATCACCGCCGTGCCGCTCGAGCTGCCGTCCATCGAGGTGTCGGGCAAGCGCGTTTTGGTGCTGGGCGCCGGCGACACCGCCATGGATTGCCTGCGCACCGCCATCCGCTACGGGGCCAGCGAGGCGGTCTGTGTCTATCGGCGCGACCAAGAGGACATGCCCTGCGGCCACCACGAATACGAGAATGCCGTCGAAGAAGGCGCCCGGTTCGTGTTCCAGGCTGCGCCCGTCGCCGTGCTGGGCAATGACCAACGCCAGGTCACGGGCCTGCGGGTGGTCCGGACCGAGCTTGGCCTGATGGATTCCACGGGGCCGCGCCCGTTCCTGCTTCGGCCCGGCTCGGAGTTCGAGCTGGGAGCAGATCTCATCGTCGTGGCGTTGGGCTTCGACCCCCTGCCGTGCCCGCGCTCAGGCGATTTCAGCGACCTCGCCGTCAATGATTGGGGGGGGATTATCGTGGATGGCAACCAGATGACCAGCCTCCCGGGGGTGTTTGCCGGCGGCGACATCGTGCGGGGACCTAGCTTGGCACTGCACGCCGTGCGCGACGCGCGACGGGCGGCGACGCAGATCCACAGCTATCTCTCGGCACGGCGCAAGCCGGCGAACGCTTAATCAGGCGTAGGCGTCGAGCTTCGAGCCGTCGGGGGACACGCCGGATTGTTCGAGCAGTTGCACCATCGCCTGACCCTGTTGTTTGAACTGGTCCTGCGCCTTTTTGAGCACCGTGACCCCAACATCCTGCTGCGTGGTTTGGGCCTGCAACACACTATCGAGGAGGGAACTCGGCTGATTTGATACGGTCATGCTCATCGCTTATCGGCTGCCCCGTGAAAAGCTTTAGCGCCGGTCGGAAACGGCCGCAGCCGCTTTCCACTTCGTTCTCGGTGCTGGAAGACTTGCCAACTTCGCGCTGAATCTCCAGCCTGCGGGCCATGCTTGCATGGCTCCCTGGTTCGCTCGCGCGAAAGTTGACTCCCAGATGGCAGAAGACAAGCGCACAGTGCGCCATCGTGTTGTTTATGCTGGGCGACCTGGGGGCTTCCGGCGCGTCGCTCACCCCCAGTGACCTGTTGGCCAATGGCGTCCAGAACCCGCTGGCCCTCGAACGGCAATCGCTGCGGTTTACCTGGAGCTTGCAGGGCACCGCGCGCGGCGCAGCGCAGACGGCGTATCAAATCCTCGTGGCCTCAAGCCGCGAGCGGCTCCAGGCGGAAATCGGAGATTGCTGGGACAGTGGAAAGGTAGCCGCGGATAGGTCGGCTTCGGTCGAGTATTTGGGGAAGGCATTGCCTCCCGGGGTGCGCTGCTGGTGGAAGGTCCGGGTGTGGGACCAGGCGCATGAACCCAGCGGCTACAGCCGCCCCGCGTTCTTCGACACCGGCCTGGCAAGGGGCGAGTGGACGGCCCGCTATATTTGGGACAGAACCACGAACTTCAACCACTTCGCTTGCTTTCGGAAAGTGTTCTCGCTGCCCAGCCAGCCGGCGCTGGCGAAGGTGTACGTGAGCGCCCACAATGATTATCTCCTCTATCTGAATGGGCGGGTCCTTGGGCGAGGACCGGCCCGGAGCGACCCCTCCCGCTACGGCCAATACAATGCTTACGAGATCACTGACTCCCTGCGGAGCGGCCCGAACGTGCTGGCTGCCGTGGGGCATTGGCAGGGCAACTGGCGGGACTCAGGCGTGAATGCAAAGGCGGCCTTCCTGCTCGAAGCGCAATTCAAGTTCGCCGATGGCACCTTGCAAACTCTCGGCACCGACGAGTCCTGGAAGACGCTGGCAACGACCGGATTTGTCGAGACCAATGCGGTCTATTTTGGCGGTGCCGGCGGAGCAAGGAACCGGGCGGCGATTCAGTTTGATGCACGGCAGGAGCCGGAGGGTTGGACCACGCTCGCTTTTGACGACTCGAACTGGGCCGCGGCGACCGTGGTGGACCGTTCCGCTTTTGTCCTGTTTGCTCAAGGGGCGGCACTCCAGCAGGAGCAGGCGGAGCTTGAGCCGATCAGCGTCCGGCAAACGGGCGCGGCGTGGCGGGTCGGCTTTGGCCGGTGCGTTAACGGCTGGCCGAAGTTGACGATGCACACCAACCGCCCCGGCGACCGGGTGCGGATAAGCTATTTCCAACTGAACGGCGAAGCGGGAGGCAGCGGCTGGGACGAATATACCTGCCGCGGGGGTGTTGAGACCTGGAAACCGGATCTGGGGCGGCATGCGTCTTTTCAAGAACTGAAGATCACTGGTTATGCCGGGCCGCTGCGGGCCGAGGATGTGCGCGCGGTTTGGGCCTACACCGGCGCGCAGGTGGCCGGTCGTTTCCATTGTTCCAACGAGCTGGTCAATGGGATCTATGAAATGTGCGAGCGGTCAGCGCGGCAGAACGTGCAGCAGGGCATCATCAGCGTGGATGCCAACCGCGAGCAGTCGCCCTGGACGGCCGACAGTTGGAATATCGGCAACGTGCTCCTCTACAATCACCGCAATACCATGATCATGGACAAGGTGGTGCGCGACTATGCCGCCGAACAACTCCCGTGCGGCGACTTCTATGCCTGCAGCCCCGCGGCGATGTTCCGCATTCCGGAATGGTCGATGTACTGGCCCATGCTGCTTTGGCAGCAATACCTGTTTTCGGGTGACGAGGACTTGCTCCGCACCATGGCTCCGCGGCTATCCGCTTTTCTCAACTCGATCAAGGCCTACCAGGAACCAAAGACAAAACTGCTCAATCCGCCCGATGGCGACTTCAGCCACGGCAGACGAATTTCGGAATATGCCGGCGGCAACCTGCCCAGCGGCGGCTTCAACCTCGCCACCGCTGCCCAATACTACGAAAACCTGCGAATCGCCTCGCGAGTATTCACCGTCCTGCGGCAACGCGAGCAGGCGGAGCAGTACCGGCAGCAGGCGGATGAGGTGAAGGCAGGCATCAACGCTCACTTGTTCAACGGACGCTACTATCTGGCCAGGACAGACCGGCCGGAGATGTTCCCGCTCGCCTCGGCCTGGGCGCTGCGCTTCGACCTGGTGCCCCTGGCGGCCAAACCCAAAGTCCTGCAAGCCCTGCGGGAGCACGGAACGCCCGTGCTGGGCGGCTACGGCGGAGATGCCTTCTACAGCGGGCTCTTGCATGCCGGGGGCATGGGCGACTTCGTCGTTCGCGACCTGGCGCGTTACACGGCGATGCTCCAGGAGAACGGCGCCAACTGGGAAAGCTTCAGCCACGAAGGGGAATTCAACCACGCCTGGACCGCTTATCCGGGCTATCTCTTCCAGAAGTACTTCTCTGGCATCCAGCCGACCGGCGGGGGGTTTAGCACGTTCGATGTGCGGCCGGAGCTTGGCGGCTTGAGCTTTGCGGAAAGCGCGGTGCCGACCGTTAAAGGGCTGATCACCACGCGCTGGGACAAGCTCGGTAGCGGCCAGCTCACCCTCTTGCTTACCGTGCCGCCAGGCTCGCAGGCGACGCTTTACCTCCCCGTTGTTTCAGCGCGGAGCGCCACCGTCGAAGAATCCGGCATTCTCCTTTGGCCGAGCCAGTCCCCTGCCGGCGTCCCCGGCGTCCTTGCCGTCGAGCCGGAGGACGCTTTCATCAAATGCGTGCTGAGTGCCGGCGCCTACCGCTTCAAGATCACGGGGTCGAGCAACGGCTGACGTCTGGGGCCCTCTTGATCTCAGGAACTATCGAGGCGCGCCGGGCACTCGTCCGCTGCTTGCGAGCTGCTTGATTTCCGCCACAGCGGATTCGAGCCCGCGCCGGGTGAAGCCGGAGAGTTCCTCGCCAATGCCCATGTTCTCCGCGGGGATGGTCAGGAGCCAGGCCTCGGGTGCGCGGCCAAAAACGTCACGGGCCAGCGCCAGCAGGGTCGCCGGACTGGCTGAATGAGCCATGAGCTGGGAAGTGTCGGCGGGAGCAAGCGGGCGCAGTTGCACTTCCCGCGGTGCGTCCACGGCGGCATCCACAAAAATGACGACGCGGGCCTGCGAAACCGGGTCGGCGAGTTCGGGCGTCAGCAGCGGGCAGGCGAGCGCGCGAACCCCGGGCAGGGCCAGCGCCGCCACGGCCTCGGCCACCCTGGGCCCCACCCCGTCATCGCGGCGCAAGGTGTTGCCGTAGCCGAGGACGAGGAGGCCCGTTGGTGAGTCTGGTCGTTCTGATGCCATTCGTTACCGGTGAAGTATGGCGAGGTCCGTGGGCAACTCCAAACTCGAATCTTGCGGACCAGTCGCATCGCCGGGATGGTCAACAACGAAGACGGGAAGACGCCAAGAATGCCAGAGCGCAGGACGCTGAAAGGCAGGAGAGACAGTTCGCTTCCCGCCTTCCCGCCTTCGCTGTTCAACTCATGACAGCCGCCAACTCAGCCGCGCGCGATTTCGTTCAGCACCGTGCCGTCCGGCGCGATGAGCTGAACGTGCAGCGGCATTTGCCCCACTGCATGCGTGGAGCAGCTCAGGCACGGATCGTAGCAGCGGATGCCGTGTTCGACGCGGTTGAGCATGGGCTCGGGAATCTTGTTGCCGCGCACGTAATGGCGCGCGATCTGAGCGACGGTCTGGTTCATCGCCAGGTTGTTCTGGCCCGTGGCGACAATGAGGTTGACCTTCCGCAGCAGGCCGTCCCGGTCCACGGTGTAGTCGTGGAAGAGCGTGCCGCGCGGGGCTTCACTGACACCCACGCCGCGGAGACTGTTGATGCCGGCGTTGGCGCGCAGGTCTTCGCTGAGCAGGTCCGCGTCGTCCATGGCGGCTTCCACACGCTCGATCGATGCGAGGATTTCAATCAGCCGCGCGTAGTGGTAGAGGAAGGACGAGGTCACTGCGCTGCGCCCGCGGCCGAACTTCTTGAACTTCTTCAGCTCGGCGTCCGCTTTGGGGGTGCCCATCTGCTCGGCGATATTGAGCCGGGCCAGCGGCCCGACGCGATACATGCCGTCCGGGAAGCCCAGCGGCAAATAGTACGGTGATTTGAGATAGGACGAGCTTTGCACCGATTCCCCGATGTATTCGTAGTACTTCTGCGGATCGAGCTGGTCGGCGATGATGCTGCCGCTGCTGTCGGTGAAACGGATCTTGCCGCCGTGATGTTCCCAGGTGCCGTCCGGTTCGACCAGGCCCATGAACAGCGACGGGAAGTTGCCGAAGATCTCGATCTCCTTCTTGTGCGTGTCGAGCGTCTTCTTGAACAGGTCGAAGGCGATCTTGGTCGTGGCGTAGGCTTCCGGCAGCCAGGCGCGAATGCGGGCGCGGCCTTCCTCGGTCAGCGGGCTGCGGACGCCGCCGGGCACCGCCCAGGAGGGGTGAATCTTCTGGCCGCCCAGCACGGCAATGATCTCCTGGCCGAACTGGCGCAGGCGGATGCCGGCGCGGGCCAGCTCAGTATTGGCCGCGATCAGCCCGAATACATTGCGCTTGGCTTGGGGCGTGTCCCAGCCGAGCAGGAAATCCGGCGCGCTGAGGTGGAAGAAGCTCAGGGCATGGCTTTGGATGATCTGGCCGAGATTCATCAACCGGCGCAGCTTGTCCGCGGCCGGCGGGATGTTGACGGCCATGATGGCGTCGCCCGCTTTGGCGGAGGCGAGCAGATGGCTGACGGGGCAGATGCCGCAGATGCGCGGGGTAATGCCGGGCATCTCGCTGTAGGGCCGGCCCTCGCAGAACTTCTCGAACCCGCGGAACTCGACCACGTGGAACTCGGCGTCCGACACATTGCCGGCGTCGTCCATGAAAATGCTGATCTTGGCGTGGCCCTCGATGCGGGTGACGGGATCAATGACAATACGTTGAGTCATAATTATCCAAACTTAAGCTGCGCACCTTCGAGTTTCGGCTCTTCGCCGTTGAGCACCTGCACCAGCAGGGCCTTGATGCGCTCAGCCGGCGGGGGGCAGCCGGGCAGATAATAGTTCACATGCACGACTTCGTGCACGGGCATCACCCGCTCCAGCAGCGCGGGCACGATGCCCGGCTCCTTCGGCACGCCCGGATTGAGCTGCGCCGATTCAATGTAAGCCTTCTGCAGGACGCTCTCCGCGTTGCCCAGGCCGAGCTGATTGCGGATGGCAGGCACGTTGGCCGTCACCGCGCAGTCGCCGAAGGAGACGAGGACTTTGGTTCGCACGCGAACCTTGTGGAGCAGTTCGAGGTTGTCCTCGTTGCAGATGGCGCCTTCAATGAGGCACACATCCACTTGCTCGGGGTATTCCTTCACGTCCATGACCGGGCTGAAGACGATTTCCGCCTTGCCGGCCAGCTCGATCAGGAACTCGTCGAGGTCCAGGAACGACATGTGGCAGCCGGAACAGCCGCCGAACCAGACCGTGGCGATGCGCAGCAGCGGCTTCTCGCTGGTCGCCGTCTGGGTTTCCGTTTCGTGCTTTGTTTGCATGTTAACTGCTTTAGTCGGCAATCCATTGTTTCTTTTCCCGCGCCGTGACGATGAATTCGAGCTTGGTGCGGTCGCGCTCCATCTCGCCCACCGTCGAGCCTTTGTTGAACAGCGCGCCGGTGGGGCAGGACATGACGCACTTGCCGCACTTGGTGCAAGTGTCGGAGGTGCCCCACGGCTGATTGAGGTCGGTGATGATGCGGGCTTTGCCGCCGCGCCCGGAGACGTTCTTGGTGCCCGCGCCTTCGATATGCCAGCAGACCCGCACGCAGCGGCTGCAGAGGATGCAGCGGTTATGGTCCATGCCGAACAGCGAATGCGTGTTATCGACCTCCCATTTCGGGAAGCAATACTCGTAGCGCACGTGTTCCATCCCCTGGCTATAGGCCAGCTTCTGCAGCTCGCAGTGGCCGTTGGCCACGCAGACCGCGCACACATGGTTCCGCTCGGCAAACAGCAGTTCCAGCGTCATCCGCCGGTATTTGCGCAGCCGCTCGCTGTCCGTCTTGATGTCCATGCCCTCGCTCACCTTCGTGGTGCAGGCCGGGAGCAGTTTGGCAATCCCGGCCACTTCCACCAGGCAGAGCCGGCACGCGCCCACGTCATAGACGCCGTCCAGATGGCAGAGCGTCGGGATGGTAATGCCCGCCTCCGCCGCCGCGTCCAGGATCGTGGCGCTCTCGTCGGCGCTCACGTGTTTTCCGTCAATCGTTAAGGTCTTGGCAGCCATAGTAGCAAGGTCACTTTTGGGTTGCGGCTTCCGGACTGCTGGCCGCGGGTTTCTTCGCGCCGCCGTAGCCGTTCGGCCCGTAGGTATCCTTCTGGAGCAGCTCCGTGTATTCGCTCCGGAAGTAGCGCAAGGTGCTCAGCACGGGGTTGGGCGCGGTCTGGCCGAGGCCGCAGAGGCTGGTGTTCTTCACCATCTCGCACAGCTCTTCGAGCTTGTGCAGGTCGCGCGCGGTGGCCTTGCGCGCCAGGATCTTCGTCAGCAGCCCATGCATCTGCACGGTGCCGGCCCGGCAGGGAATGCATTTGCCGCACGATTCGTCCATGCAGAACTCCATGAAGAACCGCGCGACGTCCACCATCTTCGTGCTGTCATCCATCACGATCATGCCGCCCGAGCCCATGATGGAGCCGAGCTTGGTCAGCGAGTCGTAGTCCACCGGGGTATCGAGCGCCTCGGCCGGGATGCAGCCGCCCGAAGGGCCGCCCGTCTGGACGGCTTTGATCTTGCCGCCGTCCGGGGCGCCGCCGCCCATTTTCTCGACGATCTGCCGCAGGGTCGTGCCCATCGGCACTTCGATCAGGCCGGTGTTGGTGATCTTGCCGGCCAGTGCGAACACTTTGGTGCCCTTGCTCTTCTCTGTGCCGATGCTGGCAAACCAATCCGCGCCCTTGCGAATGATCGGGGCGACATTGGCGAACGTCTCGACGTTGTTGATTAGCGTCGGGGAGGCGTACAGCCCGCTCTCCGCCGGGAACGGCGGGCGCGGACGCGGCGTGCCGCGTTTGCCTTCGACCGAGGCCATCAGCGCGGTCTCCTCGCCGCACACGAACGCCCCGGCGCCGATGCGCAGGTCGATATTGAAGTTGAAGGGCGACTCGAAGACGCCGCTGCCCAGCAACCCCTGCTGCTTGGCTTGCTTGATCGCCGTCTGCAGCCGGCTGATCGCCAGCGGGTACTCGGCGCGCACGTAAATAAAGCCCTGGGTTGCGCCCACCGCGTAGGCTGCGATGGCCATGCCTTCCAGCACGCTGTGCGGATCGCTTTCGAGCACGCTGCGGTCCATGAACGCGCCCGGATCACCCTCGTCCGCGTTGCAAATGACGTATTTCTGCTGGCTCGCCGTCTTGGCCACCGTCCCCCACTTGAGGCCGGTCGGATAACCCGCCCCGCCGCGCCCGCGCAGCCCGCTCTTGAGAATCGCATCCAGGACATCTTTCGGGGTCATTTCCCGCAGGACGTCGTGCAGGGCCTGGTAGCCTTCCGCCGCAATGTAGGACTCGATGCGCTCGGGGTCCACGATGCCGCTGTTGGCCAGCACGATTGAAAACTGCTCGGTGAAGAACGGATCCTTCGGATTGCCGGTCTGCACCTTCGTCTGGCCGCCTTTGAGGGTGCCAATGAGCGAAGCCGCATCTTCTGGCGTGACCCGCTGGTAAAGCGGGCCGTGCCCCTCGGCGCTAATCTCGACGGTCGCGCCCTCGGCCGCCGAGTCCACCTGCACCATCGGGCCTTGGCAGCACAACTTCATGCAGCCGACCCCGCGCACCTCGACCTGGTCTTCGAGCCCCGCCTCTTTGACCGCCTTTTCCAGACCCTCCTTCACCCCTTTGGAGTTGGAGGACATGCAGCCCGCGGCCATGCAGCAGCGGACGACATATTTCTTCCGTGCCGCGCGTTCCTTCTGCGCAATTTCGTTCAGGTCATCAATTACCATGGCCAGTCCATCCTTTCACATGTTCGAGCACGCTGTCGGGCGTTTGCCGCGGCGTGACGGTGCCGTCATACACCACCGCCGGGGCGATGCCGCAGGCGCCAATGCAACGCGCGGTCAGCAGCGAGATCTGCCCGTCGGGCGTGGTCTCGCCGGCCTTGATCCCCGCCGTTTGCTCCACCGCGGCGAGCAATTGGTCCGCCCCTTTGACATAGCAGGCCGTGCCCATGCAGACGACGCAGGTGTGCCGGCCCTTGGGCTTGAGCGTGAAGAAATGGTAGAACGTGGCGACGCCGTACACGCGGCTGGCCGGCAGCTTGAGCCGGTAG
>Ga0209415_10019267_pt1 | contig 10695 bp, 8 predicted proteins | sample PeaSoiSIISIP2007_FD_187696 | JGI IMG/M metagenome (GOLD analysis project Ga0209415, IMG submission 187696) | Peat soil microbial communities from Weissenstadt, Germany - SII-SIP-2007 (SPAdes) (version 2) | ecosystem: Environmental > Terrestrial > Soil > Wetlands > Peat | place: Germany... | reverse complement strand
AGGTTCCAGCCCTCTCGGGATTTGGGCTGGCGACTACGTACAGAAAATGCCGGCCGTCTGGCAGGAATTGTGGCGCCCGGAGACTCACCTCCTGGGCTGTGGACGCCGGTTCGAGCACCACGGTCGACCGACCGCCGGCGGCCGGGACGGAGCACAGCGAGCCGGAATCTGCGTACAGAATCAAACCGCTTGAAGCCCACGTCCCACCGGATGGACGCGCTCCCACCGTCGGTGTGAGCGTCTGCGGCGGGCCGGAGGTGACCCCGATCCGTTTGATCTTGCTGCCGGCGAAGAAGCCGATGAATTGACTGTCAGGCGACCAGAACGGTCGTGAAGCGCCTTCGGTTCCCTCGAGGGCGCGCGGCTCGGACGAATCGAGCGACCGCAGCCAGAGCTGTGTCTTCCCCGAATTCTCGTCCTGTGCGACAAAGGCGAGGTATCGGCTGTCGGGCGAGATCAGGCCGCCCGAGGCGAGCGATGTTCCCCCCGGCAGGTCCTGGGTAAAGTGGAGCGGGCCGATCGCAGGCGGCGCCGACGAACGCAGCAACCGCGTCGAGGCGCCAACGACGAGGAGGATTGCCGCGCCGGCGACAACGGCCCACAGGAGAGGGCCGCCGGTTGGTATTCCCGCCACGGGCGTTGGCGCCGGCAGCGTCGCGGCTGTTTCAAGTTGCGCCTCCGGGAAATCAGAGGCGACTCTCATTGGTGACGATGCCATTGGCGATGGGCGGTCGCGGACCTCGACGACTGCCGCGATGAACCGGTACCCGCGGCGCGCGACGGTGGCGATGAACTTCGGCTGGCTCGGATCGTCGCCGAGGGCGCGGCGGAGCGCGGAGATGTTCTGCGTCAGGCTGTCTTCTGAGACAAAGGAATCCGGCCACACCGAACTCATCAGCTCGTCTTTGCCGACCACACGGTCGTGATGCCTGACGAGCAGCGTCAGCGCGTCGAACGTCTTCGGACTGAGCGTCAGCGGCTGATTGTCCCGCACGAGCTGACGGCGGGAGAGGTCGATTCGGAAGGCGCCAAACGTATAGGCGTCGACCGACCCGGCATCCGGAGGCGGAACGCTCGACGACGATCCGCCGTTGGGCTCAGCCACGGCGCAGATTCTAGCATCGGGCAGAGGCGCCGGCTGCCTTCGAAACTTATGACAAAAGCGCTGCAGCGCGGGACACTTATAATCAGACCTTCCGATGGGACATCCGACGAGCGCCGCTCCGGCACGTCTTCGTGACGGTCAGTCCTCTCCCGACGTCGGCTGGGCCATCGTCGTGGCCGCCGCTCGCGGCGCCGAACGTGCGGCTGAATCGAACCAGGTCGCGGCCTTCGCACTCGCAAGCGACACACAACTGCGGCCGGTGCCCGCCGGCGATCCTGACGCCCTCATTCGGTGGCGTCCGGATGCGGGGTGGGAGGCGATGCTGCCGGCCGACGATCCACGCCGTGCACCCATCGATCTGTACCTGCCGATATGCAGCGCCAACGCGGCCCGGCCGGTCACCGTTGGCCATCTCGGCCAGAGTCTCGACGGATTCATTGCCACGCACGCGGGCGAATCACGGTGGGTGACCGGCGAGGAAAACATCCTGCATGCGCATCGCCTTCGCGCGCTGTGCGACGCGGTCATCGTGGGCGCAGGTACCATCGCCGTCGACGATCCGCAGCTCACCACACGACTCGTGTCCGGTCCCAATCCGTTGCGGGTGGTCCTCGACCCAACTCGACGGCTCGCCGAACACTACCGCGTCTTCAACGACGACGCGGCAGAAACGCTGTACGCGTGCGGCCGCTCGCTCACGCGAGCGGACGAGTGCCGGTTCGGGCGCGCGACCATCGTCTCGGTGGACGACACGGCCGGGAGATTTGACGTCGCGGAGCTCTTACGCCTGCTCCGTGGGCGCGGGTGCACGCGCATCTTCGTCGAAGGAGGCGGCGTTACGGTCTCGATGTTTCTCGAGGCAAACCTCCTCGATCGCTTGCACATGGCGATTGCGCCACTCTTGATTGGCAACGGCCGGCCCGCCGTTCGCCTGCCGGCGCGCGCCGCCCTCGGCGACTGTCATCGTCCACGCTATCGCGTCTTCCGCATGGGCGGCGACGTGCTGTTTGACATCGACCTGAGCCCGGGCGCCGGTCATCGCGGTGACGATCAAGCCGATCGGCAGGCGCCGATTACGCGAGTCATTTAGCGAGTCCAACGTGCCAGGTCGAGACCGGTCTGGCGACCCACCGCCTCTCCTGTGGACTCGCGGGAGCGGACCTACTTGGTGGATGGCAGCCACGCGGCCAGGTCCTCGTGTCCCACGACCACGCGCGAATGGCGGAGGTCGACGTGGGCGAGACGCCGCGTCAGCCAGTCTCGAATCATCGCCGCGTGCTCAGGGGCGACCTCCAGCGCCGCCTCCGCCCAGCCTTCAATCAGCCGCCGCTGCAAGGCCTGCGCTTCGGGCGACAACACCCAATCGCTGACGTCGCGGCGCACGTCGTAGCCAACCTCGACGAAGCGCCGGACGGCGACGTCAACGGCATCCGGTCCAGCGGCCCGCCCGAATCCCCGGTCGTTGGCCTTCTGATGCCGATTCATGAGATCGCGAATCGCCTCGTCCTCCGGTTCCTCCGGCCAGCACCGCGAACCTCCGTTGTAGGTCAGCGCGAACAGCAGGGCCGCACCGCATTCGCGGCATCGGGCCGCGAGCGAACGAAGCCATGTTTCCGAGACCAGATCCAGCAGCGCCGAGGCGGTCACCAAATGGCGGCCGGTAAACACGTGCGGATCGTCGAGCGATCCGAGGTTCCGGGAGAGCGTTTCGATCTGGCAATTGGCGGTGCCCGCCGGCGCTTCCGCGAGGAGATCCGCATCGCGATCAAGCAGCAGCCAGTGCTGCGGGCCGGGCAGGCGCGGCGACAGATAGCGGACGTTCGAGCCGGTTCCGGACCCAAGATCCAAGATTTGAACTGAATTCTCGTGCGAGAGAACGCCGGCCATCGCACGCGTCAGCGAGGCGGACCGCGCCGCGGTGTCCGCGGCCTCGCGCAGCGCCAACCAGCTCGAAAGTGAATCAGGCATCGGGGCCTCACCGTCATCATGAAGCGCAGTGCTTAGCATTTCGGCAGGCGCTCGAGGGCGGCGGTCATGTTACTGACCGCCTCGTCCCAGGTGGGCAGCCGATCGCGCACACGGCGTGCGCCCTCGGCAAGGCGGGAGCGAAGGCGCGCGTCGCCCAGCACCTGCGACAGCGCGTCGGTCATCGCGCCGATGTCGCCGGGCGGCACGAGTAGTCCAGCGTGATCGCCGACGAGCTTGGGAATCGCACCTGTCGTCGTGCTGACGACTGGGAGGCCGCGCGCCAATGCCTCCGCCACCGCCATGCCGTAGGTCTCATGGCGCGTCGCCAACACGAACAGATCCGCGGCCTCGAAACAGGCGGCCAACGCCGCGGCACCCAGCTCGCCGACCAGTGACACATGATCTTCGAGACCGTCCGCGCGCAGTTGAGCGCGTAATCGTTCGCCAGTCGGCGGATCGCGGTCGAGGCTTCCGGCGCAGGTCAGATGCCAATTGCGGTGCGGAACCGCCGCAAGCGCGCGGAACAGGATGTCGTGACCCTTCCCCGCACTGAGGGTCGCAGCACACAGGAGGTGAAGCGAGCTACCGGCGGAGCCGCGCGAGAGTGGCGCGCGCTCGGTACCCGGCTCGACGATTGCAATCCGATCACGGGCGACACCGTAATCGGCCAGCGTCGCGACCGTGGACCTGCCGGTGGCGACGACCAGCGCGGCGCCCGCGAGCGCCCGGCGTTCGCCGGCCTCGAGCCGGGCGGCAGTATCGCGGTCGATGCCGACCTCGGCGGCGCGGGGCAGATGGACGATCGCGATGATCCGGAGACGCGACGCTTCGCGTTCGAGCTCGGCGGGCATCGCCCCGAGCGCGAGTCCGTCGATGAGCACGATGAGGCCGTCGGGGATGGCAGCGAGCACGCGAGCCGCGTGATCGAGCGCCGGATCGGCCGGGTGCGGAAAGAGGTCGTCGAGTTCTCGTACTTCAACCGACCATCCGCGCGCGCGCAGCCCCGCCACCATTCGGCGGTCGTACTCGTAGCCGCCAGTTCGCATTTCGAGACGCCCCGGGACAATCAGAAAAAGGGACGGCACGCAGGCTCTCGGTCACCTGTCGCCAATGGGTCCATCGAACGATGCCGCGGCCACGTGCGACTCGTGCAGCGTCACGCGCAGGCTCTCGACCGCGCGCGCGCCGGCTCCGAGATCGCCGCGCGTGATCGCCGCCGCCATCCGATCGAACACCACGCGCGCGAGGAACTCCGTCGTCGTGTTCCGCCCGTTGAACGAGGGATGCTCATCCAGGTTCCGGTAGTTCAGCTCCGCGAGCAGCGCGCGCAGCGCGTCGGTCGCTCGACCGATGTCGAGGACGACGCCGTCGGCATCGAGTTGGGGGCTGCGAAATTCCACGTCGACGACGTAGGTGGCCCCATGCAGCCGCTGCGCGGGCCCGAATACCTCGCCCTTGAAGCTATGGGCAATCATCACGTGGTCGCGCACGGTTACGCTGTACATGCGAAGTGCACGATTGTCATTTTCCGTAACGAATGCGGTGGCACAACGTGTCACCTGGCGAATCTGCCAGCTGCGCCATCGTCTCGGGCAACGCCTCGAACTCGGTCTCGCCCGTAATCAGCACGTCGACCACCGCGTCGGCGAGCATCGTGAGCGCGAGCTGCATCCGCCGTCGCGTGTCCCAGCGCGCGCGTTGAGACGACGCCACGCTGCCGACCTGGGACGACACCAGCGTCAACCTTCGCGCATGGAACGCTTCGCCGAGCGGCAGCGGCACGGTTCGATCGCCGTACCAGCTCAGCTCGACGACCCTCGCCTCGAAACCCGCGACCCGCAACGCCAGCTCGAGACCCGCTGGCGAACCGCTGGCGTGGAAGACGACGTCGGCGCCCTCCCAGACGTCTTCCGGCCGGGCGAAGCGGACGCCGAAGACGTGTGCGATGGCCTCGCGCTGCGGGTTGATGTCGACGAGCTCGACGTCGCAGCCGGGTATGCGTCCTGCCAGCCACGCAACAAGACAGCCGATGGTGCCACCGCCGACGACGACAATGCGATCCCCGACGTGTGGGCGCGCGTCCCACAACCCGTTGATCGCGGTCTCGAGGCTGGCGGTCAGCACGGCGCGCTCGGGCGGCACGTCGTCTGGCAGTACGTGCACGGACTGGGCGGGCACGATGTAGCGCGTCTGGTGTGGATGCAGCACGAAGACCTTCCGATCCTGCAGGTCGCGCGGACCGCGCTCGATCTGCCCCACGCTCGCATAGCCGTACTTGACCGGTGCGGGAAAATCCCCGACCTGGAATGGCGCCCGCATCCGCTCGGTCTCACTGGACGGCACCGAGCCGTGAAACACCAGGGCCTCGGTTCCGCGGCTGATCCCGCTGTACAGCGCGCGGACGACGACGTCGTCGGGCGAGGGCGTGGCGAAGGGCTCGGACCGGATCTCGCCCCGGCCGGGGGCGACGATCCAAAACGCGCGCGCGTCAACGACCATCCGCCAATTCTGGGCCTTCGCGCCGCACGATACAATCCCAGCCTCCGCATGACTGATCTTCAGCGCGCGAGCGCCGTCAGGACTCAAGGATCCGCTCTCGTCGCGGTCGTTGGCCTTGCGGTCCTGACTCGGGCCGATCTGGATCTCAGCGACTGGTATCCATTCAAAGCGTCGGCGTTGTTTGCCATGATCACGCTGCTCGTTCTCGGCTGCGTGCGGCAGCACCACCCGTTCGAACGCTTTGGTGCAGCCAACACGGTCACGACGGCGCGAGCCGTGCTCGTCGTGCTGGTGGCCGCCTTCATCGGCGAACGGGCAGCCCCGGAAGTCGCCGCCACTGCAGCCGTCGTCAGCCTCGTCGCGACGCTGCTTGATGGTGTCGATGGTTGGCTCGCGCGCCGCACCCGAAGGGCGAGTGCCTTCGGTTCGCGGTTCGATCTGGAAACCGATGCCCTGCTGATCCTCGTCCTTGCGATCCTCGCCTGGCAATATGGCAAGGCCGGTCGGTGGGTCCTTGCGTCCGGGCTGCTGCGTTATGCCTTCGTCGGCGCGGGCTGGGTCTGGCCATGGATGCGGCGTCCGTTGACACCCAGCCTCCGCGGAAGAGTGATCTGCGTGGTCCAGATCGTGGCACTCGTCCTCGCGGTCGTGCCGGTCGTCACGCCGCCGGCAAGTGCCGTCGTGGCCGGTCTTGGTCTGGCTGCGCTCGGCTACTCGTTCCTGGTGGACACGTGGTGGCTCTGGCGACAGCGTCCCAGCCTGGACACAGCCACATGAATCTTCCGTACGCCATAATCGACACAGTGGACGGTCCCAAGACCTGGCTCCGTTGGATTACGCTGGCGGCGGCAGTGTTTCTGCTCAATGCGTCGCTCACCTTTCTGAACGCGTGGCCCACGCCCGCCATTCGCTGGCGCGGCGCGCTGTCGATCGAGCTCGCCGTGCTGATCCTCGTTCTGGCATGGGCGAGCCAACCGCTGGGACCTCCGTCGCGCGCCGCACTCCGCTGGCTTGGGGCGCTGTGGGTACTCCTGGTGCTCGGCCATTACGCCGACGTCACCGCCCCCGCTCTCTACGGCCGCGAGATCAACCTCTATTGGGACCTGCGATTCGTCCCCGCCGTCGTCGCCCTGCTGGCGCGACCGGAGCGGCTTTGGATCGTCGCGCTCGCCGCTGTCGCGGCGTTGCTGATCCTCGTCCTGTTGTACCGGCTTCTCCGCTGGGGACTCGGACGTATCGGCGATGCGATGGCTGACGCGAGCGAGCGTCGTACGCTCGCCGCAATCGCGGCGGTGATCGCCGCGCTATTTGTCGGACAGCGCATGAACGCCGCGATGCGCGGTCCCCTTCCGCCCGGCGCGCACGTGCCAGGCGACATCGCGTTTCCCGGTCCGGTCATCCAGACGTACATGCATCAGGCGCGTCTCATGGCAGCGACTCTCAGCGGCTCGCGATCGCTCGCCCGCAGCCCGTCGATGAACTCCGACCTTGCGCTCGTGCGCGGGGCCGACGTCCTCCTGGTGTTCCTCGAGTCGTACGGCGCCGTCAGCTACGAGCGTCCCGAGTTCGCCGCGCGTCTCGCCGAGAGCCGCGCGCAGCTCGAGGCTGCCATTCACGACACACATCGAGATGTCGTCTCCGCGTACGTCGAGTCGCCGACATTCGGCGGCTCCTCATGGCTCGCCCACATCAGCCTCCTGTCCGGGGTCGACGTGCGCGACCACGACACGAACGCGGTGTTGATGACGCAGAAGCGCGACACGCTGGTGACCACTTTTGAGAGGCATGGCTATCGGACCGTCGCGCTGATGCCCGGGACCTGGCAGGACTGGCCGGAAGGGTCGTTCTACGGATTTGACGAGATCTACAGCGGCGCGCGTCTCGACTACCGCGGCCCGCCCTTCGGCTGGTGGGATATGACGGATCAGTTCGCGATCGCGCGCATTGACGCGCTCGAGGTCAATCGCCCGTCGCGTGCGCCGCTGTTCGTGTTCTTTCCGACAATCAGCACGCACATTCCGTTCACCCCGACGCCTCCGTACCAGCCCGACTGGCCGCGCATGCTGACGGACCGTCCCTACGACGACGCTGCTCTGGACCGGGCCTATAATCGTCAACCCGACTGGCTGAATCTTGGGCCGAGCTATGCCGACGCGCTGGCATACGCGTACGAGACGCTCACCGGCTATCTGCGCATGCACGCGGACAGCGATTTCGTGATGATCCTGCTCGGCGACCATCAGCCGGCAGCGGCCGTCACGGGCGAAGGCGCGCCGTGGGACGTCCCCGTGCACGTCGTCGCGAGCCGCCATCCCATACTCGACCGACTGCTGGCGCACGGCTTCCGGCCGGGCCTCATGCCCGAGCGTCCACGTATCGGCCGCATGCACGGGCTGGCGCGCGTGTTGCTCGATGCACTCGGGGATCGCGAGCCTGCAGTCACCAGGGCGCCGTAGTTCGCGAGCGTTGCTGAACGCTGGCGCGCTAAGTACTGCGTGTCATCAGTACGGTGAGGCACCGAGGGCGGCGAGGCGCCAGGCGGGCAAAGCGCGACGACCGAGAGTATCGGGAATAGTGGCCCGGTGTCGTCGAGGGCGATCAGCGGCCGCCGCGCCCCACTCGATACTCGCGGATGATCTTCAAGTAGTCCTCGTCGGTCGTCGTCACGCCCGCACTCAGTCCACCGAGCACGCGCCGCGCGAGGCGCCGTTCCAGCGAGTCCTCTGGCCCTTTGGCCTGATCCGACAGTCGCTGCCATCGCTGGCGAAGCTCCAGGAGCGCGGCGTCCCGCTCGAGAGGAGAGACGAGACGGTCCTCCGCCGACAGCACGTCGGCCATCATTCGTCGTTCGCGGTCGTCTTCGTCGTCGTCTTTCTTGAGCGCGTCGCGCACGCCTTTGTCGCGTCCGAGCTCGCCCGCGCGGACCGCGAAGGCCGACACGTCCTTCAGCCCGTCGAAATCGGCGACCACAGACTGCAGGGCGAGAAAGGTATTTTTGTCCCTGCCGGTGCCGACGGCCGCCACGCGTTTCGTGAAGATGTGATCGACTTCCTTGTCATCGCGAGGCTTCAGGCCCCTCTTCATCGCCTGCAGTTCCATCCACTCGACGGCCTCGAGCGCCACCGCACTGGGCAGCCACACGTGCCCGCCTTCGAAAATGGCGAGATGGTGGGGACTGGTCAGCTCGCGATCGAGCCTGCGCATTTCGAGGTGGTTGAAGTCCTCCGTTCCCGCGGTCTCGAAGATTGGAAATGGAAGCGTCTTGCGAGGCCTTCCGTCCGGATAGCCCGCGCTCGACGCCATGACGCCGGCGACCTTCTGCGATGCGAGGGCGATCCCGAGAGCCACCCGCGCCCCGCCCGACATGCCCGCCGTGTACATGCGCTTGGCGTCCAGGTGAAAGCGCGAGGCGACGTCGCCCGACATGGCCATCACCGCCGGCGTGCTCGCCGATCCATTCCGCGAGTTGTTGGACCCGGCGACAATGAATCCGTACTGTTCGGCGGCGGCCTGGTAGCGCTCCACCCCACTGCGTCCGCGGCCCCCTGGATCGAATGCGAAGATCACCGGCCATTCACGGTCGGGCGTGTAACCGGACGGGATGAACAGCGCGTAGCTCTGCGTGGGATCGGCCTCGCACTTCACGACATCAATGATCTGGCCTGCGGGAATGATCTGGCCCGCGGGAATGACCTGACCCTCCGGGACATCGGCGGCGAGCGTCGCCGAAAGGGCCAGCGCGAGAGCCGCTGGAAACATGCCTTATTCTATACGTGCCCGCATGCGCGCCTGGACTCTCCTGCTCGTTTTCGGCAGCGCCGCCGCGTTGCTCGCCGAATCAGCCGCTGGGTTGCGCTGGACGGCACCCGCGGGCTGGAAGTCTCAGCCCGCGCAGCCACTGCGTGCCGCCACCTATAGGGTCCCTCCGGCGCCCGGCGACAAAGAGGACGCGGAGTGTGGCGTGTACTTCTTTGGTGCGGGTCAGGGCGGAAGCGTCGAGGCAAATATCGACCGCTGGAAGGGCCAGTTCCACGGACCGAAAGGCGCGCCGGCTCAGGCGGTTGTCACCAAACGGTTGGTCAACGGGCTGGCCGTGACGAGAATCGACGCATCGGGTGACTACTCAGGAACGGGAGGACCCCTCGCCGCTCAGGTCTCCGTGAAAAGCGGCTACCGCCTGCTCGGCGCGATCGTCGTGGGACCGGGCGGAAACATCTTTATCAAGTTCACCGGCCCCGCGAAAACAGTCGCCGCCAACCGTCGGAAGTTCGAGCAGTTCGTCGGCTCGTTTGCACCAGATAAATAGCCGCCTCCTGAATTCGACCTGGGGTTCACCTGCGTGTGGCGTCGCTAAAGCAGCGTCCCCACCTCACCGAGCATCGCTTTCCGAATCAGGGGCAAAGGCAGCGGCCCGAGCTTGATGAAATCGTCGTGGAACCGTTGAAGCGAATACTGCGCGCCCATCTTGGCCCGGTAGTCGTCGCGGAGCTTCAGGATCATGAGCTTGCCCATCGTGTAGTAGCCGTAGAGCGCGTCTGCCGTGCCGCGCTTGGCTTCCTGGAGGGCGACTGGATGAGGCTGGTGCGCCTGGGTCTCGAACAGCTTCGTCGCCTCGTCGACCGACATTCCCTGCGTGTGCATCTTGATGCCGACGATGAACCGGACGTCGCGCAACAGCGCGTCCTGAAGCTGGGCGAGCCGGTATCTGGGATCGTCGCCGTGAAAGCCTTCATCGAGCATCATCTGTTCGCAGTAGTGCGCCCACCCTTCGATGTTTGTGTTCGCGCCGAACACCTTCCTGACGTCTGACGGGAAGTCCTTTGCGTAGAGGAACTGGATGTAGTGGCCGGGATAGACCTCGTGTACCGACACGTTGCTGATCATCGCGTAGTACCAGGAACGCATGTAATCGTCCTGCTCGGCACGCGGCAAGCGACGATCCGGCAGCGTCATGTTGTAGAACGCCTGCAGCCTGGCCGTCTCGAAGGGCCCGGGCGTGTCCATCGATGCCGAGGTCGTCGAGCGCAGGAAGGGTGGCGTCTCCTTGACGTGCGCGGGCTCCGACGGCGGGACCGTGATGATGTGGTGCTCGAGGATGAACTGCCGCAGCGAATCGAGCGTGT
>Ga0209415_10019266_pt1 | contig 10696 bp, 8 predicted proteins | sample PeaSoiSIISIP2007_FD_187696 | JGI IMG/M metagenome (GOLD analysis project Ga0209415, IMG submission 187696) | Peat soil microbial communities from Weissenstadt, Germany - SII-SIP-2007 (SPAdes) (version 2) | ecosystem: Environmental > Terrestrial > Soil > Wetlands > Peat | place: Germany... | reverse complement strand
AGGCGCGAGAGGTTTCGAACCTCCGACCCCTACCGTGTCAAGGTAGTGCTCTACCACTGAGCTACGCGCCTGAAAGACCCATCCCGATACCGTCGCGGCTCCCTCGTGTCAACGGAGTGCCACGGGCTCGCTTCGCCTGTCGTCCGGCACCTCCTCGGCGCGAATGCTAGCGTCCCCGCCGATGAAGAGCCGCTACGATCCCGACGCCGCCGCCCGTCTCGTCAAGTCCCTCGCACCGATCGCGTCCGAGCCGCTCGCCCTGCGCACGTACACCGCGCGCCTCATCGGCGCAGAGCCGTCGCTCGTCTTGCACGGCGGCGGCAACACGTCGGTCAAGACGACGGCGACGACGCTCCTCGGCGACTCGATCGAAGTCCTGCACGTGAAGGGCTCCGGCTGGGACCTCGCGACGATCGAGCCACCCGGCCATCCCGCCGTGCGCCTCGAGCCTCTCCGCAAGCTTCGCGCGCTCGCCTCGATGACCGACGAGGCCATGGTCAACGAGCTCCGCACGAACCTGCTCGACGCCTCCGCGCCGAACCCGAGCGTCGAGACGCTTCTCCACGCGCTTCTCCCCGCGCGCTTCATCGACCACACCCACGCCGACGCCATCCTCGCGCTCTGCGACCAGCCCGAGGGCAAGCGCTTCTGCACCGCGATCTTCGGCCGTGGCCTCGTCTGGATTCCGTACGTGATGCCGGGCTTCGCCCTCGCGAAGCGGTGCATCGAGGCGTTCGAGGCCGTGGCGACGCGCGACGAGCCGTCCGTCATGGTCCTCGAGAAGCACGGCCTGTTCACGTGGGGCGAGACCGCGCGCGAGAGCTACGAGCGGACGATCGACGCGGTCACGCGCTCGGAAGAGTACGCCGCGGTCGCGCGTGGGATGCCGGTGTCGGCGAGTGGGAGCGTCAGCAGCACGCCCCCTCCGGGGCGCGGCTCTGCCGAGACGGTAGTGCTCCCGCGCCTGCGCGGCGTCCTCGCGAAGCTCGCCGGCGACGTCCCCGAGCGCGGGCCCATCGTGCGCACTCGGGCGACGCGGTCAATCCTCTCCTTCCTCGCGCGGCCCGACGCGGGGGAGCTCGTCTCGATGGGGTGCGCCACGCCGGATCACGTCTTGCGCACCAAGCCCACGGCGCTCCTGGTGCGCGACCCCGCGTACACGGATCCGGCGAAGCTCGTGCAGCAGCTCGAGGCTGCCGTCGTCGAGTACGGGCGCACGTACGACGCGTACTTCGAGGACATGTGCCGCGCGAAGGGCGTCACGCGGAAGAAGCTCGACCCCTGGCCGCGCGTCGTCCTCTTGCCGGGCTTCGGGGCGTGCTCGATCGCGCGGACGGCGCGCGACGCCGACGTCGCCCTCGACATTGTCGAGCACACGCTCGACGTGATGGCGGCCGCCGCGGCGGTGGGATCGTACGCGCCGTGCTCGCGCGCCGACCTGTTCGACGTGGAGTACTGGAGCCTCGAGCAGGCGAAGATCAAGCCCCCGCCGCAGGAGCCCCTCGGCCGGTGCATTGCTCTCGTCACGGGCGCGGCGAGCGGCATCGGCCTGGCGACCGCGACGCGGATGCTCGCGTGCGGCGCCCACGTGGCGATGATCGACAAGGACTTCGACGCGCTCGCGACCGCCGTAGGCCCGCTCACCGCGCGCGGCAAGGAGCGCGTGCTCATGGTCGTCGCCGACGTGCGGAGCGTTGATCAGATCAACGCGGCGATCGCGCGCACCGTGGGCGCGTGGGGCGGCCTCGACGTGCTCGTGTCGAACGCCGGGACCGCGCCGGAGGGCCAGCTCGACACGGTGTCCGGCGAGGCGAGCCTGCGCGAGTCGATCGACGTCAACTGCCTGTCGCACGTCCATGTGGCCCGCGCTGCCGTCGACGTGATGACCGCGCAGGGCCGCGGCGGGTCGCTGTCGTACAACGCCAGCAAGAGCGCATTCAACCCCGGGCCGGGCTTCGGCCCGTACGCGGTCGCCAAGAGCGCCCTCATCGCGCTGATGCGCCAGTACGCCGTCGACCTCGCCCCCCGCGGCATCCGCTCGAACGCCGTGAACGCCGACCGCATCCGCACGCGCCTGTTCGGCGGCGGCGTCCTCGAGTCCCGCGCGAAGGCCCGCGGCCTCAGCGTCGACGACTACTTCCGCTCGAACCTCCTCGCCCGCGAAGTGACGGCCGACGACGTCGCCGATGCGTTCGTGTACCTGGCGACGGCGCGGTCGACGACGGGCTGCGTGGTGACGGTGGACGGCGGGAATGCCGCGGCGTTCCCGCGGTAGGACTAGAACCTCAACGTCAGCTCCGCCCTCGCCCCCTCGAACGCAGGGAAGAACCTGCAGATGCCGCTCGCGCACCGGAACGCGGCGCGCTGCTCTCCCACGAAGACGCGCACGTTCGAGCCGCTCGTGAACTTGTAGAGCACCGAGCCGTTTACGTACGTCCTCGGCTGGAGGATGAGGGTCGTGTACTCGAAGCCCTGCGTGAACACCCACTTCGGTGCCCACCTCAGCGCGACATAGTTCTCGCCCTCGACCCAGTACTGTTCGCCCTGGTTCGGCCCGCTCGTGTGGATATTGTACCCCTGCTCCAGGCGGTGCCGGTCCCTCCCCTGCACCTCCAGAGACCAGGGACCTCCGAGGTACTTCGCCACCGAGTACTCGACGTGCTGCTCGCGGTACTGAGCCAACCCGCTCACGGTCGTGTCGTCGCGGATCCCTGCCGAGGCGAAGACGTGGCTCAGGCGGTCGTCGAAGGTGAGCTCGACGCCGCCGGCGCCGTCCCACACGACGTCCTGAACGGTCGCCGCCGGTATGTTCTCGGAGGTCTTCGTGTGGCCGAGCTGGTCGCACAGGCCGTTCGGCTGCTCGGTCAGGGAGTAGGCGTACACCCCTTGCGCGTACACGAGCAGGTCGCGGTTCACGTTCACGTCCTCGCGTAGCCGCCCGCCCTCGACGCACGCGTTGAAGTCCCCCGTCCCCTCGGCGTCGAGCATGTTGAACGACTCCGCCGGTGGCACGAACGTGTACGCCACGATCGCGAGCTCGGGCGCCTGCCGCCCGACCGACGCTGCCACCGTGTAGAAGTTCCGGTTGCTCTTCACCTCGAGTGTCGTCGACGTGCTCCCCACGTCGAACGTGAGAGCCGCGTAGAGCGCGTTGCCGTTCGGGCCCGTCAGCTGCGCGGTCGTGTCTATCGCGGGATTGGCTTCGCGCTGCTGGACCGCGGCCTCCACGTACAGCGTCCCGTGGCCCCAGAGGCTCGGCACTTCGAGCGACTGCCCGGCCATCGTGATGTCGTGCGCCTGCAGCCCGCGAGGTACGGAGTTGAGACTCGAGAGCCATAGATTCGTGTCGGTCGGGTTGCAGGTGCCGAAGGTCACGGTCGCGGGGTCGGTCGCGAAGTCGGTCTGGATGTTCCCCGTGGAGTCATAGTGGTAGGGGGCGCACCGCGAGAAGCGGACGACGTGCGTCGACAACGTCACCGGCAGTCCACGCCCCGCCTGGATGTCGATCCCGACCAGGCGATCGCTGCCGTACTCCGGCGTCGCCTGGTCTCCAGCTACCAGGTCATGCGTCACCCAGAGCCCGCGGCCGGTCGCCTCGTCGACGCGCGACGGGTTGGCGAACCCCGCCACGGCCGTCACGGAGAACGGGTCGCGTGTGACCTGTACCTTGCCGCCGCGGATGGTCGTGTCGATTCCGAGCTCGTCGACCTTGCGCATCGAGAGCGTCAGCCCACGCCCGAACTGCGCGTACGCGTCGCCTGCGGTCACCTCGACGCCCGGCGCCGAGTACGTGGCCCACATCTTTGCCGGGTAGATCGAGCTCTTGTAACGCGACTCGTTGTCTTGCGCGATCTGCGGGAGCGTCACCGCCGGAAACTGCGAGGGGCGATCGGCGGGGCGGAAGGCATAGACGGCCGAATCCAGACGAAGCCCGACGGTCCAACGGTCCCACCGTAGAGACGTGTTCAGTCGGTTGAGCCACTGCCCCCATCCGCTGTCCTCGAGGGCCGACGCCGGAGGGTAAGACTGCGTCGGAGGGAGGCCCGGAGGCGCGCGCGCGTCGAAGTGCTGCGCGAGGATGCTCGTCTCGGTCACGTCGAGCTGGACGGCGTCTCCCTGCAGCCTACCGACGTCGGCGGCCTGGGCAGCCGGCGCCCAGAGCGCGAGCGCCATCGCGAGTTGGGCCGCTACGCGTCGCACGTCGGCTCAGGGAGGAGCAGCCCCAGGAGCCTGGGCCGGAGAAGCGCCGGCATCCGGCCCGCCGAGCTCCCGCGCCACGTCGGCCGCGAGGAGCTTCTCCTCACCGGGGTTGTACCCCTCGCGCACCGCGACGATGCGGCCGCTACGCGCAATGAGGACGCTCAGCGGCATCGACTTCTTGGGGTCGTACAGGCTGGCGATTCGCGAGTCTTCGTCCGTGACGACCGGGAACCCGAGCTCGAACCGCTTCACGAACGCGTGCACGTCGGCGACCGTCTCCGGCCCGTCCATCGCGACGCCGACGACGAGGAGGCCCTTGCTCTTCTGCTCGTCGTAGAGCGCCTGCAGGTGCGGGAACTCGGCCTTGCACGGCTCGCAGAACGTCGACCAGAAGTCGAGGAGGACGACGCTCTTGCCGAGGTGATCGCTCAGGCGGAACGTCTTGCCATCGACGCCGGCCGCCGTGAAATCCGGCGCGACCGTACCCGCCGCCGACGCCCCCTGGGCGGGCCCGCGGACATCCTGCGGCTCGCCGCACGCGAGCGCGAGCGCGACGCCGACGATGACGGGGGCGAGAGATGCTCGCATGCTCCCACGTCACTGGTCGCCGCAGGCGGCGGCGATCGGATAGTCCGGCCCCGCAGACACCGCCGACAGCCCCGGCTGCACCTCGGTGTCCACGTCGCCCGCCCAGCCCGTGCTGTCGTCCAGGATCTCCATCGTCCTCGGGTCGATGTCGCAGTTCCATGGGATGGCGGACGCGGGGAAGAAGCCGCCGAGGTTCCGCAGCCCGGGGTCGAGCATCTCGGTGAAGCTCGGCATGTACTTCTCGACCCAGTAGTTCAGGTCCGAGGGGGTCGCCCCCACTCCCTCCGTCGGCCCATCGCTCAGGGCCTGGATGACGACGACGCCCTTCGACGCAAGATCCGCCTTGGCGGCGACGAATGCGGCGGTCTCCTCGTTGCAGGGCACGCACCAGACGCCGGCGACGGACAGGTGCAGCAGCTTCGAGCGCTTGGCGCACGGGTCGTAGTAGTCCGCGAGCGAGATCGTCTGCAGTCCGTTCGATTCGTTCGAGTTCGGATAGCCGAGGAACTTGTAGTTGAAGATGACGCTCCCGGGAGCCTTCCCGGTCCTCGCCATGCGCCCGTAGCCGCCAGGCGGGGTGGGATAGGGGACCCCGTCGGGGTTCAGGTTGTCGGCACCGGCGTCGTCGGTCGTGGGCGCGCAGGGGTTGCAGGCGGCGGCCGGGGCGTTGCTGCTGCACGCGTTGCAGGCCAGGGCCGCGGCGCACACGGGCAGCAAAAAGAGGGTCGAACAGGGAGACCGCGAAGGCGGGGGTTTTTGGGTCATGTCCTTGCCGGCCCTTGGTGTCGGAGCCAGCGAAGCGTATCGTCGGGGCGCTCGGGGTCAAGACGACCTCGCGGAAGATGACTCAAGGATTTCCCCACGAGTGGTGTCGTGTTGCCTTTGCGGCATGGCTCGCCTTCGCGGGCGCCGTCGCGAGCTCCGGCGGCTGCACCGGCTCCGGCGCATGCGAGTCGTCGCGTTGCGCCGCAGGAAACGCGTGCATCGACGACGGATCGGGCTCCGGCGAAACATGCCACAAGGTGTGCGCGGCCCAGAGCGACTGCCCTTTCGGCTGGTACTGCAACGACGGAGAGCTCGGGAGCCAGGCCAAGAACTGGTGCGTCCAGAACACCAATTTCCCTCCGATGGCCTCCGGCCAGTGGAGCACGTCCTGCTCCCCGTCGGGCGGCGAGGGGGCGAACCCGGCGTGCGACTGGAACGATGCGTTCGCCTGCTACGGAATGAGCCCCACCGACGCGAACGCGTTCTGCACGCTGTACTCGTGCGCGCAGGACAGCGACTGCAAGGGGGGATGGTGGTGCGCGACGCAGAACGTCGGGCCGAACGTCACCTCCGCGAACCCCACGTACGGGCCGACGCGCCAGCTTTGCCTCCCGCGCAGGTACTGCGCCCCATGCCAGACGGACCACGACTGCGCGCAGGACCAGACGCCGCAGCACTGCGCGGCCGACGCCGAGGGCAGGGGCTACTGCACGCCGCAGTGCTCGGGAAACGCGGAGTGCCAGATCGACGCCACGTGCGCGGCGCCGTGGGCCATCTGCACGCCCGGCGCGGGGCAGGCCTGCAAGACCGACGACGATTGCCCCCCGACGGCCGGGACGTTCCAGCACTGCGACGGCGGCCAGTGCACGCCCGAATGCGCGTCGAGCTCCGGCTGCGGCGTCGGTCAGACGTGCGCCCCGACGACCTTCAAGGTGTGCGTTCCCCGCGCCGGGATCTGCGTCGGGGACGGCGGATTCTGCTCTCCATGCCGGTCGGACGCCGATTGCACCGACGGCTACTGCTTCAGCGGCGCCCCGTATTCGCCCGAGCGCTTCTGCACCGCGAAGGCGAGCGTCGCCTCGTGCGCGCCGACGATGGCGAACGGCAATCCGATCGGTTGCCCCGTCCCAACATCCGCGAACAACTGGCGCGACGTCGGGTGCCTGAAGGATCCAGCGGATCAGTGCGTCGCTCTCGTGACGTTCGGCACATCGACCGGGCAGCAAGAGCTCGACCCGGGCTGCTGGACGCCCAACCGCTGACGCGTGGCTTCGCGAGTCTGGCCCCGGTCGTGCGTTCCGCCGTAGACTTGGTGTCATGATGAACTTCCGTGTCTCCAAGTGCCGGCCGGCGCTGCTGCTCGCCGGGTCGGTCGCGGGCGTCGTGCTGTCGAGCGGCGGGTGCAACATCGCGCAGTCGCTCACCGAGAACTGCACCCAGTTCCCGGGAATGGTCGACACCCTCTCGCTCGGCGGCGACGCGCAGGCGTTCGTTCAGGCGGCCGCGGACATCGTGAACATCGCGGACTCGATGGAGAGCGCGGTCCTGACGGCGTGCGAGAACATCGACGGCAACCTCAAGGTGACCGACACGTGGACGGCGATGGGCCCGTCCAACGGAGGCACCACGGACGCCGAGGTCACCGAGGCATGCGGCAAGGCCTCCGCTGCCATCAGCGCGTTGCTCCAGGCGGACGCCGGGGCGCAGGCCGAGTGTGGCCTGGCCGTGTCGGGGGGACAATGCGACGTGAGCGCGATGGCGGAGGCCACGTGCGAGGGGCAGTGCAGCGCGAGCGGCAGCTGCACGCCACCGAGCGTCACGGCGTCGTGTCAGCCGGGGGACCTCTCGGGCCAGTGCAGCGGGATGTGCGAGGCCAACGCGACGTGCGAGGGATCGGCGACGGTCGAGGCGCAGTGCTCCGGGACGTGCGAGGCGAGCTGCACGGGCTCGTGCACGCCGGGCACGGCGCCGACGGTTAACTGCGAGGGGACGTGCATGGGCCAGTGCACCGGGTCGTGCACGGCGACGGGCGGAACGGCGATGATGGTCAGCAGCGCGATGTGCACCGGGACCTGCAGCGGCCGCTGCGACGCCGAGTGCGACTACACGCCGGGCACTCCCGCCCACTGCGACGGCACGTGCCAGGGCACGTGCAACGGAAACTGCACGATCACGGCGCAGAGCGGCGTCATGTGCAGCGGGATGGCGACGTGCCGGGGCGGGTGCATGGGGACTGTCACCGCACCGAAGTGCGAGGGGCAGGTGAAGCCCGCGATGTGCAGCGGTTCCGCGAACTGCCAGGCGGCCTGCCAGAGCCACGCGTCGCTGACCGCGTCGTGCACGCCGCCCACGGTGCAGCTCGAGTGCGCCGGGAGCGCGTCGGCCTCGTTCACGACGCTGGCGATGACGCTCCAGGCGAACCTACCGCCCATCCTCACCGCCGTGCAGACGCAGGGCCCGCTCGTCGCTCAGGCGGGGATGACCCTGAGCACCACCGGCCAGGCCGTCGTCGACGCGGCCGGCAGCGAGAGCGCCCAGGCCCTCGCGTGCGCGCGCGTCGCCTTCACCGGCGCCACGAACGCCTCGGCGAGCATCAACGTCACGGTCCAGGCGAGCGCGAGCGTGAGCGCCTCGGCCGGAGGCCCGGCCCCGCCGAGCATGTGAATCGCCCGGAGTCGAGCTAAAGACTCCGCATGCCCACCATCGCACCCGACGGGGCTCTCCACATCGCGTCACGCCGGATCGAGGACGGCCCCGTGGCCGTCGTGCGCGAGCCGTGGTCCGGCGCGGAGGTGGGGCGCGTGGTGCTCGCGGACGAGGCGCGGGCGGAAGAGGCGGTGGCGGCGAGCGTGCGCGCGTTCGAGCGGCTGCGGGTCATGACGAGCCACGAGCGGAAGACCGTGCTCGCGCGCGTCGTGCAGGAGATCGCGGCGAACGCGGAGACGTTCGCGGATCTGCTCGCTCGCGAGGCCGGCAAGCCCATCGCGATGGCCCGGACCGAGGTGACCCGCGCGCAGGCGACGTTCGAGCTCGGGGCCGAGGAGGCGACGCGCGTCGGCGGCGAGGTGATGCCCCTCGACACGACGGCCACGTCGCGCGGCTATACCGGACTGTGGAAGCGCGTCCCCGCGGGGCCCGTCATCGCGCTCGCGCCGTTCAACTTCCCGCTCAACCTCGTCGCCCACAAGATCGCCCCCGCGCTCGCGTGCGGCTGTCCCGTCGTGCTCAAGCCTCCGCCGCAGGCGCCGCTCACGTCGATGCTGCTCGCGGCGTGCATCCGCAGGGCGGGCGCGCCGGACGACACGGTGCAGGTCGTGCCGTGCGACGTGGGCGTCGCGGAGAAGCTCGTCCGGGACGACCGCTTCGCGACGCTGTCCTTCACGGGAAGCGCGAAGGTGGGCTGGCACCTGAAGTCGGTCGCCGGCAAGAAGCGCGTTCTGCTCGAGCTCGGCGGGAACGCGGCGGTCATCGCGCACGACGACGCGCCGCTCGACTGGGCGGCCGAGCGCGTGGTGGCGGGCGCATTCGGGTACGCCGGGCAGGTCTGCATCAAGGTGCAGCGCCTCTACGTCCACCGGACGATCGCCGACGCGTTCGTCGCGAAGGTGGTCGGACGGGCGCGCACCGTCGAGCCGAAGTCACCGCTCGATCCCACGGCGTTGCTCGGGCCGATGATCGACGAGGCCAACGCGAGGCGGGTCGAGGAGTGGGTGAACGAGGCGACGCGGGCGGGCGCGCGTGTCCTCTGTGGCGCGCGGCGGGACGGCACCCGGTACTGGCCGACGGTGATCGAGATCGACGGCGCGGGAACGGGCCTCAAGGTCGTCGACGAGGAGGTCTTCGGCCCCGTCCTGACTGTGCACCGCTACGATACCTGGGACGAGGCGCTCTCGATGGCGGACGGGACGCGGTACGGGCTTCAGGCGGGCATCTTCACCGACTCGCGCGCCCGCGTGGCCCAGGCGTTCGACCGGATGCACGTCGGCGGCCTCGTGGTGAACGACACGCCCACGTTCCGCGTCGACTCGATGCCTTACGGCGGCGTCCGCGACTCGGGCCTGGGCCGCGAGGGCGTGCGGTTCGCGATCGAGGAGATGACGGAGAAGAAGCTCCTCGTCGTGCGGGAGGGCTGAGGCCCGCGCTAGAGTCCTGAGCATGCCCCTCGAAGAACCCGCCCCGCCACCGCCGGGCCGTCCGATCCACGGACGCGCCGTGGGCGCCGACGACCTCCTGCCCGGCGTGAAGAACATCGTCCTCGTCATGAGCGGCAAGGGCGGCGTCGGCAAGAGCTCCGTCGCGACGAACCTGGCGATGTCGCTCACGCGGGCCGGGTATCGCGTGGGTCTCCTCGACGCCGACATCTACGGTCCGTCGATCCCGACGATGCTCGGCGTCGCCGGGCGGCCCGTGTCGCTCGACGGGAAGACGATCGAGCCGCTCGCGCGATTCGGGCTGAAGATGATGTCCATTGGCTTCATGCTCGAGGACCCGAAGGCGGCGGTGATCTGGCGCGGCCCGATGCTCCACGGGGCGCTGCAGCAGTTCATGAAGGACGTGAACTGGGGCGAGCTCGACTTCCTCGTCATGGATTTGCCGCCGGGCACCGGCGACATCGCGCTGACGCTGTCGCAGAAGGTGAAGGTCACCGGCGCGGTGATGGTGACGACGCCGCAGTCGGTGGCGACGGACGACGTCTACAAGTCCGTGTCGATGTGCAAGAAGGTGAACATCCCCGTGCTCGGCGTCGTCGAGAACATGAGCTGGTTCGTCGACAGCGCGGGCGTCCGGCACGAGCTCTTCGGCAAGGGAGGCGGCCAGGCCGTGGCCGATTTCGCGGAGGCGCCGCTGCTCGGACAGGTGCCGCTCGATCCGTCGGTGCGCGAGTGGGGGGACAAGGGGACGCCCGTGGTGCAGGCGGCGCCGGCGAGCGAGATCGCGAAGGCGTTCGCGGCCGTGGCGGAGCGGGTCGTCGATGTGTGCGAGGCGGCCCATGGTGAAGATGACGCGGGGCCGACGATTGACCGGAGCGGGGGGCCGGGGGGGAAGAAGCGGCTGCCGGTTACCGGGTAGACGGGGGCGGGCGCGGGCGCAGGCGCGGGCGCGGGCGCAGGCGCGGGCGCGGGCGCAGGCGCAGGCGCGGGCG
>Ga0209415_10019265_pt1 | contig 10696 bp, 9 predicted proteins | sample PeaSoiSIISIP2007_FD_187696 | JGI IMG/M metagenome (GOLD analysis project Ga0209415, IMG submission 187696) | Peat soil microbial communities from Weissenstadt, Germany - SII-SIP-2007 (SPAdes) (version 2) | ecosystem: Environmental > Terrestrial > Soil > Wetlands > Peat | place: Germany... | reverse complement strand
TAGATGAGGGAGCCCAGCGAGACGACCTGTCCGACCAGGAAGCTCGATACGAAAGTTCCCTTGATGCTCCCCAGACCGCCGATGATCACGACCATGAAAGCGAATGCCAGCAACTCGATCCCCATCTGGGGGTCCACCATGATCAGCGGCGCATGCAGGCCGCCTGCCAGCCCGGACAGGCCACCGGCGATGACGAAGGTGATGGTGAAGAGCCGGTACACGTTTATGCCGAGTCCCTCGACATGCTCGACGTCCTCGATGCCGGCCCGGATCGCCTTGCCTATGATCGTCCGGTTCAGGAAGAGCCAGATGCCGACATAAACGAGCAAGGCGATGACGACGACAACGAGACGATAGACGGGAATATCCGTTCCGAGAATGTCGATCTGGGCATCGATCGGATCGGGTACCGGACGGGGAACCAGTCCCCAGAAGTACTTTATGACCCCCACCCCGCCGATCAGGATGCCGAAGGAGGTGATCATGCTGAAGGTGATATCACGCTCGTAGATGCGCAGGAAAACCAGCCGTTCCGCGGCAAAGCCCGCAGCACCCCCGGCGGCCATGCCGCCGAGCACGCCGAGCCAAAGATTTCCCGTCGCCAAGCTGATGGAGTAGGCGATGTAGGCGCCGAGGGCGTAATAGAGCAGCTGGTCGAGGCTGATCACGCGCATCAGGCCGAAACAGAGGGAGAGCCCGACCGTTATGAGGAAAAAGATGCTCCCCATGCTCAATCCGAAGATGATCCCCGAGATCAGCAGGTGTACTTGGGTCATCCGCTCGTCACTCCATCGCGACCCGTCCCGCTCGCCGCGTGCGTGCGGAACAGCGCCTTTCTGAGCAGAGGTTCCAGCGTGCCCCAGATGCCCTTCTCTCCGGCGAGCATGACGAAGACCAGCAACGCGCCGATGATGAGCTCCCAGTTGCCGAAGACCTTGCTGATCAGGTCCTTCATGCCGGTGTAGGCGATCGAGCCGACGATCGGCCCGTAGAGCGTGCCCGCCCCGCCGAGTATCGTCACCACCACCGGGTCCGCGGCCCGCGACGGGCTGCTGATCTCCGGGCTCACGAAACCGAGGTAGATGGCATACATCGCGCCTGCCAGAGCGGTCGTCGTATTGGCGATGACGAAGGCGGCCAGCCGGATACGGAAGTTGCTGTAGCCGAGAAATCTCAGCTTGTCCTCGTTGATCTTGGCTGCCAGGCAGCAGGCACCGAAGATCGAATCGTCGAGATATTTGTAAAACGCCCAAACGGCGAAAGCGATGAGGAGCGAGAAGATGAAGAACTGGTCCGGCCTGGACAGATCCAAGACCGGAGTGGAAGAAAGGTTGGTCAGAAACCACAACCCATTGTCGCCGTGGGTCCAGTCCGCCAGAACCTTCTGCATGAGATAGTAAATGATCACCGCCAGCGCGAGGTTCACCAGAGCGAAGTAGTCGCTGCGCAACCTGACGAAGAGCGCACCGACGGCGAGCGACACGACAATCCCCGCCACGACGCCGATCAGGATGCCGAGATAGGCATTGGTGCCGAAGTAGTAGAGATAGAACGCCGTCGCATAGGCGCCCACCGCGAGATAAGCGGGCTGGCCGAACGATATGAGGCCGACGCGTCCGAGAAGAAAGTTGCAGCCCATGGTGTAGATCGAAAAAATGATGATCTCATTGGCGAAGGGGAGCGGCAGGAATACCCGCATGAGGGCCAAGAGCGAGAACGCCAGCAACAGGCCCCACCACCATCTCAAGACGTTCATCGCCGGGCCGCCTCTGCGAAACATGGTTGGCCCTCCCAAACCCGACTGTCCCAAACCGTTCATTGCACTGCCCAGGGGCCTCTAGAGATACTTTTCGCAAACCTCGGGCCTGATCGACTCGCGCTCCGCGATCTCCGCCATGACGCGTCCCTCGTTCAAGGCGTACACCTTGTCGGCGATCGCGCACACCAGAGGCAGATTCTGCTCGATGATCAAGAGAGCCGTCTTCTTGCTCAAGTCCCGGAAAACGTCCTCCAGGTGCGCCACGATGCTGGGGGCCAGGCCCTCGGTCGGCTCGTCGATCAACAGCAAGATGGGGCTGCCAAGTATCGCCCGGCCGATCATCAGCATCTGGCGCTCGCCGCCGCTCAGATATCCCGCCTTGCGATCCATGAGCGCTTTCAGCTTGGGGAAATACTCGATGACCCGATCCCAATTGTAATCCTTCGTCGCGTAGCTCCCGAGCTCGAGATTCTCCCTGACCGTCAAATCGGAAAACACCTTCTTGTCCTGGGGAACGTATTTGATTCCCATTCCGGCGGTGACGTGCGCGGCCATGCCGATCAGACTGATCTTGTTGGCGACGATCGACCCGGATGTCGGCTTGAGGAATCCGACGATGCTCTTGAGGAGCGTGGTCTTGCCGGCTCCGTTGCGGCCGACGCAGGCGACGATCTGGCCCGAGCGGACGTTCAGGCCGACATCGAAGAGAACCTTCGCTTCGCCATACGAGACGTTCAAGGCGGTAACCGTCAGGATGTCGTCGCCGTTCGTCATGAAACGACGGTCCCGTTCGCCTCGCCGGAGACTTCGATCTGCCAATAGCTTCTTCGTACTTCCGGATGCCGCAGACATTCCTCGCACCCGCCGTCGGCGATGACCCGGCCTTCGTGCATGACGGTAAGCCGCTCTAAGAAGTCCCGCACATGGGAGATCTTGTGCTCCACGATCAGGATGGTCTGTCGGCCGACGCGCCCGCGCAGGACCTCGAGGACGCCCTTAATCTCGGGTTCGGCCAGCCCCGCCAGGGGTTCGTCGAGCAGCAGCACCTTGGGCTCGGCCAGGACCGCCATGGCGATTTCCAGGCGCCTCTTCTCCCCCAGGCTGAGGTGCTTGACCTGCCTGTCGCGCACGTCCTCCAGGTGGAAAGTATCCAATGCGGCGGCGATCTTTGCTTCTTCGCGTTGTTTCTTACAGGTGTTGAGAAGCAACCGGAGCAGCGACGACTTCCTGTGCGCCCTGAAAAAGGAGAGCACCAGATTGTCGATCACGCTCAGATTGTCGAAAGTGGCCGTCAACTGAAAGGTGCGCATCATCCCCCGGGCGACCCGTTCCTGAGGCGTCATGCGGGTGACGTCTTCGCCCCTGTAGCGAATAAATCCTTCGTCGGGCGTGTGATACCCGGTCAGCAGATTGAAGAAAGTGGTTTTCCCCGCACCATTGGACCCGATGATTCCGGCGACCTCGTTTTCCTGCAGCAGATAACTGACCTGGTCGACGGCGACAAGTGGACCAAAACGTTTAGTAACGTTTTCTGCCCTGATGACCTCGGCGCGCGTGTCCTTACTCACGTCTCACACAATGATAATTTTTTCACGCGACGCAAGCGAGCACGCATGCGCCGGGGCGGAGGAGCCTCAGTAACCGAGCGACTTGAGCGACGGCATGACGCTCTCGCCGCCGAGAGAACCCTCCACCGTGAAAAGATCCCATTCGTTTTTCTGCTCGCCGGGGCCTTTCCCCTTGACCAGGAAGGCGGCGTACTTGTAGACGGCCGCGTGGTCCTGGCGCCATTTGGCGGGCCCCTTGACCGTGTCGAACTCGCCTGTGCCGGCCATCAGAGCGGCGGACACCTTCTGAGGATCGAAGGATTTGGCTGCCTCGAAGCCCCTGAACATTTCCATATACGCGATGTACGCGATCGCCGCATATGCATCGGGAGGTGTGCGGTATTTCGCGCGGAACAGCTCGGTGAACTCTTCAGCACTCTTTGCCACTGCCTTGTCCTCGAAGCCGCTCAGGTCATAGTAGAAATAATGCATCGCGTAGACGCCCGCGAGAGCCTCGGGCGGCACGCCTTTGGCGACCACGTTGGTGATGAAGGCGTTGAAGATGGTCATGTCCTTGCCCAGACCCATCTGGTGGATCTGTTTCAGGACCGCCACGGCATCGGCACCGAATTGCGCGAATATGAAAGCATCCGGCTTTGCCGCCCGAACCTTCTCCAAGATAGTCGTGAAGTCACTCGTTCCCAGTGAAACCTCGTCATACCCGGCCTTCTCTCCGCCGAATTCCTTCTCGGCCTCGTAGACGCCGTCCCGGATGTCCCAGCCAAAGCTGTCGGCGCGAGCCAGGAAGTAGATACGCTTCTTGCCGAGCGTCTTGACGGCGGAGTAGCCGGCCATATATCCGACCGTCCAGGGGCTGTATGCCGTCGCGAAGGTCGAATCGGCAAGCTTGCCCTTCTGAAAGCCCTCTTTTGCCATCACGCACACCGGGAAGTAGGGCATCGGCTCCTTGATCGCGATGGAGTTGATCGCGTACGCGAGCGGGGCCCAGGTCTGCCCGCCCACGCCCTTGACCCCTTCTGAAACCATGTAGCGGTAGCGCCGCACGCCGACATCCAGCTTGGCTTCGTCGTCGTCGACGATGCCTTCCACCGTCACCTTTCCCCAGGGCATCTTGAGCCCGCCCCGCTGATTGATGACGTCTATCGCCAACAAGGCACCCTGTTTCTGGGTTTCGGCTACCGCCGCAAAGGTTCCGGTGAGCGGAAGCAGGATGCCCACCTTGATCTTGCCGGGTTCATCCGCCCTTGCCACACCATGACCCAACACGCTGCAAAACATCAAAAGCGCGATGAAGCCCCATAGGTTCTTCATTCTTGTTTCCTCCTGTTGGCTCTCCTGCTCCGAACTCTCACGCGGGCTGCTTTTTTCAATCGATGATCGTACCATACACAGTCTGCAAAGAAACATCATCCCGGCCGCGGCAGCCACGTGACTTTAGGAACCAATTCTTGGCCGGTGGCTGTCTTGTGCATTGATTTGCATCAATACACTTCCGTATAGCGACTTCGTCTATTTTGCCTGTCCCTTTGAGGAACTATACCCGGCAATATTGGTGATGCAGGCCATCGATCGCTACTTGATCGCCAGCGGGTTGACCGGCGAACCGACGGCACCCGTGATCGGCAGCGCCGGTGCCACAAACATGAACTCGTAGCGCTTGTCCGAGGCGCAATCCGTGGAGAGCTCGCCGAGGTAGAATATCTCGCCGACCGAGAGGCCGATGATGGGGATCGCGATCCAGTGCCAGGGCTGCGCCGCGTCGGTGGTCTGGTTGGGGCGCACCTCGACCCCCCAGGTGTCGGTGGCGATGGCCGCGACCTCTTTCGCGTGCAGCCAATCGAGCGTCTCGAAGGCGAGGCCGGGTGCATTGCCGCCGCTGTAGCCGTCCCAGGTCTTGGCCGCAAGCTTCGCTTCCATCTGCCCGGTGCGCACCAGGAGGAAATCGCCGCGCCCAACGCTCACGCCGAAATGTTTTTCCGCCTGGTCGAGAAGCTCGTTGGTCACGCCAAAGCCGTCGGGGAGCCAATTGATACCCAGCATCTTTGCGATGTCGAGGAGCACGCCGCGGCCAACCATCCTCTCCCGCGTCTTTTCGATGCCGCATTTCTGCGCGCCGAAGCTGGTGACGGTGCGGCAGTCGCGGCCGTTCCACATCCTGTCGCCGTAGAAGATGTGGCCGAGGCCGTCCCACTGCGTGCCGCATTGCGTCGGCATGATGATGATGTCGTCGGCACCCCTGATCTTGCGGTGGTCGAGCACGCCCGAATAGGCGTCCGTGCCGGCGCGCAGCATGACGTGGATCGGGTTGAAGCGCCCGATTGCACCATAGTCGCTCTTCGCACCCTGCGGTCCCTTCTCGTCGAAGGCCAGGGCGAGCGACATCACCTTGCCCTTCCGCACCAAGCGGGCCGCGGCGACGATGTCCTCGGCCGTGGTGTAGTTGAGCGTCCCAACCTCGTCGTCGGGACCCCATTTGCCCCAGTTCTTGAGCCGCTCGGCCGCGGCATGAAGGTCATCCAGGGTGAGCTTGCGCAGTTCGCTCGCGGTCTCGGACATGGGCTCATACCTCTCGTGGCAAGGTGAAAGTGGCGGTCCCCAGAAACCTAGATTTTCTATCACGCCCCGCGAACGGTCATCTGATCCAGGTCAATCTGCTGTCCCGCCTAGCCGCCTTTGACGCCCCCCGCCGTGAGTCCGGCGACGATCTCGCGCTGGACGACGATGGTGAGCACGAGCACGGGCAGCGTGACGATGAGGGCCGCAGCCGCGAGCGGGCCCCAGGCGATCTGCTCGAAGGTGAGCACGTTGTAGACGGCGACCGGCAGCGTGCGCGTCTCGCGCCCGGTCAGCACGACGCCGAAGATGAAATTGTTCCACGAGAAGATGAAGGAGAGGACGGCGGCGACCACGATGCCGGGCCGCGCCAAGGGAAGGGCTATGTGCCGGAAGGCCTGCCAGAGCGTGGCACCGTCGATGAGGGCCGCCTCCTCGAGCTCCGGCGGCAGGGACTCGAAGAAGCCGATCATGATCCAGACGACGATCGGCACGGTGATCACCAGATGGGTGATCACCATCGGCAGCAGCGTCCCCGTCAGGCCGAGCCACTGGAAGAGGATGAAAAGCGGGATGAGGTAGCTGAGACCCGGCGTGATGCGCGAGATCAGCACGACGATTGCGAGCTTGAACGCCTTCGCCTTCGCGATGCCGTAGCCGGCGGGCACGCCGATGAAGAGGGCCAAGAGCACCGCCGAGCCGGTCACGATGACGCTGTTGAGCGTGTAGCGCGCGAAGGGGCTGGCGCGGAACACCTCGGCGAAATTGTCGAGCGTCGGCGTCGCCGGAATGAAGACCGGCGGATAGGCGATGTTCTCGATATCCGTCTTGAGCGAGAGCGAGAGCATCCACAGGAAGACGAGTGCGGCCGGCGAGACGATGACGAGAACCGCGAAGCCGAAGGCGAGCTTGGCGCAAATCTTGCGAAATCCCTCGCCCGGCGTGAGCGGCACCTTCAGAAGCGCGGGCACTTTGGCGCTCACATCCATTGCGTCTTCTGCCGCATGTAGAGGAGGAGGAGGGTCAACGCCACGATCAGGAGGAAGAACACCACCACGATCGCCGACGCATAGCCGATGTTGTAGAAGGCGAAGGCCTGGAGATAGAGGTAGATGTTGATCGTCTCGGAGGCGGTGCCGGGGCCGCCCTGGCTGATCACGAAGATGAGGTCGAAGGCCTTGATCGCGTCGATCGCGCGGATGATCGCCGCGACCATGATGAAGGGCAGGAGGAGCGGCCAGGTGATGTGGCGGAACATCTGCCACTCGGAGGCGCCGTCGATGCGCGCGGATTCGTAAGGCTCGGTCGGCAAGGCAGCGAGCCCGCCGAGCACGATCAGCATGACGAGCGGCGTCCACTGCCAGACCTCGACCATCACGAGCGTCGGGATCACCGTCTCGGGCGCGTAGACCCAGGACTGGGGCGGGAGCCCGACAACACTCAAGAGATAATTGAGCACGCCGAGCTGGGGGTGGAACATCATCGTCCAGACGAGCGCCACCGCGACGGGGGTCGCCATCATGGGCAGGATGAAGACGCCGCGCAGGAAGCCGCGCAAGGGAAAGCGCTTGTGGAAGATGACGGCGGAGAAGGTGCCGAGGATCACCGGGACGACGACCGCGAGCACGCCGTAATAGAGCGTGCGCAGGAGCGAGCGCAAGAAGCGCTCGTCGCCGAGAAGGGCGAGATAATTGTCCGGCCCGACGAAGGAGTGCGCCTGGCCGATCTTCCAGTCGTGCACGCTCATGAAGACGGTGAAGAGCCAGGGGAAGACGATCACCGCCAGCATGACGACGAGTGCAGGCACGACGAAGACGACGTAGCGGCGGCGGTTCCATTGCCCGCCGCCCGAGAGGTGGTGCCCCCGGTCCGAAGGCTCTGTCTCGGCCTTTCCCGATCGCCCGTCGAGCGTCCGTTCGCCCGCCACGGGGCCGGCTCAGCCTTTCTCGCTCTTCTCGAGGATGGGCTTGAACTGCTCGGTCGCCTTCTTGAGCTCGCTCGCCGGGTCGCCGCCCGTGACCAGGTTGGTGAGCGCTATGCCGAAGATGTCGCGGAACTGGGTCACCTCGAAGATCTCGGGCAGGCCGGGACGCGCGATCTTGATCGAGCCTTCCATGCACTCGAGCCACTCGCGGGGTGCGGTGAGCTTCCCGGAGGCACCCGCCGCGGCATAGGCCGAAGTGCGGCCGGGAGCGCCGTAGCCCCCCTCGATCTGGCGCTCGGCGATCGTCTTGCTGGTCGCCCACTGGCAATAGAGCCAGGCCGGGCCTTTCTTCTTCGTCGTTCCGGAGATGCCGATGCCGTCGCCGAAGAGGGCCGAGTGCTGCGCCTTGGGACCGGGCGGCATCACGCCATAGCCGACCTTGCCGACGACGCGAGACTTGGTCTTGTCCTCGAGCGGCAGGGCGAAGCCGATGCCGTCGACCCACATGGCGCCGCGGCCCAGCACGAAACTCGATTGGCATTCGTTCCAGTTGAAGCCGGCGACGCCGGGCGGCCCGTAGTCCTTGGTCAGCGCCTGGTAGAGCTTGGCGGCCTCGATCGCCTCCGGTCCGTCGGTGTGCATGGTGAGGTCGCGGTCGATCGGGTCGACGCCCCAGCCGAGGAGGAAGTCGGTCCATACCACGACGTTGGCGTTCTTGAGGCCGCGGGCAAGGAAGCCGGCGACGCCCGCCTTGGGATCGTTGAGCGCCTTCGCCGCCTCGAGGAGCTCGGGGAAGGACTTGGGGTAGGCGAGCCCCTTGGCGGCGAAGAGCTCCTTGTTCCAGTAGATGAGGAAGTAATCGAGGTTGAGCGGCAGCACGTCGAGCCGGCCGTCGGCCTGGGTGGCGTAGTCCATGGCCCCTTGCGAGAAGTCCGGCAGGTCGAAATCCGCGCTGGTCATGTTCGGGTCCTTGATCAGGTCCCTGAGATCGACGAGCCACTTGCCCTTGCCGTAGAGCCGCTTCTGCACGTGCAAGGCCATGGTGACCACGTCGAAGCTGGTGTTGCCCGAGTTGAACTCGATCAGCACCTTTTGGCGGTGCTGCTGCTCGGGGATCTGCTCGTCGCCCACCGACATGCCGGTCAAGTCCTCGAACTCCTTGCGGTACTTCTGCAGGAGGTCGCCGCGCGGGCCCTTGGTGTGCGAGACCTCAAGATGCTCGCCCTTGTAGCGCTTCCAGTCGAAACCGCCGCCCTGCGCCTGTGCGAAACGCGCGATCCAGGGTGCTGCTAGGACGGCTAAGCCCGCGGCCTCGAGCCCGGTGCGGATCACCGAGCGGCGGGAAAGACGCTTGCTTCTCGGCTTGCGCTCGATCACGGCTTTTCCTCCCTGAATGCGTTGTGCGTCGCGTGCTCGCGGCTGCGGCACGTAGTTGTCTTGTTGGATTTCAGGCTTGCACAAAGCCCCGAAGGGGTCAATCCACGGGCGCCCGAGCCTGAGGCATCGGCTTGTCTCGTGCCCGGCGCGCGCCCATACTCGCGAGCGCGCGGAAGGGAGGACGGCCGCCATGGATTTCCAACTGGCACCGGCTGAGCGCCAACTCCAGGCGCGCGCGGCGGCCCTCGCCGACGGCGTGATCAGAGCGCGCGCGGCCGAGGTCGACCGCAGCGAGGCCTATCCTTGGGACAATGCGGCGGCCCTCAAGGAAGCCGGCTTCATGGGCATGACCATCCCCCAGGCCTATGGCGGGGCGGGGCTCAGCTATCTCGATGCCGTGCTGGTGATCCAGGCGCTCGCCAAGCGCTGCGGTGTCACCGCCCGCATCGCGGTCGAGGCCAACATGGGTGCCATCGGCGCCATCATGGCCTACGGCAGCGAGGCGCAGAAGCGGCTCGCCGCCGAACTCGTGCTCGCCGGCGACAAGCCGGCCATCTGCATCACCGAGCCCGCTGCCGGGAGTGCGGCAAGCGAGATGACGACGCGCGCCGACAAGCGCGGCGCGAGCTACGTCTTGAACGGCAAGAAGCATTGGATCACCGGCGGGGGCGTTTCCAAGCTCCATCTCATTTTCGCGCGCGTCTTCGACGAGAAGGGGACCGAGCAGGGCATCGGCGGCTTCATCGCCGTGCGCGGCGAGCACGCGGGCCTCGTCATCGGCGCGCGCGAGCCGGCCATGGGCCTGCGCGGCCTTCCCGAGACGGAAATCCTCTTCAAGGATCTCGAGCTGCCCGAGGCGCGGGTACTCCCCTCGCCCGGCGGCTTCCGCAAAGGCTTCGGCGATCTCATGAACGCTTACAACGGCCAGCGCGTGGGTGCGGCGACGGTCGCCCTCGGCATCGCGCAAGGGGCCTACGAGGCGGCCCTTGCCTATAGCCAGGAGCGCGAGCAGTTCGGCCGCCCCATCTGCGAGTTCCAAGGCCTGCAGTGGATGCTGGCCGACATGTCGGTGCGCCTCGCCGCGGCCGAGGCGCTCATCTACAAGGCCGCCGCCAACGCCGGAAGCGGTTTTCCCGACGTGCTCGAGGCGGCGCAGGCCAAGATCCTCGCCTCGGAGACGGCCGTGCAGGTGACCAACGACGCCCTCCAGCTCCACGGTGCCGCCGGATACTCGCGCAACCATCCGCTCGAGCGCATGGTGCGCGACGCGCGCATGTTCACGATCGGCGGGGGTACCGCGCAGATCCTGCGCACCCTCGTCGCCTCGCGCCTCTTGGGGCGCAAGCTGCCGCAGACGCGCGAGGGCTACGTCGGCGAAAGAGTGCCGCCGCGCGCGCGGCGCATCAAGGCGGGCGAGTAGCCCTTTCCCCCCTACGCCTTCGCCGCGACCGCCTCGATCTCGAAGCGCCAGGCCGGCGAGGCGAGCGCTTTGATGACCGCAAGCGTTGCCGCCGG
>Ga0209415_10019263_pt1 | contig 10697 bp, 8 predicted proteins | sample PeaSoiSIISIP2007_FD_187696 | JGI IMG/M metagenome (GOLD analysis project Ga0209415, IMG submission 187696) | Peat soil microbial communities from Weissenstadt, Germany - SII-SIP-2007 (SPAdes) (version 2) | ecosystem: Environmental > Terrestrial > Soil > Wetlands > Peat | place: Germany... | reverse complement strand
GGCTACGAGCTCGCCGAGATCGCCAACGACATCACCGGCGCCACCCCGGCCTGCTTCGAGCCGACCATCGACTACGTGGTCACCAAGATCCCCCGCTTCGCCTTCGAGAAGCTCACCGGGGCCGAGGCCAGGTTGGGCACCAAGATGCAGTCGGTCGGCGAGGTGATGGCGATAGGGCGGACCTTCTGCGAGTCGCTGCAAAAGGCGGTGCGCTCGTTGGAGCAGGGCCGCCACGGGCTGAACGCCGATCCGAGCGAGGCCGCAGTGGCCGGGCTCGACAACTCGACGCTCCTCGACCGGGTCGCCGTGGCCAGCCCCGAACGGATCTTCGAGGTCGAAGAGGCGCTGCGCCGCGGCCTGGGCGTGGGCGCGGTGGCCGCCCGGAGCGGCATCGACCCGTGGTTCCTCGCCCAGATCGAGAACATCGGCGAGGCCCGCCGGTGGGTGGACCGCCGCCGGGCGGCCCGGGGCGACGCCGCCGCAGGCTCGCTCAGCCGAGCCGAGTGGCGGCGTCTCAAGCGGCTCGGCTTCTCCGATCCCCAGCTCGCCTACCTGCTCGGCACCGACGAGGCGGCGGTCCGGGCGACCCGCCTGGGGCTCGGGGTCGCCCCGACCTTCAAGACCGTCGACACCTGCGGGGCCGAGTTCGCCGCCGAAACGCCGTACCACTACTCGACCTACGAGGACGAGGAGGAGGTCCGGCCGTCTGCGCGGCCCCGGGTGATCATCTTGGGGTCGGGGCCCAACCGGATCGGCCAGGGCATCGAGTTCGACTACTGCTGCGTCCACGCGTCCATGGCCCTGCGGGCGGCCGGCTATGAGACGGTCATGATCAACTGCAATCCCGAGACGGTGTCGACCGACTACGACACCTCGGACCGGTTGTACTTCGAGCCGCTCAGCGCAGAAGACGTCTTGAACGTCATCGACGCCGAGCAGCGGGCCAGCACCGGGGAGGGGCGGGTGGTCGGCGTCATCGTGTCGCTGGGCGGCCAGACCCCGCTCAAGCTGGCCGCCGTGCTGCCCGACTCGCTCGTGCTGGGCACCCCGGCCGCCTCGATCGACCTGGCCGAGGACCGGGAGCGCTGGAACGCGCTGTGCGTCCGCCTCGGCATCGCGCAACCGGCCGGCGGCGCCGCGACCACGGTCGAGGAGGCCCTCGCCATCGCGGCCGGGATCGGGTTCCCGGTGCTCGTGCGGCCGAGCTACGTGCTCGGCGGCCGGGCCATGGAGATCGTCTACGACGAGGACGGGGTGTCCCGGGTGATGAAGTCGGTCGCGGCAGGACTGATCCGCGAGGGCGGCGTCAGCGCGCAGCGCCCCGTGCTCGTCGACCGTTTCTTGGAGGACGCGGTGGAGGTCGACGTCGACTCGGTGCGCGACGTCGACGGCGAGGTGCTCATCGCGGGGGTCATGGAGCACGTCGAAGAGGCCGGGGTGCACTCCGGCGACTCGGCGTGCGCGCTGCCGCCCCAGACGCTTCTGGTCGAGGTGGTGGACACGATCGAACGCCACACCCGCGCGATCGCCGAGGCGCTCGGCGTCGTCGGTCTGCTCAACGTGCAGTACGCGGTGAAGGACGGCAACGTGTTCGTCCTCGAGGCAAACCCCCGGGCCAGCCGGACGGTGCCCTTCGTGGCCAAGGCGACCGGCCTGCCCCTGGCCAACATCGCGGCGCGCCTCATCGTCGGCGAGACGCTGGCGTCGCTGCGGGAGTCCGGCCAACTGGGCCACGTCGGGCCACTCGGTCACGTCTCGGTGAAAGAGGCGGTCCTTCCCTTCGACCGCTTCCCGGGGATCGACACCCTCCTCGGGCCCGAGATGCGCTCGACCGGCGAGGTGATGGGGGTGGACATGACCTTCGGGTTGGCCTTCGCCAAGAGCCAGATGGCCGCCGGCACCCGCCTGCCGAGGGAGGGGACCGTCTTTTTGTCGCTGGCCGACCGGGACAAGCCGGCCGGCCTGGAGGTGGCCCGCCAGCTGTCCGCATTGGGGTTCGGGCTCGTCGCGACCAAGGGGACCGCGGAGCTGTTGACCCGCTCGGGGGTGACGGTGGACATCGTGGTGGCCAAGGTCGGCGAGGACGGCGAGGGGCCGCACGCGCTGGAGCTGATCGAGAGCGGCCGGGTGCAACTGGTCGTGAACACGCCCCGGGGTCGGGGCCCGAGGGCCGACGGGCAGTACATACGGGTGGCTGCGCTGGCCCACCACGTGCCGTGCCTGACCACGCTGGCCGCGGCCAAGGCGGCCGTGGCCGGGATCGCCGACTGGGCCACCCACCCGCTCGAGGTGCGGACGCTCCAAGAGCTGCACCTGGACGGGGCGGTCCGGTGAAGGTCGACCTGGCCGCCCCGGTCGGGACCCTCACCCTGGCCAACCCGGTCATGACGGCGTCGGGGACCGCCGGGTACGGGACCGAACTGTCCGCCTACGGGCGCCTTGGCGCGCTGGGCGCCCACGTGGTCAAGTCCCTGTCGGCCCAGCCGTGGCCGGGCAACGCCCCGCCGCGGGTCACCGAGTCCGGGGCGAACATGGTCAACAGCGTCGGGCTGAGCGGGCCCGGTCTCGAGTCGTGGCTCGAGCGCGAGCTGCCCGGCCTGGCCGACGCCGGCGTGACGGTGGTGGTGAGCATCTGGGGCCGGAGCACCGAGGCGTTCGCCAAGGCGGCGTCGATGCTGAAGGGGGTGGGCTCGCCGATCGTCGCGGTCGAGGTCAACGTCAGCTGCCCCAACGTCGAGGACCGGTCGCGCATGTTCGCCCACCACCCCGCGGCGACGGCCGAGGCGGTCGCCGCGTCGGAGTGTGGCCTCCCGAGGTGGGCCAAGCTGAGCCCCAACGTCCCCGACGTGTGCGAGATCGCCGGCGCCGCCCTCGGCGCAGGCGCGGAGGGACTGACCCTGGTGAATACGATGCTCGCCATGGTGGTCGATCCGAAGACGAGAGCCCCGGTGCTGGGCGCCGGGGGAGGGGGCCTTTCGGGTCCGGCCCTCCGGCCGGTGGCGGTGCGAGCCATCGCCGAATGCCGGCGCGCGTTCCCCGACGCCGCGATCGTCGGGGTGGGCGGCATCGCCACCGGACGCGACGCGGCCGAGCTCATGGTGGCCGGCGCCGACGCGGTGCAGGTCGGCACGGCGACCTTCCGCGATCCGCGGGCATCGTGGCGCGTGCTTCAGGGGCTGGAGCGCTGGTGCCGCCGCAACGGCGTCGAGGCGGTGCGCGAGCTGGTGGGGTCGATGCATGGCTGAGCCCTTCGGATCCCGCCTTCGGGCCGCGACGGCAGCGCGGGGGTCCTTGTGCGCCGGCATCGACCCGAGCGCGCCGGTCCTCGAGGCGTGGGGGCTCCCCGATTCGGCGGCCGGCGCGACCGAGTTCGCCATGCGGTGCCTCGAGGCCTTGGCCCCAGAGGTGGTTGCCGTGAAGCCGAACGCGGCGTTCTACGAGCAGTACGGCGCGGCCGGGCTGTCCGGCCTGGAATCGGTACTGGCGGCGGCGCGGGCCGCGGGGGTGCTCACCGTCGTCGATGCCAAACGCGGCGACATCGCGTCGACCAACGCCGCGTACGCGCGCGCGTGGCTCGGTTCGGACAGCCCCCTCGCCGCCGACGCGGTGACCGTTGCCCCCTATCTGGGTGCGCGTGCGCTCCAGCCGTTCTTCGACGCGGCCGAACAAGAGGGTCGCGGGGTCTTCATCGTCGTGCGCAGTTCGAATCCCGAGGGTCGCGCGGTGCAGCTGTCCCAAACCGGCGACGGCCGAAGCCTGGAGGCGGCGCTCTTGGACGAGGTGGCGGCCCGGCCCGAGGTGGTGGGTGCGGTGATCGGACTGATGGCGGGCCAGGCCCCCCTGGCCTTGCTCGAAGGGTCCTTCTACCTGGCCCCGGGGCTGGGGACCCAGGGTGCGACCTGGGCCGATTTAGGCGCACAGTTCGGGGGTATGACGGCGACGCCGGTTCTGGTCAATCTCTCCCGGTCCCTGGTGGAGGCCGGGCCGGACCCCGATGCGCTGCGCGACGCCGCGGTCGGTGCCCGGGCGGAAATCGACGGCCAGTTGCGCCCCTCTTCGAGTTGAGGCGCTATCGTCGTCCCATGCCCCAACCGCCCGCACTTACCGCTGAGCAGCGCCAGGCGGCCCTGCAAAAGGCCGCCAGAGTTCGCCGTGAGCGTGCCGATGTGAAGGAGAAACTGAAGCTCGGCTCCCTCACGCTCGCCGAATTGCTCCAGAAGGCAGAAGGCGACGAGACGGTGGGAAAGATGAAGGTTCTCTCGGTGCTCGAGTCTCTTCCGGGCCTCGGGAAGGTCAAGGCCCGCCGCTTGATGGACACGGTGGGCATCAGCGAGAGCCGCCGCCTGCAGGGGTTGGGTGCCAAGCAGCGCGCCGACCTGCTGAAGGCCACCGCTCGCTAGCGACTCGCGCGCCCCGCTGGAGGCCGCGCCGCTCACCTTCGTGCTCATCGGCCCCGGCGGGGCCGGCAAGGGCACGGTCGCACGGGCGCTGGTGGCACGTGACCCCGGGCTCTGGCTCAGCCGGTCATGGACGACGCGGCCGCCACGGGGCGGGGAGCAGGACGACGCGTACGTCTACGTCGACAATGACGCGTTCATGGAGCGCGTGCGCGACGACGGCTTCCTCGAGTGGGCGGAGTTCCTCGGTCACCTCTACGGGACCCCGACGCCCAAACCCCCGCTCGGCTGCGACGTGTTGCTCGAGATCGATGTCCAGGGGGCCCGCCAGGTGGTGGCAAAACGGCCCGGGTCGATCGTCGTGCTGTTGGTCCCGCCCTCCCCAGAGGTCCAAGAGCGCCGCCTCGAGGGCCGGGGCGACCCGCCCGAGCACGTGGCGCTGCGCATCGAGACCGGGCACGAAGAGGTGCGCCAGGCACGAGAGCTGGCGCAGCACGAAGTGGTGAATGACGACGTCGAACGGGCCACCACCCAGGTGGCCGGTATAGTTGAGGCCGCTCGTTCCGCTCGTCGTTGAGCATTCCTGAACGAACCCCCCAGAACCCGGAGGACTCATGGCCCAAGGCCGGCTCACCCTGATGGACCCGCCGATCGAGGATCTGCTGGACAAGGTCGACTCGAAGTTCACCTTGGTCGCCCTCGGCGCGCTGCGGGCCCGCCAGGTGAACGCCTACTACAACAGCCTCGGTGAGGGGCTCGGCCGGGTCGTGCCGCCCCAGGTCGCGTCGGTCTCGGGCAAGCCGCTGTCGATCGCGTTCGAGGAGATCGCCGCGTCCAAGGCCACCTACACCCGGGTGGACCCCGACGAACTGGCCGCCCAGGCCGAGCTGGCCGAGGCCGAGCTGGCCGAGGCCGAGTTGAGCGCGCTGGAGGGTGGGCTCGCCGAGACGGCCAAGGCAGCCGAGACCTCCGAGGAGCCGGCCGAGGACGAAGGCCCGGCCGCCGGCTAGGCGGCGACGGATGCCGACCGCAGGGACCCCCGCCCCCCGGGTCGTCCTCGGAGTCTCCGGGGGCATCGGCGCGTACAAGGCCGTCGAGGTCTGCCGCCGGCTCGTCGAGGCCGGCGTGCACGTGGCGCCCGTGCTGACCCCCGACGCGCTGCGTTTCGTCGGCAAGACGACGTTCTCCGCGCTCGGCTCCGAGCCGGCCCAGAGCAGCCTCTTCGAGGAGGCCTCGCCCATCCCGCACACCAAGCTCGGTCAGTCGGCCGACCTGGTGGTGGTGGCGCCGGCGACCGCGGACTTCCTGGCCCGGTATGCGGCCGGGATGGCGGGCGAGCTGTTGACGGCGACCCTGCTGGCCACCCGCGCACCGGTGCTCGTGTGCCCGGCCATGCACACCGAGATGTGGGAGCACCCGAGCGTCCAGGAGAACCTCGACACCCTGCGCCGTCGCGGCGTGTCGGTCGTGGCGCCCGAGGAGGGCGCCCTGGCCGCTGGGGACGTCGGGGTCGGGCGGCTGGCCGACCCGGCGACCATCGTCGCGGTGGCCCTGGCGATGTTGGGCGAGCGGGGCGACCTGCAAGGCCGGCGGGTGGCCGTCAGCGCCGGCGGGACCCGCGAGCCCATCGACCCGGTGCGCCACCTCTCCAACCGCTCGTCGGGCAAGCAGGGCCACGCGCTGGCGACGGCCGCGCTCCGGCGGGGTGCCGAGGTGGTGCTCGTCACAACGGTCGGGCACCCGGTGCCGGCGCAGCCCCGACTGACCGTCGTGCGCGTCGATACCGCGGCCGAGATGGAGGCGGCGATGTCCGTCGAGTCGAACAATGCCGACGTGATCGTGATGGCCGCCGCGGTGGCCGACTTCCGGCCCAAGCAGGTCGCGACCCAAAAGCTGGCCAAGGACGACGGGGTGCCCGAGATCATCCTCGAGCCGACGCCCGACATCCTCTGCGGCCTGGTTCAGCGCCGCCGCCCCGGGCAGGTCATCGTGGGGTTCGCCGCCGAGACCGACGACGCGGTCAGCCGCGGGCGGCGCAAGTTCGAGCGAAAGGGCGTCGACGTCATGGTGGTGAACGACGTCAGCGCGCCGGGGGCCGGATTCGATCACGACACCAACGCGGTGACGATCCTCACCTCGGGCGGCACCCACGAGGTGCCGCTCTCGTCCAAGGCGGTCGTCGCCGACGCCGTCTTGGACCAAGTGGTCGGATTGCTCGCCTTGATGGATGGTCGCGCTGACGCGCCGAGAGCGGAGGAAGACTGACGATGCGGACCACCTTCACGTCGGAGTCGGTGACCGAGGGTCACCCCGACAAGATGGCCGACCAGATCTCGGACACGGTGCTCGACGCGCTCTTGGAGCAGGACCCGATGAGCCGGGTCGCGTGCGAGACGCTGCTGACCACCGGCCTGGTGGTGGTGGCGGGCGAGATCACCAGCGGCGCCACGATCGACGTGTCGTCGCTCGTGCGCGCGACCGTGTGCGACATCGGCTACGACGATGACGCGATCGGGTTCAACGGGAACTCCTGCGCGGTGCTGGTGGCGCTGGACAAGCAATCGCCCGACATCGCCCAGGGCGTCGACACCGCCTACGAGCTGCGGACCGGCTCGGGCGGGGAGGACATACGCAACGCGCAGGGCGCCGGCGACCAGGGGATGATGTTCGGCTTCGCGTGCGACGAAACGCCGGACCTGATGCCGTTGCCGATCTGGCTGGCCCATCGGCTGTCCCAGCGCCTCACCCAGGTCCGCCGGCTGGGCGAGCTGGGGTACCTGCGCCCCGACGGCAAGACCCAGGTGAGCGTCGTCTACGAGGGCGGCCGACCGGTGTCGATCGACACGGTCTTGATCTCCACCCAGCACCAGCCGGGGATCGACATCCAGACGCTCCTGGCCCCCGACCTGGTCCAGCACGTGATCGGCCCGCTCCTGCCCAAGGACCTCGACACCGACGACGTGTCGATCCTGATCAACCCGACCGGCCGGTTCGAGCAGGGCGGGCCGCACGCCGACACCGGCCTCACCGGTCGCAAGATCATCGTGGACACCTACGGGGGAATGGCCCGCCACGGTGGCGGGGCGTTCTCGGGCAAGGACCCCTCCAAGGTCGATCGGTCGGCGGCCTATGCGGCCCGCTGGGTGGCCAAGCACGTGGTCGCCTCGGGCGCCGCCTCGCGCTGCGAGTTCCAGGTTGCCTACGCGATCGGGGTGGCCCACCCGGTGTCGATGTTGGTCGAGACCTTCGGCACCGAGGTGGTCGACCCGGCCAAGATCGCCGGGTGCGTGGACGAGCTGTTCGACCTCCGGCCGGCCGCCATCATCGCCGATCTCGACCTGCGTCGTCCCATCTACCGCGGAACCGCCGCCTACGGTCACTTCGGCCGGGGCGAGAAGGAGTTCACGTGGGAGGCGACCCCCAAGGTCGACGACATGAAGCGAGCGCTGGGGCTCTAAGCCGCCTCTCGGGGGTGTGAGCGCCGTGCGGGTGGTTCGCGTCCTTCCCGACGTGGCCGCGGTGGGGCGCCCGTTCGACTACGAGGTCCCCCCCGGATGGGAGGCCGAGGTCGGTGTCGGCACCCGTGTGCGGATCTCGCTCAACGGCCGCCGGGTGGGCGGTTGGGTGCTCGAGGACGACGTCGAGCCGGAGCCCGACCGCGATACCAAGCCGCTGGCCAAGGTCTCGGGGATGGGGCCACCGCCCGCAGTGGTCGCGCTGGCCGAGTGGGCCGCCTGGAGGTGGGCCGGCCCGCTGAGCGCGCTGCTCACCGTCGCCTCACCCGAGCGGGTGGTACGGGCGTTGCCCGGGCCGCCTCGGGCGGCCCCGCGGACCGGGCCACGTTCCGCCGACCCCGCAGCCATGCAGGCGTCGGCGGCGCTCGCCGACGTCGGGAGGCCGACCCTGCTCCGGGTCCCGCCGGCCACCGATCTGATCGGTGTGGTCGAAGCGGTGATCACCCGAACCGACCGACCGGTGCTCGTCTTGGTGCCCAACGTCGGGTGGGCCGATCGTCTTCGGGCGCGCCTGGTCCGCCGGGGGTTCGCAGCCACCGGGTCGTGGGCCGAGGCGGCCGGCGGGTGGCCGGTGGTGGTCGGGACACGTTCCGCCGCGTTCGCGCCGATGGGTCGCCTCGGTGCGGCCGTCGTCCTGGACGTGCACGACGAGGCCTATAGAGAGGAGCGCTCCCCGCACTTCGACGCGTCACTGGTCGTCGCGGAACGGGCCCGGCGCGACGGCGCACCGTGCCTGTTCACCTCGGCGACCCCGACGGCGGTGCAGGTGAGCGACTGCCAGGTCGCCGAGGTGAGCCGGGATCTGGAGCGGGCCGGTTGGCCGATGCTGCACGTCATCGACCGGCGGGGCGCCGACCCGCGCACGGGGCTGTACTCCGAGGAGCTGGTGCAGGTGGCACGCGCGGCCGGCCGGGGCCGTTTCGTGGCGGTGCTCAACCGTCGCGGCCGGGCCCGGCTGCTCGCCTGCGCGAACTGCGGGGAGCTGGCCCGCTGCGAGCGGTGCGGGCGATCGATGAGCGAGCACGACGGGGGGCTCCGCTGCGGTTCGTGCGGGGCCGAGCGGCCCCTCGTCTGCGCGGCCTGCGGGCGCACCCGTCTCAAGGTCCTCCGTGCCGGGGTGACCCGGGTCCGAGAGGAGTTGGCCGCCCTGCTCGGGACCGAGGTGGGCGAGGTCTCGGGCCCCGACGACGAGCCGATCCCCGACGTGCCGGTGCTGGTGGGGACCGAGGCGGTGCTGCACCGGGTCCGGCGTGCCGCGGTGGTGGCCTTCCTCGACTTCGACATCCACCTGCTGGGGCCGCGACTCGGCGCGGGGGAGCAGTCCCTCGCCCTCCTGGCGCGGGCCGGCCGGCTGGTCGGAGGTCGGGGTTCGCCCGGCGCGGGGCTGGTGGTGGTCCAGACCCGGCTGCCCGACCACGATGTGCTGGCCGCGGCGGTCTCGGGCAATCCCGGCATCTTCCTCGATCACGAGCTGACCGTGCGCCGGGAGCTCTCGTTGCCGCCCTTCCAGGCGCTGGCCGAGCTGTCCGGACCGGGCGCGGCCGAGCTCTTCGAGGGGCTGGGGCTGGAGGGCGCGCCGATCGGCGACGACCGCTGGTTGGTGCGGGCGGCCGACCACGCGACGCTGTGCGACCGGCTCGCCGCGACGGTCCGACCGCGCGAGAGGGTCCGGGTGATGGTGGACCCGACGGGGGTGTGACCGGATCCGGGGTCGCTTCCCTGTGGGCTGCGCACCCCGGCCCCCCCGGCGTGGGTCCCCGACCCTCGCACACCTCCCCGACCATCGGCCGGGCCATATGGCTCTACCGATCGCGCGGCGTGGCTCGTAGCCTGAAACTGTGCACGTCGGCGACATGCTCGTCATCGAACGCGCCGGTCTCGGGCAACTGATCGAGAACCTGGGCGCTGGCGGGACCCGAACCCTGGGTCCGGTCGTGCGTGACGGCGCGATCGTGCCCGGCGAGATCCACGGCGTCGCCGATCTGCCCACCGGATACCACGACGAGCAGGGCCCGGGCTCCTACCGGCTGTTCCGAGACGACGGGGACGAGACATTCGGGTGGGCGGTCGGTCCGGGTTCTTGGAAGGCCGAGCTCTTCCCACCCACCCAGGTGATCTGGCGGGCCACCTTGGAGGAGTGGCGGTTCGTGCCGACCGAGCCGCCCATGGACGAATCGGTCGTCGCAATCTTTGGCGCCCGCCCGTGTGAGCTGGCCGCCCTCGACGTGCTCGACCGCGTCCTTGGCGACAAGAGCGTCGATCCCCGATACGCCGCCCGGCGCCGGCGGCTCTTCATCGTCGCGGTCGAATGCGGTGCCCCGGCCGGCACCTGCTTCTGCACGTCGATGGGCACCGGGCCCGGCACCGAGGCCGGCTTTGACCTGGCCCTGACCGAGCTCACCGGCGTGCCAGCAACTCGTTTTGTGGTCAGGGTAGGGACCCCCGAGGGTGCCGACGCGTTGGCCCGGGTCGAGCACCGCCCCGCCACCGAGGAGGATCGCCGGGCTCGGCGCGACGTCCTCGCCGCCTCGGTCGACAAGATCCACCGGACCCTCGACACCCAAGGGTTGCCGGAGCTCTTCGAGCGCAACCTCGAACACCCGCGATGGGACGAGGTGGCCGAACGGTGCCTGTCGTGTGGCAACTGCACGCTGGTCTGCCCGACCTGCTTCTGCAGCGACATCTCCGACGTCTCGGACCTTTCCGGCGGTCTCGAACGGCGCGCCGAGTGGTCGTCGTGCTTCAACCTCGACCATTCCTATCTCCACGGTGCTGCGGTGCGCCC
>Ga0209415_10019262_pt1 | contig 10697 bp, 9 predicted proteins | sample PeaSoiSIISIP2007_FD_187696 | JGI IMG/M metagenome (GOLD analysis project Ga0209415, IMG submission 187696) | Peat soil microbial communities from Weissenstadt, Germany - SII-SIP-2007 (SPAdes) (version 2) | ecosystem: Environmental > Terrestrial > Soil > Wetlands > Peat | place: Germany... | reverse complement strand
GGGAAGACCGCGCGGACTTCGCGCGCGCGGATCGACTCGTTCACGTTCTCTCTGCGATTCTGCCTGCGAGGAGGAAAGTTTCTAGGATACATCGGTGGTTAGGCGTTTGAGCGGCGAATGGAAGCAAAGCGAAGTTGGGCTGAATGCCCGGGGAATTCTCTGGTCGAGAATCGAAATGGTGTAGAGATAAAACAAGCGAAATAACGTCAACATCAGTGTACAACATAATCGGTGGGTGAAGTAAAGGGTGGTGAGGCGTGATTTTACATGGCGGCGGCAAGACCCCCGCTTGCGGGCCGTAGCGGCGACCCCCCGGCGCCCCCGCTACCCTAGCGCCTGGTTCAGGTCGGCGATCAGGTCGTCGGGGTGTTCCAGGCCGATGGACAAGCGAAGAAGGTTTTGCGGAGTGCGCGTCTGGGGGCCTTCCACCGAGGCGCGATGCTCGATCAGGCTGTGCGCGCCGCCCAGGCTGGTGGCGCGGATGAACAACCGGCAGCGGGCGGCCACATTCATCGCGGCTTCGCGCATGCCGGCCACCTGGAACGAGAGCATGCCGCCAAATGCCGCCATCTGGCGCGCCGCGATTTCGTAACCGGGGTGATCCGGCAAGCCCGGGTAGTGCACAGCTTCGACGGCGTCGTGCATCTTGAGATGGCGCGCCACCCGCAGGGCATTCTCGGAGTGGGCGCGCACGCGGTAGGGCAGCGTATCGATGCCGCGCAGGGTGAGCCAGCAATCGAAAGGAGAAGGCACCGCGCCGCCATAGCGCTGCGCGCGCCGCGCCCGCTCGAAGAGATAGTTATCGTGCCGGGTGATGAGCGCTCCGCCCACCACGTCGCTGTGGCCGCCGATGTACTTGGTGGTAGAGTGGCACACCATGTCGATGCCGCAATCGAGCGGATGCTGCAGGATCGGTGTGGCAAAAGTGCCGTCGCAGACCGTCACGATGTTGGGACTGGCCTGGCGCGCGAGAGTGGCGATGGCGGCCAGGTCTGTGACCTTCATGAGCGGGTTGGAAGGCGTCTCGACCCAGATCAGGCGCGTGGAAGGCTTGAGGGCCGCGCGGACCCCGTCGGGATCGGTCATGTCGGCGTATGTGGTTTCGAGACCCGCCTTACCGAAGACGTCGCCGATGACTTTGCGCAGTCCCCAGTACACGTCGTCCGGGGCCACGATATGGTCGCCGGGTTCCAGGCCTTGCACCAGTGCCGTGGCCACGGCAAGTCCGGAAGAGAAGACCAGGGCGTCTTTGCCGCCTTCGAGCTCGGCCAGACATTCCTCCAGCGCGCGGCGGTTGGGATTGCCTTCGCGGGAGTAGCTGAAGCCCAGCGGGTACTCGCCGTCGGCGCTGCGCTCGAAGGTGGTGGACAGGTGGATCGGAGGGGTGACGGCGCCGGTGGAAGGATCGATGCGCCGTCCGGCGTGAACGGCCACCGTTTCTATTTTCATCAAAGACTCGATTTTCATCAAGCATCAGTTTACCGTGCCGGGTGAAGAAGCCGCGCCCAGTGCAAGGCTGCGCGGATTCGCTCACCCAATTCCGGCCTGTTGTAGAATTCCACCTCCTGTTATCTGTTGTTTGCCGCGACACTGGCGTGGCATCCGAATTGCACGGGGGCATCCTTATGGCATACGTAATTACCGATACTTGTACGAAAGATGAATTGTGCGTCCAAGCCTGCCCGGTGGACTGCATCCACCCCAAGCAGGACGAGGCCGGTTTCGCCGAGGCGCCGCACCTCTACGTCAGTCCGGACGATTGCATCGATTGCGGGGCATGCGTTCCGGTTTGCCCGACCAATTCGGTGTTCGCGCTGGAGGAGTTGCCGCCGGAACTGGCGCACTTCGCGGATGTGAACGCGGCCCATTACAACTGAGGGCGACCCAGATCGCGGTTTTCTCAGCGTTTCTCCGCTTTCTCCGTGATCTCAGGTTTTGATTTTCTCTTGGTTTTCTCTCCGCGTCTTCCTCCGCGTGCTCTGCGCCGGGGTACCCTCTGGGTCCGTCAAGGACACGGTTTCCTTTGGTTCCGGCCTCGTCCGGGTAAGGGAATGGTTGGAGACCTAGATGAACGCCACGCCGGGCGCAATCACGTGCTCGGAATACTCCAGGTAGCCGCTCGACTCGTTGCCGAGCGAGTAGTGAATCCCGGGAGGAATCAGGAACAGATCGCTGGGTCCGAACTCGACCCGCGGCTGCGAGTGCCCCTGCTCGGAATTATCGGCAATCAGGATGCTGCCGTGTCCGCCGAAAATCCGCAGCGAGGTGGCGCGCTCGCCGTCCTGCAGGGTGGCGGTCTCCATTTTCGGGCCGATGTGGTAGCGCGCGGCGCGCACAAAGGAATCGCACAGCAGAATCCGCTCGCCGCCGAGGACCCATTCGGGCCGGACGTCACGAAAGTGCCGGTGCTCATTGCCGCTGACGATGCGGTTGCCTTGCGGAGCCTCCAGCGCGCGCATGGTGGCCTCCGCATTGGCGCGGTTGAAGCCCGCAGGAATCGGCTTGCCCGCGTTCTGATCGTACAGGCGCTCCACCATGTCGGTCGAAACGGTCGCGTACTCTTCGAGCACGCAACCCACGACGGTGTGCACCACTCCCAGTTCGGAAATGACGAACACGTCGCCCGGCCGCGGCTCGAAGCGGTAGGGGTCGTAGGCCGCATTCGACTCGCCATCCAACCAGCGCGCGAACGATTCCGGCTGGTACACGCGATTCCAATGCTCGGAGTCGCACAGGAACACGTAACCGCCGGGCTTGACACCCAGGATGTGGAAGACCTCGAGCTTGTGCACGATGTGGCGTTGGAAGCTGAAGCCCTCGCGCTCGTTTTGCAGGAAGATGGAGTAACCCAGCGGGCTGGCGGCTTTGACGGCATACGACTTGTATTTCAATATGAAGCCGAGGCTCTTCTGGAAGAGGGCGATGCGGCGGGCATCCGGCCCGGAAACGGGCTTCTGGAAGGCGTTCAGCAGTACGGCCTTCAATATGGCCTCCAGGCGCTCCGTCTGGCCGATGGGCAGATCCTCGCGAAGGAATTCCGCCAGGACCGGCAATACGTCGAGACCGTCGCTGGCGATTTCGCCGATGTCCAGCTTGCCGGCCGGGTCCGCCAGGTGCGCGCGAAGGCGATTCGAAACTCCAACGGAGGCATGCATATTTCAGGAGACTAGCATAAGAGCGGGGGTTGGAGTTGTTGTATTTTGCTTGCGCCGGAGAGTGCTGGGCAATACATTAGGAGTGGAACCGGAAAGACGCGGACTGAGGCCATCATGGTGTTGCGAACCGGCGGCTTGGTGTTGACCGTATGGGCCGCGGCAGCAGCGCAATCGTTCATCGACCCGAAACAGATTGCCGGCGTGCGGCAGGCTTTTGACTCGGCGGCCACCGCCCCGCCCCTGCGCTGCGACGTCGCGAGCGTCCGTCCGGCGCTGAACTTCGGATTCCGCTTCCAAACCGGTTACACCATCGAAGTACCGCTCAACCAGTTTCGAGGGCCGGGACACCAGATCAAGACCGTGATTCGAGTGACTCCGGAGGGCCGCGAACCCACCTACCTGACCAGCACCGAGAGTCTGCCCGCGGTGCCCCAAACCAAGCTCGATGGCGAAGTGGCGGGGACCTTCGTGGTGGGCGAGGGCGCCTATGCGGCCGAAGCATTGGTGGAAGACGACCTGCACCGGGTGTGCCGCGGCCGGTGGCGCATGCAAGCCAGGCGCGCGGGCAGCGAGCGCGAACTGAAGCCCACCACACCGCCCGGGGCGGTAGAGGAACTCCAGGTAAACAGTCCGCCTGTTCCGGAATCCAAAACCAGACCCAGGATCGGGCGGCTCACGGTGATCGTCCATGCGGCTCCGCTTTCGCCGAATGCGTCCAAACTGCAGCCGGACGATGTTGCGATGCTGGTGGGCTCGCTGACTTCCGTGATCGAACAATTGCCGGCGCGATTCCTGCGCGTGGTCGTGTTCAACCTCGATCAACAGGCCGTGCTCCTGCGCAAGAATAGTTTCACCAGTACGGATCTCGGGGAAGTGGCCGCGGCCTTCAACCAGCTCGAACTTGCGCTGGTGGATTACCGCACGCTGCAGAAGCGCAGCCGTTCGGGCGAGTGGCTGGCGGACCTGCTGCAAACCGAGTTGCGGTATCCTGAGCCGCCGGATGCGGTCATCCTGCTGGGGCCGCTGACGCGGCCGCGCGACGAAATCCCGGTGGAGGAGCCGGATCCGCATCGAGCGGCGGCCGCCCCGCTCTTTTATGTGCAGTACCGGCCACCGAATCCGCTGCTCTTTGGGCAGGCCACGGGTCCCACAGCGGGCCGGGGCGGGGGCCGAGGGGGACGCGCGGCGCGCGGCTATCCGCGGCCTCCGGACGACCCCGAGGGAATCGTTCCCGAGCCGGCGCACAACATCCCGGACTGCGTCGAGCAGTTGATGGGGCGTTTCAAGGGGGAGACCATCGCCGTCTGGGCGCCGCACGATTTCGCCGACGCGATCCGGCACATGGCGGCCCGCATCTTGGTGGCACAGGCATTCTTGCCTGTGTCTCTTCATCGAGATCGGGCGCCCAGCGAAGCCGCGGTTGCGCCATTGCGCTACGCTGGGAAAAGCTGGAAGTGAGTGGAGCGAAATCACCAGAACGGGATGGTTCACCACCCCGCCCTGCGTCTGCTGGGTGGCTGTCTGGCGATCACCCTCAGCACGTCCCTGGCAAGCCCCGCGGAGCACGATCCCATTGAAGTGTTGAAGCGGGTGACCGCCAAAGTGGTGGCCGCCGGAAAGGTCATCCCCAACTACACCTGTGTCGAAACGGTGAACCGGGATTTTTACCGGCCCGCGCCCGCCAACCGCCCCCGTGCCTGCCCGGTATTGCTGGAGCAGCGACAGCATCCCACTAAGGACCCGGGGTTGCGGCTTCTGTCGACCGACCGGCTGCGCCTGGACGTGGCCATGGTGCAGCGGGGCGAGATCTTTTCGTGGGTGGGGGCCAGCAAGTTTGACGACGCCGACGTCGGCCACCTGGTCCGCGAGGGGCCCATCGGATCGGGCGCTTTTGGCGCTTTTCTGAGCGTCGTCTTCCAGCAGGACCAGGCACAGTTCGCGTTCGAGAAAAACACCGTGGCCGATGGCCGCAGCCTGCTGGAGTACTCGTTTCAGGTGCGGCGCGAAGACAGCCACTACAAGATCAAGACGAAAGACGACTTGTGGATCTACACGGCCTACGGCGGAAGATTTCTGGTGGACCCCGAGACGGAGGACGTGGTCCGCATGTCGGTGCAGACGGCCGAGCTCCCGCCGGCCACCAACCAGTGCATGCTGGAGACCGACATGGATTTCGGGATTGCCCAGATCGGCGACGCACCCGTCCTCCTGCCAACCCATGCGCGGCAGCGGTTCGTGTACCAGGACGGGGAGGAGACCGAGAACACCACCACCTTCGCCAACTGCCGCGAGTACCGCGGCGAATCGACCATCACTTTTGAGGAGGAGCCCGCGGCGGCCGCACCGGGAAAGGCCGGAAGCGCACCGGCGAGGCCTGCGAGCGTGCCGGCGGGCTTGCCATTCACGCTCGAGCTGACGGCTCCGATTCCGGCCGGCACGGCGGCCGCGGGCGATTCCTTCTTCTGCCGCCTGGTCTCGCCGCTCCGCGATGGGAAGCAAAAAGTGCTGGCGCGCGCCGGTTCGGTAGTGGAGGGCCGGCTGCTCCGCGTGCAGACCTATCACCTGTCTCCGGCCGAGGTGATCGTCGTGCTGAAGCCGGAGAGCCTGGAGATCGGCGGCTCCAAGGTCCCATTGACGGCGGTTCGCGATTACACCCGGGAAGTAGTGGCGGCCAGAAGCCGGGCTAGAAGGTCGGCGCCGATCCTGATTCCGAGACCCGGCGAGGAGCACGCCGGCCTGTTCCGGTTCTCGGGAACGGATGTGGTGATCAGGAAAGGGCTCCGCTCGGACTGGCGGTCGCAGTAGCAGCCACTCGTGGGGCAGGTTTTCAACCTGCAGGCCCATTTTTAATCGGCCCGTCGCCGTCGTCTGTGCTCTCACCACCCAAGAGTGAACAGTATTGCCTTTAGCGCGGCCGCACTTGCAGCCTGACCGCTGACAGCTTGCTCTCACGCCGAGGCGGCCACGGTTTGATGCGGACCGGCCTCGAAGTGGCGCCGGGCGGATGCCACCACGCGCTCTACTTCGTCGCGATCCAAAGGCTGGGAGAGTACATCGTAGGCCCCCACATTCAGAGCCTCGGCCCACAGGTAGTCGTCGGCGTCGCGTGAGGTGACGATGAGTTGCGGGGGCGCGGCGAGGAGCCGGAGGTCGCCCAGCACCTTCTTCCAATTCCAGTCGGGCAGATCCCTTTCGGCGATCACCACCTGGACGGGATTGCGTACCAGGCAACTCATGGCGCGCCGCCGTTCCCGGGCCGCCAATAGGCGCCAACCGGCCTTACGGAAGATCTCATGCAAGAGTGAACCGTCGGTTTTGGAAACGCCCACCCATAAGGCGCACAGCGAAGTCTCACGCGCCGAAGTTTTCATGGCACCCGGCTCCTTGGGGATCGCCGCCGAACCAGCGGCAGGTCGAATCCCCATTTCGGCCTGCCCGTCGGCTCAATTTGAAAGACCAGACAACAAATGCCGAACCGCACATGCGGAACGGCCCCAGTAAAGATATATACCAACAGCCGGCCAAATACAAGGTCCGGTACAACCATTTAGTCGGCGGACGCGCTCCCGATTCTCAAGAATCTGAAGAACTTTTTCGCGGCGGTAGCGTCATATGCTTGAGGATCTATGCCACTTTGGAAAGACGTCCGCTTTGCTTTTCGGCAACTCCGCAAGAGCCCCGCGTTCACCCTGGTGGTACTAGCCACGCTCGGACTCTGCATTGGGGTCAACACCGCGATCTATAGCGTGCTGGATGCGGTACTCCTGCGTCCGGCGCCCTACCCGCAGGTGGACCGCCTGGCGATGGTGACCACGGTGTTCGGCGGAGGAGATACCAGCACCAGCCAGACCGGCACGCTGTTCGAAAGCGTTCGCGATGGCGCCTCCACGCTGGATGTGGCGGCCTATACCGGATCGGGCGAAGTCAATTTTGCGGCGCCGGGGCACCTGGAATCCATCCACCAGCAGCGGGTCTCGGCCGGCTTCTTCCGGGTTCTGGGCGTCGCGCCGCAGTTCGGCCGCGAGTTCCTGCGCACTGAGGACGTGCGCGGCGGGCCTCCCATCGCCGTGCTGAACTATGATTTCTGGCAGCGCATCTTCAACGGCGATGCCTCCGTGCTGGGCCGCGCCATCACTCTGCGGGGCGAGCCCTGCACCGTAGTCGGCATCATGCCGCGGGGCTTTCGCACGGATGTTCCCGTGGATGTGTGGACTCCCCTGCACCCGTCGCGCACGGGCGAGGGCAGTGGCTTGAATTACGGCGTGGTTGCGCGGCTGAAGCCGGGCGTCTCGTGGGAGCAGGCGAACGGGCAGCTCAAGGCCCTCAGCCACGGCATCGTGGAACCCAATTTCCGGCGCAGGACGGCTTGGGAGGAGCGCATCATCCCCCTGCAGACCGGGCTTACAGGCGAAGTACGCAGCGAGTTGCTGATTACCTGGGGAGCGGTGCTGGCGGTTCTCCTGATCGGCTGCGTGAACATCGCGGGACTCCTGCTGGCGCGCTCATCCACCCGCAGCCGCGAGATCGCCACGCGCATGGCGCTGGGGGGCGGGCGCGCCGCCATCGTGCGCCAACTGCTGGTGGAGAGCCTGCTGCTGGCGCTGGGAGGGTGCGCCGCGGGAATCGGGATCGGGACGCTGACGATCGGATGGCTGAAGCGACTCGGCGCGGAGCATTTCGAGTTGTGGCATCCCATTGGAATCGACGCGCGGGTGCTGCTGGCGATGATCGCCATCTCCGTGCTGACCAGCCTTCTATTCGGGCTGATGCCGGCGCTCTCCACCAGCCGGCTGGACATCCGCTCGGTGCTGGTGGAAGGCGGGCGCGGCGTGGCCGGAGGACGGCGGCGCTGGTCGCGGCAGGCTCTGGTCGCCTGCGAAGTGGCGCTCAGCCTGGTCCTCCTGGTGAGCGCCGGGCTGCTGGTGCGAACGCTGGAGTATCTGAACGGGCTCAATCCGGGCTTCGACACCCGCAACATCATCAGCGCGCAGGGCTCGCTGCAGGATGCGCGATACAAGACGTCCGCCGCGGTAAACCGGCTGTACACCCAGAGCCTGGAACGCATCCGCCAGATTCCCGGCGTCGAGGGCGCCGCAGTGGCTCTCACGCTGCCGTTCGAGCGCCCCCTGAACGACGGCTTCAAGCTGGTGGAAGGCGGCGATCGCGATTTCCACGGGATGGAGAGCATCTATTCCACGGCGGGCTATCTGGAAATGATGCGGATCCCCCTGGTCCAGGGCCGCACCTTCCGCGATTCCGACACGGCGGACACGACCAAGGTAATCGTGGTGAGCCAGTCCTTCGCCGCGAAGTATTTCCGTGGAAGGGAGGCGCTGGGGCATCACTTGCAGATCGAGGGGAGCCCGTGGGAGATCGTGGGGGTGGTGGGCGATGTGCAGCAGCACAGCGGGCTGGCGGATCTGGGGCCGCTGGCCGTATCGCCGACCGTGTACATGCCGGCTGCGCAGCTTCCGGATGGATACTTCCAGATGATTCACACCTGGTTTCCGCCGAAGTGGGTGATCCGCGCCACCGGACCAGCCGGACCCCTGGCGGCGCAGGTTCAGGCCGCGGTGGCCGGCGTGGATTCGCAACTCCCCATCACCAGGTTCCAGACCGTGAACGATCTGCAGGCGCGCACCACCCGGGGCCAGCGATATGATGCGGCTCTCTTCTCGATCCTGGCCGCGCTGGGGCTGCTGCTGGCGGCGATCGGACTGTCCGGGCTGATCTCGCAATCCATCGCGCAGCGCACCCACGAGCTCGGCATCCGCATGGCGCTGGGATCGACCGCCGGGCAGGCGATCGGCAAGGCGATGAAGCCGGGCATCGTGCTGGCGGTGGTGGGGATCGGCGCGGGCTATGTGCTCTCGCGCGTGGCAGTGCGCTTCCTGGAGCACCTGCTGTATGGAGTGCGCGCGACGGATGCGCTGACATTCGTGGGCACGGCGGGGATTCTGCTGCTGGTGACGGTGCTGGCGAGCCTGGTGCCGGCGCTGCGGATCTTGCGCCTCGATCCCGCGCACACGCTGCGCAACGAGTAGTATTACAGTAGCTCCATTTTGTTCCTCCTTGAGAAGATTTTTTTGGCAGGAGCCCCGCCTACCACCGATTCCGGAATCCAGAGCTGTCATGGACCTTCTTGGGCCGGCCAGCCCGCCGCCGGTCGTGCCACCGCGGGCTTCCCACAAGCGGGACATATGGAGCGTCAACCGGCGCACATCCGCGGGTCCGGCGTTATAACCAGGGCCGTCCGCGTCCGTGCCGAACACCTCCTCTCGGCGCAGGGCGCGGAGAAATTCCCGCGGGTCCCCGTCTTCGGAGTACTCAGCACGAACGTGTGCTGGATTGAATGAAAATCACGGTTTGAAATCTCGCCCCGAAGCATCGTAGCTGATCCTGCCATCCAGGGTGGCGACGGGTACGCTCTTCATCCGGAATGGCCGGCCACTCCGAAAGATTTTCATTTGGACGTAAAGCCGCCCACCCGCGGAACCTGCCGATCATCGCAAACTCCTCAGATGCGCCCTCACTCGGCCCATCACACCCTTATTCGCTATCGCGTTTCAAACGTGCAATGAACACGCCGCAATCAATCGTCTTGAGCGTACCGGGCCGGGCTTCGTCAATGGCGGCCGAAATTTTATGAATGTGCGGCCTGACCACCGGCCAGTTGATTGCGGACATAATCAGTACCCCAAAGGGACGGCCTTCAAGCTGCTGCTGGTTTTCCATGTTCTTATCGCCAGTAAGAAACACGTCAAAGCCTTCGCGTTCGATCAACTGGAGCAGCGCACCGTTTTTGATACCGCCCCATTGCATGGTGACAACGGTGTGTATTTCGTGTCGGGACAGGGATCGCGCCAGCTTGGCCGGTACGTCCTCATCGAACAGAACCTTCAAAGCTGCGCCTGAAATTGATGAGCAGCGCGATAGCTAAGAATGGCCTTGATGGCGTCGAGGCCAGCTTCCGGGTAGCAATCCAGAGTTTCGGCAATAGCCTCATCCGGCGATAATCCCTCCTCGCGGAAAGCGTCATAGTTTCCGGTGATGGCCTCAACCGGCAAGCGGGTGTTCTTGAGCAGCGGTGCGCCGCTCACCTTGCCGGGGATGACTTCAACCAAGGGACAATCGGACCAGTCAAGAGTTGCTGTTGCCATGATCGGCACCCCTTCTTTCAGGGTAACGGAAAGACGCGCTGCGGGGCAACACTGAGTTTACGCTCTACGGCGCGTGGCGCCAAGCTTCCGGTTACGCCTGTCAGGAAACCTCGCACTACGGTTGTTCCGCGAGTTCTGCGCCCCGCTCACCGGCCGCAATCTCAAGCGCTGCCCACAGTGTGGAATCGGCGCCCATAGGCCCCCCAACTCCCCAAAACGGCCCGAATTCACCCCTCCCCAAAAACCCAGTCACGTCCGAATTTCGACTCTATTTCCATTGTTTTCAACAAATCCCGTCCTCCACCAGCCATTCCCGCAATGTCGTCTTGCTACAACGGAATTGAGAGGACCTCTATGCTCAAACCGTTTCACCTCGCACGCC
>Ga0209415_10019260_pt1 | contig 10697 bp, 7 predicted proteins | sample PeaSoiSIISIP2007_FD_187696 | JGI IMG/M metagenome (GOLD analysis project Ga0209415, IMG submission 187696) | Peat soil microbial communities from Weissenstadt, Germany - SII-SIP-2007 (SPAdes) (version 2) | ecosystem: Environmental > Terrestrial > Soil > Wetlands > Peat | place: Germany... | reverse complement strand
CCCCGCCACACGCGCCCCGGTGCGCTTAACCGTGTCCGCGATCTCGCGGGCGGATTGGTCGATGACCCGGTGGTCATAGGCCTTCAGTCTGATGCGAATGCGTTGTCCGGCCATACAAAGAACAATGGTCTATAAATGGTTCCAATTAACTGTTGCGCTTCCCGGTCGAGGGAAACGGAGCGCGAAATATACCAAAGGGCGCAGAGGGTGCAAGAGCTTTTTTCACTCAGGTGGTTAATAGCTCAAGCGCGGGCGGCGGGTCTGCCTTTGGCGGCGTCGAGGATGCCCGCGACAATTCCGGCCGGAACGGGTTCGAAGCGGAACGGCTCCATGGAATAGGAGGCGCGTCCTTTGGAGAGCGAGCGGATGGCCGTGGCGTAACCGAACATTTCGGCCAGGGGCACTTCGGCGCTGACGATGGTCAAGCCCTCCTTGGCCTCGATATGGAGGATCTTGCCGCGCCGCCGGTTGAGGTCGCCCATCAAATCGCCCTGGTACTCGTCCGGGGTGGTCAACTCGACCTTCATAATGGGTTCGAGGAGGATGGGGTTGGCTTTTTTGACGGCCTCTTTCAAGGCAAAGATGCCGGCCATCTTGAAAGCGAGTTCGCTCGAGTCCACTTCGTGGAAGGTGCCGTCGACAATCGCCACTTTGAGGTCCACCATCGGATAGTTGGCCAGCACGCCGCCCGCGACGGTCTCTTTGATGCCGTCAATCACGGCGGGGATGTATTCCTTGGGGATGGCGCCGCCGACGATCTTGTTTTCGATTTCGACGCCTTTGCCGCGCTGATTGGGCTCGAGGGTGACCATGGCGTGGCCGTATTGGCCCCGTCCGCCGGATTGGCGGATGAACTTGCCTTCGCCTTCGGCGGCCTTGGTGACGGTTTCGCGGTAAGCGATTTGAGGAGCGCCGGCGTTGGCGGCGACCTTGAACTCGCGGAACAGGCGGTCGCGGATGATTTCAAGGTGCAGTTCGCCCATCCCGGCAATGATAAGCTGGCCGGTTTCTTCGTTGGTAAAGCACCAGAAGGTGGGGTCCTCCTCCGCCAGGCGCTGGAGCCCCTGGCTCATCTTTTCGCGGTCGGCCTTGGTCTTGGGCTCGACCGCCATGGAGATGACCGGCTCAGGGAAGGTCGGCGGTTCGAGCATGACCTCGAGGCCCTCGTCACAGAGGGTGTCGCCGGTCTTGATGTTCTTGAGCCCGACCAGCGCGGCGATGTCGCCGGAATAGGTGGTATCCACGTCGATGCGTTTGTCTGCCTGGACCATCATGACGCGGTTGACGCGGTCGCGTTTGCGGGTGCGGGGGTTGTAGATAAGATCGCCCTTCTTGAGCTGGCCGCTGTAAACGCGGAAGAAGACGAGCTTGCCCACGTAGGGGTCCGTCCACAGCTTGAAGGCCAGGCAACAGAACTTGCCGTGGTCGTCGGAAAGGATTTCGACAGATTGGCCGGTTTCCGGGACGAGGCCCAGCGGAGCAGGCACGTCCAAGGGGGAGGGGAGGTAATCGATGACGGCATCCACGAGAGGTTGGACGCCGCGTTTCTTGAAGGCGGAACCACAGAGGACGGGGACCATTTCGAGTTTGCAAGTGAGGCGGCGGATGGCCGGCTTCAACAGCTCGGGGGTCACCGGCTGGTTCTCGATGACCCGTTCGGCGATAATATCGTCCTTGTTGGCCACGGCATTGATCAGGTCCGCGAGGGCGGCGGCGGCGGAGTCTTTCAGCTCGGCAGGGACCTCGGTGACCTCGTATTTAAGGCCGAAATCGTCGGCCGGGTCATAGATGATGGCTTTTTGGTTGACGACATCGATAACGCCGCGGAAATCGTCCTCTTTGCCGACCGGCAGGAACACCGGCCAGGCGTAGGCGGCCAGCTTTTTGCGCATGTCGCTGAGGGCATTTTCAAAGTTGGCGCCGGTGCGGTCCATTTTGTTGACGAAGGCAATACGGGGGACCTTGTATTTGGTGGCTTGGCGCCAGACCGTCTCGGATTGGGGCTGAACCCCGGCCACGCCGCAGAAGACGGCGACCGCGCCGTCGAGCACGCGCATCGAACGTTCGACCTCCGCGGTGAAGTCCACGTGGCCCGGCGTATCGATAATGTTCACGCGGTGGGGAACTCCGGGGAACAACTTGCAGATGCCGTCCGGCTTTTGGGTCCAGTAGCACGTCGTGGCGGCGGAGGTAATGGTAATTCCCCGCTCGCGTTCCTGCTCCATCCAGTCGGTGACGGTGTTGCCGTCATCGACGTCGCCCATTTTGTGAATCAGGCCGGTGTAAAACAAGATACGCTCGGTGGTCGTGGTCTTGCCGGCATCGATGTGAGCGGCGATGCCGATGTTGCGCGTGCGCGCCATGGGATAGGGCCGGTGTGGCGAGTCTGGGCCCCGGGGCGCTGCCGTCTTATGCTTCTCTAATACTGCTTCCATGTAATGATTCTCCGTGTAAATCGATTTGTTAAACCGCGCAGGGAACAAAAACGCCCCGAAAAAATGCCAGGCGGCCGGGGCGAAGTTCAGGACCGAAAACTACCAGCGGAAATGTGCGAAGGCCTTGTTAGCCTGGGCCATCTTATGCACTTCATCCCGCTTGCGGATGGCATTGCCCTGGCCTTGGTAAGCCTCGAGAATCTCGCCGGCCAAGGCGTCCTGCATGGGCACTCCTTTGCGCGCATCGGCGAAATCGACCAGCCAGCGCAGCGCGAGCGAAAACTGGCGGTCGGCCGGGACCTCGAGCGGCACCTGGTAAGTGGCGCCCCCGACGCGCCGGGCCTTGACTTCCAGGCGCGGTTTGGCGTTGTCCACGGCGCGCTGGAGCACCTCGAGCGGGTTGGCGGCCGGGTTCTTGGCAATAATCTGGTCGAAAGCTCCATAGACGATGCCTTGAGCGACGGTCTTCTTGCCCTGCTGCATGACCGTGTTCACCAGGCGCGAAACCAGGGTGCTGTTGAATTTTGCGTCTTTTAGGACGGGCCGGCGAACGGCTTGACGGCGTCGAGACATGGATGCGTTAAGAGTTAAAGGGTTAACCGGCTAACATGGCGAATCTCAGGCGGCTGGGGCCGGCTCGGCCGGAGCGGGAGCGGCGGCGGCCGCGGGTTTGGCGCCTTCCTTGGGGCGCTTCACGCCGTATTTCGAGCGGCTGACACGGCGTTTTTCGACGCCGGCGGCGTCCAGAGTGCCACGCACGATATGGTAGCGGACGCCAGGCAAATCTTTCACGCGGCCTCCCCGGACCAGGACAATCGAGTGTTCCTGGAGGTTGTGGCCTTCATCGGGGATGTAGGCGATAACCTCATGGCCGTTGGTCAGCCGGACCTTGGCGACCTTGCGCATAGCCGAGTTGGGCTTCTTGGGGGTGCGCGTCATGACCTGGATGCAGACGCCGCGTCGGAACGGCGAGTTCTCCAAAGCCGGCGACTTGGACTTGTGCCTGAGCTTATTGCGGCCCTTGCGCACTAATTGATTGATGGTCGGCATTTCGCTAAAAAAATTCATCCCCACGCGCCTCCAAAGGCGGATGGAGCGAGGAATATAACAAATCGGATTGACCTTGCAACAATTATTTCTATTATCATGCGTCCCTCCGAAGGTGTGAAAAAACTGAAAAAACCGGCCAGAACGCAGACGACGCCCCTTGGGAATCAACGACTTACGACAGCGAATTTCGGCGGATTTCACTTTTTTCACACCTTCTCCGGGACGAGGATGAAATCCCAGCGGCACTGGGCGGCTTCGTTCCCGCTTCCGGGCGGTTCCGGGAAGAGGAAGTCCGGATTCCGAATCGGGATCCCCGCCCGTTTCACGAATTGGGCCTTCCGTCACGTTCGACGCGCCTCCTTCGGGGTGGGCGCCTGAGGGAAGAACTTTGGGGCGGCGCGCAACTTTTGGCGATTTCGCTTGTTTCAGAGGACTGACGATGAACCGAGAAGACTGATGGCCTTCGTGTCCTTGAAAGAGTTTGTGGCCCGGATGGGCCTTGCGACTCCGGCACAGTTCGAGGAGTGGTGCAAGGCCTGGCGGGTGGCGGCGCAGAGCGGCTCGCAAGAATCGCTGCTCGGTTTTATTTGCCGGGAGCGGGGCCTGACGGAAGACGCGTTTCTGCAGGACCTGGCCAAGGCGCTGAACTGGCCGTACCTGGACTTGCCGAAGCTGAAAGTGCCGGCGGAGGCGCGAAACCGCATCTCTACGAAGGTGGCCTTCCAGTACTCGGTGCTGCCGACCCAGGTGAACGATGGCACGCTGCAAGTGGCGGTGAGCAATCCGTTTGACACGGCGATGCTCAGCGCGGTGCGGTTCGATGCGCGGGGCATGGTGCGGTTTGCGCTGGCGCCCAAACCGGAGATCGAGAAGGCGCTCAAGAATTTCTACGGGGTGGGCGCGGATACGCTCGGGCAGATGGACGAGAACGAGGATCAACTGATGGACCTCGAGTTGCCCGTGGACAAGGAAATCACGGAGAGCGACCAGGAAGCGAGCGTCATCAAGTTCGTGAACCAGGTCATCTGGGAGGCGTTCAAGGACCGGGCGACGGACATTCATTTCGAACCGGCGGAAGACGAGTTGCGCATCCGCTACCGGATCGACGGCATCCTGCACCAAACGCCGATGCCGCCGCAGCTCAAGCGGTTTCAGGCGGCCCTCATCTCCCGCATCAAGGTGATGTCGGGGATGAACATCTCCGAGAAGCGCCTGCCGCAGGACGGGCGCATCAATGTCCGGATCAAGGGGGAGGAGATCGATATTCGCGTCTCGACGGTGCCGACGGTCTATGGCGAGAGCGTTTCGTTGCGGCTGCTGACTCGGGGGAAGATCTTCCTGAGCCTGGACAAGCTTGGGTTTTCGCCGCTGGAGGAGCACGCGATTCGGGAGGTCATCGTGAAGCCGCACGGGATTTTTCTGGTGACCGGGCCGACGGGGTCGGGCAAGTCCACGTCGCTGTATGCGTTTTTGAGCACGATTAATTCGGTGCATAAGCGCATCATTACGATCGAGGAGCCGGTGGAGTACGAACTCAAAGGCATCAACCAGATCGCGGTGAGGCCGGAGATCGGGTTGACGTTCGCCATGGGCCTGCGCCATATCCTCCGCCAGGATCCGAACGTGATCATGGTGGGGGAGGTGCGCGACCTCGAGACGGCGGAGATCGCGATTCGGGCGGCGCTGACGGGGCACCTGGTTTTCAGCACCCTGCACACCAATGACGCGCCGAGCGCGTTCACGCGTTTGATTGATATGGGCATCGAGCCGTTTCTGGTGGCCTCTTCGGTCGAGGCGGTGATGGCCCAGCGGCTGGTGCGCACCATCTGTCCCCACTGCAAGACCGAGCAGAAGGTCGAGCCGAATTACCTTCGCCGCATCGGTTTTCCGGCCGAGGAAATCGAGACCGCGAAGTTCTGGCACGGGACCGGGTGCGAGCAATGCCGGCAACTGGGATACCAGGGACGCAAGGGGATCTATGAGCTGCTGATCCTCAACGAGGCGATGCGGCCCATCATCCTAAGCCGCGCTGCCGCTTCGACCATCGCCGCCAAGGCCATCGAGCAGGGCATGCGCACGTTGCGCACCGACGGGTGGAACAAGGTTCGCGACGGCTCGACCACCATCGAGGAGGTCTTGCGGGTCACCCAAATCGAGGAACACCTCGATGCGCTCATGGAGGACACGAAGGCGTGAGGAGGCGACGGCGACGAATACCCGCCCTGTTGGCCGCCGGAGGGGGACTTCTGGTGCTAACAGTTTGGCTCAGCGGCGTGGCTGACGGCGCGGCTCCGGGCGTTCCCAAGGGTTCGGGTGCGACCAATGCAGTTGCCCCAGGCGCTAAGGGGCCCCTGAATCGCGGGCAGGATGCCCGCGCCACGCGCCTCGCGGCCAAGCCCGGCCCGGGAACCAACGGCGGACGCGGTGTGGCAGGCGCGCTGCCCCGGGCCGGCCAGCCCGGCAACCCGGTCACGGGAACAACGCGGCAGGGCCCCGGCGGGCGAATGACCAATGCCCCAGGCGCGGGACCGCGGGCCGGCGTCAAAGCGGGCTCGGCGACCCAGACCGGCCCCCCGGCCGCGGGCAAGGGCGGTTCCAGGCTTCTCGAAACGTGGCGGGCATGGCGGGCCAGCCCCTCCTTTTTCACCGTGCTCTCCTCGAGCGTCTTCGGTTTGGTCCTGGCGGTGCTGCTCCTGGTTCGCTTTATCAAGTCCAGGAAGGCCGCCTTGGCGCCGGCAGGCGTGCCGTCCTCGATGGCCTCGCGCATGGCCCGGCGCAAGACGCGGACGGCGGCTGTCCGCTTGTGCAACGTGCTCGAGGCGGGGGTCCAAGGCCGGCATCTTTGGCACTTCAGCGCGCGCGGCGGGAGCTTTGTGCTGAACCGGGAGCAGGGGATTGCGCCCGGCGCGGCGTTGCCCGCCGGGCTGATTGCCAAGGATTGGCGCTCGTTGTTCCAGCGCAAGCTGAATATCGCGTGGCTTCCGCCCGAGCAGGTGTTTCTGCGGGTCGCCCAGTTTCCGGCGAGCGACTACACCGAGACGGTGGCCATGGTGGAGTTGCAGTTGGAGAAACTGTCGCCGATGCCGGTGGCGCAGATCGTATGGAGCATTTACGTGCTGCCGCAGGCGCATGACAACCAACAGACGGTGATTGTGATGATGGCGGCGCGGAACGGAGTGGAGGAGTTCCTGGGCCAACTCGAGGGGCAGGGATTCCTGGCGGATCGGCTCGAGATGCCGTCTTTGGACCAGTTGCAGGCCACGCCGATCACGTCGGAGGGCACTTGGATTTACCCGAGCCGCGGCGAGGCAAAGCACACCGCGCTGGCGGCCTGGTGGTACGGCGGCGTGCTGCAGAACCTGGATCTGATTACGCTGCCCGCGCTCAACCGCCCGGAGGGCTTGAAGGAACAGTTGATGCAGATTGCCTGGGCCGGGGAGATGGAAGGCTGGCTGAGCGCCACGCCGAGCTGGCACGTTGTGGCCGACGAGGCGGCGGCTGCAGAATGGGGGCCGGCCTTGCGCGCCGGGCTCGAGCAACCGGTCGAAATCAGCGCGCCGTTGCAGCCGCTGGAAATGGCCGCCTCGACGGCCACGCGCGCAACCCACGCGGAAGCGCAGGCCAATCTGCTGCCGGTGGAGTTTGCCACCCGTTACCAGCAACAATTCGTAGATCGGTTGTGGATGGGCAGTTTGGGCGCGGTGGTGGGGCTCTACATCATCGGGGTGGCGATTTACCTCGTGGCCCTGTATGTGGCCCTCCTCCGCACGGGCCACGTGGAAGACACGGTGGCGGAAGTGGCGCCCCAGTGGACCAACGCCATGCAGATTAAGGCCCGCTACGATGTGCTCAAGACCCGCCAGGAGCTCAAATACGCGGCGCTGGACTGCTGGAAGGCGCTGGCGGAGTTGCTCCCCGAGAGCGTCACCCTGGAGAGTTACGCTTTCACCGACGGCAAGCGCGTGAGCATCAATGGCATCGCGCCGATCGATCAGCAACAGGAAATGTACCGGTTCGACGGCGCGATGCGCAAGTACACGAAGGACGGCCAGCCGCTGTTCAATGCGATGACTTCCGACAACATGAGCATGAACCGTTACGGCGGCACCGCTAGCTCAAACGTGCTCTGGAACACGACCTTCGAGCTGAAACGCGTGGAGACGCAGTGAAGACCTACCTCGATAATTTGCGTCCGCTGGAAAAGCGGGTGGTCGTAGGGGTGGCGGTGATGGCCTTCGTGGTCTTCAACCTTTGGTTCGTGGTGCCGCACTTCTCGGATTGGGAGCAGGCGGGATTTCGCCGGGAGAAGGCCGAGCAGAAGCTGGCGCAGTACCGGGCTGACATCGCCCAGACGAGAAACTACAACGCGCAGATTCGGGAGTTGAGCAGCGACGCTTACGAGGTGCCCGCAGAAGATCAATCGCTGCACTTTGCCACGGAGGTCCAGAGGAAGGCGGCGCTATGCGGGATGGTCCTGGGGAGCATCATCCCGCGCGCGAACGAGCGGACCAACAACCCGTTCTTCATCGAGAAATCCATCACCGTGACGGTTACGGCCAGGGAACAACAACTGGTGGACTTCCTTTACGATTTGGGTTCGAGCAACTCGATGATTCGCGTGCGCGACCTCGGGCTGCGCCCGGACCCGTCGCGACAGCAATTGAGCGCGCAGATCAAACTGGTGGCGAGCTACCAGAAGGCGCCGCCCGCCAAGGCGGCGGGTCGGGCCTCGAACCCCTCCGCCCCGCTCCCGGCCACGGCGCCCCCGGCTTCCAAACGACCCAACCATTCACCTAAACGACCGTGAAAAGAATCCTCTTTACCTTGTTGCTCAGCGGCCTCGGCCTGTGGGCGCAAACTCCCCCGCAGTTTCCGGCCACGCCGCCGCCGTCCCCGGGAACACCCCCACCCTCGCCCGCAGTTCCGGCGCCGGCGCGCAACTTGCCCGCGCGCTCCATTCGAGGGCCCGCCTCGGCCACGACCAACGCCCCGGCGGCAAGCCCCGCCACCGTGCCGGGCACACCCACTCCGCCAGGCCAGGCACCCCGCTCTGGCCCGCCGGGGCCAGGAACACCCGGCGCCGTCAGGCCGGCAGTCCCAGCCTCGGCACCCGGGGCAACCCTCAAGGGAGCCCCGAAGCCCGGCGAGGCTAATCCCGCGGCGGAGGAGACCACCGTTCCCGCGGGGATGATCGATTTTCGCAAGGCGGATTTTGCGCAGGTTTTGACGGTTTATGCCGAACTGGTCAACCGCACCATCCTGCGCCCCACGAGCTTGCCCGAGCCGCAGATCAATTTGACGACCCGGACGGCGCTCACCCAGAGCGAGGCCATCCAGGCGCTCGACGCGGTGCTCGGGTTGAACGGGATCGCCATGGTGAACGTCGGCGACAAGTTCGTCAAAGCGGTGCCGATCGCCACTGCCGGGGGAGTGGGCCAAGCGGTGTTCAAGGGCAACGGCGAGCTGCTGCCCGAGCTCGGACAGTACGTGACTTACGTGATGCAGGTGACCAACGTCGCCCCGAAGGACCTGGTGCAGGCGCTCCAGCCCTTCGCCAGCGTGGGCCCCGTCAACGGGATCCTGCCCATTGGGGAGAGCCAGACCCTGGTCCTGCGCGATTTCAGCGAGAATGTCAAACGCATGGTCGAGATGGTCAAGAAGATCGACGTGCCGATCAAGACGGACTTCGTCAACGACGTGATTCCGATCAAGTACGCACAGGCCTCGGAAATTGCGGGCGCCCTCAACAGTTTGAGCGGCACCGGCGCGGGCGGCGGCTCCATCGGCGGGGGCATGGGCATGGGCGGGCGCGGGGGCATGGGCATGGGCATGGGCAGGGGCATGGGCAACCGGACTGGCATGGGCATGGGCATGGGCGGGGGGTACGGTGGTATGGGCATGGGCGGGGGGTACGGCACCGGCCTGGGCGGGTACACGCCAATGGCGGCGATGACTCCCGGTGTGGGCAACAGCTTCACCGATCGGCTGCGCGGCATCATGCAAAACGCCGGCATGGGCGGCGCCACGAACATCCACGTGCTCGGCCAGACCAAAATCATCGCCGATGAGCGGACCAATTCGCTGCTGATCTACGCCACCAAAGAGGACATGGAGAAAATCAAGGACATCATCAGCAAATTGGACATCGTCCTGGCGCAGGTGTTGATCGAGTCGGTGATCATCGAGGTGGATCTCAACAAATCGAGGGACCTCGGCGTGAGCTACCAGGAAGCCAAAGGCCACGGCATCGGCAATTACTTCAACGGCCAGGGGGTCATCAACAACAACAATATAATCAGCCCAAGCACTTTCTTGTCCGGAAGCGCGACCAATGCAGCCGGCTCGCTGCCCGGCGGGTTCAGCTACCTGGCCCACCTGGGTCAGGACCTGGATGTCACGGTCACTGCCGCGGCGACCGACAGCCGGGCCAAAATCATCCAGCGCCCGCGCGTCCAGGCCTCGCACGGGGTCAACGCCACCCTTTTCGTGGGTGAAACGACGCCCTACCCGACGGGCACTTCCTACGGCGGGGCCTTCGGCGGCTATTCCTCGATTCAGCAGATGCAGGTCGGTGTGACGCTCAGCGTGACCCCATTGATTAACCCCGACGGGCTCGTGGTCATGGAAATCCAGCAGCAGATCGACAGCATCTCCGGGTCGGTCGCCATCGCGAACATTGGCAACGTGCCGATCACGAGTTCCAAAACCGCCAGCACGACCGTGGCGGTGCGCGATCACGATACCATCATCCTGGGCGGTTTGATCGAGACGAGCAAGAACAACAGCCACTCGGGCGTGCCGGTGCTCATGGACATCCCCCTGCTGGGGTACCTGTTCCGCAGCAGCAGCAAGACGGACGCCCGCACCGAGCTCATCGTTCTCATCCGCCCCACTGTGCTGCCTACTCCGGAAGTGGCCGCCCTCGCCGCCAGGGCCGAGAAGAACAAGATGCCCGGTGTCCGCGAGGCGGAACACGAAATCCAGACCGATGAAAACCGGATGCTCAGAAAGTTCGACAAGGACCACCAGGGCAAGGAAATCCTCGAGACCCAATAGGGGGCCGCACCGGCGAAAGTATCCAGACATGCGCTCGAACTCGGAAATGAGAGGAAGGCCCTTGAGAAAGGGGACAGGGCGCAACCGGCGTAGCGCAGACTTCCAGTCTGCCGTATCGCCGACTTCCAGTCGGCAGACCGTTCGAAGAGCCCTTGG
>Ga0209415_10019259_pt1 | contig 10697 bp, 9 predicted proteins | sample PeaSoiSIISIP2007_FD_187696 | JGI IMG/M metagenome (GOLD analysis project Ga0209415, IMG submission 187696) | Peat soil microbial communities from Weissenstadt, Germany - SII-SIP-2007 (SPAdes) (version 2) | ecosystem: Environmental > Terrestrial > Soil > Wetlands > Peat | place: Germany... | reverse complement strand
CGCTCCACCCGGCTCACCGTGGCGCTCGGCGTCAACGCCGCGTTGGTGGCCGGGGAGCTCACCGCCGGCCTGCTCGGTCGGGCCACCGCCCTCCTCGCCGACGCGGGACACAACCTGACCGATGTCGCCGGACTCGCGGCGGCGCTCCTCGCGCTGCGCTGGGCGGCGCGGCCCCGGAGTGCGCAGCGGTCCTTCGGCAACCATCGCGCCACGATCCTCGCCGCGCTGTTCAACGCGGTGGCCCTTGCGCTGGTGACGGCGTCGATCGTCGCGTTGGCGATCGACCGGCTGGCCCATCCCGTGGCGGTGGACGGCGCCGCGCTCGCGGCGGTCGCCGGTGCCGCGGTCGTCGTGAACGGGTTCGCCGCGTGGGTCCTGCGCGACCCTGGAAGCGACCTCAACATGCACGCCGCGTTCGTCCACATGGCGGCGGACGTGGCCTCCGCGGCATTCGCCCTCGCGGCCGGGGTCGCCATCCTCGTCGGCGGGACGGGCGCCGATCTCGCCGACCCGGCGGCGTCTCTCGCCGTCTCGGTCATCATCGTCCTCCAGGCGGTCCGGCTCGTCCGGGCGAGCGTCGAGGTCCTCCTCGAGTCGACGCCGTCGGATGTCGATCTTGAGGTCCTGCGCGCCGCCATGACCGGGGTGGACGGGGTCACCGAGGTCCACGACCTGCATGTCTGGAGCCTTTCGAGCGAGATCCGGGCGCTCTCGGCCCACCTCGTCCTCGAGGGCCATCCGAGCCTCGAGGAGGCCCAGGCACTCGGAGAGCGGGTGCGCGGCGCGGTGAGCGCCCGGTTCGGCCTTGCCCACACCACCCTCGAACTCGAGTGCGAGCGGTGCACCGATGCCGACGACCCCTGCGGCGTCGATGGTGTCCCCGGCCCGATCGTGGTCGGGGGCGCGGCCCCCTGAAGCGGGCCCGGACGCGACGCAGCCCCGAGTAACCGTCCGGCCGAAACCGTCCGTGCTCCTCGGGGCCACGCCCGTGGCGATCTGCTGCAACCCGCAGTGAGGGCCGTGTCGGACAACCCCCACCCGGCGCAAGCCGACCGGCTCCAGGGAAGCCAGCCGACTCTTGCAGAGCCGCCTGTCGGGCACCTTTCCTCCGCCCCGACCGGTTTCCCTCGCGGGACTCCGGCCGTCCTTGGTTCCGCCTTGCGGCTTCCCCTCGGATCCTCCTCTGATCCGCCTTACGGCTTCTCTTCGGTCTTGCCCACTTGGACTCACCTTTCGGCGACCCCCGGAGGGCTGTGGCGGGCTTTAGCCACCCGAACTGATCCCAAGAGTGCGCCTTTCGAATTCCGGGGTCAAGTCCTGATCGCGAAATCCAGATGTTCTCCCCACAAAAGTCACGTCGTCCCCAAGGCGCGACCATTCCTCCCCAACAGCTGTCACACACTCCCCAAGTGATCCCCAAAAGAATCCCAACCCCGACGACCGACGAACACCGCGCTGGCACACTGGGCGGCATGGCAACCCCTGGTGACGACCGGTCGCGCTGTAGGTGGGCGACGGGCGAGTATCTGATCCCCTATCACGACGAAGAGTGGGGGGTGCCCGTCCACGACGACCGCCGGCACTTCGAGTTCCTCGTCCTCGAGGCGGCCCAGGCCGGCCTCAGCTGGCTCACCGTCCTGCGCCGCCGCGACGGCTATCGCCGGGCCTTCTGCGACTTCGACCCCGAGCGGGTCGCCCGGCTCACGCCCCGCCAGGTCGAAGAGCGGCTGGCCGACCCCGGCATCATCCGCAACCGGGCCAAGGTCGAGTCGACGGTGGCCAACGCCCGGGCGCTGCTCATGCTGCAGGAGGCCGAAGGCAGCTTCGACGCCTACCTGTGGGATTTCGTCGACGGCCGGCCGGTGGTCAACGCCTGGACGGACACCGCCGAGATCCCGGCCGAGACCGAGCTGTCGCGGCGCCTCAGCAAGGACCTCCGGGGGCGGGGCTTCCGCTTCGTCGGCCCCGTCACGTGCTACGCCCACCTCCAGGCGGCGGGGCTGGTGAACGACCACCTCACCTCGTGCTTCCGCTGGCCCGAGCTCACCGGAGGGAGCGCACCATGACGACCCTGGCACCGGCGTCGTCGAGGCCGTGGGCCCGCTCGGTGGCCCGGAGCTCGGCCAGCTCGGGGCACCAGTCCGCCGGCGGGAGCTCGACGAAGCCGGCCGAGCGGTAGAAGGGGCCGTTCCAGGGGACGTCGCGGAAGGTGCACAGGGTCACCTCCGGGTACCCGGCGTCGGCGGCCCACTCGCAGGCCGCCTCGAGCAGGGCCCGCCCGATGCCCTGACGGCCCTCCGCCGTGAGGGTGGCGATCTCCTCGACGTGGGCGCGGCCGCACACGAGGGTAAGCCACACGAAACCGACCGGCGGCTCGCCGGCGACGAACGCGGCCAACGGAATCTCGCCCCGCTCGGCGACGGGGGTCGGGACGTCAAGATGGATCCCGATCGCCCCGAACCGGCCCCCCGATCCCCGCTCGATCTCCGCCATGACCGCGAAGTCCTCGGGGCGGGCGGGCCGGATCACCGCCAACCCGTCAGCCCTTGCGGCGCCGCGGCATCGGCTCCTTCACCATCCGGGACACCAGCTGACGGGAGACGCCCCAGCCGCGGGCGATCTCGGCCATCGTCGCCCCCTCCGCCGCGGCCAGCTTGAACTGCGCCTGCTGGGCCCGGTGGCGGGCCCCCTGCACGCGCCGGATGATCTCGGAGGTCGCCGCCCGGGCCTCGGCCGCGTGGTTCACGCTCGCCACCTCGCTCGCGCTCCGACCGCTCTCGAGCATCTTGCGGCCCCGCCGCATCACGGTCTCCATGACCTTCAGCTGGTTCCGCGTGGTCAGGATCGCCTCTTCCATCTCGCCGATGGACCGGATCGCCTCGTCGCGGAGGATCTGCATCTGGGCCGGGGTGTTCCTCGGCTTGGCGGCACTCGGGTTCCGCGCCATGGCGCTCCTTTGTCTCGAATCTCGCTCCCCCGTGCCGAAGCTGTCGGGCGGCACGCGGGTCCCCTCCCGTGGTGCTCCGATCTCGCCGCGACGCCCGCATGCAGCGCCGCGTCGCCGGGCCCGCACTCGGCGGCCCGGCACCTGATGCGAGGCTACGACGCCTTTCGCCGGGCCGCCCGGCGCGGCGCCTCGGCGGTCTTGGCCGGCGCGGCCTTCTTGGCCGCCTTGGCCGGCGCGGCCTTCTTGGCCGCCTTGGCCGGCGCCTTGGGAGCGGTCGCGCCACTCGCCGCCTTCACGCTCGCCTCGAGCGCCGCCATGAGGTCGACCACTTTCGGCGCCGGGGCCGGGGCCTCGAGGACGATCTCGCGGCCCTCGTGCTTGCTCGCCACCAGCTCCTCGACGCGCTGGCGATGGGTGTCGTGGTACTGCTCGGGGTCCCACGGCGAGGTCATGGCGTCGATCAGCTGGCTGGCGATGGCGAGCTCCCGGTCGGTGAAGGTCTCCTCGCCCGGGAGGTTGGGGAGCTCCTCTTCCGGTGAACGCACCTCGTCGGAGTAGTAGAGGGTGTGCATGACGAGGACGTTGTCCTTCTCATGCGGCCGGACGGTGACCAGGTACTCCTTGTTCCGCATGACGAGCTCGGCCACCGCGACCTTGGACTCGCGGAGCATCGCCTCTCTGAGGAGCGCATAGGCCTGTCGGGCCCCCTCCCCCTGGGGGGCGAGGTAGTAGCCGTTGCGGTAGAGGAGCGGGTCGATCTCGGCGGCCTCGACGAAGTCGACGATGGCGATGTTGCGCGACCGCTCGGGGTCGGCGGCGGCCAGCTCGTCGTCGGTGAGCAGCACGTAGCTCCCGTCACCGAGGTTGAAGCCCTTCACGATCTTGGCGTTGTCCACCTCCCGGCCGGTCCGCTCGTTCACCTTCTTGTAGCGGATGCGGTCCGAGGTGCCCGCCTCGACCTGGTTGAAGTGGATGGTCTTGTCCTGGGTCGCCGAGAACAGCCCGACAGGGACGTTGACCAGCCCAAAGCTGAGTGATCCCGACCAAATCGCTCGTGCCATCCTTGTAGTCTTACCCAGCTCAGAGGTGGGGGTCCACCATCCTGTTACACCCTTTCGCCACACTGGCCTCATGGCGAGCGCGCCGAACCCGACCAAGTTGGTGGCACTGGCGGCCAGGGGTCTGGCCGGACTCGACGACGAAGACCTGCGCGGCAACCGGCTGAACCTGGAGCTCGAGGTGAGCGTGTGGCTCCGCCGATCCGGCGTCGAGCTCGGCACCGTGCCGCGGGCCCTGCTGGCTCTCCGCCGTGCGCTGCTCGACGTCTCGGCGCTCGAGCGCTCGAGCGAGCCGGTCCCGCTCGTGATCGCCGACGACCAGCTGGCGGTGGAGAGCCTCTGCGTGTACCTGCACGGCCTCATCGCCCGGGGCGCGGAGTCCACCGACCTCGGCCGCCCCGACTTCGTCGAGGCCGCGCTCAGTCACCTCGGCACCGTCTCGGCCGACGCCCGCCTGAGCTCCTGAGCCGACGCCCGGCGCCCGGAAGGGCGCCGGATAGGGTGAACCGCATGGCCGACCAACCCTGGGCTGCAGTCGACGAGTACATCTGCGATCTCCTGTTGGGGTCCGACCCCGACCTCGAGGCGGCGCTCGAGTCCAGCCGGGAGGCGGGCCTCCCCCCGATCGCGGTGGCGCCGAACCAGGGGAAGCTGCTGCACCTTCTGATCCGTTCGCTCGGGGCATCCTCGGTGCTCGAGATCGGGACGCTCGGCGGCTACAGCGCGATCTGGATGGCCCGCGCGCTCCCGGCGGGCGGGCGGCTGGTCACCCTGGAGGCCGCGCCGAAGCACGCCGAGGTGGCGCGGTCCAACCTCGACCGGGCCGGCGTCGGCGACCGCGTCGAGATCAGGGTCGCCCCGGCGCTGGACAGCCTGAAGGAGCTCGCCGCCGCGGGGGCCGGCCCCTTCGACTTCGTCTTCATCGACGCCGACAAGGAGAACACCCGCGCCTACTTCGAGTGGTCGCTCAGCCTGTCGAAGGTCGGAACGGTCATCGTCGTCGACAACGTCGTGCGCAACGGGGGGTTGATCGACGCCGAGACCAAGGACGCGCAGGTCCTCGGCATGCGCCAGTTCATGGACTACGCGAGCACCGAGAAGCGGGTGGAGGTGACCGCGGTGCAGACGGTGGGCTCGAAGGGCTACGACGGCTTCGCGTTCGCCTACGTCACCAACCTCTGAACCACCGGCTCAGGACGCGGCGCGAAGCTCCCAGCGCTCCGGGAGCCCCTCACCGTGGCGCGCCTCGCCGCGGGTCTCGAGCACGATGAGATGTGCGAGGGTCTCGCCCAGCGCCGCCCGCTGCATCCAGAAGGGGATCTCGTCCCAGGGCCGGCTCCAGGTGAGCTCGATCGCCACGTCCCAGGCGGTCGACCCCGGCGCGCGAGAGAGTGCGCTGCGGATCTCAGCGAACCGGTGCTCGTGGTGGTTGCGCAGCTGGGTGATCCGAGCGGCCAGGTTGCGGAACCGGTACTCGTGGGCCGGCAGCACCTCGCCCACGTCGAGGGCGGCCACCTTCTCCAGCGCGTCGAGGAAATCGGCGAGTGGGTTCGGGGTCTGCTGGGGGTGGAACGAGATGTTCGGCGTGATCCGCGGGAGCACGTGGTCGCCCGAGAGCAGCAGCCGGCGCCCGCCGTCGTAGAAGCACAGGTGGCCCGGCGAGTGCCCCGGGGTCCAGATGGCGGTGAGGTCCCAGCCCGGCACGTCCGGCCGCTCCCCGTCCTCCAGCAGGACGTCCGGCTCGGCCGCCGAGACGAACCCGCGCACCGGCATCGACGCGCCGCGCATGGTGTCGAGCCCGTCGTTGGGGACGCCGCAGCGGAGCAGGTGGGTCCGCATGAGGGTCAACAGGTCGTCCATCTGCACGTAGCGCTGGGGCAGGAGCGCGGCGTCGGCCGGATGCAGCGCCACCGTGCCGCCCGAGGCCTCGCGCACCCGTCCGGCCAGGCCGAAGTGGTCGGGGTGGATGTGGGTGACGAGCACCGATCGCACGTCGCCGATGACATACCCGGCCTTCCCGAGCCCGGCGTTGAGCGCCGACCAGGCCTCTTCGGTGTCCCAGCCGGCGTCGATCATGGTCACGCCGTCGGGCCGCTCGAGCAGGTACACGAGGACGTAGCGGAGCGAGCTCTGGGGCATCGGGACCGGCACCGACCAGAGGCCCTGACCGAGGTCCTCGACGGGGGGCAACACGTCCTCGTCCCAGGACTGCTTCTGAGCCGTCCCGCTGATGTCGATCGCTGCCAGATCTGCGTCCACCCTCACCCCTTGGCCGGCCCTGCGAGGAGCCCGATGCTAACGAGCGCCGAGCGAACGCTCGTGCAACCGCCACGATCCCGGGGGTCGGTGCTCACGGCCGGAGTGCATCGGCGCGACGCCAACGCCGGAAGGCGATTCCGGACCAGATGACCTCGACCACCCCGAAGGGCCACGCTCCGGCAAGGAAGCCGTAGGCACTGGAGAGGAGGCATCCGCCGGCAAAGGCGAGGATAAACCGTGGGTTTCGGCGCTCCAGGGCGTACATCGCCATCATGAAGGAGACGGCACAGACTCCGTAGAGCGTGATGGCCCAGCCCGGCACCCTGTCAGTCAAGCAGGACCGGCGAAAACGACCCACGACCGGGCCGCGCGTGGGCGACTAGATTGGGGAGTAGTGGTCCGTCCTCCCGTGACGGCGCACCCCCACCGCCGGCAGCGCCCTCACGCCGCGGCCACGGACCGATCTTCCTGCTCGCGTTGACCCCGACCCCGACCGATCTCCTCGCCCCAGTCGCCCGCCTGCAGCGGCTTCGTCGCCTGAGCGCGCTCGGCCTTGGGCTGATCGGAGTCTTCGACCTCGTCACTGCGGTGCTCCCGCCGTCGCGCCATCAACTGACCTTCCTGTTGCGCTTCGCGCCGCTCGTGGTGGCCCAGGTCGCGGCGGTCCTGCTCGCGCTGTGCGGCCTGGTCCTGCTCGCGCTCGCACCGGGATTGCGGCGCGGCCAGCGCCAGGCCTGGGTGCTCGCCGTCGTGACCCTGCTCGTCGCGGCCGTCCTCCACCTCGCCCGCGGGATCGACTCGGTCCAGTGCGGGCTGAGCCTCGCGTTGGTGGCGGTGCTCGTGGCGCGCCGCGGGGCCTTCGTCGCCTCGGCCGAACGCGGGGCTCGGCGCTCCGGCGCGCTGCTGCTCCTCGGCGGCCTGCTCGCCACCATCGTCACGAGCACGCTGTCGATCGAGGTCTTCCTCGCCTTCGACCGCGACGGGCGCGGCCTTCCCCTCCACGACGCGCTGCTCGGCGTGGCCGAACGGATGATCGGGGTCCAGACCGTCGCCTTCACGGCCCGGGCCAACCGGTTCCTCGCGCCCACGCTGCTCGGCGTGGGCCTCGCGCTGGCGGTGTGCGCGGTGCTCGTGATCTCCCGCCCGCTGGTCGACCGGCGGTCGAAGGCCAGCCAGCGATCGCACGACGAGGCCCGACGCCTGGTGGTGCTCCACGGCGGGGGAACCCTCGACTACTTCGCGCTGCGCTACGACAAGGCCCACCACTTCAGCGGCGAGACGCTGATCACCTACGCGGTGCACGGCGGGGTCTGCGTCGTCTCGCCGGACCCCATCGGGCCGACGGCCGAGCGGGCCGAGGCGTGGGCGGAGTTCGCCCGCTTCGCCGACGGCCACGGGTGGATCGTGGCCGTGCTCGGGGCCGACGCGTCGTGGCTGCCGGTCTACCGGGCGGCCGGGATGCGGTCGCTCTACATCGGCGACGAGGCGGTCGTGCGGCTGGCCGACTTCGACCTCGCCGGGGGGCACAAGAAGGGGCTCCGCCAGGCGGTCAACCGCATCGCCCGCTACGGCTACGAGGTCTCCTTCCACGACCCCCGTCACCTCGACGAGGAACTCGCCGAGTCGCTCGGCGTGCTCATGGCCGAGAGCCGCCGGGGTGAGGACGAGCGCGGCTTCTCCATGACGCTCGGCCGGCTCTTCGACCCGCACGACGCCGACCTGCTGCTCGCGGTCGCGACCGACCGACAGGGCGCGCCGGTCGCGTTCTGCCAGTTCGTGCCCGCCCCCTCGATCGACGGCTACTCGCTCGACCTCATGCGCCGGGACCAGGGCGAGCATCCGAACGGCCTCATCGACTTCCTGATCGTCTCCACCATCGAGCACCTGCGCGGGCGGCACATGACCGCCCTCGGCCTCAACTTCGCCGCCATGCGGGCGGTGCTCGCCGGCGAGCACCCGATGCGGGCCGCCGGTCTGGTGCGGTTCGTCTTCACCAAGCTCAGCCGCTCGATGCAGATCGAGTCGCTGTGGCGCTTCACCGCCAAGTACGACCCCGAGTGGGTCGGGCGCTACCTCGTCTACGGCACGGTGGAACACCTGGCCTCGGTCGGCCTGGCGGTGGCGAAGGCCGAGTCGTTCTGGGAGCTCCCGGTCCTCGGCCGCTATCTCGCCCCCGGGCGCCCGGGCCTGCTCGGCCGGGCCCGGCACGCCCACGAGCGCCGGGCGGCGTAGGGGGGACCACCCTGGGCCAGGATGGTCGGATGTCCGGCCGCCTCCCCTACCTCAACTCCCGGCTCCAGGGCCTCGGCACGACGATCTTCGCCGCCATGTCGGCGCTCGCCGAGTCGACCGGCGCGATCAACCTCGGCCAGGGGTTCCCCGACTACGACGGCCCCTCCGAGGTGCTCGAGGCGGCCCGCCGGGCGATCGGCGAGGGCCACAACCAGTACCCGCCGGGGCGGGGCATCGCCCCGCTGCGGCGGGCCATCGCCGAGCACCAGCGCCGCTTCTACGGCCTCGAGTTCGACCCCGACCGCGAGGTGCTGGTCACCGCCGGGGCCACCGAGGCCATGGCCGCCGCGGTCCTCGCCCTGTGCGAGGTCGGCGACGAGGTGCTCCTGTTCGAGCCCTACTACGACGCCTACCCGGCGGTGGCGGCCATGGCCGGCGCCACCCACAAGGTGGTGCCGCTGCGGCCGCCCGACTGGACCTTCGACGAGGCCGACCTCGCCGCCGCGGTCACCCCGAGGACGCGGCTCGTCGTCGTGAACTCCCCCCACAACCCGACGGGCAGGGTGTTCGGGCGCGACGAGCTCGCCGCCATCGCCCGGCTCTGTACGGCCCACGACCTGCTCGCGGTCACCGACGAGGTCTACGAGCACCTGGTCTTCGAGGGCGAGCACCTCCCCCTCGCCGGCTTCGAGGGCATGCGGGACCGCACGGTCACGATCTCCTCGGCCGGCAAGACCTTCTCGGTGACCGGCTGGAAGATCGGCTGGGTGTGCGCGAGCCCGCCGCTGCTCGGCGCGGTGCAGACCGCCAAGCAGTACCTCACCTACGCCGGCGGCACCCCCTTCCAGCACGCGGTGGCGGCCGGGCTGGCCCTGCCCGACGCCCGGATCGCCGCGGTCGGCAACGACCTGCGGGCCCGGCGCGACCGGCTCTGCGGAGGGCTGCGCGCCGTCGGCCTCGAGGTGCTCGAGCCCGAGAGCGGCTACTTCGCCCTGACCGACATCGCCTCGATCGGGGAGACCGACGCCACCGCGTTCTGCCTCGCGGCGCCGGAGCGCTGCGGGGTGGTGGCGATCCCCACCCACGTCTTCTTCGACGACGTCGACCGCGCCCGCACCCTCGTCCGTTGGGCCTTCTGCAAGTCGACGGCCACGCTCGACGAGGCGCTGCGGCGGCTCGAGGCGCTCGGCCGGGACTGACCCTCAGACTTTCGCGCTCAGGTCGTAGAGGGTCACCCCATCGACGGTCTTCGCACTGAAGTGCGACTCGACCCAACTGGTGATGGCGGCCGAGTCGGCCGACTCCTTCGGTCCCCCGCCCGCCGCGCCGACGCCGGCGCCGAGCCGGCCACCGAGTGAGGCCAGGCCGCCGCCGAAGCCGCCGCCGGCGATGAAGTAGTGGACCTGGCCGTCGGCCACCAACCGCTCGAAGGTGGCGAGGCTCGGGTCCGGGTCCGTGCCGTTGAAGCCGCCGATCGCCATGACCGGGTCACCGGAACCGAGCTGGTAGCCGGCGGCGGTGTTGGCGCCCACGGCCGCGGCGACCCAGCGGTAGTGGCCGGCGTCGGCCTGGAGGAGCTTCACGAGCGCGCTGCCCGGGGTGGAGGCGTTGAGCAGACCGCCCGCGCCCCCGCCGGCTCCGCCCGGCCGCGACCCGGAGAACCCGCCCGGACCGCGGGAGCCGAACTGCCCGGGGACGCCGCCCCCGAAGCCTCGGCCGAACGGGGGGGCGGCCCCGAGACCGCCCGGCGGGGTGAACGGGCCGGTGCCGCGGGGGCCGAAGCCGCCGAAGCCTCCCGGGGCTCCGCCGCGGCCGAAGCCCCCGCCGGGGCCACCGGCGAAGGCCCCGAGACCGGCCGGCGCACTGGGCCCGGCGGTCGGGATGGCGCCCGAGGCGGGCGTGGCCACCACATCGATCGTGAAGGCGAGCGGGCCGGCCAACGCCGCCCCGATGCCCACGACGGCGAGCAGGCGCCGCGCGCCGCGGCCGAGCAGCGGCACGATCAGCACCCCGACGGCCGCCACGATGCCGGCGGTCAGCACAACCCCGCGCAGCCACGGGTTCCACGACGGCGTGCGGTCGAGCAGGGCGTCGGCCCACCACGCGGTGAGGCCGAGGGCCGCGGCCAGCGCCCCACGGGCGAACCAGCTCGCCCGGCGCCGCCACAGCTCGACCGCGCCCATCCCGACCAGCGCGCCGAT
>Ga0209415_10019258_pt1 | contig 10698 bp, 9 predicted proteins | sample PeaSoiSIISIP2007_FD_187696 | JGI IMG/M metagenome (GOLD analysis project Ga0209415, IMG submission 187696) | Peat soil microbial communities from Weissenstadt, Germany - SII-SIP-2007 (SPAdes) (version 2) | ecosystem: Environmental > Terrestrial > Soil > Wetlands > Peat | place: Germany... | reverse complement strand
CATGAAGGTGGTGTTGGCCTGGCTGGAGGTGACGAAGGCCGAGCTGCTGGCCACGAACAGATCCTCGAAGCCATGCACCGCGAGGTCGCGGTCGAGCACGCCTTCGTCGGGGTGAGCCGACATGCGCGTGGTGCCGGCCTGGTGGTAGCCGCCGAAGAACTGCCGGCGGATGGCCGCCTCGGGGTCGCGCGGATATAGATATTCCAGGCGTCCCAGGCGGTGGTGAAGCAGGTATTCGTCGAAGCAGGCGAGGGTGCGCTGGACGCCGTGGATGTCGCTGTCTGCAAGGCACAGGTGGGTGCGCAGCCGTGGCACTCCCAGCGCGTCGCGCCGGGAGGTGGGGGCGACGTGGCTGACATGGTTGGGCAGGTGCTCGCCGTGGTAGTTGAGGACGTAGACGTTGGCGGAGCTCGGCACGAACACGCCCGGCGCCCTGTGGCCCGGCTTGAGGAAGTGCTCATATCCGAAGGCGCCCGCGAAGGCGACCGTGGGGAGCAGCTCGCGGGCGACGTTGGCCAGGTGCGAGCGCAGGGGGGCGGGGCGCGTGGTCTCCAGCTGCCTCAGACGGATGCCTTCGGCCGTCAGACGGGGGCCCAGCGGGGAGGCGAGCAGCAGGTACATCAGCGACAGGATCCCGCTGCGGTGGGTGACCTCGCCGAGCGCGGGGTTGAGCAGCCACAGGGCGGCGTTGGGCAGCTCGTGCGCCGCCGCGAAGTCGGAGGAGAAGGTGAACCTCCGCCGCACGTACACGCCATCTGAATCGCGCTCGAAGCCGTAGAGAGTGGCGCCGGGGGGCGTGGCGAAGCGCACGTTGGCGATGCGGCTCTCGACGTGCGCCATGTACCAGTGGCCGAGGTGGCCGGAGTGGTTGCCGATGCCCCCCGGGTGCAGGCGATCGGAGGCGAACAGCAGGCGCGTGCTCTCAAGGCCCCCGCACGCCAGCACATAGCGCCGAGCGCGCACCCGCGCCTGCCCTCCGCCCAGCGTGCGGCCCACCAGGTGGTCCACGCCGGCGCCGTGGCGCCGGCAGACGATCTCGGTGCAGGTGAGCCCGGCCACGAGCGTGAGCCCCAGCGTGGCGCGCAGGCGGGCGCCGTAGCGCGTGCGGAAGTTGGTGGGCAGCGACCAGCGCTCGAGTGCCGTGGCGCGCACATCGCCCCCTGGCCAGCCGGGGATCAGCGAGCTGTGCGCCAGGCTGGGGATCGCGTCGGCGTCGAAGAGCGGCTCGCCGCACACCAGCCATTCGCAGGCGCGGGGGAAGTAGGCCCGCAGCTCGTCGTAGGCGACGGGCCAGCGAGCGTCCCCGGCGATCGCGCGGGGCTGGAAGTCGATCGGATCGAACGGCACACAGCGCCCGGCCCACAGGTTGGTGGCGCCTCCGATCTGGCGGCGCGTGCTGAGCGACATGGACACGTGCGGGGGGTCCCCGCCTACGGTGTCCGCAAGACGCTGCGCGGCAGCGTCGAAGGAGTCGCCGCCGCTCTCGATCAGCAGCACCTCCAGCCCCGCGCCGGCGAGCTCGAGGGCCAGCACGATGCCCGCGGGACCGGCGCCCACGACGGCGACGTCCGCCGCGAGGTTGGCACCGACGCGGAGTCTTGTCGCGTCGATCGGCTTCATCGGAACGACCCTACCAATCAAAATCTGCTCGGCCGCATGGTCGGCGGCCGGTCCACGCAGGGCTCACCCGCCCGGCCCGCTCCCACGCCATCCGTGGGCCGCGGGAGAGGACCGCCAGTCGGAAACACGCGTACCCGAGCGCATGGCGCGGAGCAGGGCGGGCTCCCCGATCGAGCAATGAATCGTTCATATCAAAATAGCCTTGGCGGACCATGCGCCGCCCGCCCCTGCCCTCCGTAGGAGAGATACTCGCGACCCGCGTCGGCGAGGAGATGGCCCTGAACGACCGCTATCTGAACCCACAGATGGGGCGCATCCTACGCACCGTGGGCTTCGACAAGGTGTGGACCGGCGGCGAGGGAGCGCACCTGATCGACTCCGAGGGGCACCGCTATCTGGACCTGTTCGGCGGCCACGGAGCGTTCGCGATCGGGCGCAACCACCCCGAGGCGGTGGCGGCGATCGAGGACGTGCTGGCGGCGCGCACCGCCAACCTGCCCCAGCTCGGGGTGACGCTGCTGAGCGGCGTGCTGGCCGAGCAGCTGCTGGCCCGCGCCCCGGCGAGCGTGGACGCGATGATGCCCGCCAACACCGGCACGGAGGCGGTGGAGGGAGCGATCAAGATCGCGCGCGCGGCCACCGGCCGGCCGCGCATCCTGTATGCGGAGCACGCCTTCCACGGCCTCACGCTGGGGGCGCTGTCGCTGATGGGACACGACGAGTTCCGCGAGGGCTTCGGGCCGCTGCTGCCGGGCTGCGACATGGTGCCGTTCGGCGACGTGCACGCGCTGGAGCGGGAGCTCGCGCGCGGAGACGTGGCCGCCTTCTTCATCGAGCCGATCCAGGGCAAGGGCGTGGTCTTCCCGCCGCCGGGCTACCTTGCGAGCGCGCAGGCGCTGTGCCGCCAGGAGGGGACGATGTTCGTCTGCGACGAGGTGCAGACCGGCATCGGCCGCACCGGGTGTCTGCTGGCGCTGGAGCACTGGGGGCTCGAACCAGACATGATCTGCCTCTCCAAGGCGCTCTCCGGAGGTCTCGTGCCGATCGGCGGGGTGCTGGTCTCGCGGGTGGCCTTCGAGCGGGTGTTCGACCGCATGAAGCGCGCGGTGCGCCACGGCTCGACGTTCGGCGGCAACGACCTCGCGGCGGCGGCGGCGCTGGCCACGCTGCGCGCGCTGGAGCGCGAAGACCTGCTGGCCCGCGCCGAGCGCATGGGCGGCCTGCTGCTGGATCTGACCAGGCCGCTGGTGGAGCGCTACGCGATCGTCCGCGACGTGCGCGGCCTCGGCCTGATGTGGGCGATCGAACTCGGCCCCCCCGAGGACGAGCCCCGCTGGGCGGTGTGGAGCGCGATCGAGCGGATGCAGCCGGGGCTGTTCTCCCAGCTGATCACCGTCCCGCTGTTCCACGACCACAGGATCCTGTGCCAGGTCGCGGGCAGGCGCATGAACGTGATCAAGGCGCTGCCCGCGCTGGTGATCGAGGAGCGGGAGATCAGGCGCTTCGCGGCGGCGCTCGAGGAAGTGCTGGCGGGAGCGGAGCGCGCCTACTCGGCGGCGGCGCGCCTTGGCTGGCGCATGGCGCGCATGCGCTCCGGGGCCCTGCTGCGCCACCGCCCTCACCGCAACGGCCACGCGGGAGCGGCGCGCAACGGCGTTAGCGCCGGCGCTGGCCCCGGATCGTGAGCGCGCACAGCGCACGGGCGCTCGATCCTGGCGAGCCCGCGGTCCGGCGCGCGACGGCGGCCGACGTGCCGGCGCTCACGCAGATGCTGGCGCGCGCCTACTTCGACGATCCCGTGGCGGTGTGGGCGTGCGCCGCGGAGGGGCTGCGCCCGCGGATGCTGGCAGGGCTGTACGGGACGCGCCTGGGCCAGTTGATGGGCCGTGGGGAGGTGTGGACCACCTCCGAGCGCACGAGCGCCGCGGTGTGGGTGTCGCCGGGGCGCCGCAAGGCCACGCTGCTCCAGCAGCTGGCGCTGGGCCGCTGTCTCACGCACCCGCGCCTGCTGGCCCGGGCGCCGCTGCTCGCGGTCGGCCTGCGCGCGATGGATCGCAGGCACCCGGACTCGCCTGCGCACTGGTACCTGTCGCTGCTTGGCACCGACCCCGACGCTCAGCGACAGGGTCTTGGCGGAGCGGTGCTGGCGCCGGTGCTGGAGCGCTGCGACCGCGACGGCGTGGGGGCCTACCTGGAGACCTCCAAGGAGCGCAACATCGACTTCTACGCCCGCCACGGCTTCGGCGTGACGGGCGAGCTGCGCCTGCCGCGCGGGCCCCGGATGTGGCTGATGTGGCGCGAGCCGCGCCGATCGCGCAGGAAGGCATCGGTCTCCGCCAGCGCCGCGGGCGTGCCGATCTCGTAAAAGCGCTCGCTGACCTGGAAGCCGAACAGCAGCCCCACGGCGGCCAGCTCGTGGAGGAGGTCGGACAGCTCGCGCATGGCCGGCGGGCAACGGTCGAGCGCCGTCTGCGTGAGCCCGCAGAGGCCGTAGTCGATCCAGCGCATGTCAGCTCGCGGGGAGCGCTTGTCATAGGCCAGCACGCGGTGGTTGGCGTAGAGGGCGTTGGAGGTGTCCCAGCGGCCGTCGTTGCGCAGCACGCACATCAGCGCGGGCAGCCCGCTGCGCCGCCAGGCTGTGGTGGCGGCGGCATAGTCCAGGCGCAGATAGGTGTCGCCGTAGAGCACGAGGAAGCGCTCTCCGAGCAGCCCCCGCGCGCGCCGGATGGCGCCGAGCGTGCCGTCAAGGCCAGGCCCGTCGTGGCTGTAGGCGATGCGCAGTCCGAAGCGCTCGCTGCCCACGCTGCTTTCGATCAGCCCGCCCAGGTGGCCCACGCAGAGCACCACCTCGCGTGCGCCGTGGGCGGCCAGCAGCCGCAGCTGGTGCCATAGGAACGGCTCGCCGGCGACCTCGGTCAGCGGCTTGGGCAGCTCGCGCGTGCGCTCGCCCAGGCGGGTGCCCAGCCCGCCGGCGAGGATGCAGACGGGCGGCAGCGCGCTCACGGCTGGGCCTCCTCCTCCCACCCGTGGCGGGACTCGACGATGTACTTGGGTCGCTGCCTGGCCTCGTCGTAGATGCGCCCCACGTACTCGCCGATCACGCCCAGCGAGAGCAACTGGATGCCGCTGAAGAAGGCGACCACGATCACGATCGTGGGATTGCCGATCGGAAACGACGCGCCGTCGATCTTGAGCGCGAAGTACAGGGCACCCAGCAGAAAGGCGACGCCGGACAGCACGATGCCGATCATCGAGATCAGCTGGAGGGGGTAGCGCGAGAAGCCAATCACCCCGTTGAGGCCGATCACGAACGAGCCGAAGAAGCGGTTGTACTTGCTGGCGCCGGCCGCCCGCGGGTCACGGTCATAGAGGACGCTGGTCTGCGAGAAGCCAACCAGGCCGACCAGCCCGCGCAGGAAGCCGTGGGCCTCCCTGAGTGCGAGCACATTGTCGACGACCCTGCGGCTCATCAGACGGAAGTCGCCCGTGTTCGGCGGGATCTCCACCTCGGCGACGCGTGCGATCACGCGGTAGCCGAGTGCCGCGACGAGCCGCTTGGGCAGCGTCTCCCCGGCGCGGGTGCGGCGCTGGGCATAGACGACGTCGTAACCTTCGCGCCAGCGAGCGAGGAGGTCGGCAATCAGCTCGGGTGGATCCTGCAGGTCGCAGTCGATGACCACCACGGCATCTCCGCTCGCTGCCTCCATGCCCGCAAGCGTCGCCATCGGCTGGCCGAAGCGTCGGGAGAGGCGCAGCATCTTCACCCGCTTGTCGCGCTCGCGCAGCGCCAGGATCCGCTCCTCGGTGCGGTCGGTGCAGGGGTCGACGCTGAACACCAGCTCCCAGTCCACGTCCAGCTCGCCCAGCACCTGCGCCAGGCGGGCATAGACACCTTCGATGTTGCTCTCCTCGTTGAACGCCGGGATCACCACGCTCAGGCTGTGGCGGCGCCGGGCGTGGCCGTCGTGGGCGACCACGCTCACCCGGCCGGTGGTGGTCGATGAGCTGGGCACTTTCAATCGCCCCCCCAATCCAAACCGCGGTCGGCGGGCACGATACGGCGCAGCGTGTAGATGTCGGAGTCGAGCTCGGCGCCGCGACCGGGCAGCTCCGGCCAGGGGTCCCAGACAGCGCTCAGCAGCTTGCCCGTGATCCCATCGCTGGCAGCCGAGCCGAGGAACACGGCCAGCTCGGCGCCGCGGCTCAGCGGGACCCCTCCGGTGCGCTGCTGCGCGAGCGCGCGCCGGTAGTACTCGGCCCCGACGGCCTGGGGGCCGGCGGCGAGTACCTGCTCGAGCATGCGCGTGTTGAGCGCCCCGGGCGCAAGCGCGTTGACGTCGACGCGGTGCTCGAGCAACTCGTGTGCGAGCGTCTCGGCGAAGCGCACAACGGCCGCCTTGGAGGCCGCGTAGGCGCTAAGCCCGGGCATCGGGGCGGTGGCGCCACCGCCGGAGAGCTGGACGATCTTGCCGTAGCCGCGCTCGACGAAGTGCGGTACGAGCGCGCGGGCCGGCAGCACCGAGCCGAACAGGTTGATCTCGATGGTCCTCACCCACTGCGCCCAGTCGCTGCGATCGAGCCTCCCCGCTGGGCCCTGTACACCGGCGTTGGACACCAGGATCGTCAGCTCACCCAGATCCTCCAGGACGCCGGTCACCAGCCGCTCCACGTCCCGTGGCTTGGAGACGTCGGCGGCCACGGCCAGCACGCGCTGGCCGTGGCCGGCCAGCTCCCGCAGCTCGGCCAGGACGCTCTCCAACGCGCCGCGATCGCGCCCGCAGACGCAGAGTCCGCGCGCTCCGGCCCGCAGGTAGGCGCGCGCGATCTCCAGGCCCAGCCCTCGCGTGCCCCCGGTGATCAGCGCGGTGCGGCCAGCCAGCGTGTGGTGGGTAAGCGACGCGGCGTCGCGCAGGGTCAGCGCCGATTCGCCCACCACGCCGTCGCGGTCGCTCATCGCAAGCCCCTGGCCAGTGTGGGGTCGGCGGCAGCGGCGCCCACGGCGGCGGCGGCGTAGGCCGCCTCCACCTGCTCCCAGGCGTAGCGGGCGTCGCGCAGATCGCCCAGCAACTCGCGCCCGTCTGCGGCCGCGATCGCCTCCGCGAAGTGCTCCCACTCGGCACGCCACGAGGCATCCTCTCCGGGGTAGAGTATCTCCTCGAGCAGCGGCGGGCCCAGCTCGGGGCCCATGCGATGGATCCGCAGCCGCTGCGGCCCGTAGGAGCCGGTCAGCCCATCGACCTGGATCTTGGCGGCGCGGCAGAAGATCTCCAGCGAGAAGAGGTTCTTCCACTCGGTCCAGCTGACGTGCAGCATCGCCCAGGGACCGCTGCGCGCGCGTCCGTCACCGAGGATCAGCGCGGCGTTGTCCTCGACGGGGACGTCCCAGAACTGGGTGCGCAGGAGCGCCGCGTGCAGCGGCAGCGGGCCGGCGAGCCAGTGTGCGAGGTCGAGCAGGTGCATGCCCTGGTCGACCAGCTCGCCGCCGCCCGAGCGGGCCGGGTCGGCGCGCCACTCGCGCTCGTAGCCGGGGCGCCCGCCGTGTCCGTAGCGCGCGCGCAGGTGCATCAGCTCGCCGTGGCCCGCGGAGTGAACCTCCGCGGCGGCGCGTGCCAGAGCGGGGTGGAAGCGGTGGTTGAAGCCAACCTTGATCAGCCGCCCAGCGCCGCGCGCGCGGGCGATCAGGCGGTCTATCTCGGCGCTTGACACGCCCGCGGGCTTCTCCACCAGCACGTGCGCGCCGGCGCCGAGCGCCTGCTCTGCCAGCGCCGCCAGCTGGGAGTGAATGGTGGCCACGATCACCACCTGTGGACGCCGGTCGAGCAGCTCCCGCAGCGTCGCGCACGCCTGGCAACGACGGTCTCTCGCCAGGGCTCGCGCGGCGGGTTCGCTGATGTCATAGCAGCCCAACAGCTCATCGTGGGGGCGCAGCGCCTGCGCGCGCTTGGCGCCGATCAAGCCGCAGCCGACGATCGCCACGCTCAGCCCATTCGAGGGGACGCGATCCACGACCGCCTCGGCGGCGAGGCTCATGTGTACTCGCTGGCGTGAGCGCCGCCGAAATCGAAGTCAAATGCCAGCTCGAAGGCCCCCGCGGCCGCCATCGCCTGCCTGGTGTCCTCGGGCCGGCGAGCGTACACGAGCAGGAACCCGCCGCCACCGGCGCCCACCAGCTTGCCGCCGATGGCGCCGCTGCGCCGGGCGAGCGCGTAGAGGCTGTCGATGTGCTCGCTGGCCATGCCGGGCGAGCGGCTGCGCTTATGCAGCCAGTGCTCGTGCATCAGCTCGGCGTAGGCCTCGAGGTCTCCACGCGCGAGCATCTCGTGGATCTGGCGCCCCAGATCCTTGGTGCGGTGCAGGTTCTCGATCATCTCCAGGTCGCCATCCTTGGAGCGTTTGTCCTGGTCGGCCAGCACCGTGGAGGCCGAGCGGGCCTCGCCGGTGTAGAACAGCAGCAGCTGATCGCGCAGCCGCCGCAGCACCTGCGGGTCAAGCTCGATCGGCTCGACGTCCACCTGCCCTTTGCGGTGGATCGTGTAGGCGCAGATCCCGCCGTGCGCGGCCACGTAGGGGTCCTGCTTGCCGACCGGCTCGCCGAGCACGTCCATCTCGATCGCGCACGCCGCCTCGGCGAGCTCCCCGGGACCGATCGAGGTGTGCCGCGCGCGCACCAGGCCCTTGAGCAGGCAGACGGTGTAGGCGCCGGAGGAGCCCATGCCTGTCCCCGCGGGCACATCCGCCACCGAGGCGATCTCCAACGGGTTGCCGCACCAGTGGCGCAAGAGGCCCTCGCGCAGGATCGGATGGCGGATCTGGCCGATCTCGTCGACCTCCTCCAGTTCGGAGTACTTCATGCGGTAGCGGCGCTGGAAGACCGTGTGGGTGAGCATGTAGACGTACTTGTCGATCGCTCCGGAGATGAAGAAGCCGCCGTGCTCGCGGTAGTAGGAGGGGAGGTCGGTGCCTCCGCCGCCGAGCGAGATACGCAACGGGGCGCGACTGAAGATCACGCTCATGACGCCCCGTCCCGGCCGATCAGCGCGCCCTGCCTCGCCGGATCCCGCCAGGCGTAGTCGTTGGCGTCCAACCACTCCAGGGTGCGCAGCAGCGCCTGGTCGATCATGAGCCGCGGCTTCCAACCGAGCTCGCGAATGCGCGTGGTGTCGAGATGGATCAGCGGGCTGTCGCCGGTCCACCCGCGGCGCCCGCCGGCGTATTCGATCCGCGGGGTGAGCGACAGATGCTGGGTGAGGATGCGAATCGAGTCGTCAACCGCGACCGTTTCCTCGGTGCCGAGGTTGTAGACGTGGGCGCCCGGCTCCTCGTGGTGGCGCTCGACGGCGGTGAGGATCGCGCCGAGACAGTCCTGGATGTACAGATAGGACTTCTCCTGGCGGCCGTCGCCGAGCACCCGCAGCCGGGTGGGGTCGCGCTTGAGCGCACGGTAGAAGTCGAACACGTGCCCATGCGTGTAGCGCTCTCCCAGGATCGAGACCAAGCGGCAGATCACGCCGGTGAAGCCGTAGCCCCAGGCATACGCGGCGACCAGCCCCTCGCCGGCGAGCTTGGAGGCGCCGTAGAGCGAGGTCTGGATCGGGAAGGGGGCGTCCTCAGGCGTGGGAAATGCCTCGGGCTCGCCATACACCGAGCCGGTGGAGGCGAATGCGATCCGCCTCACACCGCGCAGGCGCATCGCCTCGAGCACGTTGGAGGTGGCGAGCGTGTTCTGCTCGAGGTCGCGCCGCGGATGCTCAAGGCCGTGGCGTACGTCGGCGTTGGCCTGCAGGTGGAAGACCCAGTCGCAGCCCTCCACCGCCTGCTCGAGCACAGCCATGTCGAGCACGTCGCCCTCGACGAGCCTGACCCCAGCGCGCTCCACGACGTCCACCACGAACTCCCGTCGCCCAGCGCTGAAGTCATCGACGATCACCACCTCCACACCCAGGGCGCTCAGCCGGTCGGCCAGGTTGCTGCCGATGAACCCCGCGCCACCTGTGATGCAGGCACGCCTCACCCCGACCACCCCTGCGGGTCGCTGGCGGACAGGCTTCTCACGCGCACGGCCGGCATTCGAGTCAGAGCGTGAAGCCCGCCGCCGAGGCATCGCCGTGGAACATGCGAACCGTCTCCAGCGAGTACTGCTCCAGTTTCTTGCCCAGGCCGTCGAGCTTCTTCAGCAGATCGTGGGTGATGGTGATGATGTGGCAGCCCACCTGGCTGGCCTGCACCAGGTTGAGGATCTCCCGCGGCGAGGCCCAGATCAGTTCAGCGCGTGGAGCCGCGGCCATGATGTTCACCGCACTGGCCACGATCGGCAGGGGGTCGACGCCGGCGTCGGCGATGCGCCCGGCGAACACGGAGATGTAGGAGGGAGCTCCATCCTTGACGGCCTCGGTGATCCGCTCGACCTGCGCGGTCGTGAACAGCGCGGTGACGTTGATCCTGATGCCCTCCTGCGAGAGCTCGCGGGCGAGCGTGCTCAGCGGCTCGCCGGTGGTGGTGGTGACCGGGATCTTGACGTAGACGTTCTCCCCCCAGGAGGCGATGATGCGCGCCTGGCGGCGCATCTCCCGCGGGTCGTCGGCGAAGACCTCGAAGGAGATCGGGTGTTTGGTGACCTGCTCCAGCAGGCGCCGCGCGAAGCCGGCATAGTCGGTCAGGCCGGCCTTGCGCATCAGCGTGGGGTTCGTCGTGAATCCCTCGATCCGCGGATCGGCCGCGAGCGCAAGGATGCCATCGAGGTCCGCGCCGTCGGCGAATATACGTGTGGAGAGCTGATCGAGCATTGATGGATCACCCGATCAGCACCATAACAATATTCCCTTCATCCGAATGTTTCTAACTGAACCCGAAGCAGGTCTGCGACCCCGCCAGCCAGATCCGCGGCCAGCAGATCGGGCCCAGATCCGCTCAAACGCTTGTGGGCGCTGCCCTGGTGCTCGATCAAGAGGGTCCGGCACCCGGCCGCCCGCCCCGCCTGGACATCGGCGTCAGTGTCTCCCACCATCCAGGAAGCGCGCAGATCGATCCCCAGCGCCGCGGCCGCGTCCAGCAGCATTCCAGCCGCCGGCTTGCGGCAGG
>Ga0209415_10019257_pt1 | contig 10698 bp, 5 predicted proteins | sample PeaSoiSIISIP2007_FD_187696 | JGI IMG/M metagenome (GOLD analysis project Ga0209415, IMG submission 187696) | Peat soil microbial communities from Weissenstadt, Germany - SII-SIP-2007 (SPAdes) (version 2) | ecosystem: Environmental > Terrestrial > Soil > Wetlands > Peat | place: Germany... | reverse complement strand
CGCGATTGCGGAAAACCCAGGACTGGAGCACAAGGCACGGAGCGCGTAGCGGACATCCTGAAGCACGTCGTCGAACATGCATTGTTCCTCCGACGGCATTCATCGGGTCGAACCGCGCACGCCGGGAAGGCGAGTCTCCGGCGCAGAATGCCGCTAAGGGTAAATACTGCTGAGGCGAGCGAAAGTTACACCGGATCTCTTCCTTAAATTCATAGAGGAAGCTCTCGACGAACGGGGTGGTTCCGAGCGTGGAGGGGAGCCCCCGATCCAGCCCGATGGCGATAATCAGAGGTTACGCGTCCCCACTCGATGGCTCTGAGCCAGGTAATACGCGATCGATCCTCCCTTGTCGTGAAGGGGCGAGTGATCCTGGGGTGGACGTCTGCGCTGGCGTCGGTCCACCCTACGCCGTCTTTCGCGGGTAAGCGGCTTAGTCACTTTGGCCACCGTGCTCCCGCAGGACCGCCACCACCTTGTCGTGTTTCATCTTCTGCGCCCAGGCCCTCGGCGTCGCCCACAGCTCAGCGTCCGTCTCTACCGGGTCCACGCCCCGCTCCAGCAGAAGCTTCACGAAATGGAGACGGCCCCAGCGGCATGCCCAGCCGAGCGCCGTGCTTTTGAGCAGGTCATCGCGGATATCGGTTCGCGCGCCTGCGTCCAACAGCATTTCGGCATAGGGCAGATGCTCCTTCCCGCCTCGTGCCATGACCGTGTGCAGCATCGTGCGGCCGGAATGGCTTTGGTTGGGATCGGCGCGACTGAGCAGCAGGCGGAAACACGCCAGCCCGCGCTCGACTCCGCCATCGCAAGTGAACGCTTGCCAGAGCGACCCGAGCCAGCCCGAATCCTCGCGCGCCCAGTCGATTCGGTCCAGCGCCATGCGCACGATTTCGGGATCGCCTCCACCCGCCGCGGTCCAGAGCAAATCTTCCGCTACCTTCCCGCCGACCGCCACAATACCTCCGCGCAGACGCCCTGCGGCCTCGTCCGCCAGCATCTGCCGCGCCACTTCCGTTTGGCAGAGGAATCCCGCCGAAACGGCATCCAGCAAGCCGCCATGCCGCTCGAACAGTTGGACCAGATCCCAGTCCTTCTGGGAATACGCCCGATACAAGGGCGAACCGGCGGTATAGACGTTCGCGTTGGGGTCGGCGCCCTTGGCCAGCAGCATTTCCGCCATCTTCCGCTTGTTCGACGTGACGCAGTTGTACAGAGGGCAGCCTTGGGAGTAAATGATTTCGTCCATCCCCTCCACCCGCACACGTTCATCAGGATCGAGTCCGAGATCGAGGAGCAGTCCCAGAATCTCAGGCTTGTCATGTCCCACAGCGGTCGAGAGCAGCCCGCTGAACCCTACAAAGTGGCTGATCGCAGTGGGGCTGAGCGAGCCCTCCGCATGGCGGGCGCGGATCCAGTCTGTTCTACCCAGTGCGACCGCCGAAAACGATCCCAGCTCCGCGCCACGGCTCAACAGAACGTTGGCCACGGCTTCGAATTTCCCCGGATTTCCGCTTTCGCCCCATCCTCTGCCGGAAGCGGCCAAGTCGAGCGGGGTCCATATGCCGTGGGCTCGGCGATTCGGGTCCGCGCCACGATCGAGCAACCACGCAGTCCCTTCCCGGTGGAGGGCGCAGGCGGCGGCGTGAAGCGGTGTCGCGCCGTCGGGACTCGCGGAATGAACCAGCGTTGGTTCGGCTCGCAGGATCTCAATTGCGCGACCACTCTGCCAGGTCTCTACCCAGAACAGGGTTTCGGGTGTGGAGGGCGCGCCACTGCCGGCGTGGGCCTCGCGACGGCGCTGCTCTTCCTCACGAATGACGGCAACGATGTCGTCGAATCCGCGCTCGGCGGCCAGCGTAATCGCCGTTGTCGCGTCGCGGTGCGGATAGATTCCACTGCGGGCGTCGGCTCCGTGCTGCATGAGCAGCCGCGTCATTTCAGGGGAACGATTCAAAACCGCGTAGTGGATTGCGTGATGCTCGTCTTCTCCCACACCCATGTTGACCAGCTCGGGCCGGGCGCGGAGCATGGCCTGGACCTTTTCCAGATCGCTCGCGCGCACCGCCTGTAGCAGCCGTTTGACAGTGATGCCGTCCACGTAGGCCTTCAATTTGGGCCAACTCTCGAAGCCATATGCGCGCGCCAGAACAAGTTGGGCATCGTGAAGCGCGAACGTAGCGGCGTCGTCGCCGCGGTAGTGCGCGTTTACCTCGGTGATGGCGGCTGCATCTCCGCCGCGAATGGCTTCCAGCAACTCCTTGGCCTGGCGCTTCAGTTGATCGAGATCTGTGTGTTCGCGGAAGGCGCGAGTGGGAAGAGATCGGTTCATAATGAGCTCCTTTCCTGGCTGCGTTTTCACGTCAGCCGCTACGCCCGGTGTCCGCTCGCTCGGGCAGAAAAGAGTCCATCAAAACAGGATATGGCTCGTTCATTTTCAGGGGGACACAGTCCTTTCCGCGGACACGGTGGCGCCCTGACGCGCCAGAGACATCTTACCAGAGCTAACCGCGACATGTCGCGTACTGTTTAGCCCCCATTTCTCACACTCCGCCGGCCGACGTGGCGCAGGCACTCGTGCCTGCAGTGTCGAGACCCGTCTCGACACCTTTTCGCGGTTGTGACACAGTGTCGAAGACGGGCGTCGGCATGAGTGCCGACGCGGCAGGCACGAGTGCCGGCACGAGTGCCTGCGCCACGTCACCGCAACCGAACGTTTGTGAGAAATGGGGGTTAGCGAACCTCCCGCACCGGGCGTATCACGCGCCACTCGGAAAGAGGTTCAGTAGCCCGCCTGCTGGATTAGTACCGACGAACGCCCCAGCGTCTTCCAATCAAGCGGCCGCGTTCGCAGGCGTGTCGCCCAAGTGGTCCCAAACGGCCACCGCGAGAACAACCGCATGCCCTCTCCTCCGGAAAGATTGACGGCGCTGCCACATGGGGCGACTCACACGAACAAGCGCAGCTACTGGACCTTTCGCCCTCTCCTCGCCAGCAGCCCCCAGGCTGCTGATTCCAACCACGAAACGTGTCATCATAGTCGGTTCACTGTTGCCATGACACCACAGGAGTTCATCCACAAATGGCGCCCGTCCCGGCTTCGAGAGCGCCAAGCCTCGCAAGAGCACTTTATTGATCTCTGCCGCGTTTTGGAAGAGCCAACACCAGCTGAGGGCGACAGCGAGGGGATCTCCTTCTGCTTTGACTACGGAGCTGCAAAGACGGGCGGCGGAGACGGGTTCGCCGACGTTTGGAAGAAGGGGTGCTTCGGCTGGGAGTACAAAGGGAAACACAAGGACCTGATCGCTGCCTATGCGCAGCTCAAGGAGTATGCTGACGACCTGCAGAATCCACCGCTGCTGATCGTATCCGACATGGACAGGATTGTGATCCGGACCAACTTCACAAACACTGTTCAGGAGATCCACACGATCTCGCTCGACGACATCGCCCTCGTTGAAAAGCGCCGTTTGCTGAAGTGGGCCTTCACCGAACCGGAACGCCTCACACCCAACATCAGCCGGGAACAGTTGACCGAAACCGCTGCCGGACAATTCTCGGAGCTGGCCCAGCGCCTACGCGGCAAGAACCACGAGCCCCTTCGAGTGGCCCATTTCATGATCAAGATGCTGTTCTGCATGTTCGCGGAGCACATCAACATTCTCCCGTCCGGTCTTTTCACGCGTTTGCTTGAGGCCGCGAGCCGCCACCCGCAACAGTTCGAACCCATGGCGAAGGAGTTGTTCTCGGCCATGGGGCACGGCGGGCGGTTCGGCACCGAGATCATCGACTGGTTCGATGGAGGTCTGTTCGACGACGACGACACAATCGAGATCGAGAAACCGGATATCGACCAGATCTCCAAGGTATCCCAGCTAGACTGGAGCTCAATCGAGCCCTCCATATTCGGGACGCTGTTTGAGCGCGGCCTGGACCCTAGCAAGCGGAGTCAGCTGGGTGCGCACTTCACCGATCAGCGGTCAATCATGCGGATCGTAGAGCCGGTCGTCTTGGCCCCTCTTCGCGCCGAGTGGGAATCCGTCAAGGCCAAGATCGCTGAGACGATGAGGGAGTATCGTCAGATCGTGAAGAGACCGGGTCCGCCCGGGACCGACGTGCAGGTAAGGTTCGGCCAATCCAAGGAGGAACTCGCGCCGCTGCAGGTCGGCCGAAGCAGAGCTGCCACCACCGCGGCGGCAAATAGGCTCTTGGCGAAGGCCAAAGATCTCTGCAGGGACTTCCTCAGTCGACTGGAGAACTTCCGAGTCCTGGATCCGGCCTGCGGTTCCGGCAACTTTCTGTATCTGTCGCTGCTGGGGCTGAAGGACCTTGAGCAGTCCGTTATTATGGAAGCCGAACAGCTCGGCCTTGAGCGTTTCCTTCCGTCCGTTGGGCCGCAATCCGTCATGGGGATTGAGCAGAACCCCTATGCCGCAGAACTGGCGCGCGTTACGGTATGGATCGGCCAAATTCAGTGGATGCTGCGCCACGGATGGGGATTATCGAAAAACCCGATACTAAAACCCCTTGACCAGATCAGTTGCAGGGACGCCATTCTGAATCCCGACGGCACTGAGGCCGAATGGCCGATTGCCGACTGCATTGTGGGGAACCCACCGTTTCTTGGTGACCGATTCCATCTAAGTGTCCTCGGGGAGGACTATACCTTACGCCTCCGGGCTGCCTATTCGGGGCGAGTACCCGCTCGCGCGGATCTGGTTGTCTATTGGGTGCTGAAAGCGGCTGAGAAGGCTATCAACGGCGATGTGCAGGCATTCGGCCTTGTTGCTACAAAATCGATCGCCAAGGGAGCAAGTCGCGTGCCTCTCGATCTCCTAACCTGCAACGGCAGGGAGCTGATATACGACGCATGGACGAATGAGCCGTGGGTTGTCGAAGGGGCAAAGGTCCGCGTGAGCATTGTCTGCGCAGTCACTTCCAGTAGAAAGGCCCTGGTCGGTGGTCCACGACTTAACGGCCAGCCCGCCGTCCGCATCAACCCGGACCTTACGTCTGGTATTGATATCACGAAGGCGAAGCCACTGGCGGAGAATGCCCACCTGGCCTTTCAGGGAGTCAAGCTTACTGGCCCATTTGACATTTCAGGCGATGAGGCGCGGCGTATGCTGCAGTGTCCCCTGAACCCAAACGGTCGTTCGAACGCGGACGTGATCTCCCGACTCTACGACATTGACGATGTAGTCGGCCGAGATAGTGATCGCTGGGTGATCGACTTTGGGACGGGTCTCAGCGAACACGAAGCCGCACTTTACGAAGAGCCCTTCAGAATCGTGGCGGAGCGGGTGGTACCCTTCCGTCAAAATCCCGATCAGTCCCGTAGCACTGAGCGGCGGTTGGTCGAGAAGTATTGGGAGTTCCAGAGACCACGGCCCAAAATGCGGAAGGCGCTCGCCAACATGCCTCGCTTCATTGTGACGCCTGAGAGCTCCGAACATCGCGTGTTCATCTTCGCGCCCGGTCAGGTGCTGATCCAGGGAAGCCTGTTCTGCATAGCCTCGGACGATGATGAAGCGTTCGGCATCCTTAGCTCGCGGTTTCACGAGATCTGGGCGACCGCTCAGGGTAATCGTCTAGGCGTCGGGAATCAACGCAGATACAATAAGGACGTCGCGTTTGAGACGTTTCCGTTCCCGCAACGTCTGGCTCCGGGCCCACTCAGTACCCGCGTCGGCGGCCCTGTGCCGTCCGCCATCGCGGCTGCCGCCAGTCAACTGTACGAACTGCGTGAGCGATGGCTTAACCCCCCCGCCCTGGCGAGGCGGGAACCGGATATCGTACCAGGCTACCCGGATCGGCTGGTGCCCATTAATCAACAGGCTTTCGAGGAACTTATGAAACGAACGCTGACAGAACTCTACAATCAGCGGCCTACATGGCTTAACCAAGCCCACACGGCCCTCGACGAGGCCGTTGCCGCTGCATACGGCTGGCCGGCCGACATCTGCGAGGAAGAAGTCTTGAGAAGACTGCTGGATCTCAACCTGGCCCGATCTGCATAAATCATGCCGGCCTGCCGACGAAATGTCACTTTGACCGCTTGGCGTTCAGCCCTGTCGAATCAGGGCCAGAGCGTGGAGCGAGAGCGCGGCCGCAAAGCCAGAAAGCTCCGCTCGGAAGGTATCTTGGGAAACCATGACTTGAATTCCAAGTCAACCATTATCGCAATCTCATCACGGGTCATGCGTACGACGGCATCAGCCGGCGCAGACTCTTCCCCGAACGTGTTCTGATCGATCACTCCCGGGAAGTCCCGATCCCCGAAGAATCGGTACCCATAAGCGCCCTTGCGTCTTCCAATCAACCGGCCGCGTTCGCAGGCATGTCGCCCAAGTGGTCCCAAACGGGCACCGCGAGAACAACCGCATGCCCTCTCCTCCGGAAAGATTGACGGCGCTGCCATGATAGCGCGCATCGAGCCTGGGCGCCGTAAGCATGAAGTCCAGCCCCCGACAGCGGCACTTGACGGCAGCGGATCACACCCCAACGTGCCCGAAGCAAATGCTTCCGGTGACTGCGGTAGTTCCGGCCCCTCCCCAATCCTCCCCACCCCTGAAAAAGCACCCGAATCCGCTCCTTCAAAAAACACGATCACAGACGAACCGGATTTATTTTTCAGGACACTTTCACTTATTCTAAAGCTACTTACCGGCACGCTCGCGCCCTCCGCCGGGCAAACCTGCCACATCTGTCTGCTAGATTTAAATCAGGAAGGGAAATGCGTTCGCCAGCGCAATTAGGGAGCAACCCCTAGGCGACGCATCGATGCGTCGCCTGGGTGGCGGGGCCGCCCGCCGGAATTCCGGAAGGATCCTTCCGAAACGATTCGCGTAACTCCAGCGGATTCAACGTCCGCCTCCCGAAAAACCGACGGATCTCGCCGGAAAGTAGCAGGATGCAAGACGGGATCGCACGCCATGAAATCACTCAACCGAAACTCGCGGCTCCGCACTCGCTTTCAGGAAGACGCCCGCATTGCCGATCTCCGCACCGGCGCGGGTGACGATGATTTTCCACAAAATGACCAATCATCGTCACCCGATTTTGAGTCGTCTCCGCAACCCACAGAAACAGAGGAGCTTACCCCAGCCCCAAAAATAAATCGACACATGCCAAATTCTTCGTCACCCGCGTCACCCGGCGCCCCCGTCCCGGCCGCTCACATGCAGCCTCCAGCCGCCGATCCGGGTGACAGTTGGAGCGAAAAAAACCCTCCCCACCTGTCACCCAAATTTGGCTCCTCTCCGCAACCCTCAGAAACAGAGCAACTTAGAGCGGCACCAAATAATGTGCGGGCTCACCCCGGATTTTGCGTCTCCACCGTCACCCGGCCCCCCGCGCCACCCGTCCCGAGGCACTGCCAACTCCAGGGTGACAAATCGCCCGCGATCGATCATAATCGTCTTTACCCCCCGAGAGGAAGGACTGGCCGGGCCCTCGTGTCGCAACCATCTTCGAATCCTTTCGCCGCCTCGGAGACCAGCATCCGGCAACTCATCGCCAACGGCAAAACCAAACCTGCGTTGGAGAATGCCAAGGAAGTCCACAAGACCCACGGCACACGCGCCTCAGAGGAGTTGCTGATCGACGCATATACCGCGCGAATTCAAGCGCTTAACGAGCAAAACCTCAAGTTGGAGGCGAAGTCGCTGCTGGACCTGGTGCGCAGCCGCTTTCCGTCCGCCCAAGCCCGAATCGACGCCCGTATCGAGACGCTCACCTCGCCCGCTCGCGGCCTCGAAACTCTGGTGGCGTCGCTCACCGATCCCGAACTGGCGCCCGAACACCGCGCCGCCATCGAGCAGCGTGTCCAGCGAGAGGCCGGCGATCTGGCGGAGCTTGCAGGCTGTGCGGCCCTGCCTGCGGACCATCCCCTGAGGCAGGCCGCTGCGGCGCTCCTGAAGGCCTTCGTGGCGGTGACCACGGGACCAGTTGCCGAAGACGAATTGGCGCTGCCTGCGGTATCCCGCCGCAGCCCTCTGGCTCCCTGGAAACTGCTGGTGCGTGCTATCGGGCATTTCTACCGCAAGGAAGACAGCCGGGCGCGCGAATGCCTGGATGCGATTCCGCCCGAGTCGGCGCCCGCGCGTCTCATCCCGTCCCTGCGCGCCATGCTCGGAGACCGACTGGCAGCGCCGCTCGCGCCTGCCGCAGCGCGCCTGGTCTCCTTGACAACGGAAGACTCGCTGCCGCTGCGCAATGCGCTCGAGAAACTGGACCAAGCGCTGGAGTCCGAGGCCGACGACAAGCCGATCTTGCAAGCCGCCAAAGCCGCGGTGCGCGAATGCAGCCTGCACGCGCCCTACCGCCTCGAAAAGTTGAAGCAACACATCTCCGTCCGCTGCGCCATGGCCGATCTGGACAAGGACAGGGTGATCGCGACCATCGGAGGCCTTCGCCAAGACGCCTATTTCTACAGGCTGTTCGCACGCGGCATGGAGTTGACGCACGATCCGGAAGATCTCACCATGGCTTGCGGCGTGTGGGACGAATTCCGGGAACAGGCGGTAAAGGAAGGTTGGTTTTCCTTCAACGGCGCCGAAGCCGCCACGTTATACCTCCACATGACGAGCGTCCTGGGCAGGCTGCCCGATGGATTGCTGGATGAGCTGCACCAGTCCATTCGCGCGAAATTCAAGCAGACGGGCGAACTGCCCTACTTCCTCTTTCCCCAAATGCTCTACCAGCGCGCCTGCACGCTCGATCCACACTTCGAAGCGTTCGCGCAGTGGATGGAATGGGCCAAGAGCCAGAAGGACGAGCAGGCCTGCCAGGTGGCCGAAGCTTGGCACGCGATCCGCCCCGACGATATCGATCCGATTCTCTACCTGATGGGCGACGCCTCGGACCGAAACCTCTTCCCCACCGCTCTCAAGTATTTGGCCCGGGCGGAACGCATCGATGGCGTTCATCCGGCGGTCCGCCGCGCGCGCCTGCAATTCCTGGCGGGAGGCGCCATCAAATACATACAGCAGAAGAAACCGCACCTGGCCGAAGAGCGGCTCGCGGAGATGGCCGGGCTTCCGCAGTCGCAACAGGGCGACCGCCCCGCGTTTCTCGCCGCCTTGCGTTACCTGGCCGGCACGCTGCGCGGCGATATCCAGACGACCGCCGCGCACCGCAGCGAAACCGAGCGGCTGCTGGGCAGCAAAGTGGGAGCGGCGCTTTTGATTTTCGGCGTGGCTACGGCGGCCAAGCGCGGAGCGTTCGAATCACTGGAGCCGCCTGGTAAGATCGACAAAATCGAGCGCGCCGCGCTTCCGGCAGCCGTGGCCCGGGTGGTGGCGCTGGCGGCGGACATGAACGCTATGAAGCTGCAGATTCCGTGGAGCTACATTGCGGAAACCGCCAAGCAGCTTCCGCGCAACAGCCAGTCGCTCGACACCAGCCAGCTTCAGTACCTGGCCCAGGCGGGTTTGTGCTCCACGCATGCGGAGCTGGGTTACGCCGCCACTGCCGCCGGACTGGAACGCGGCGGCCCCACCGGCGCCCGCTTCCTGCTGCTGCGGGCGAAGCTGCTGCCCCCGGGCCACGAGGATCGCCGCACCGTATGTGCCGCCGCCGCCGCCGAACTCGGGCGCCAGCAGCGGGACATGCGACTGGTGGAAGAGGCCGTCGAGTTGACGCGCGGAAGGGTCGGTCCGCAAGCCCTCACGCTGACGCTCGAACAGGCCGCCGAGGTGCTCCGCAAGGAAAAGGCGGCCAAGCGGCTGCCCAAGCACCCCGGGCAAGGTCCGAGTTACCGCAACCTGCTGCCCAGGAATCTGTGCCCCTGCCCCACCTGTCGCGCCCAGCGGGGCGAGCTGGTCGGCGACCCTTACGACGAGTTCGAGGACGACGAGTTCGCAGACGATTTCACCGACGAGGATTTCGACAAGCTCGACTTTGAGGAGATGATGGAGGAGTTCCCCCTTCCACCCGGTGTGCCACCCCAGATCGGCCGCGTGCTCTTCGAGGAGGCGAAGAAGGCCGCCAAGCGGGGCGAGTCGCTCGATGACTTGCAGTCGCGGCTGTTCAGGTTTCTCACGGGGGGCGGAACGGGCAAGAAAGGCAGGCGGAGATAGTGGACGCGAGAGAAATACTAGGCATCCCCTTGAATGCGGGCGAAGAAGAGATCCGCGCCGCGTATGTGCAGAAGGTGAAGGAGCATCCGCCCGATCGCTCGCCCGAGCAGTTCGAGAAGATTCGCGACGCCTACGAGACGCTGCGCGATCCGCGCCGCCGCATGCGCGACATGCTGCTCTCCGCCGACCCCGAAGCGTCGCTGACGAGCCTCATCTTGGGCGAGGCGAACCAGCGCCGCTTCACCGGCCCGCAGCCCTGGTTGGATGTATTGAAGAAGGGCGGTGGCCCGTGCTGATGTGGAGCAGGATTTCATCCTGCAGCCGGCTTTCAGCGGCCCTGGAGTTTCCACATTTTGTCGAGCACGAGCGACGATTTGGTGGGGCGGACCCCCTGGTCCGCGGCCGACCCCCCGGTCGGCCCCTGGTCGCGCCTCCGCTGCTTTGTGGGGCAGGCTGGCAGCCTGCTGGGTGCCCTCTGGGCAACTGGCAGTCGGCCCCGCCGGCCGCAAGCCTGCCCCACATGTGGTGTCCTGAATGAGCGAACCACTCACTCGCGACGAAATCCTGCGCCTCCTGGAGCAGTGGGTCGACGGCACCCTGGCCGCCGAAGAGCCTCCCC
>Ga0209415_10019256_pt1 | contig 10700 bp, 8 predicted proteins | sample PeaSoiSIISIP2007_FD_187696 | JGI IMG/M metagenome (GOLD analysis project Ga0209415, IMG submission 187696) | Peat soil microbial communities from Weissenstadt, Germany - SII-SIP-2007 (SPAdes) (version 2) | ecosystem: Environmental > Terrestrial > Soil > Wetlands > Peat | place: Germany... | reverse complement strand
CCCCAGCCAGTAAATTGCCGGCAGCGTGGCCGCGCCAATCACTACCGACAGGCTGCGAATGAAAAACTCGCTTTGTGCGGATTGCGGACGCATGCCCAGCCAGATCCGCAGCAGCAGGTAGTACAGCGACATGTTGGCTTCGCGCCACCACAGCAGATGCAGAAAGCTTGGCCAGCCCATGCGGGCGACCTCTACGCTGAAACACTCATCAAACCAGAAGGGTTTGCGCGCCAGGAACTGAAACCGGGCCGCGGTGCCGGTGGCCAGCAGCAAGAAAAGGGCGAGCCAATGTGTCCATGACGCAGACTTCTCCTGGGGTGAAGCGCCTGCGATCTGGTTCACCCCGGATTCCGGTGGCTGCATGCTGGCGTTGAAAGTCCGCTCGATTTCAGATGATACTATGCTTGAGGAATCCTCGGATTGGCGCGTCTTTTCGTGCCGGTAGCGTGACTCTCTTGCCAACCGCACCTCTGACAACTCGCACCGCGACGAGCGATCGAGCAGTCGACCAGCGCTGGAAGGGCTGCGTGTCGGTGATCGTGCCGGTTTACAACGAGGCCGCCCACGTCAACGAGTTGTTGCAGGCCATCCACGCCTCGCCGGTGAAAAAAGAAATCATCATCGTAGACGACGGCTCGACCGACGGCACTCGCGAGAAGCTGCAGGCGCTGCCGCCCATGGACGATGTCACCGTCGTCTTCCACGCAAGCAACTGCGGCAAGGGCGCGGCCATCCGCACCGCGCTCGCCTATGCCCGCGGCGAATACGTGCTCATCCAGGACTCCGATCTGGAATACGATCCGCAGGATTATCCTGCGCTGCTGCGTCCGCTGGAGGAAGGCAAGGCGAATGTCGTCTACGGTGTGCGTCCCGACCGGCCGGAGCGCGGCCTGCGCTTCTTTCTCGGAGCCAAATTGTTGACGCATCTCACCAACATCCTTTACGGCGCGGGCATTCACGACGAGGCCACCTGCTACAAAGTCGTTCGGCGCTCTGTGCTGTCGCGACTGCAGTTGCAATGTCATCGCTTTGAGTTCTGCCCTGAAGTGACCGCCAAGCTCTGCCGCATGGGCGAACAAATCGCTGAAGTTCCTATCCAGTACCATCCCCGTTCGGCGGTGGAGGGCAAGAAGATTCGTCACTCCGATGGCTGGCAAGCTATCTGGACCCTGATCCGCTACCGCTTCATCCCGCGCCGCCGCTGGCTTAGCACGGGCCAAGATGCACAAGCAGCGCCCTTCGCCGTAAGCTTCTCGCGCCCGCCCGTCGAATAATGCAGGGTGCCTCGTCGTCAAAACACGCCGCGAAGCTCGATGGTCCAGTACAATATCCGGTCTGACCACAGGCCATAACTGCCTGTTGCCTCGGGTAGGTGTCATGTTCAAGAAGATTCTCATCGCGAATCGTGGCGAGATTGCGGTTCGCGTCATCCGCGCCTGCCATGAAATGGGAATTGCCGCGGTTGCCGTCTACTCGGACGTGGATCGCGCGTCGCTGCACGTTCGCAAGGCCGATGAAGCGTATCCTATCGGCGCGCCCGCCGCGTCCGAGTCTTACCTCAACATCCAGAAAATTCTCGACGTCGCCGCGCGCTCCGGTGCTGACGCCATTCATCCCGGCTACGGTTTTCTTTCCGAGAATGCGAAGTTCGCCCGAGCCTGCGTCGATGCGGGCGTAAAGTTCATTGGCCCCACCGCCGAGGCGATGGACGCGATGGGCTCGAAAACCAAAGCGCGCCAGGCGATGGAACGCGCCGGAGTGCCGTTTGTGCCCGGCACGTCGCGGGGACTCGAATCGGTTGAGCAGGCGCAAGAGGTTGCGGCGCGAATCGGCTATCCCGTGATGCTGAAGGCTGCGGCGGGAGGCGGCGGAAAAGGCATGCGCCTCGTCCACGCGCCGGAAGATCTGAAGTCGGCGCTCGAGGGAGCGCGCAGCGAGGCGGAGCGCTCGTTTGGCGACAGCGAAGTTTATATCGAGAAAGCGATCATCAATCCCCGCCACATCGAAATGCAGGTGCTGGCCGACGAGCATGGCAACACCGTATATCTGGGCGAACGCGAGTGCTCGCTGCAGCGCCGCCATCAGAAGGTGATTGAAGAAGCGCCCTCGCCTATCGTCGATGCTGACATGCGGCGCAGGATGGGCGAGGTCGCAGTGCGCGTGGCCCAGGCCGCGGCATATACCAACGCAGGCACGGTGGAATTCCTCGTCGATCAGCAGAAGAATTTCTATTTCCTGGAGATGAACACGCGGCTGCAGGTGGAGCATCCGGTGACCGAGTTGATCACGGGGTTCGATCTGGTGCATCTGCAGATTCGCATCGCGGACGGCGAGAGGCTGCCGTTCACGCAGGACCAAATCACGATCCGCGGACACGCCATCGAGTGCCGCATCTACGCTGAAGATCCCGATAACAATTACTTTCCGAGTCCGGGCAAGATCACTCTGCTGCTATTGCCTTCTGGGCCGGGGATTCGTCGCGACAGCGGCATGTACGAAGGCTGGACCGTGCCCATGGACTACGATCCGCTGCTGGCCAAGCTGATCGGGTACGGCACGGATCGCGAGCAGGCCATCAGCCGGCTGACGCGGGCGTTGAATGAATATTTTGTGGGCGGGATCAAGACGAATATTTCGCTATTCCGGCGAATTTTGAGCGATCCGGATTTTCGCGCGGCGAAGATGGATACTGGTTTTCTCGATCGTCTTCTGAAACAGAAACGGGCCGAGGTTCCGACCGATCCCAAGGCGAGCGAAGTGGCCGCGATTGCCGCCGGCATATTTGCTGTACTGGGGGCTGCCGGCGCGGGGGCGGGCGAGCGTCCCGCCGCCAACGGCTCTGTGAGCAGCAGGCCGAGTGCGGCCTCGAACTGGAAGATCGCGGCACACAAAGAAGCGATGCGATGAGAATCCAACGATTTGCAACGCGCAACTGATGACGTACGACATCACCATCGACGGCAAGCAGTACCGGCTCGATCTCAATCGAGCGGAAGGCCGCTGGTCGTGCTTTCTTGATGGACGCGAGGTCGAAGTCGACGCCGTGCTGGCGCGGCCCGACGTGCTTTCGCTCCGCATCGGCAACCAGGCTTACGAAGTGAAGTGCGAACGGGTTGCTGGCGAGATGCATCTGTGGGTGGGCAGCGCGCGCTTTGCCGCTGAAGTGCGCGATCCGCGGTCGTTGCGCGGGCGCGTCCGCGCGGTGGACGATCACGGACCTAAAAAACTGACCGCGCCCATGCCGGGAAAGATTGTGCGCGTGCTGGTGCGTCAGGGCGACGAAGTTGAGGCAGGCGCAGGCGTGCTGGTGGTGGAGGCGATGAAGATGCAGAACGAAATCAAGTCGCCGAAGAAGGGCACGATTCAGAAGATTCTGGTCAGCGAAGGCGCCGCTGTCAACGCAGGCGATGTGCTGGCGATCGTCGAGTGACCCAGTCGATCGTTATTTCTCCACCCCGTTGCTGTCGAGTATCTTCTTCGCGTAGAAATTCTCGACCTTGGCGGAATCCCGCAAAACCTCGTAGTACGCGGCCTTGAGCAACTGTTCGCGGCGGTCGTGAAGCTGCGAGCGGATGGCTTGCTGCACTCGCGGATCAGAGAATTCGCGCTGTCCCGCCGGCTCCTTGGCCACCAGCTTCACGATGCGGTATCCCACCGGCTGCCGGTTCACAGGATTGACCACAGCGACGATGGAGCTGTAATTGCCCGGTTTGAGCTTGGCCACCGCGTCGCGCGTGGCGGGGTCGGTTCCCTTGAGGCCAGACTCGGGAACGGTGCCGAGATCGCCGCCGTTGCCAGAGGTTTCCGGGTCTTCGGAATATTTCATGGCCAGGGTGGCAAAGTCATCGCCGCTGTCCAGGCGATTCGCAATCATCTGGATTTTCTTGCGGGCGTCGGCTTCGTTCTGCGCCTTGTCGTTCTGGTTCTGCACCTGCGGATTGGGCACCGGGGTAACCATGATCTGCGCCAGGTGGTACTGGGTCTCAATCAGGTTGAACTCTCCCTTGTGCGCGTTGTAGTAGTCGGAGATGTCCTGCTCGGTGACGCTGATTTTTGAGGACACTTCCTTGTTCATTACCTTTTCGACGGTGATCGAACGCCGGATATCGCGTTTGAAATCCACCAGCGTGATTTTCTTGTCCTTGAGGCGCTTGTCGAATTCTTCCTGGGTGAAGGGGGACTTGATTTCGTTGTACTTGCGGTCGACCTCTTCATCGGTAGCCAGCAGGCCGAGTTTCTCGGCGCGGCGCATCAGGATTTCGTCGTCGATCAACTGGTGCAGGATGTTCAGGCGCAACGCCGTGGCCTGCTCCCCGGTGGGCGCTTGCTGGGCGGAGGCCACGTTGTTGTCGTAGTACTTGTCAAGGTCGGTGCGGAAGATCTTCCGGCCATCCACGGTAGCCATAACGTCGCCGCCGCTCTGCGAGTTGCAGGCGGCGAGAGTTGCCAGCAGCACGGCGGCGGAGACCGCCGCGGCGAACTGGGCAAAGTACGAGTTTTTTTTCAAGAGTGCATCTCCCGTTTCTGACAGCAAACGCAACCGAAAAATCCACGCGCGAAAACTACCGCGCGCAATTCCCCGGCCCACTTACTTGGATGCCGGCGTCGGGGCGGATGGAACGTGCTGCGGCACGGGTTCCCCGGCGTCTCTCAAAGCGGCGTCCAGCACGGCGCGAACCTCGCTGATGGGAACCGCACCGTCAAGCTTCTGGCCATTGATGAAGAGAGCGGGCGTCCCGTTCACGCCCAGGTCGTCGGCTTGCTTCATGGATGCCCGCACTGCATCCTCGTTCTGCGCCTTCACGCACGATAGCAGTTTCTGCGCGTCCAGGTTGTGTTTCTGACCCTGCAGCACGGTGAGTTTGTCGATAGCATCGAAGCGCGCGGCGGATGTTTTTTCCGAGTCCACCTCGCTCTTGTTGGCGTGGATGTAATCGGCGAAATCCCAATAGGCATCGCTGTTCTGCGCCGCCAGACAGTTTGCGTCGACGGCGGCATGCAGCGCCCAGGGATGAATCTCGGTGAGCGGGTCGTCTTTATAAATGAAAGTGACGCGGTCGCCATACTCCTTGAAGATTTCGGGAAACAGTGTCCGGTGCATGGCGGCGCAATAGGGGCATTCGAAGTCGTCGAAGTTCACGGCGACAACTTTGGCGGACCTGGCTCCGCGCGCGGGCCGGCCAGCGACGTCGATCTTGCTCATCAATTCGGCGAACGGATCCTTGCTCAGATCGAACCGGGTGACGCGCAGCATGGTGGCGCGATCCTTGGAGAGCAAGAACTTGTAGTCTTTCTGCTTGCCATCGCCACCGTCGATGTTCACTGACACCGCGTCATATCCGGGCATGTCATTGCTGGGAGTGATGGCACCGACCGTTACCTTAACGTCGGCGGGGATGGTGTAGAACGAGCGCACCTGGCGCTCGATCTTGCGAGCCACATCAGGAGGCGCGGACTGCGCTACACAACCCAGGCAAACCAGGAGCAGGATGAGCAGCGAACGTCGAATAAGGGTCACCAGAAACCGCCTCAGCATCAGTTGTTATCGGTTCGATTATCTCACAGCGTATCCGAGTCAGTGCCGTGAAGCCGGGCATGGCTAGCCGGTGCGGCGGAGTTGTTCCACGGGCAGCAGGGAGTTCATGGAGCCGGAGCGGAAGCCTTCCAGGTCGAGAGTGACGAATTGGAATCCCAGGGCTTTGAAGATGGCGGTGAACTGGGCTGCCATGGCGGGATTCAGAGCGCGTTCCAGTTCCTCACGGGCGATCTCGATGCGGACGATGTCGCCGTGATGGCGAACGCGGAATTGGCGAAAGCCGAGAGCGCGAATCGCGTCTTCGCCGCGCTCGACCACGTCGAGCGCTTCGCGGGTGACCGGCCGGCCGTATTCGATGCGCGAGGAGAGGCAGGCTGAGGCGGGCTTGTCCCAGATGCGCAGGCCGGCCTGGCGCGCGAGTTCGCGAATTTCCGCCTTGGTGAGTGCGGCATCGAGCAACGGAGCGGCGACGTGATGCTGGCGGGCGGCCTGCTGCCCGGGACGGAAGTCGCCCTGATCGTCGAGATTCACTCCGTAGGCAATAGCGTCGAAGCCGCGCGCGGCGCGAAGAGTTTCCATGACCGCGAAGAGTTCATCTTTGCACTGGAAGCAACGCTGGCCGTCGTTGCGAACATATTCGGGGCGGTCGAGTTCGGAGGTGGAGATGACTTCGAGTGGAATCCCCTGCTCGGCGGCAAAGGCGATGGCGTCGGCGAGATGAGTGCGGGCCAGGCTGTGAGAATCGGCGATGACCGCCATCATGTCGGCGTCAAGAGCGCGGTGAGCGGCCCATGCAAGATAGGCGGAATCGACGCCGCCGGAATAAGCGACCAGCAGGCGTCCCAGTTGGCGCAGGTCAGCCTGCAGTTGAGAATCCTTGGCGGCAAGGCCGGAGTCGGAGGACCGCATAGCCACTATGGTACATGGTTTTGAGTGGTATTCTCACGCTGCCCTGGGCGCTGCTTGTTTTGGGTGGCGCAGCGGTTTCAGCGCTGCGGGCGGAGGCTTGGAGGAATCCGGTTTTAACCGCTGAGGTACCTCAGAGGCTAAAGCCTTGCTGCCGCGCGGAGCTTAATCGCAGCGCTAGAAGCGCTGCGCCACCCAAAACCAGCGCCACTCGAAACCTCCGTCGGCGAATTCGACTCCCTTCGCCTCCAGCCCAGCTAGTACAGGCGCTCCTGCTTGCGCAGGTTTCCGAACGCGCCGATGTTGGCCAGGCTGAAGGTGAAGCGGAAGAGATTTTCATTGCGCACGTTGGCGATGGCGTAGCGGCGGTATTCCAGTGTCATGCCGCAACAATCCCAGTTGTAGGTGGTTTGGGCGGTGGCAAATTGCAGCTGATGAGTTTCCGCGTCGAAGCCAAAGCTGCTGGCCGCGCTGAGTCCGCGCCGGGTCAGTGCGCCGTAACCCAAAGCTACGCGGAACTGCTGGAACTTGCAGGTGGGTTGCGCGGTCGTGGCCGTACTGGAACTGCAGGTTCCTTCGGACGGGCCCAGGAGTGGAAAGTTCGGTTGCGGAATCTGCAGGAAGGCATCCCCGGCGCCCAGAGTGAACGGACCCACGTTGTAGTTGATGAGCAGAGTGCTGGCATTAATACGGCCCAACTGAAAGTCATAATCGAGGTCCCACTCAGTGTCCGTACGGCTGGAGGTCGCCGCACGCAGGCGGGAAACCAGCGGAGAAAGATGACGAGGCACGGTGGCGAAAGCGATGCCGGTGAGGTCTTCGGTGGTGGTGAAGACGTTGCGCTGTCCGGCGACCAGGGCCCCGCCGAAATTGGGGTCGAGGAAATATTTCTGGGCAACTTCCCAGGTGGCCACTTCGCGGACATCGGGCCCTGGAATGCAAGGCGGATTGGCCAGGTTATTGGCGCGTCCCCAGGGAACGAGTTGTTCCGGCGCCGCAGCGCCGACGGCCAGGCCCGTCATCGGAGTCTCGCAGTCCTCAGGTTGCGCTGGCGACCTTTTGGCGTAGAGGCGGGTTACGAATCCGTATTCGACTTCGTGGGTATTGCTGAGAATGTCGCGCTCGTCGAAGTGGACGATGTTGGCAAAATCGTTGACGCCAGTCACCAGGCGGTAGACGGCTCGCGGTTCGATGACGTGCTTCCACTTTCGTCCGAGGAATGGCTTGTCGAATATTTTTTCCAGGACCGGCGGGCGAAGTTCCAGCGAAGCTTCGAGGGCCTGGCGGTTGGTGGGATCGTCGACCGCAAGTCCGTTCACAAACCGCTCGGCGTAGTAGGTTTCATGCAGAGCGAGTGCCGGGCGCACGGACCATCCGAAGAACTGCAAGGGCAGGGAAACCTCGGGAGAGAAATCGAAGCGACCCAGAAAGTCGCTGGTGTGAAAGCCGGGCTCGCTGCGCGAGAGGCCGGCCAGCGAGGCGTCGAATGACCAGAAGAATGGCAAGCGGCCCAGCCGGTGGTCCACGCCGGAGGCGTCGATGCTGGGAGTGTGCAGAATTTGGACGTCATCAAAAACCGGTGGGTCGGAGAGGACGCCCTTGGAACTGGTCTGAAAGAAATCCTGATAGCGCTCCACCATGCCGCCGAAAGAAAATCCGTTTTCCGCTTTAGACAGAAACATCTGCGACTTTACTTCCGAGTTGACAGCTTGGGCATAGACCTCATTGAAGGCGAGGCGGAACAGAAACGAACTCAGGTAGTCGATATTGGAGATGGCACGGAAGCCGTCGAAGTTGTCTTCCGCGATGAGGCGCGCCTCCTGGCCGCCTTCGCGCAGAGGACGCAAGCCGGCACCCTGGCTGATGCCCCGGTCAATGACGCCGAAAAAGCTCAGGTCAATGTAGGACGCGTCGCTGGGGCGCACGCGAAATTCTCCGCGCTGCGACCAGCCGCGCTTGGAGAAATATTCAGCGCCCAGGGTGAGGTCCATGCTGCGGTCGATGGCCCAGTAGAAGGCGTCGCCGATCTCATTGCCATTGGTGGACGAGCGGCCGCCGGTGGGCACGAGAAACCCCGTCTCGCGGGCTTCGCGATCCACGGGGTGCGTGGCATAGGGAAAGTAAAGAACGGGAAGCCCGCGCAACCAGAACGTGCTGCGAAAAATCTGGGCGTCGCCGCCGACGTCCACCACCACCCTATGGGCGTGGAACTGCCACTTGGGGTGCGGGAGTTCGCAGGTGGTGATGGTGCCGCTATAGACGACGTAGTGGTCGGGGCTGGTTTTGTCTACGATTTTCCCGGTGAAGGCAAACGGGGCGGTCGAGGTGAGCACCACCGCCCTGCCGCCGAAGCGAAATCCGGTGGTAGCGGTAACGTCGTAGAAGCGCCCGCTTTCGGCAGTGAGATTGTAGGATCCGTGACTGGCCTTGATGTGATCGTCGTTGGGGCCGCCGTCGAGGGTGAAGTGTCCGGTGGCCGTAGCCTCGCCGCTGTCGGAGTTATACGTGACTTCATCGGCGCGCAGGATGTAGGTGCGATAGTGGATTTCGGCGTCCCCGTGCAACTGGTAGAGGTCGCCGACTTTTTCCTGCTGATTGGAACAGATAATGGTGCCGTCCTGGAGCTGCGTGGCAGCGCGCGTGCCGCAGGTACTGGCTAGCGTTGCCGCGGGAGGGTCGGACTTTTGCGGAACTTTTTGGGAAGTGGAAACGCCGGATTGGCTGGAATCTTCAGACAGCAACTGGCTGGTTACTAGCCCAGAGGCGATGAGCTGATGACAAAGAAACAGCGCCGTGATAAGGAATCTAGTGCGACGAGTCATCGGAAGAAAATCATCGGGAGAGGATCGTTCATTGCAGACGTACCTGCCCCTTTAGTCTGTCTGGTGGCGGCATCGTGAACTTAGCACGGCGCTGGCCGCGAGGCAAAGTGGCGAAAAAGGCTAGGATTCCCCTTGGTTCGCTTCCGGTTGTACGCCGACCACGAACTGGCACGATTTCAAAAGACTGGCATTCATGAATTGTCCGCTGTGTGGAGAAGTTTGCCATTGCCCATTGGAGCCCCTTCCCTCTGCATCATCGCAGTGGAGGCCCGAGCTGGAGACTGAGACTGTGTCGTCGCCGGCTGCTGGAGTGGTGACGAAACCGGCAGAGGTTGAGGATGTCCCGGCCTGGCGCGACGAAGTTTCTGAGCGGGTGAGCCGTTACCGGGCGCGCCGCAAGGTGCGTCCGCCGCGCTATCCGTCGCTGAGCCTGCCTCTCGGCCTGCGGTTTGAACCGTTGGAGTTGCCGGCGAGTGCGAATGTTTCCGCCGGATCGGCACCGGCAGCGTCGTTCGAGCCGGTGTCGAACCATGCGCTCGCGCTCGATGGCATGAGGCATGAACCGGCCGCGGCAGAGGAAGCCCAGCCTCGGCATCCGAAAGCCGCCGAGACGACTGCGCCATCCGTTCGCCAGACCCTCGCAGGAAACGCCACCGGACATGTCATGAGTCATGCGGGAGCGAAGATTATCGAGTTTCCGGGATTCGCCTGGGGACCGCCTGCGCCGCCGCCGGATCAACTGGCTGAGCCGGTGAGCGAGCGGCCGCGAATTCTGGAAGCTCCTGAGATCGTACCTCCGGCGCCGGCGCTGGGCGGAATCACCATGGAAGCCGCTGAGCAGCAGGAAGCCGAAAGGCGGCCGGGCATCGACATCCCCCTCGAAAGCGCGCCGCTGGGATTGCGCCTAGTGGCGGCGCTGGTCGACGGAGTGATTGTCGCCGCTGCATCAGCTTTGTTTGGTTTCATTTTCTGGAAAGTGGCAGCGGTTCGGCCACCGCTGGTTCAGATTCTGGGGCTTGCCGCTGGAATTCCGTGGCTGTTCTGGGCGGCCTACCAGTATCTGCTGATCGTTTATGCTGCCAGCACTCCAGGATTGCGCGTTGCCGGCCTGGAGTTGGCGCGCTTCGACGGCTCTTCCACCGGCCGATCGTTGCGGCGCTGGCGAGTGCTGGCGGGATGCCTCTCCGCGGTCTCGGCCGGCATGGGCTACGTCTGGGTCTTTCTCGACGAGGACGCGCTCTGCTGGCACGACCGCATCACGCACACCTACCTCGCGCCGAAAAAGCTCCAGCCCAAGCGGGGAGAGTTATCGAAGATTTAGAGCTTGCCAAACGGTACGATTATGCTTCATCTCCAGCTGTCTTGCCGGACGCAGTCTCGCTCGGATAGTTGAAGAAGAGCTGATTGCCGTCGGGATCATCGACCACCAGGAGCCG
>Ga0209415_10019255_pt1 | contig 10700 bp, 9 predicted proteins | sample PeaSoiSIISIP2007_FD_187696 | JGI IMG/M metagenome (GOLD analysis project Ga0209415, IMG submission 187696) | Peat soil microbial communities from Weissenstadt, Germany - SII-SIP-2007 (SPAdes) (version 2) | ecosystem: Environmental > Terrestrial > Soil > Wetlands > Peat | place: Germany... | reverse complement strand
GGCCGCCGAGCGGCGGCGCTAAACAAAAGAGGAACTTCCGCAATGGCCGACCCTGAGGCGAGTCCGTTGTGCGCGAGCTCCTTAAAAGTAGAGGTGCTTGATTAAATCCACCAGCGCGTGCAAGCCCGCCGAAGCGAAGATGCTCGAGCTTTTCTCATACACCTTGCCATAGGCCACGCCCGCGATCGTCGCCAGGATCATGTAGCGCCAGTTGGGCAGCGATCCGGGGCCGTTGTCGAGATGCGCGCACCCGAAGATGAATGCCGAGACCAGCAGCGTCGTCGTGCTGACGCCAAATCTCTGCGCGATGCAATTCTGGATCAAGCCGCGGAACAGGATTTCTTCCGGCAGCGCCGTGGCGGCCAGGATGATCAGATACTCCGATCCAATACGCGCCGCGGACGGCTGAGCGGGTACGTGAAACGGCGGCAGGAAGCCGATGGCACGTCCGAGTGCGATCAGAACCGGCGCGCACGCCGCGAAGCCGAGCAACAAGTTGACCACGTCGCGACCCGATCGCGGCAAGTTGTATTTCATCCCGGTGAGCCGGCGGAAAAGCAGGAAGATCGCGAGTCCGAGCAAAATAGAAATGCCATAAGCCGCCAGATGCAGAGTGTTTCGCGCGTGCTTCGGCACCCATTGTTGCCCGACGGAAAATTCGAGTGGAAACCACAGCAACGCGATGACGATGAAGTCCAGCCATGTCGGCGGGGCGAAACGGCGCCCCAGATACGCGCAGGTCGCCGGCAACAAGGTATAGGCGAGGATCAAGCCAGCCAAGGGAAAGTTGAACGCATCGAATTGTCCAGCGGCTCCCAGAAAGACTCCGGACAATAACACCGGGAACAAGAACAGAAGTGCAGGCCGTTGTTTCAGCGCATCTTGAATCGGTCGCTGCACGCCAGGCGCGAGCAGGGCGAGGATTGCAAGCAGAAAAATCGCAGGAAACACGTACATCGCTGTCCATCGTACCTTCTTGAGCTCAGTTACTTCCTCGCTTGCAATTCGGGCGCGCCCTTAGAGTACGCTCGTACCATGTTGAGACTCGGTTGTCTTTTCGCTTTTCTTGCCTCCGCGATTCAGATGCCGACCATGTGGGCGGCCACCTATTATGTGGGAACCCAGGGCAGCGACAACAACCCCGGCACCTCCCAATCGCCTTGGGCCACTCTGCAACATGCCGTCGACACCATCGCGCCCGGCGATACGATTCTCGTCACATCCGGGACCTATGTTGGCTGTCGCATTGGAATTCCCGGCGGGCCGTCGTCGCCCAAGACATTGCAGGCTGCCCCCGGCGCGGCCGTCTTGATCAATGCGCCAGGGCCTGGCAACAAGCACAACAGCATCATCGAAGTGGAAAACTTCTCGACCACCATGACCGATTGGGTAGTGGCCGGTTTTGAAGTGGCTAATTCGCCGAACTACGGCATCGACGTGCGTGTGACGGATCGAATCACCGTGCAGGGAAATCACGTGCACAATAGCGCCCTGACGGGCATCTTTACGGCATTCTCGAACTACGTGGTCATCCAAAACAACGAAACCGATCACAACCAGGAGCACGGGATTTATCAAAGCAACAGTTCCATATATCCTACGATTTGCGGCAACAATTCTCACGACAACGCCTCAGCGGGCATTCATATGAACGGCGACATCACCCAGATTCCTCCCAACGGCAAGCCCACCGGCCTGGTGCAATATGCGACGGTGGAAGCCAATATCATCTGGAACAATGGAACGGCCGGAGGCTCCGGCATTAATTGCGACGGCGTGGACGACAGCCTGATCGCGAACAACCTGCTCTACAACAACCATGCCAGTGGCATATCGCTCTACGCCATCGACGGCGCGCACGGCTCCAGCAACAACATGGTTTTCAACAACACCATCGTGATGGCGCCAAATTCACGCTTCGTCATCAACATTCCGTACGATGGCGGCGGAAAGAAGCCGCCGGTAGGGAACGTCGTCGAGAACAATATTCTCTACACGCCCGACGCCTCGCATGGCTCGGTGCTGATCGCCAAACCGGGTGTCGCCGGATTCCAGAGCGACTACAACGTCGTGGTGAGGCGCTTTTCGGCGAATAACGATACCAGCCTGATCGGCCTGGCGAAATGGCAGTCCCATGGCTACGACCTGCATTCGATCGTCGCCACGCCCGCGCAGTTATTCGTCGACCCGGCCAACAACAACTATCAACTGAAACCCGGATCTCCCGCCATCAACGCAGGAACAACTCTGACGGCGGTTCCAACCGATATTCTCGGCGTGACTCGTCCACAGGGTACGGCCTACGATATTGGATGCTACGAAGCGGTTCTATAGCGGCACGGCTTGCTCACGCGCGTGGCTCAGAACCCAATATTTCGATGTACCGCGCCACCGCTTCAATCCCCCGAAAGAAATTCGGCAGATGCAACTTTTCATTGGGCGCGTGGAGATTGTCGTCCGGCAAGCCGAAGCCCATCATCACGCTTGGAATCCCCAAGTGCTCCTCAAACGCGGCGACGATTGGGATGGACCCACCCGAGCGAATGTACACCGTCTCCTGGCCGAATACCTGCTTCATCGCCTCGGCGGCGGCGTGAATAAATCGATTGTCGGGATTCACTAACGACGGTGGTGCGTTGTGGATCGGCTTGTACTCGGCCGTCACGCCCTTGGGACAGGCTGCCGCGATTGCCTTCTTCAACTGCGCCTCGGCTTCATCGGGATTCTGATCCGCCACCAGCCGCAGGCTGATCTTCGCCAGTGCCCGCGCGGGAATCACCGTCTTCGCGCCTTCGCCAATGAATCCGCCGCGAATGCCGTGGACCTCCAGCGTGGGACGCGCCCACAAGCGCTCGAACAGCGGCACCTCGGGCTCGCCCACCAGCTCCTTAACGCCAACTTCCTTCTCTTTGTACTCGTTCTCGTCGAACGGCAGCCGCGCCCACGCCGCCCGTTCCTTCTCACTCGGCGGCACCACTCGATCGTAAAATCCCGGAATGCGAATATGCCCTTCGCGGTCTTTTAACGTCGACAAAATCTCGGCGATGGCCTGCAGCGGATTTGGCGCGGCGCCGCCGTAGACGCCCGAGTGCAGATCGTGATTGGCGCCTTCCACCGCCAGTTCGCCATAGATGATGCCGCGCAAACCCACGCAGATGGTCGGCATCTCCGGCGCGAACATCTCGGTGTCGCAAATCACCGCGGCATCGCATTTGAGGCGCGCCGGCTTACTCGCCACGTACGCTTCGATGTGCTCACCGCCGACCTCTTCCTCGCCCTCGATCAAAAACTTCACGTTGATCGGCAGCCGGCCATGCTGCTTCAGCAAGCCTTCCACGGCCTTGATCAGGATGTAGGTCTGCCCTTTGTCATCGGCCGATCCACGCGCGTAGATGTTGTTGTTGCGGATGTCGGGTTCAAACGGCGGCGTTTTCCATTCGTCCAAGGGATCGGGCGGCTGCACGTCATAGTGACCGTAGAACAGCACGGTCGGCTTGCCCGGAGCCCCCAGCCACTCGGCGTAGACGAGCGGATTTCCCTGGCCTTCGATCAACTGCGCTTGCTCCAGACCGGCGCGCTCCAATTCGCCGCGCACAAATTCGGCCGCGCGCTGGATGTCCGGCTTATTCTCGGACAGCGTGCTGATGCTCGGAATGCGGAGGAAGGTCTTCAATCCTTCCAGGTATGCGTTGTGGTGCTGTTCGTAGTAGTTCATGGCACTCTCATTTCGCGTCTTTCATTTGGCGTCTATTATTTCACCACCAGCCCAACCTCGGTCACGATAATTCCCAACTCGCGCAGATCCGTCTCGCCAGGCGGTAGAGCGTGATCCAGTGCAAAATCGATTCGCACCATCCTGCCCTGCAATTTATCCGCGGGCACGTCGCGCAGGTAGGTGTCCTGGCCGGGCTTGCTATAAGTCTGCGGCTCCAGCTTATAACCCTGGATCGCCGCCGACAACTGTACCGAAGTCAGTTTCTGGATCACTACGTCCGGAACCGCCAGCTTCACCACCAGTTGTGCGCCCTTCTGATCGGAGTTGAGCGGCGGCGATAGATCCACGGCGAACTCTTTCGCGGTCCAGCGCCACGCGTTACCCTCCACGCCGTAGAAGCCTTTCGCGAATTGGGCGGCGACCTTCGGATCACCCGCGAAAATGGTGCTGACGGCCGCCTGGGTTTGTGCGGAACTCCTGTTTCGGCGCTTGCAGCCTGCGCTCGCTAACAGCAGCGGGATCAAGAGGAGGGTGAGCGAACGGGATCGCATTCACTTGGCCGGGTCAATCCCCGCACTTCTCGACGTCGACAAGGCAACTGTAGAACGTGGGGCCACCGCCGATATCCGTTAACCGATCGGACGTGAGTGCATTGACGTTGCGACCATCCGGCGCGAGTTTGTTCCAGCGCACCGACGGCGCCAGGACCACGCCCGGCCGCACCACGCCATTGACTCCCGCAACCAACGTGCAACTGCCGCGATGATTGAAGACGCGGACGCGATCGCCATTGCCGATTCCGCGGGCCCGCGCATCTTCATCGTGCAGAAACAAGGTGGAGGTCTGAGCTTCCGCCGAAGGCTCATTGCCGAACGTGGAGTTCATGCTGTCGTGGCTCTTGGCCGAAATCAATTCCAGCGGAAAGCGCGCGCGCAACTCCGGCGCTCCAAGCCGCGATTCGATGGGCGGCTGATAGTCGAGCGTCTCCGCGCCAAACTCGCACTTGCCGGACGGTGTGCCGAACTCACCCTGCGCGAACGGCAGATAAGGCTCGGAGTCCGGCGCGACATGCAAACGCACGGAATGCTCGCGCTCCAGGCGCTCCAGCGTGATTCCCTGCAGGAAGGGATGGCCGGAATCGAGCAGCGTCCGGATCATGTCGTCTTCGGAATCCGCGAAACAGGGATCGTCGAAGCCCATGCGCCGGGCGAGCAATCGGAACACCTCCACATTCGACTTTGTTTCGCCGGGCGCGGGTAGCGCTGGACGAGCGAGCTGCAGATGGTAATGGCCGTACGCAAAATACAGGTCGGTGTGTTCCAGGAACGTCGTGGATGGCAGCAAAATGTCGGCATGGTCCGCGCTGTCGTTCTGAAACTGCTCCAGCACTACGGTGAAAAGATCCTCGCGACGCATCCCCGCCAGCACCAGGTTCTGGTTGGGAGCGATCGACGCCGGATTGGAGTTGTACACTACCATCGCCTTCACCGGCGGATCCTTCAACTCCGTCAGAGCCTTTCCTAACTCGGTCATGTTGACCATGCGCGCATCGCGTCCGAGCGGCGATCGTCGCTGCAATTCCGGCATCTCCAGTCCGGCCCGATTGACCCGAAATGCCTGGCTGGTGGAGAGCTGAAGTCCGCCCCCGATTTCGCGCCACGATCCAATGAGCGCAGGCAGAGCCGCAACCGCCCGCGTAGCCGATCCGCCTCGTTCGCTGCGCTGGATCCCATAGTTGAGCCGGATGGCGGCCGGCCGCGTGGTAGCGTACTCGCGGGCCAGGGAAACCACGTCTTCGCGCCCAATCCCCGTGAGTTGTTCCACGCGCTCCGGCGGATACTGGCGCGCCAGCCGGGTGAGCGCCTCAAACCCATCCGTGTATTTCGCCACGTAGTCGGCGTCGTGCAATCCTTCGCCGATGATCACGTGCATCAGTCCCAGCGCGAGTGCCTGATCGCTGCCCGGATAGATGGCAAAATGCTTGTCGGCCAGCTTGGCCGTGCGATTGCGAATCGGATCGATGGCGTAGAACCGAGCGCCATTGCGCCGGGCTTCCACGATAAAGGGCCACAAGTGGACGTTGGTGGCGAGCACGTTCGCGCCCCAGGCGATGATCAGCTTCGAATGGCGGAACTGTTCGGGCTCGGTCCCATACCTGAACCCAAGGGTCGCCGTCAACCCCGCGCCACCGGCGGCCGAGCAAATAGTCCGGTCCAGCCGCGATGCGCCGAGGCGATGAAAGAAGCGGCGATCCATCCCGCCGCCGTTCAAGAATCCCATCGTGCCCGCGTAGCTGTACGGCAGAATCGCTTCGGGCCCGTGAGCGTCCGAAACCTCATGCAACCGCGCGGCAATGGTATCCAGCGCTTCGTCCCACGAAATCCGCTGAAATTTGCCCTCGCCCTTCGCACCTGTGCGCTTCTGCGGGTAAAGCAACCGGTCCGGTGAGTACTCGCGATTCAGGTACCGCGCCACCTTGCCGCAGAGGAATCCGCGCGTCACCGGATGCGCCGGATTACCGCGCAAATGGCTGCCTTGACCGTCTTCCACGTTGATCAGGAGGGAGCAGCAGTCGGGACAATCCAGCGCACAAACGGAGTGTCGCACTTCCAGCATCTTTCAATTATAGCTTTGCGAGATAGTATCGGTTGCCTAGAACCTGGAACCGCGCGGTGGCCGCACGCGTCTGGCATGATACGGCTGGTACCAAGCGTGCATTCGAGTCTGGATTTCACAATGCCCGAGGCCGCTTTTAGGGTTACAATCGATTAGAGGAGTTCGGCAAATGCGTTGCCTCATCCCTGCGCTGTTATTCGTAAGTCTGACTGGACTCGCCTTCGGACAGGGCCACCAGGGCGGATCGTGGTCCCTGGGTGGTTTTGGCAGCATTTTGTACCCGGGAATGGGACATGCGCCCACGGCCACGCCACCGGTTGGCCAATTTGGCGGCGGAGGTTTTTCGCGGGGCTTTGTGAACCCTGGACGGGCGGATCATCCTTACCACGGCTCAACGGTGATTGTGCCTTATCCGGTCTTTTACGGCGGTTATTATGGCTACGATCCTTCGGCGGCCGGCTACGGTCCCGGCCCTGGCTATAGCCAGGATGGTTCGCAAAATGGCCCTGGCCTGCCGTCGGTGGTGATCAATCAGAACTTCGTGCCGCCGCAAGCTAATCCTCAGGTGCGGGATTACAGCGGCGACCAGCAGGAGCCGCAGCAGCAACAACTAGACCAATCGGGGCTGAAGTTGTACCAGGCGCCGCCTTCGCATCCCTATACCGATGCCGCGGCCGCGCAACGCACCGCTTCGAGCGACCAGCCCACTATCTATCTGATCGCCCTCCGCGATCACACCGTTGTCCAGGCCCTCGGTTATTGGATACAGGGTTCGGTTCTTCACTATGTCAGCGTCGAGCAGACCATTAACCAGCTCAGCGTGGACCTGGTGGATCGCGATCTGTCGCAGCGTTTGAACGACGAGCGCGGGCTGGATTTCCGGTTGCCGCAGGCACGCTAGGCGGTGTAGCTCTTGAGGAACTCGGCGTCGCCTTCGAGAAAATCATAATCGCATAGCCGCTGGCGCGGAGCCCATACAATCTGTTCAAAATCCAGATTCTTCGGCTCGCCCGAAAACTCCGCTACTCGATAAAACATCAGCAGGATGGGCCAACGCCCCTCATATTGGAATTCATACCGCGCGATCTCGGCGTCCACCTGCGCCCGAATCCCCAGTTCTTCCTCGAGTTCGCGCACCACCGCGGCCTCAGGCGTTTCGTTCGCTTCCACTTTGCCGCCTGGGAACTCCCACTTCAACGGATGCCGTGCGGTCCGCTTGCGTTGGGCGATCAGGATGCGCCCGTCGCGTTCGATCACCGCCGCGACCACCGTAGTCATGCCCGATCACGTCGCATAATGAGAAGGAGCCCCCCTTTGTAAATCGAATGTACAGCGAAGCCTTCCTCGATCATTTCAAAAATCCGCGCAACGTGGGGGAACTTCCGCCGCCCGCCGTCACCGTGGAGATTTCCAATCCCGCCTGCGGCGATATCTTGCGCTTGTCGGCGCGCTTTGAAGACGGCCGCGCCGCCGAAGTCGCCTACAAGGTCCGCGGCTGCACGGCGGCCATCGCGAGCGGCTCCGCGCTGACGGAATGGATGCTGGGCAAATCCCGCGCCGAGTTGGCTGCGCTGACCACGGTAACCATCGAGTCCGCCGTGGGCGGTCTGATCCCGGAATCGAAGCACGCCGCGGTGCTATGCGTCGACGGGGTCAAGGCCCTATTGAAAGCGAAGTAACGCCCCGCCGGCATTGCCGACAGCCGATGCTAACCCGCGTTTACTGTTAGAATCCTGATAGATCCTTCTTGTTATGCCTGAATTACCTTCGACTCTGGGAGCCCTGAAAAACAGCAAGTTTGGCGAGCGGCACCTCGGCGAGCGCACCGTCAAAAGCGAGCTTCGTGAGAACCTGATCTGCAAGCTACAGCGCGGTGAGGACCTGTTCCCGGGCGTGGTGGGCTACGAGGATACCGTGGTCCCGCAGATTGTCAACGCCGTGCTGTCGCGGCACAATTTCATACTGCTGGGCCTGCGAGGGCAGGCCAAAACCCGCATTATCCGCATGCTTACCGGGCTGCTCGACGAGCACCTGCCGTACGTGGCCGGCTGCGAAATTCGCGACAATCCCTTTCATCCGATCTGCAGCCGCTGCCGCAACCTGGTCGCCGAGCAAGGCGACAAGAGTCACATCGCCTGGCTCGACCGCGATCGTCGCTACGTGGAAAAGCTCGCGACCCCGGACGTCACCATCGCCGACATGATCGGCGATATCGATCCCATCAAGGCCGCTCGAGGCGGGCATGAATTGTCGAGCGAAATGACGGTGCACTATGGCTTGCTGCCGCGCGCCAATCGCGGCATTTTCGCCATCAACGAATTGCCTGACCTGGCGGGCAAGATCCAAGTCGGCTTGTTCAACATCATGCAGGAAGGCGACGTTCAGATCAAAGGCTATCCCGTCCGCCTGCCGCTCGACATCATGCTGGTGTTCACCGCCAACCCGGAAGATTACACCGCCCGCGGCAAAATCATTACGCCGCTCAAGGACCGCATCGGCAGCGAAATCCGCACTCACTATCCGCTGACGGTGGAGCAAGGCCTGTCCATCACCAAGCAGGAATCCTGGGTGGAGCGGCCATCGCCAATCCGCCTCGAAGTGCCCAATTACATTCGCGAGATCGTGGAGCAGCTTGCATTCCTGGCGCGCGAAGACAAGCGCGTGGACAAGCGGTCCGGCGTCTCGCAGCGGCTGCCGATTTCAGCGCTCGAAAACGTCATTTCCAACTCCGAGCGCCGGGCTTTGAAGGCCGGTGAGGACCTCGCCGTGCCCCGCGTGCTGGATATCTACGCCGCTTTGCCCTCCATCACCGGCAAGCTGGAGCTGGAGTACGAAGGCGAGCTGAAAGGCGGCGACAACATCGCGCGCGAATTGATCAAGACGGCTGTGGGCAAGGTCTACACCAACTATTTTGAAGGCGTCAATGTCGCGCAGATAGTGCAATGGTTCGAGCTGGGCGGCTCTCTCAAGATGGACGAATCGGTGGATTCGTCGAACATCCTGAAGCAGCTCGGGAAGATTCAGGGGCTGCTCGAAAAGACCGGAGCTTTGGGCCTTGGCTCCAGTGAACCGGATGCGTTGCGGGCGTCGGCGGCCGAGTTCATTTTGGAAGGACTTTACGCGCATCGCCGCATCAGCCGCAGTGAAGAGCTAGGTTTCACGGCCGGCGAGCGCAAGCGCGAACCACCCGAGGGCAACGAAGGTCGGCGGCCGCCCAGAAAGCAGTTCAATTAGCCATGAAATGGATTCATTACACGCGTTTCACCGGCGATGACTTCGGACTCAGCTCCGAAGACCTTCTGAAGGCCCTCTCCGATTTCTTCCTCGAAAGCGGCTTCCAGAACCAGTACATGGGCTTCAGCGAATGGAACCAGCACACGCTCGAAGATCTGAAGAACGCGCTGCAACGCGCGCTCGAGCAGGGCGAGGCATTCGATCCGGAGCAAGCGCAGCGCATCCAGCAGGCGCTCGAAAACATGTCGCCCGAGCAGATCGACGACCTCATGAATCGGCTGGTGCAGAAGCTGGTGGACGACGGTTACATCAACACCGATCAACAGCAGGCCAATGAGAGCGGCCCTGGCGCCGCCGGCAACGCCGATCGCAAAGTAGATGTCAAGATCACGGACAAATCCGTCGATTTCCTCGGATTCAAGACCCTCAAGGATCTGCTCGGCTCGCTCGGCAAGTCGAGCTTCGGCGCGCACGATACGCGAGATTTAGCTACGGGCGTCGAAACCAGCGGCGCCGCCAAGCCTTATGAATTCGGCGACACGCTCAATCTGGACATCAGCCAGACTCTCTTCTCCGCCATCCAGCGCGAGGGCGTGAAGGTGCCGCTCAATCTCGAATACTCCGACCTGCACGTGCACCAATCGGAATATCAAAGCTCCTGCGCGACGGTGCTCATGCTCGATTGCAGCCACAGCATGATCCTTTACGGCGAGGATCGCTTTACGCCCGCCAAGAAGGTTGCGCTCGCCCTGGCTCACCTGATCCGCACACAGTATCCCGGCGACAGCCTGCGCTGCGTCTTGTTCCACGATTCCGCGGAGGAACTGCGGCTCGGGGACCTGGCGCGAGTGCAGGTGGGTCCCTACTACACCAACACGCGCGACGGCTTGATCCTGGCGCAGCGGCTGCTCAACCAGGAAAAGAAGGATATGAAGCAGATCATCATGATCACCGACGGCAAGCCCTCGGCGCTGACGCTGGAGGACGGGCGCATGTACCGCAACGCCTTCGGCCTGGATCCGCTGGTCATCAGCCGCACGCTGGAAGAAGTGGGCCGTTGCAAGAAGCAGGGCATCCTGATCAACACCTTCATGCTCGCCAGCGATTTCGGCCTGGTGAACTTCGTGCAGAAAGT
>Ga0209415_10019254_pt1 | contig 10700 bp, 9 predicted proteins | sample PeaSoiSIISIP2007_FD_187696 | JGI IMG/M metagenome (GOLD analysis project Ga0209415, IMG submission 187696) | Peat soil microbial communities from Weissenstadt, Germany - SII-SIP-2007 (SPAdes) (version 2) | ecosystem: Environmental > Terrestrial > Soil > Wetlands > Peat | place: Germany... | reverse complement strand
GAAAGTATCGTCCTGCCGCGTGTAAATTACTTCGGCCCCCAGCCGAGATTCCAGCAACCGTCCCAGTCGCTTGGCCACGTCCAGCACCAAATCCTTTTCCAGCAGTCCGTCAGGACCAATGGTTCCCGTATCATGCCCGCCGTGCCCGGCATCAATGACAATCTTGCCAATTTTCAGCCCCAGCACGCGAGTCAAAGACCGGTCGCCAGCCGCGGTCGGGCGCGCTTCGCGAGACTCAAGCTTGGCAAACGAGCGAAGATCCGCCGTGTCGGGAGCCGATGCCGAAGCAGCCGATCGCGATTTCTTCCGCCGCGACGGAGACGACAAAGAGGAAGAGGAAGATGATTCCCGCGCGACTACCGTCGCCGGAGCCGCGTCCGTCGCATCGTCCGTGGAGTCTGCGTCCGCTGCAACAATCGTCTTCGGAATCCGGCGGCTTTTTCCGTGGGTAGAATCTTTGACCTCAACCGTAGTCTTGGTCACACCACTGCCGCGCGTCCCCTTCCCGGAGTTGCGCGGTGTAGATTCCGCGCTGGCATCGGGTGGTAAATCCGTTTCGATCAGTCCTTGTTCCCCAGAGACGCCCGCGTCCTTATTGGATTCCTGCTGACCTCGCCGCCCATCGGATTTTGCGTCAACGCCAACCGACGCTATCGCCTCGTTCGAGTCGTCGTCCGATTCCATAGCCGCCGCCGCGTCCGTATTCGCCGCCATCATCCTTTTCGGTTTCCCGTGAACATCCTTGCCGTGAATATCAATGATGAGCCGGTACGGGTCCGGTAACAGGAAAGCGTCATAGCTAGCCAGGTTGTCGACTTCGAGCACAATGCGCGTGCGCCCCGGCTGAAACTCCGCCACCCGAATCTTTTTCAGGAAGCCATCGTCGACGTCGAAAGTTTTCCCCACTAGCGTAGAAGCCAGTTTGGTACCTCGCAGATCGAAAAAAATGCGATCCGGGTTCGAGATCCGCTGCGACCCAAACTTCACTTCCTGCTCTACATCAATGGCGACGCGAGTGTAGTCAGGAGTGGACCAGTGGCGAACCCCGGTCACGCGCGGCAACCCGCTGCGCCCGACGTTGGCAGATTCACCCGAGTCGTCAGAAGGGAACTCGCCGCTGGCGCCGCTGCCCCCGGCACTGTTACTGGAATTCGATCGTTGCTTGCGCGCCGTCTTCTTCGCCGGCCGTTCCATCTCCGCCGCCGCCGCATCGATTTCCTTCACCGCCGCGCGGGCATCGTCGGCTAGCCGGTTGCGCGGATAGCGATGCACAAAATCCGTGAAGGTAGTCCGCGCCTCTTCCGGATCGTTGAGATCGTCCTTATAGATCTCGCCAATCGTAAACAACGCATCGAAGCGGTACTTGCTGCCAGGATATTGCTTCCGCAAAAAGCGGTACTCGTCGATCGCCCCGCGCAGAATCTTGTTATCGTCAAACCGCCGACCCATCTCGACCATGAGTTCGGCAGTCGCCACCACGCTAGGGTCCGCCTTAGACGACGCTGGAGCGCCAAAATACACGTGCCGGTAAGAGTCGATCACCCGCTGGTATTCGCGCCGAGTCTGCTCGCCCAAGGGACGCCCGTTCAGAGCCTCGCGCATGCGCTCCGCCTTGGCAAATTGCTGACGAGCCCAGGCATCGTTGTAATGGACGTTGTGATGAACACGAGCCGATGCCAAAACCAGTGGCAGCAACACGAACAACAGCGCGGCACCAAGACGAAAGCCGCGGCCGCCTGGAGTGAGGCCTGTGCGAGTTAGGGTCGTAGAAGCCTGGGTCTTCACTAAATCCCGCTATCAATAACGCGTTGTCACCCAATAAAGCGCTGTCATCCTGAGCGAAGCGAAGGACCTGGTTACCAAGCTCGTGCGCTCGAATGCCAACCTGCATCGCGACGCTCCATATGACAACCCACCTGACGCCGCGAAGTTGCTAAAAATAGCTAAGCGCTCCCGCTACCACGCGAGGAAGCTCAGCTATTCCGTATTACTGATGTAAAGCACGCCCCGCGCATCCCGCTCGACGCGCACCGGTTCCTTCCCGAACGGATTATGTGCCACGTTGCCAATCACATACGAGTCGGTATCGTTGCCGCCGTTATACAAGCTAGTGATCCGCCGAACATAGTCCTGCGTTTCCCTGAAATGCGGAACGCCCTCACTCCGCGCCACCGCTCCCGACCCGGCGTTGTACGCAGCCAGACTTAGCCGAACGTTGCCGCCATAGCTGTCCAGTAATTTCCTTAGATGCCGCACTCCGGCATCCACATTCTGTTCCGGGTCAAAAGGATTGACGACATTGAGTGACCGAGCCGTCGCTGGCATCAACTGCATCAGCCCCATCGCTCCCTTGCGCGACACCGCATTCGGATTGAAATTCGATTCCACCTTGACCACCGACCGCACCAGGCTCGGGTCCACGTGATGCCGTGCCGCCGCCGCGTCAATCGCCGCGTCGATATCCTGTTGCGTAAACCCATGCCCAACCGCCTGGTGTCGTTGCGTCTTGCCGTCCAGATAAGTGTTCACTTCCGAAGCCGCCGAACGTGCCGCCCGCATCACCGCTCCGTTAGTTGGCACCGGCTTGAAGCGATGTTCCGTAGAACTCCAATAAACCAGCGGAGAGCGCGAAGGCGTGGAACTCTCTGCCCTCGAAGCCGAGGAAGACCCACTCCCGCTACCCGCATCCCCATTCACATAGATTTTGCGGCCGGATTCGTCGGTGGTCGAAGTAATAGTGCCCGGTCGTTCGCCAGACTGCGCGCCTGACTGGGCGCGCGCCGGCAGAGTCGAAAACAGCATGGAAAGAAAGGAGATCGCGGATAAGCTGGCCATCAGCGCGATTTGCAGGCGTTTAAGCATACGGGTTCAGGTCGGCCTAATAAGGTCCGCCAAAAGACACACTTACCGCAGGGCCTACCTACCCGAAAACCTGCCAGAGAATCCAGAACCAGAGTAACGCGATTATAAGGCGTGCCAGAGGTGGGAGCAATCTATCCGAAGGCCATAGAACCACTGGAGTAATCTACGCAAGTGACTGAAAACACTTGATTTTACAAACTGATAGCTGAGAGCCGACAGCTGCCTCACCCCCCAATATGCACCATAGTCCGCGAAGCCGGCACAAATCCCGGCTCCCCGATATGGTGCCGCTCTTCTTTCTTCTCCACCACTTTCACAATGAACTCAGTAAGCTTCTCATCCGATGCGCCGCGCCGCATCAACTCATGCAGGTCGTGATCCCAAACGGAGAACAAGCAAGTGCGCAGCTTGCCATCGGAGGTAATGCGAATCCGGCTGCAATGTCCGCAGAACGGCTGCGATACCGGCGCAATAATCCCAATCTCGCCCACGCCATCCGAGAATCGATATCGCCGAGCCGTTTCGCTGCGACCGCGTCCAATCTCCTCCAGCGGCAAGTACTCCGACATCCGCCGAACAATCTCATCCAGCGTAACCACAATCTCCGGAGTCCAAACCCGGTCCTCTTCCAGCGGCATGAATTCGATAAAGCGCACCACCACCCGTTCTTCCCGCGCAAACATCCCAAACGGGATGACTTGATCTTCATTAAACCCGCGCAGCAGCACGCAGTTGATCTTCACCGGATCCAGCCCTGCCTCCCGCGAAGCCCGCACTCCCGCCAGCACACTCTCATATCCATTGGGCACGCGCGTAATCCGAGCAAACCGTTCCGGATCTACCGCATCCATGCTGATCGTAACCCGATCCAGTCCCGCCTCCTTCAGCGGACGAGCGATTTCAGCCAGCAAGTGCCCGTTAGTGGTAAGCGCAATCTCAGGCTTCTCCCCATCCAAAGTCCGCAGCCGAGCCAGGTCGCGCACGAACTCGACAATCCCCTTGCGCAGCAAAGGATCGCCGCCCGTCAAGCGAATCTTACTGATCCCAAGCCCGACGAGAATCCGCGCCATCCGCAAGTAATCGTCAAATGGAAGCTCCGCATAAGCCGCTCCATTCGTCCCCGTCCGGCAGTAAACGCACCGGTAGTTGCAGCGATCCGTAATAGAGATCCGCAGATCGTGAATGGAACGTCCGAAATGGTCAGTAAGCGGCATGAAGCAAGCGACGTAACGAAAGGGAAACAAGCAGGCAGGAGTAATCCAGCGAGCGTTTCCTTTCCAACCAGGGAGGCACCGACGTTTCCCTCCGCACCCTCGAATCACACCCATCCATCGGCGCAATTCTCGCCCCCGCCGCCAGAGAATTCCTAAGGCCGCAGGGGTCGGAAACTCGACCACATTATAGATGCAGAAGCCAATCTTCGCGAACCAATGTTAGTAGCGGTACAGTTCACGTAGGGACGGGCGCCCTCGCCCGTCCAAGCCGAGCGAAGCTCGGCAGCTCTGCTCCAGGCAGCACTACCGCGCAAGCCAAGGAATTCCCGCCAGCCGTAAGCACCGCAGCGCTCCACCGCGACAACGCTGTTAAACTTTCTCCATGAAAGCCCTGGTCATCACTCGTTTCGGCGGTCCCGAGGTTCTAGAACTGCAGCAGGTCCCAGACGCCCATCCCGCCCCCGAGCAGCGCTTGGTGAAAGTAGAAGCCGGAGGCTTGAACTTCGCCGATCTGCTAACCGCTCGCGGCGGATACGCCGGCACGCCCAAGCCGCCGCTCACCGCCGGCCGCGAATTCGCCGGCATCGAACTAGCTGGCAACGGCGAGCCCACCCGCCGCCGCGTAATGGGCTACACGCAGTGGGCCGCCTTCGCCGAAAAAACCGTGGCCAATCGCAACCTGGTCTGGCCCGTCCCCGAAAATTGGACCGCCGAACAAGCCGCCGCTTTCCCCGTAAATTTCTTCACCGCCTACTTTGCCTACTGGAAGGCCGGTTTGCTAGCGCGGGGAAAAGACGAGCCCACCCGCGTCCTCATTCACGCCGTAGCCGGAGGCGTCGGCACCGCCGCCGTACAAATCGGAAAAATTCTCGGCATAGAAATGTACGGCACGTCCTCTTCTGACGACAAGCTGGCGAAAGTCGGCGAGCTAGGCCTGCAGCACGGCATCAACTACAAAAAGCGCGATTATGTGGAAGCCATCAAAGAGCTGACGCAAGGTGAAGGTGTCGACGCAGTTTTTGAAATGCTGGGCGGCGAGCACGTCGCCAAAAGCGTCAAGTGCGTCCGCGATTTCGGACGCGTCATCGTCTACGGCGCCGCCACCGGCCAAACTCCGCAACTCGACACACGCCTGCTTTATGCCAAAGGCGCCAGCGTCCACGGCCTCTGGCTGTCCTACCTAAGCGCAAATCGCCCGCTCATGGAAACCGCATGGAGGCAACTTTCCGAATGGCTGGCAGCCGGCAAACTAAATCCCGTGATCGGAAAAGTCTATCCTCTAGAGCAAGCGCGCGAAGCGTACACCCTGATGCAGGAAGGCAAAAACTACGGCAAGATCGTACTGAAGATCAGTTAGCGCGTGACGAATTTCTTTTTAGACTTGTCATCTTTTCAGATTTGTCATCCTGAGCGAAGCGAAGGACCTGCTGTTCCTCGACATGGTTCCAACTCCAGACAAAACATCCGCGGACTGTTACTCATAACCGGCGCTAACCCACCAAGCGCCCACACGTCCAATAACGTATGTTGGCCAATATGCTAGACGAGAGAATATTTCGCTCAAAGGCCGACGCCCTGTGCGTTCATTTTCGGACAGCGCTGTACGAAAGCAACCAGCTAATGCCGCGAGTTAAGCGTGCATCACACTCGCATCGCATGATTTGCGATCATTCTCCTTTGGCAGCAAAAGTGCCATAGAGAAGAACATGGTTCGAAAAAATAATCGGGAATCAACTCAAACTGAGATTCGTATCCTGTAGCGAACCAGCAGTGGGGTGGACGAAGCCAACTTTCGGTCCACTTAAAAATTTTCAGAGTGACGGGACTGGCTCATGCCTGGTTTTGGCGGCCCTGCATGAGCGCAGTCCGGGCAAAAAGAACGAGTTTGAGGCCCGCGTCTTTTTGCGTCACCCTGACACGCAGCATTGTAGGACTTCGCCGGAAAAACGCAAGTCCGCAATCGAGCGTCCTCGCACCACCACCCGCCGCCCCTAACGTCCCGGCCAGAAAACCGGGTAGAAAGCGAAGGAGCAAATGAGACTGAACAACGTGGCAAAGACGGTTGTGCTCGGCCTGGCCGTGCTGCTGGCAACGAGTGCGTTCGCAAGTAACAAGGGTTCGTTTGAGGCGCGCGAGGCGTTCGAAGTCAACGGCCAGCAACTCGCCCCCGGCGACTATCAACTGCGATGGGACGGCACAGGTTCGAACGTAGAAGTAACCTTCCTGAAAGGCAACAAGGAAGTAGCAAAAACCGCAGCGAAAATTGTGCCTCTCGACAAAGCCTACGATCACGACTCGACGGTCGTCGATCGTTCCAGCGGCAAAGCAACGGTCTCTGAACTGCGCTTCGCCGGCAAAAAGTACGCCCTAGCCATCAGCTCGACCGAGAAAGCCGAAATGGCCGGAGGCAAGTAACTTACTAACTCCTGGAAGGAAAAGTAAGCGGGGAGCACTTCGGTGCTCCCTTTTGGCTTGTTGGACTAGAACTGGCCTCACAAAATGGTTTTGGGTAGGGCACGGCTTCAGCCGTGCCGTTCAGGGCCGATAACAACCAGGGCTTTAGCCCTGAGGGCCGGACGTCTGCTCAGAGAAATATTTATGATACCAGTTCTAATCTTATTCACTGCGCCGGTTCAATCGCAACATCTTGGTCCACGTAGGCGACTAGCGAAGTTCCGGCCTTGATCTCAACATTCTTCCCGTGCTTGATGAGACCAATCGGTCCGAACAGCACCACCAAGGCAACCGTCGTCCCTTCCTTTCCCTCGCCTTCCTTTCCCTTGCTTCCGCGAAGTCTGACTCGCTCGCTTCCGGCCTTCAAGTGTTCCAGCCGCATGTTCAGTTCACCGGCTTTTCCCAACATCCCGGCTTTTTTAGCATTGGTGATCGTTCCCGTCGCTTTTGCTCCAGCCTTAACGACCACTACGTCGCCCACTTTGATGTCTTCGTCAAGGACTAAGTTAACCGGGTCGCCATCATTTGCGGTTTTCGAACTCAAATCGTCGGCGAATTTCAACTTGACATCGGTGCCTTCTTTCAACATCAACTTCGCGGGTGGCGCTGCCGGCGAAACGGGCGTGGCTGGTACAACTGGAGTGGTTGCCACCGCCGGCGCGGCCGGCGCGGAAGGTGTGTCTTGGCCGAAAGCCAGCGTTGCTGAAAAACTCAGAAGAAGTGCGAGCAGTACTCCACTTAGTTGTTTCACGAGTGCGTTGTCCTTTCGTTGATAGCCGAGGCTAGGCGCTTGCCGCGCGCCTTTGCCGAACATTCATCTAACTGTGAACGGATCGAACAGAGCCCGGATTCCGAGCTTGCATAGGAGGAATGTCTTCTTGAAGGGCTCAGGTCATTGTCGAACGAAGGCGAGACTTTGTCAACCAAAGTCGTGGGAAGACGAAGAAACGCTCGGTGCGCATTTCGATGCCCTTAACCAACAACTGGCAACTGCCCTTTAGTACTTAGGCATCTTAGGATCCACCCGATCCGCCCAAGCCAAGATCCCACCAGTAAGGTTATAGACCTTAGTAAATCCCGCTCGCCGCAAAAAATTCACTGCCTTAGCGCTGCGTCCACCCATCTTACAATGCGCCACAATTTCACGGCTCGAATCGAGTTCGTTCACTCGCTTGGGTAAGTCGCCCACCGGAATCAGATATCCCTTCAAGTTACAAATCTGGTATTCGTGCGGCTCGCGCACATCGAGAATAAACACGTCCGCCTTAGCGTCTAACTTCTTCTTCAAGTCTTCCACCGAGATCGACGGAATATCATTGCCCGCGGGCTCTTCCTGTCCGCGGATGCCGCAGAACTGATCGTAGTCAATCAAATCGTGGATCGTCCGGTGTGTACCGCAAATCGGACAATCGGGATTCTTGCGCAGTTTCAATTCGCGGAACTTCATGCCCAAAGCGTCGACCAGCAACAACCGCCCAGCCAGCGAATCGCCCTGCCCCAGAATGAGTTTGATCGTCTCGGTAGCCTGAATCACGCCGACCAGCCCCGGCAGAATGCCCAGCACTCCGCCTTCAGCGCAAGAAGGAACCAGCCCCGGCGGTGGCGGCTCGGGATAAAGGCAGCGATAGCAAGGTCCGTCTTCGGTTGCGAATACGCTGGCCTGGCCCTCAAAACGAAAAATCGACCCGTAAACATTAGGCTTGCCCGTAAGCACGCAAGCATCATTGACCAGGTAGCGCGTAGGGAAGTTATCGGTGCCGTCGGCAACGATGTCGAACTCGCGAAATAATTCCAGCGCATTCGCGCTGGTAAGTTTCATATCAAACGGCCGCAGGTTCAGAAACGGATTGATCGCCTTCAGTTTCTCGCCGGCGGAATCAAGCTTCTTGCGCCCAACGTCGTTCGTAGTATGAATAATCTGCCGCTGCAGGTTGGTGTAATCCACCACGTCGAAGTCCACGATGCCCAGAGTGCCCACGCCCGCCGCCGTCAAATAAAGTGCCAGCGGCGAACCAAGTCCGCCCGCTCCAATGCACAAAACTTTCGCGGCCTTGAGCTTCTGCTGCCCTTCCATGCCCACCTCGGGCATGATGAGATGGCGCGAGTAGCGCAGGATTTCGTCGTTACTTAAAACGGCTGCGGCTTCGGCGGGTTTGACTTCAGAAAGTGTAGCCATAAAATCCTTTTCAACTGCCATCAGGGACAAAGGCGAACTAGATTGCGAAGCGACGAGCGTCCAAAGCGCCCGCCCCGCCCGCAATCGACGGCACAATGGAAATGGTATCACCGTCTTCGACCGCGGTTGCTTCTTTCTGCAGGTACCGCATGTCTTCATCGTTGACGTAGACGTTCACGAACGCCCGCAGTTTCCCGTCGTCGCTATAAAGGTGCCGCTTCAGTTCGGGATACTGCGCAACCAGCCCCGCCAGGGCCTCGCCCACGGTGTTTGCACGAACGTCGACCGAAGCCTGTTTCCCCGAATATTGCCGAAGCGGAGACGGAATCTGGATCTGTGCCATGTACATAAAGATGCTTTGGTACTTGGAAGGATGCAAGATGAAAATGTCAGACGACTTCCGCCTTTTCGTCCACGAATTTCTTGTCGCCTTCGTCATCGTCCGTCAATTCGCTACCCGTCAGTTCGAACGACTTCGTAATCGTCGCCCGTCCCATCTCCACGCTGGTGATCAAGTAGGAGCACCCGAACCAGTGGGCTTCCGCAAGATCGGTAGGCGACCATTGCGCCGGATGGTCGGGATGAGAGTGATAGAACCCAACGATCTCCTCGCCGCGCTCGCGCCCCTCGCGCTGAATGCGAATCAGTTCCCTGGGATCGATCCCGTAACGGTTGTGTGGCGAGTCGTCACGAGTGTTGCCGCAGCGAACGCTGCGCCTAACGGTCTTCGAGCCGCTGTCCTCGAACTGGCCCAGCAGTACCCCGCAGCACTCGTGCGGGTAAGTTTCCTCTCCATGCTGACGAAGCGAGACGTAGGTGGATTGAGCGAGTTTGAGCATCGACGAAAGTCAAAAGTCAAAAGTGAAATTGCAAAAGTAAAGCACTCATTTCTGCAATTTGACTTCTCACTTCTGCAATTATCCTTCACGCCAGAATCTCTCGCTTAAATACTTTTCGCCCGAGTCGCAAAGAATCGCGACGACGGTCGCGCGTTGATCTTCTTTTATCCGCTCCGCGACGTGCAAGCTGCCCACCAAAACCGCCGCAGCCGATACTCCCACCAGCAGTCCTTGTTCGCGAGCCAATCGCCGAGCCATAGTGTGCGCGCCTTCGGTTGTGATCTCCAGATTCTGGTCGGCGAGCGAAGCATCGTAAATGCCCGGAACAATCGCCGAGGCCAAATGCTTCGCGCCTTCAATGCCGTGGAAAGCCGAGTCCGGCTGCAGCGAAATGCAGCGAATCTTCGGATTCAACTCCTTCAACCGCCGCGTCGTTCCCACAAAGGTTCCGGTGGTGCCGAGCACGGCGACAAAATGCGTGATACGTCCTTCCGTTTGCTGCCAGATTTCGTTCGCCGTAGTCTCGTAATGCGCCCGCCAGTTGGCGTCGTTCGAATACTGGTCGGCATAGAAATAAAGATCGGGATGCCGCTCCGCCAGTTGCCGAGCGATCTTGAGCGCGCCGTCGGAACCCTCCGCAGGATCGGTGTAGATGATATTTGCGCCGTATGCCTGTAGAATTCGTTTTCGCTCGGGAGAAACATTTTCCGGCACGCACAGCGTCACCGGAAATCCGAGCGCGGCGCCCAGCATGGCGTAGGCAATGCCAGTGTTTCCGCTGGTGGAATCGAGCAGAATCCTTCCGGCGGCGAGTTGGCCCGAGCGCCGTGCTTCCGCCACAATGTTGGCGGCGGCCCGGTCTTTGATCGATCCACCAGGGTTGTACCATTCGGCCTTGCCCAAAAGTTGTACGCCGGGAAGATCGCGGGTGAGCGCGTGCAACGGCAAGAGCGGCGTGTTGCCAATGCGCGCAAGCACCGCTTCTCCTTTAACCTGCGATGGTGCTGAGCCGGAACCTGCTGGTGTCATGGATCGTGATACCCGAGTGACTAGAGTAATGTGCCCGCAATCTTAAAAAGGTATATCTATGACTAGCGTTGCTGAAATCTACCATCTGTTAGATTCGCGGTAAACAGTTTTCGTTCCATCGAAACC
>Ga0209415_10019253_pt1 | contig 10700 bp, 6 predicted proteins | sample PeaSoiSIISIP2007_FD_187696 | JGI IMG/M metagenome (GOLD analysis project Ga0209415, IMG submission 187696) | Peat soil microbial communities from Weissenstadt, Germany - SII-SIP-2007 (SPAdes) (version 2) | ecosystem: Environmental > Terrestrial > Soil > Wetlands > Peat | place: Germany... | reverse complement strand
TGGCTCACGGAGGCACGCTGTTTCTCGACGAGATCGGAGAAATGCCGCTGGAACTCCAGCCGAAGCTGCTGCGCGCCATTCAGGACCAGGAGTTCGAGCGTGTCGGCGGCAATCGCACGATCCGCACCGACGCCCGGTTGGTGGCCGCCACCAACCGCGACTTGAAGGCGATGGTGGAGGACAACAAGTTTCGCGCCGACCTTTACTATCGCCTGCATGTTTTCCCATTGCATGTTCCGCCATTGCGGGACCGCCGGGAAGATATACCGCTGCTGACGCGCTACTTCATCCAGAAGCACGCGCAGCGCATGGGCCGCAACATCGATACGATTCCCACGTCCGTTTTGGACGCACTCACGAACTACCATTGGCCGGGCAACATCCGCGAGTTGCAGAACGTGTTGGAGCGGTCGGTCATTCTGACCAACGGCAGTGTCCTTCAAGTGCCCATGACCGAGCTCACCGGCAAGACGATTCCAATTACGTTGAACGGAAAATCGCCGGCGGAACCGCACAACGCCGAACGGGCGAGGATACTGAAGGCGCTGGAGGAAGCCAGGGGGCAAGTCGGAGGTCCGGACGGCGCTGCGGCTCGACTGGGACTGAGGCGAACGACCTTGCAATCCCGCATGCGCAAATTCAACATCTCACGCGAGTTTCGTTGAGCAAAACGGAACCTGCGTTCAGTACCAAGAAGTTTGGCGCCTTCGACGTGTGTCCACTGGAAGACTTCACTCGCAAGGCGGCCTGAAAGATGAAAGGAGGCAACGTTATGAGTCCAATAGAGTTACTCGACCCCAACAAAAAAGGACCGGAGGCAGAGGGCCTGGAGACCAGGCTGCGCCAGCTTGTGATCGGACAGGATGACGCCGTTAGCAAAATAGTCGAAGCCTATCAGGGCTTTCAGACTGGGATGTCGCCTGCCGGCAGACCCGTGGGCAACTTTTTGTTCCTGGGACCGACCGGCTCCGGGAAAACTCGCGTTGTGGAGGCAACCGCCGAAGCCCTGCTCAAAGACCCTGGCGGCGTGGTCAAAATCGATTGCGCGGAATACCAGCATAGCCACGAGATCGCAAAGCTGATCGGTTCGCCTCCCGGATATCTTGGCCACCGCGAAACACACGCGCTGCTCAGCCAGGAAGCCCTCAATCGGCACCACACCGAAGAGCTCAAGCTCAGCTTCGTGCTCTTCGATGAGATTGAAAAGGCCAGCGATTCACTTTGGAATCTGTTGTTGGGCATCCTGGACAAAGGCACCCTGACTCTGGGGGACAACCGGCGTGTCGATTTTTCGCAGTGCATGATCTTCATGACCAGCAATCTGGGCGCGGCCGAGATGAGCGATTTGGCGGCACCCCGGCTAGGGTTTCACGTAGCCTGTTCCGGCGATGGCGCCAGCAAGACAAAGCTGAACGGCAAAATCACCACGACGGGTATCGCGGCAGCTCGGCGCAGGTTCACCCCTGAGTTCATAAACCGGCTGGACCACATCGTCGTTTTCAGATCTCTTGGCGCACCGGAACTGCGCAGAATCATCGATATCGAATTGGAAATTGTCCAGCAGCGGATCGGTGCCGCGGCACAGGGCAATCCATACTCCATACACGTGACGGCGAGCGCGAAAGAGTTCCTGCTTTCGGAGGGCACGGACGTGCGCTACGGGGCGAGGCCACTCAAACGTGCTATTGAACGCCTGCTCATGCACCCGCTTTCGAACCTTATGGCGAGCAGACAGATCCGGCGCGGCGATCACATTCGCGTCAGCCATCCTCAAGATGCGCCCAGCCTGCTGTTCTCGCGTGAGACCCAAGCTGAGCAGGCCTGGGGTGTTGCCAGCAAGGCGGCTTGACTCGCTCGGACTTCGCCGCCCCACTTCTATCTAAGGAGACTTTTTCATGCGCAAGAGGTGTACCCGGACTCTGGCCTCGCTAAGAGTGATTGTTTTCATTGGGCTGTCATCTTCAACAGCGCGACCGCGCTGCGCCGCGCCGAACTTCGGCAGGAGACATCGGCACGTGCTGCCGCCGAAGTTATGGGTCCGGCTTGCTGAATCCGAACGGTCGGACAACCAGCGTCGCTTCAATAGCTTACATGGCCCTCGTCACTCCGCGGCAAATGGCCAATCGAATGCGAATTCTCGTGCGACATCGGGATGCAGATCAGTATCGACATTCATAAGTAGATCGCAATGAAGGCACGGAAACGACTGACCCGCGAGGAGAGCAAAGAGCTGACGCGCCTGCGTCTGATCGAAGCAGCCGAGAGGTTGTTCATTCGGAGAGGCTTCGACGATGCCTCAGTGGATGAGATCAGCGAGATGGCAGGTTATTCCCGCGGCGCCTTTTACTCGAACTTCGACAACAAAGAGCAGGTATTTCTCGCAGTCATCGACCGGCGTCGGCCGAAGGCCCTGAATGACATGCTGGAACGGCTGTCCGATCCAGTGGAACGGATTGCCGCGGTCCGGGGCTGGTTCTCGAATCAATGGCGGCTCAAGGATTTCATAGCGCTCCGGATGGAATTCAGCCGCAGGGCTTTTAGAGATCGTTCCGTCAGGACGCACCTCGCCGAACTGCTGCGGCAGGAACTGGAAACCTACTCCGCTTCCGTAGGCCGCTTCCTCTGCGCGAAGGACGAAGTTGCAGCGGAGCGGCCGGAAACCGTGGTGCTTGTTCTATTGGCGGCCGCACTCGGATTGGGCATCCTCGCCGTCGATACCGATCCCGAACGGGAACACATGTACGCGGAGGCGGCCGCGCTGGTGTTCGATCGCATGACCGTCTCCCAACTTTCACATCTAGGACAATTGCAATGCTGAAGAAACATCTTTTCGCTCTGATTACGGTTGCGTGCTTGACGATGCTCACATCGTGCGTGCACGAAACCAAAGCTGCTTCCGAGCAAACTGGCATGCCCGTTCAGGTCCGAACTCCAGCCGTCGTGGAGCGCGCCGAATCGGTTACCGCCAGTGGATCGGTCGAAGGTTCGGAAACGGCCGACGTGGCCTTTCAGGTCGGCGGCAAGGTTGCCAGGGTGCTGGTCGAAGAGGGCCAGCATGTAAGCAAAGGACAGTTGCTCGCCGAAATCGAACCGACCGATTACCGGAATGCGTACAACGCGGCCACGGCGCAGAAGGAAGCGGCGCTATCGGTCGAGCAGAAGGCCGACGCCGGTCTCCGGAAGCAGGAACTGGAGCAGGCGCGAATCGATTATGACCGCTGGGCAGACGAATACAAGCGCATGAAGTTCCTGGTGGAAAGGAAGAGCCTGCCTCCGAACGACTTTCAGAAGATTGAGGCGGCGTACAACGCATCGAAAGAGCGCTACGAGATGGCGTTGGAGGGCACGCGGAAGGAAGATCGCGCCACAGCCACTGCACAAGCACACGCCGCGGACGCCCAGGCGAGCGAAGAAGGGAAGCGGCTCAGTGACACGCGTCTCCTCGCGCCGATTTCCGGCAGCATATCAATGCGTCGAGTCGACCCTGGGCAGACGGTTGCCGCCGGAATGCCGGTCTTCGCGATTGTCGACCTCAATCCGGTGAAAGTCCGCGTCGGAGTTCCGGAGGCCGAAATCGGCAAAGTCCACCAGGGCGCCACGGCGGAGATTTCCGTGCCTTCGCTCGATGGACGCCGGTTTACAGGAAGGGTGGAAATCATCGGTGTCGCCGCCGAACCGGCGTCGCGCACCTACACGGTGAAGATCCTTGTTCCCAACCCCGGACCGGTGCTGCTCGCGGGCATGGTGGCGGAAGCCCGCATTTTGGGGCCTGCCAAGCTCAAGTCCTTGACCATACCCGGCGAGGCGGTCGTGCCCGATCCCCAGGGCGCGCCCAATGTCTTTGTCTACTGCGCGGACAACAAGCGTGTCTACGGGCGAAGGGTTGAGGTTGGCCCGCCGGTTGGCAGTGAAGTCGAGATCCGCTCCGGCCTGAACGCCAGCGAACAGGTTGTCGTGGCCGGGCAGCAGAAGGTCCGGGAGGGCAGCCTGGTCGAAATCGCCGGAGGTGGCAGATGAATCCCGTCCGCGCCTCTCTGCGCTATCCACAAGTCACGATTGCTCTCACGATCATGTTGGTCGCAGGCGGCGCCTATGCTCTGATGCGCATGCCGCGGCGCGAGGACCCGAAGATCCACGTGCGCGAGGGAATCGTGGCCGCTATGTATCCGGGCGCCTCCGCCGCGGAGGTCGAGAACCAGGTCACCCAGAAAGTCGAGCAGCGACTCTTCAAACTCGAGGGCGTACGGCGCGAGAAGACCTACTCGACCAGCATGAACGGAGCGATGTTTATCAATCTCAACCTGGAAGACAACCTCCAGGATACGGAGAAGTTCTGGTCCAAGCTGCGTCTCGACATGGCGGAACTGAAACAAACGGATCTTCCGGATGGTGTGCTCGGCCCGGTCGTCGACTACGATTTTGGAGACACGGTCGCTGTCCTGCTGGCGATTCATAGCGACCATTACGGCTACCGCGAGTTGAAAGACTATGCCGAGCGGATCGAGTCGGTAATCCGCCGCATTCGGGCCGTCTCCAAGGTCAAGCGCATCGGCGAGCAGAAGGAGGAGATCGACGTCTCCAGTACTCTCAGTCGTCTCTCGCAGTACTCCGTGTCGGCGGAGCAGGTCATGAAGGCGCTGGAAGGCCGCAACATGGTTCATTATGCCGGAGCAGTGCCGACCCAACGCGGAAAGCCCCCCATCCAGGCCACCGGTGCGTTTGAGACGGAGGACCAGATCCGGCACGTCATGATCGATGTCTCTCGCACCGGACAACCCGTGTACATCGGCGACCTGGCTAACGTCGACCGCGTCTACAAGGACCCGACGCAATATGCGCGGTCCAGAGGCGAGCGAGCCATTATGCTCTCCGTGGAAATGCAGGAAGGCAATAACATCGTGGATTTCGGCAAGGAGGTTCACGCTTCGCTGGACAGCTTGCGCCCGCTCTTGCCGCCCGATCTGAAGATCGAATTCGTTGCCGACCAGCCCACTGTGGTAGCCGACCGCGTGAAGCACTTTATCCGGGAGTTCGGCATTGCCATCGCCTCGGTGATTCTGGTAACGATGCTGCTGCTGCCGTTCCGGGTGGCGCTCGTCTCCGCCGTGGCGATTCCCGTAACGATTTCGGCAACTTTCGGACTGCTCAACGCTTTCGGCATCGAGTTGCACCAGGTGTCGCTCGCCGCGTTGATCGTGGTGCTGGGGATGGTGGTGGACGATGCTATCGTAATCGCCGATAACTACATCGAGTTGCTCGATCACGGCCTGCCGCGGTCCGAAGCGGCTTGGCGCAGCGCCAGCGAGCTTGCGGTTCCCGTGCTCACCGCTACCCTGACCATCATCTGTTCGTTCCTGCCCTTCCTGATTCTCTCCGGGGCCACCGGCGAATTCATTCGCGCGCTGCCGTTAACCGTTGCCATCGCGCTGTCGACCTCTTTTCTTGTCGGTATGTTGCTGACCCCCCTGTTGAGCCAGTTCTTCATCAAGAAAGGACTGCACAGTCCTGACGCGGCTGCGGGGAAGAAGCGCCGTTCGCCGCTCGACATCATGCAAGCGGTCTACAACCGGGTGATCGCGATGGCGATGAACTGGAAGCCCGCCGCGGTGGTATTGGGCGTATTTGCCGTGGCGGCCGGCGTATTCGTACTCCATCGTCTGCCGGAGCGCTTCTTCCCGTTCGCCGAGCGCGACCAGTTTGTGGCGGACATCTGGCTTCCCGAAGGCTGGAAGGTGGAAGCGACAGAGGCCGCGGTGAAGCGCATCGAGGACGTGCTGCGTGAGGAGAGGGAGGTGGTGAACTATACCTCATTCATAGGGTCGAGCTTCCCGCGCTTCTACTACAATGTCAACCCCCAGTTGCCTGACAAGAATTACGCCCAGTTGCTGGTCTCAACCACGTCCGCGGAAGTCACCCCCGGATTGATTAGGGCGCTACGCCCGCGTCTCGCACAGGCCGCTCCGGAAGCGCGCGTCTTTCTGAGCGAGTTGCAACAGGGTCCGGTCCAGTTGGCGGCCATCGAAGTCCGGCTTACTGGTGATGACGAACGCGTATTGCGGCACTTTGGCGACCAGGTGATGCAACGGCTCCAGAGCACGCCGGGATCGCTGGACGTGCACAGCGACTGGCGTGAGGATGCATATCGCATGAAGGTGAACCTCCGCGAGGAGGTGGCCAACCGTCTGGGCTTTACCAACGCTACCATCGGGCAGGAACTTGCGGGCGGCTTCGAAGGCGGGCCGGTCACCACGTATTGGGAAGGCGAGCGCGACATCGCCGTCGCCTTGCGGCTGGAACCGGCGCGGCGCCAGACCTTTAACGATGTCGCCAACACTTACGTGATTTCACCCGTAACCGGCGCGCGCGTGCCTTTGGACAGTATTGCCGCCGTGTCTCCGGTGTGGGACCCGGGCCGCATTGTGCGGCGCAACGGAGTGCGCACGCTCACAATCCGTTCCTGGTCGCAGGGAGGCGTACTGCCCAGCCAGGTCTTGGAACGCGTTCGCCCGGTAATCGATAAACTCCCGCTGCCGGCCGGCTATCGCGTCTGGTACGGGGGCGAATATGAAAATCAGAACGACACTTTCCCCGAGATGGTGAAAGCGCTGCTCATCAGCGTCGTCGCGATCTATCTCATTCTGATGTTTCAGTTTCGTTCGGTCATCGATCCTTTTGTGGTGATGTCGGCGATCCCGCTCGGGCTTCTAGGAGCGTCGCTGGGATTGATGGTGACCCACAATCCCTTCGGCTTTACTGGATTCCTGGGTATCGTGAGCCTGGGAGGCGTCGCGGTGCGCAATTCCATCATTCTGGTGGACTACACTCGCGAGCGCATGAAAGAAGGCGTGCCCATCGAGGATGCCGCCATCGAAGCCGGCGAACGCCGATTGCGGCCCATTTTCCTGACGACAATGGCAGCGGCCGTCGGCGTCACGCCCATGATTCTTTCCGGGTCAAGCATGTGGTCGCCGCTGGGTAGCGCGATTGCATTCGGATTGGTAGGTTCTATGTTTTTCACTCTCGTCGTGATTCCCGTCCTCTACGTCCTGATTCACAAGCGTGATTCCGGGCCAAGTCCAGTTGGACCGATTGCAGCGGCGGCCCTGATGCTGGTTGCGTGCGGCGCTGCCGCGCACGCGCAACCGCGCAAGCTGACACTCGATGAAGCCGTCTCGCTGGCCGCACAACACAACTCGATGGTCAAGATCGCCGGCGACAAGGTGAAGGCGATGGACGCGCGGGTCAAGGAATCGCGGGCGGGCTTTTTCCCGGCCCTGACCAACGATTCGACGTCCGTGCACATTGCCGATCAACAACACATCGATATCCCGCAAGGCGCCCTCGGTGTATACCCAGGAGTCGGGCCGATACCGGGCGCGGGAGTATCGCTGGCGCAGGGCAAACCCAACTTCCTCCTGAGCACGACTACGCTCTCCCAGCCGATCACGCAGTATTTCAAAACACGCGCGGGAGTGGATGTGAGCCGCGCGGATGCGGCCGGCGCCCGAGCCGATATGCGCCGTACCGAAAACGAGATTGCGTACAAGGTGAAGGAGATCTACTACGCCATCCTCGCGACCGAGCGCAGGCGGAATGCGGTGGATGCTCAAATCCGCGCGGCGGAACTGCGCAACAGCGAAACACGGAACGCGGTCGTGACCGGCGTATTGCTGGAGGTCAACGCCGCCGAGGTAAAGGCGCAAATCGCGCAGGCGACGCACGCGAGCGGGCAATTGCAGGATGCCGTTATGAATATGAGGGAGGAACTCGCCGACCTCTGCGGCTTGTCTGTGGATGCCGATCTTGAGTTGGTACGACCCGATGGCGGAGTGACCGCCGTCTCACTGGACGCGGAAGCGTCTGTGAACGCCGCCTACGCGCATAATCCCGAAATCGAAACCGCCGCTCATCAAGTCGAAAAGGCGCGCGCTGCACTGCGAGCGGCTCGCGCTGAATATATACCCGAGGTTGGCGCGTTTGCGCAGCACATTTATCAGGACGGCGCGCCTTTCCTTTCGCGTAACAATGGCGCTTTCGGGGTTCACATGACGTGGACCATGTTTGAGTTCGGCAAGCGCCGCGGACAGGTATCGGAGCGGGGGGCGGAGATTGCCCAGGCCGAGGAGAATCTTGCGCGCCTGAAGAACCGTGTACGCATCGACGTGGAAAAGGCAGTTCGGAAGCTGAACCGGGCCGAAACAGGCGTCAATTCGGCCAGAGAGCTGGTGGCAGCGACCACCGAAGCGCGGCGCGTATCGAGCGATCAGGCGGAGATCGGAACGGCGAATCGGTCTGTCTTCTTGGAATCGGAGGCCTCAATGTTGAGCGCGCAGGCAGATCTGCTGCGGGCGGAGTACGACCGCAGCGTGGCGGCCGCGGAACTGACACGGCTTACGGGAAACCAATAAATGCGAGGAGGAGACGTGCGCCGATTTCTAATCTTTCTTTTTCTTGCGGCAGGTGCGTCGGCCGCCGGCGACGACAGGACGAACGGGCTCGCCCAGTTTAGTGGCGCGCTGGAGCGATTGGCCGCTACCGTAGCGCCGGCTGTTGTGCAGGTGCAGGTTTCGGCCTGGTGCGCTTCGATGCCAGCCAACGGTGAAGATGTCGCGAGCCTTAAGTCTTGCCGGGTTGTCGGCTCGGGTGTCATCGTCGATGCCTCGGGATACATCATCACCAATGAACACGTGGTCCGGAATGCGCGTCGCATCCGCGTCATGCTAACGCCGAAACCGGACCACTCAGAAGATGGATTGGCGCCCTCGGGAAAGCGGCAAGAGCTGGATGCGGTGATTGTGGGCGCAAATCGCGAACCTGTTGGAAAACGGCAGGTGCTGGATGCGGTCGTTGTGGGCGCGAGTCGTGATACAGACATCGCGCTCCTGAAGATAGAGGCTTCCGGGCTGCCGACCATTCCAATCCAACAGAGACGGCAGGGCCCCCGCCAGGGCCAGGTTGTGCTCGCTGTCGGCAGCCCCGAAGGTCTCGACAATACGATGACGATCGGAATTGTCAGCGCCGTGGGCCGCCAGCCGACCCCGGATTTTCCCATGCTCTATATCCAGACGGACGCCGCTATCAATCCAGGAAACAGCGGCGGTCCACTGCTGGACGCCGAAGGTGAACTGATCGGAATCAATACGTTCATGCTGAGCGAGACCGGTCGCAACCAAGGTCTCGGTTTCGCTGTGCCGGCGGCAGTCGTGCGCTACGTCTACGAGCAACTGCGAACTCGCGGTGTTGTGCGACAGAGCTTGGTGGGGGTCCTTGTGCAGACCGTTACGCCCGGCCTCGCCCAGGGCCTGGACCTCAGCCGAGGATATGGAGTCATGATCTCCGATGTTCTGCCTGGTAGCCCGGCGCAGGCCGCCGGACTCCTGCCGCGGGATATTCTTACTGCCGTCGACGGCGCTTCCATCTCCGCCTTACCTTACTACAACGCGATGATGTCTTTGCACGATCCTGCTGTTCCGGTGGACGTGAAAGTTTTGCGTGGGCAAGAGACGCTTCATTTCCAGATCCCGGCAGTTGCCGTAGATGATCGGTACTATAGAGATGCGTCGATCGACCTGCACGAGAGTCTCATTTCCGACTTGGGCATCTTCGGCAAAGCCTTAAACTCCACGCTCGCCCTTGGGCTCGGCCTGCGGTCCGACACGGGAGTCTACGTAGTGGCGACCACCCGCCGGGCATGACGACGACGGCGCAGGACTCGCTCCTGGGGACGTGATCGCTTCACTGAACGGCATGCCCATCCTCAACATTCAGGAGTTGCGCAAGGCGACTCGGGAAGTGATAGGTCGTAAGCCCGTTGTTATGCAAATCGAGCGACACGGCAGGTTTCTCTATATCGAACCAGACTTCGAAGACCGGCCGTCCGCATCCGATACCGATCGAGATACAGCAAGCGATTCGAAAACGGTACCGGCTCGAGACAGGCATTGACGGCCAACGTAGTCGAGCGCGTTGACAACCGAAAGCTCGCCGACATGACACGATCAGGCAGCCGCAATCGCTCTCGGAACCGATGACGCGCCACTGGTCGGCGATTGATGCGGCACGGGCCGAAATGTGGCCCTCGTGCGGCGAGCAACTCCTTTAGATGAGAGAAAGACAGCCTGGCCATTCCTTTGCATTTGATGCTGCATGAAACTGATTAATCTGACAGTACTCATATCTCTTGGGGCAGCGGCTTTCGCCCAGGAGGTTCAATTCGACTACGATCGTTCGGCAAACTTCCACTCTTATCAGACGTACCAGTGGGTGGACTACAAGGCAGTGCAGGTCGGCGACCAGCTCCTGGATCGGGACATCAAGCGCGCCGTGGACGCACAACTGGCTGGCAAGGGTCTGCGGCGGGTAGAGAGTGGCGGCGATCTCGTCGTCGGCTATCAGGCGGGAATCTCACAGGAGAAGGAGTTTGACACCATCGGGGCCGGTGGTTGGGGTGGTTGGGGTGGTCCGTTCGGGTGGGGCAACTGGGGCAATACCCGGGTAACGACTTCGACTATCGACATTGGCAAGTTGACCATTGGGCTATTCGACCCGGCTGGCAAGCGACTCGTGTGGCGCGGCGCCGCGTCCAAGACACTCAGTATCAGCAAGGACCCCGACAAGAATTACCGGTTCGTCTCCCAAAAGTGTAATTGAAGTTCAAACCCTGTAGATGCATGGAATTGCAGGCGGGCACTAGTCTGAAG
>Ga0209415_10019252_pt1 | contig 10700 bp, 5 predicted proteins | sample PeaSoiSIISIP2007_FD_187696 | JGI IMG/M metagenome (GOLD analysis project Ga0209415, IMG submission 187696) | Peat soil microbial communities from Weissenstadt, Germany - SII-SIP-2007 (SPAdes) (version 2) | ecosystem: Environmental > Terrestrial > Soil > Wetlands > Peat | place: Germany... | reverse complement strand
CAGCCAAGGCGACCGACGCGGGTAGGACCCCGAACGCCGCGTGCAGGCTCCCCGCTTCCCGCCCAGGGACGAGCCGCTGGGTCACGACGAGGCGGAGCGTCATCGCGAGTGTCGCGCGTGCCTCCGCGTGCTCGGCTGCGTGGAAGGCCTCGATCAGCCGGTCGAGCGTCCGCGCGGCGCTCCGCGTGCTCATCGCGCCAAGGACGAGGTGCCCTGCCGCGCTCGCAGCCACCGCCCGCTCCACCACCCCGGAGTCGGCAAGCTCGCCCACGACGATCACGTCCGGATCCTCGAGGAGCGCCGCGTCCAGCGCCGAAACGAAGCTCGCCGTATGGCTGCCGACCTCGCGCTGGCTCATGAGCGCCCGCTGCTTCGGGTGCACATGCTCGACAGGGTCCTCGACGGTGACGATGTGGCGGGCGGTCGCGCGGTTCAAGTGATCGACGACGGCGTGCATCGTCGTCGTCTTCCCGTGGCCCAGCGGGCCCGTGAAGACGATAAGCCCCTCGGCGTGCCTCGCAGCCGCGGCGACGGCGTCGGGGACGTGGAGATTGTCGAGCGTCGGCGGCGCGAGGGAGATCAGCCTCACGCTCGCGGCGTAGCCGGTCTGCTGGCGCGACACGCTGACGCGGAAGCGACCGCTCACCGCGTCCTCGAGCGCGAAGTCGCACGATCCCTGCTCGACGAGCTCCGACACGAGCCGATCCGGGACACACGGCAGCAGCATCGCCTCTACGTCGTCCGGAGCGATCGCCGCCCCGGCCGCCTTGAGCTCGCCCGCGACACGAAGCAGCGGAGGTCGCCCGGCGATGACGTGCAAGTCGCTCGCGTGCGCCTGCCGCGCGCTGGCGAGCAGGGCCTCGAGCGAGGGCGCAGCGCTCGACGGCGCCATCACGACGGCCTGCGAAGGCGAGAGGTTCGGCCGGGCGGCCGCACCGGGTCTCGGACCCCCCGCGTGGTTTCCGACGGATCGGATGCTCGGCGACGTCGGCGGGAGCTGCGGCGGGAGCTGGACGGCCTTCGCGGGGGGCGGTGGAAGCGGTCGCGGCTCGGGCTTCCTGGGCGTCGTCGGGAGATCGAGCTCGGGCGACTCGAGATCGTCGAACGAGAGCTCGAGCGCCGTCACCTGCGGGATCGGTCGCACGGGAGTTTCGATGCGATGCACGTCTCCCGCGTCAGGCAGCGGTCCCGCCGGGGGGTCGGACGGCGTCGTAGGGATGACGCGCTGGGGCGGGAGGCGCGCCGTCTCGGCGGGGGGGGGCGCGGAAGCGCCTCGCGCGTCGGGCGGGGCAGAAAACGGGCGCGGTGGCGGGAGCGACGCCCCCCCCGGCGCGAGGAGGCGGAAGCGCGCCTGCACCTGATCGCCGCGCTGCCCCGCCGCGACTCCGATCATCCCTAGCCCGGCGAGGCGCGCGCTCCACTGGCGCGGCAGCTCCGAGAGCTCCTCCACGTGCCGGCTCCCACCGAACGACACGAGCGCCGCGAGCAGCGCGTCCGTGCTCCAGACCTCCTCGCCGAGCGCGAGGGTCCCCGCACCGTCGCGGAGGATCCCCTGCGGTGGCCGGCCCGTCGCGAGCCGGATCTCCTCCACATCTTCACGCTCGAACGACCGAAGGAGCTGCTCCAGCGGGTTCATGGGGCCCCACCGACGCTACTACGCCTAGCCGAGGGGGTGACAACCGCTCACGACGCGCGGTGCGATCCGCGCGCGACGAACGCCTTGTTCCCGGCGTACGTGCCTCCCGCCCCGAGCTCGAAGCCGATCCGGAGGAGCTGATTGTACTTCGACACGCGATCGGAGCGCGAGAGGCTCCCCGTCTTGATCTGCCCCGCGTTGGTCGCCACGGCGAAGTCGGCGATGAACGGATCTTCCGTCTCGCCCGAGCGGTGGCTGATGACCGAGCGGTAGCCGGCGGTCGCCGCCATGCGCATCGTGTCGAAAGTCTCCGTGACGCTGCCGATCTGGTTCAGCTTGATGAGGATCGAGTTCGCGACGCCGGTCTCGATGCCTCGGGCGAGCCTCACGATGTTCGTGACGAAGATGTCGTCACCGACGAGCTGGATGCGCGCGCCCAAGAGCCCGGTCAGCGCCTTCCAGCCGTCCCAGTCGTCCTCCGAGCAGCCGTCCTCGATGGAGACGATCGGGTAGGCCTTGACGAGCCGGTCGTAGATCGCGATGAGCTCGGCGCTCGTGACCTGCTTCTTGTCGAACGTGTAGCGCGCGGTCTTCTTGTCGTAAAACTCGCTCGCGGCGCAGTCGAGGCCGAGGGACACGTCCTTCCCCGGCTTGTAACCCGCCGCCTCGACCGCCGAGAGGACGAGCTGCAGCGCCTCCTCGTTCGTTCCGACGTGCGGCGCGAAGCCCCCTTCGTCGCCAACAGAGGTCGTGAGCCCCTTCTTCTTCAGGATCCCCTTGAGCGTGTGGAAGATCTCCGCCCCCGCGCGGAGCGCCTCCTCGAACGTCGGCAAGCCGCTCGGGATGATCATGAACTCCTGGATCTCGAGCCCGTTGTCCGCGTGTTGGCCGCCGTTCAGCACGTTCATCTGCGGCGTCGGGAGGACCCTCGCCTGCGCGCCACCGAGGTAGCGCCACAACGGGAGACCGACCACGTCGGCCGCGGCGCGCGCGACGGCCATCGACACGCCGAGGATCGCGTTCGCGCCGAGCTTCGCCTTGTTCGGCGTGCCGTCGGCCTGGAGGAGCACGCGGTCGACCTCCGCTTGATCGAGGGCGTCGAGACCGATGACAGACGGGCCCAGCGTCTGGTTCACGTTCGAGACGGCCTTCAAGACCCCCTTCCCGCCGAACCGATGCTTGTCCCCGTCACGCAGCTCGATGGCCTCGTGCTCCCCCGTCGACGCGCCGCTCGGCACGGCCGCTCGACCTCGCCCGCTCTCGGTCTGCACTTCGACCTCGACCGTCGGGTTGCCTCGCGAGTCCAGGATTTCTCGGGCGTGGACGGCGGTGATCTCGCTCATGGGGCGGCTCCTTCTGTGGTGAGGGGCGGCATAGCACCTCGGTCCACCGCTGCCCAGAAGGCCCGGACGTCGTCGAGCGACGCGGCGCGGCGCGCTGGCGGCAGGCTCGCGAGCAGCCGCTTGCCGTAGCCCTTGGTGACGATCCGGCGATCCAGGATCGCCACCACGCCCGCGTCGTCCTGTGTCCGGAGCAGGCGGCCGAACCCCTGCTTCAGCGTGATGGCCGCGGTGGGGATGGAGTACTCCGCGAAGGAGCTCCCCCCCTGACGGTCGATCTCGGCCGACCGCGCGGCGACGACCGGGTCGGTCGGTACGGCGAAGGGAATCTTGTCGAGGATCACGAGGCGGAGCGCACGCCCAGGGACGTCCACGCCCTCCCAGAAGCTCATGGTGGCCACCAGCACGGCGTCCTCTGCCTCGCGAAACCGATCCAAGAGGACGTGCTTCGGCGCCTCCCCCTGGACGAAGATCCCCTGCTCCCAGCGGCCGCGAAGCCCCTCGTGGATGCGCTTCATCACGCGCGTCGACGTGCAGAGGACGAAGGCGCCGCCGCCGGTGATCCGGACGAGCTCGAGCGCGCGCTCCGTCGCCGCCGCGTCGAACGCGGGGTCGGAAGGCTCCGGGAGGTCGCGAGGGAGGTACAGGGCGACGCGGCCTCTGAAGTCGAACGGAGAGGGGACGATGAGCTCCCGCGTCTCCGGGGGCGCGCCGAGCCGCGCCTTCACGAAGTGGAAGCCCGCGGCTTGGCCCTCGTCGGACGACGGCGCGCCATGAACGCCGGTCGCCAGCGTCGCGCTCGTGCAAATGACAGACGGGACGCGGTCGAACAGCGAACGGCGGAGCATGGCGCCGAGCTCGATGGGGCTCGACCCGAGCGACGCCGTCCGCGGGCCTACGTCGAGCCACGCGACGCGCCGGACGGTGTGCTCCAGATCGTCGGTGTCCTCCGCGACGTCCGCGGCGAACGCGCCGTCCAGGATGCCGCGCAGATCCGCCCTCAGATCCTCGGCGCGTCGGGCAACGAGCGCGACGGCCTCTCCGCGAGCGGCGTTGGCGTCGGCGTACCCCGCGACCGCCTCGAGCGCGGCGTCGACCTTCGCGTGCGCGGCCTGGGCAGCCGGACCGTAGTCGTCCCTCGTGAGCGCCCGCCGCCCGAGCGCCCCGCCGTGCCCCGCGAGGGCGCGGAAGAACGCGCGCGCCGCCTCGTGCGTCTGATCGAGGAGCGACGCCACGCGAGCGTCACCGCTTCCCGCTGCCCCGCCGGGCTTCACGAGGAGCTTCGCGGTCGCCAGGGAGCGGGTCGCGTCGCGCACGAGGGCGTCCACGCGGGCCGACGAGACGCGCGAGCCGAAGAAATCGGTCGCGATGTCCTCGAGCTGGTGCGCCTCGTCGAAGACAACCGCGTCGTACGCCGGGATGGCGCTCGCGTAGTCCCCGCCCCGCCCCGCGCGCAGGGCGAGGTCGGCGAAGAAGAGGTGGTGGTTCACGACCACGAGGTTCGCTTGCTCCGCCTCCTTGCGCATCTTGGTGACGAAGCACTCGTCGTAGTACCGACAGTCGGCTCCGATGCGCGTCTCGGTCGACGACGTCACCTCGCGCCAGATCGGGTCGTCCTCGGGCACGCTGGCGAGCTCGGCCCGGTCGCCGGAGCTCGTCTCGGCGATCCACCGGATGACCCGCGCGAGCGCGGGATCGAGGTTGCCGGCCAGCATCTCCGAGAAGCGCCGCTTGCAGACGTAGTTCGGCAGCCCCTTCATGAGCGCCGCGCGGAAGCGGATCCCGTGCGCGTCGAGCGCCTCCGCGAGCAGGGGGATGTCCTTCGAGAAGATTTGCTCCTCGAGCGCCTTGGTCGCGGTGGAGACGACGACCTTCTTGCCGCTCAGGATCGCGGGCACGAGGTACGCGAGCGTCTTCCCTGTGCCGGTCCCGGCCTCAACGAAGAGAGGGCGCTCTTCGTCGAGGGCCGCCTCGACGGCTTCCGCCATGGCGACCTGCCCCGGGCGATCCTCGTAGCGCGCGAAGCGCTGGCTCAGGGGGGAGCCGGGACCGAGGACGTCGCGCGCGCGCACCTCGCTCTTTTAGCCCGCGGCCGGGGCGCAGAGCGGAACATTGCGATCGCGAGGGTCATGAAGGAGCGCGGCGGCTTGGAGGAGCGCCCGGCGCGCGGTGAAGCCGAGCGAGCGAGCCGCGCCGATTCCCCCGAAAGTCGCGTCCAAGAGCCCCTCCTTGCTACGCTTGCTACGCCGCTCCGTGCCGCGTCCCTCCCCTCCCAGCCCGCGCCCCCTTCCTCCGTCGGCCCCGGCGTCGCCGCCGCCGGCGCCCTCCACGTCGGAGCTCCAGCTCGCCATCGCGAGGACCGGGATCGGCCTCGAGCTGACGTCGCCGCTGACTCTCGGATGCCTGCGCGTCATGGAGCTCACGGCCTCGCTCCCGGGGCTCCGCTTCCCTCTCGACGTCTCCGGCGGCGTGTCGCGCTTCCGCAACCGCCGCGGCATCGTGGAGCGCGTCGTGATCGAGGTCCCTCGCCCGGCACTCGAGCAGTGGGCCGCGCCGCGCCTGCGCGGACTCCTCGGGGTCGCGACGCCGAAGGTCATGCTCTTCGTCCGTCGCAGCGGCGTGACGGTCGGGGTCGTGAGCGCGGAGGACGGGCGTGCGCTCGCGTTCGAGGTCGAGCTCGACACCACCGGCGACGACCTCGGCCTCTCGGTCCACGACGCCCGCGGCATCGGTCTCCAGGGCCCCGCGACCCCCCTCGCCGTCCGCGCGCTCCACGCCGTCGCTGGCGACGCGGCGGACCGCGAAGGGGCCCGTTTCGCCTTCCCCCGCGTGGTGTCGCGTCTCACGCGCCTCGTCTTCCCCGAGCGCGGCGCCCGGGCCCCCGACGCCGGCGGCCTCGTGTGGAGCGCGGCGCGCGGGCACGACGACGCCTGGCTCCTCGTGGCGCAGCGGGGGGAGAACCCGCAAGAGCCCGCGTCCCCCTCCGTCGTCGCCCGCGAGTCGTGCGCCCTGGCTCGCCTCGCCGACGACGCGGCGTTCGCCCTCGACCTCGAGAAGGCGCGCGGCCTGCTCGTCGAGGCCCTCGAGCGCGCGCCACGCCACCGTGAGCTCTCGCGGCGGCTCGCGGAGATCGATCACGCGCTCGGCGCGCGCGCCGCGGGGCGCGCCGAGGCGGCGCTCGCGACCCTGCGCGACGCCTCGGCGGCGGACGGCCTCCTCTCGGCGGAGCTCCTCCGGGAGGTCCTGGACGTGACCGGCGCGGTCGCCGCGTTCACGCAGGCCGGTGAGGCCGAGCCCGTCGGGCCGCTGGCCGCCCTCGCCTACGACGCGGCCGCGAGGCTTACGTCCGACGAGCACGACGCCCTCGAGCTTCTCGACCGCGCGATTGCGCGCGCCCCGGCGCTCCCCGGCCCGCGGTGGACGCGCCTCGCGACGCGGCTGGCCGTCGGGAGGATCGCCGACGCGCGCGCCGACGCGGAGCACCTCGACGCCCTCGCCTCGGGGGCCCGCGCGCGGCACGCGGTGTGGATGCGGGCGGGGCTCACCTTCCGCGCGGAGGGGCGGCTGGCGGACGCGGCGGAGCTCTTCGAGCGGGCGCTCCGCTACGGCCCTCGGGACGCCTCGGCGACGGCGGGGCTCGGCGCGGCGCTCCTCTCCGCGGGCAAGCTCGCGCGCGGGACGGCCCTGCTCCGGGAGGCGATCACCCTCGCCGACGCCGAACGTGTCCAGGCGTGGGGGATGCACGTCGATCTCGCCAACGCCCTGGCCGAGCAGCTGGGCGACAAACCCGCCGCCATCGCCCGGGTGCGGACGATCCCGGCGCACGCGGCGGAGGCGCTGGTCGCGCGCGGGCTCGAGGGGCGCTGGCGTTCGGCCCTCGGTGACCTCGCCGGCGCATCCGTCGCCTTCGCGCGGGCGCGTGAGCTCGCGGAGACGCGGCTCGCGGAGCTGACCGACGCGTCACGGAAGGAGTCGCTCGCGGTGCTTCTCGAGGCCGCGCGCTTCGAGCGCGACGCGAAGGGGGACTGGCTCGCCGCGCAGAGGCACCTCGGGTGCGCGGTGAGGCTCGCGCCGCACGACCCGGCGGCGGCGAGCGAGTTCCGCGAGGCCGGTCGCAAGGTCGCCGGGGTCGCCGAGCTGGCCCACGCGACCGACGCGCCCCCCCCGCCGGAGAGCGAGATGACCTTCTCGGGGGACGGTGACGCGCTCCGGGAGATGCTCGGCGCCGCGCCGGACGAGGCGGAAGACCACGCGAGGGTCGAGGCGCTCACGAGGAAGCTCCACGCGGACCCGACCGACGACCGGGTCATCGATGAGCTTGCGACGCGCCTCCTCCGGCTCGGGAGGACCCACGAGCTCTACGCGCTCCTCTCCTCGAGGTTCGAGGGGGCGGACGAAGGGCGACGCGCGGCGCTCCTCCCGACGCTCCGCGAGGCACTGACGAGGCTCGAAGCGGACGCGAAGGCCGCGGGGAGGGAGGACGAGGCCGCCCTCTTCCGCGAGACGCGCGAGGGGCTGGGGTAAAAGGGCGCGGGTCTCGGCGGTCGCCCGCGCTTCTCCCTACGCAGCGGCGCTGGCCGCCAGGACTGCCCGGACGTCCGAGAGCGCGTTGTCGACGTCCGCGCCGACGAGGTCGAACGCCGTGGCGAGCTTGTCGAGGACGTCTCTCTCGATCGGGCTGACGTCGTCGCTCACGATCGCGAGCAGGCCCGCGATGCGGAGGACCTCCCTCCCGTGGTCTTTCTTGTGTACCTGGGAGGCGACCTCCTTCACGCGCTTGTCGATGCCGTCGCGATCGAGGAGGCCCGCGAGGTCCCCCACGAGCTCGGTGACCTGCTGCTGGAGCACGACCCCTCCGCACGCGGCGATCACGACGCGTTCGAAGACGTTGCGCTCCTCGGCGTCGACGATGCCGTCGGCGGCCGCGACGAGGTAGGCGCCCTCGACGATGGCCTCGAAGAGGACGACCGCGAGGGGGTCGAAGCCGGTGGGGATGGTCGACTCCTCGGCCGGCCGCGCGCCGTAGGACGCGGCCGCGAGAGACAGGATGGAGATGTGCTTCTCCGGATCTCCGGAAGGCGCGGCGCCGCTCTGGGCTCGGGCGACGCGTCCGAGGAGCTGGATCTTGTCTTCGCTGAGCATCACCACGGCCCTGCAGGGTAGACCGATCCTAGCCCGATGCGGAAGGTTAGTACACGGCGCCTCCAGGCGGGTACGCCAGGGAGGGACGGACGCGGTCCCTGAGATTCGGGACCGTCAAGCCTCAGGGACACGTCCACTTGGTGCTCCTCGAGGTCGTCTCCGTGCTCCTCGACCACCTTTCGCCCCTTCTCGACGACGTCAACGTGAACGGAGGTCCACGCAACGACCCGCACGGCAGGATCGCTCTTGGGGACAGGGCGGCGCTCAGTCGGCGGGCAAGGATGGGCTCAGCATCATCGTGAAATGGCCGGAGACGTCGGTCGTCGCCTCGCCGATGGCCACCGCGACCCCCGCCGCGGTGAACGCGAACGCCTGCACGACCGCGTTCGACAGGGCGTTCCCGTCGGGATCCTCGAGGCTGACGCTCAGGAAGTACGGCGCGGGCACGACGATCGGCTCGAACTGGCCCGACGGAGGAGCCAGGCGGCTCGGTCGCACGACCCAGGGGAAGTTCGTGCCGTCCTGGGGACGGACCGTGATGTCGTACAGCGCGGGGGCGCCCGAGGTCGTCGGATCGATCGGGAGGCTGAAGGTCCCCTGCGCGCCCGTCGTGGTCGAGGCCGGTCGGGGCCAGAGGTCGTGCTGGATGGGGAGATTCGGCACCGGGGGGAGCGGCCGGAGCCCGTTCGCGAACACTGCGGCGGGGGTGAAATCGACGGCCGCGTTGGCGACGGGGCGACCGTCCGCGGTCACGACGCTGCCCGTCACCGTCTGCGGGTCGCGGACCTCAACGACCTGGTTCGCGAGCGGCGGAGAGGCGCCCGTGCAACCCGCCCCTCCGGCGGCGCCGACCGTCAGGTACTCGACGACCGTCTTGGCGTACCCGGAGGCCGCCGTCGGCTGGGCAATGACCACGTACTGGCCCTGGGGCAGGTCCACGTCGAACGCGCCCACCACCCCCGTCGCCGCGCGTTGGTCCGCCGTCTCGACGACGGATTCGTAGACGGCGCCGAGGACGGAGGAGTTCCCCCCCTTCGCCTCGCAGGTGGCGACGTCCTTGAGCTGGGAGCTAAAGAAGAGCAGCGTGGCGGAGACGGGGGTATTCGTCGGGGAGCGGACGCCCCCAGAGACGTGGACGATGGGCGGCAGGTCGGGGTACGTGACCTCGCTCGTCCCGTTGTACGACGCGGCGAACTCGGGGAGACCGACCGAGCCCGCCGGGGGCGAGAGGACGATGTCGACGGCGGCGGGCAGCGTGGCCGCCGTCCCGAAGATGTTGAGGCGGGCGGGAGCCAAGGTGGGGCCGAGCGTGGCCGTCGATGAGATCGGCTGCAGCGTGGAAGGGTCGCGGAGAAAGACGGTCCACCCCTTCCCGACCGGCGCGCCGTTCGCGCGCTTGACCGTGACCCCGCCCGCGGGGAACGCGCTGATGGCCGCGGTCCCTTCCTCGATCCCCAGCGCGGGGTCACCGCCGACCGTGGTCGTCGTGTAGGCCGTGTCGGGGAAGGAGTCGTCGAAGGGGGGCGTCACGTGAACGGTGGCGGAGTAGCTCGCGCCGACGGGGAGCGGCGGGAGATTCGCGAACCACTCGATGGGAGTTTTGCTCCCCCAGGGCGAGAAGGCGGCGGTGTCGAGCGCGAGCACGTTGGAAGACTCGACCAGGGCGAAGACGGGCGGGAGCGGGAGGCTCAGGTACCGCGCATCGGTCGCCGTGCCACCCTGCACCCACTGGGGCCAGAACGTGACGTCGACCGGCAACGTGACGTACTCGCTGGCGCCGGCGTCGACGGCGCTCACCCTGCGCCCCGCGTTCTGAACGTTCGAAGGGCTGACGACGTAGGCGCCCGCGGCGGGCTGGAGCGACGCGAGCCTGTAGCAGACGTTGTGCAGGGGGAGGCCGTTGGGCAAGCTCACGCACTGGTGGGATACGTCGACCAAGGTGAGGTCCGTGCTCGGGATGGCGTAGGTCGCCCCGGGCGAGACGGGCGCCAGGTCGGAGACGGTGACGATGAGGACGAAGGGCGGCTGGGTCGGCACCTGGCACGCGCCGACTCCGGCGCCGACCGTCGCGCACGTCACCGCGCCGGCGTCCGCCGGGTAGCTGCACGTCCCGTGGCAGACGTTGACCGGCGCGGGGGACTCCGTCGGAGGCGTGATGCTTCCGCACGCGAGGAGGAACGTGAACGGCAGGGAGCGCGCGGGTCGCACTCAGGTCCCCGAGTCGGTCGCGATCGTCCCGTCGAGGAGGCTCCCGGCGTCGTAGTCGAAGCAGTACCCCGACACCGGCGCGTAGCTCCACGCGTCGCTATCGCCACCGACGCCGCCCGCGCTGGGATCTTCGTTCGGGATGGACGGATCGGCCTGGGCGAAGGCGTACGCGACGACGACGGTGAGCGTGTGGCATCCGGGCCCGGGCGGAGCCCCGATGTCGCGCAGCAGGACGTGGACCTCCCCGGAAGCGTCCGCGGGGGCGCTGATCTGGAGGGGCGCCCACGTCGCCTGGTTCGCCGGGTTCGCCGGGTTCGCCGGGTTCACGGAGTAGTCGTAGTCGAGGAAGGCCTTCACCTCCACCGTGTCCCCGG
>Ga0209415_10019251_pt1 | contig 10700 bp, 7 predicted proteins | sample PeaSoiSIISIP2007_FD_187696 | JGI IMG/M metagenome (GOLD analysis project Ga0209415, IMG submission 187696) | Peat soil microbial communities from Weissenstadt, Germany - SII-SIP-2007 (SPAdes) (version 2) | ecosystem: Environmental > Terrestrial > Soil > Wetlands > Peat | place: Germany... | reverse complement strand
CCCCGCCTCGCCTTCGCCGGTCAGCCGGAGCGTGACGTCGTCGTCGACGCCGGGCGGGATGGTCACCTCGACGGTCTGACGGGTCTGGAGGCGTCCCTGCCCGTGGCAGGCGGCGCACGGATCCTGGACGATCTGGCCTTCACCGCGACACGTCGGGCACGGCGCGACGTTGGTCACCTGCCCGAAGATCGACTGCATCGTGCGGCGCACCTGTCCGGTGCCCTGGCACGCGGTGCACGGCGTCGAGCTGGTCCCCGCGCGCGCCCCGGATCCCTTGCACTCCGCGCACTGCGTCGCGCGTGGCACCTCGATGGTTCGCTTCGCGCCGAACACCGCCTCCTCGAAGGTGATCTCGATGTTCATGCGCAGGTCGTCGCCGCGCTGAGGCCCCGTGCGCGCTCGCCGCCTCCCGGCACCGCCGAAGAACATGTCGAAGAGGTCGAAGGCGGAATCGAACGAGAAGTTGCCGAAGTCGGGTTGCGGTCCGGAGCCGACATGCCCGAACGCGTCGTAGCGCTGCCGCTTCTGCGGGTCGCTGAGGACGGAGTAGGCCTCGCCCACCTCCTTGAAGCGCTCCTCGGCCCCCTTGTCGCCGTTGTTGCGATCGGGGTGGTACTGCATCGCCAGCTTGCGATAGGCGGCCTTGAGCTGATCCGGGGTGGCGTCGCGGGGAACGCCGAGCACCTCGTAGTAATCGCGCTTCATGGTCGCCATCGGTCAGCGCTCCGCCGGGGTGCTGCGGGGGTGCACGACACGCACCATCGCGGGTCGGAGCAGACGATCGTGGAGCTTGTATCCCCGGAGCACCTCGGCGATCACGGTCTCCTCGTCCACGTCGTCCGACTCCTCGGCGGTGATCGCCTCGTGGAGCGACGGGTCGAAGCGCTCGCCCTCCGCGGGCACCGGCACCACGCCGAGCCGCTCGAGCGCGGTTTCGAACTCCCGGACCACGAGGTGGAGCCCGCTCACGAAGAATTCCTCGGCACCCGCCTCGCTTGCGTGCTCGACGGCGCGGCGGAGGTTGTCGAGCACGGGCAGGAGGGCGCGCGCCGCCTCCTCGCTCTCGTATCGCCGGATGTCCGAGATCTCCTGCGCCTTGCGCCGTTTGAAATTCTCGAAGTCGGCGGCGAGCCGAAGATAACGGGCGTCCCGGTCTGCGGCCTCCGCGGCCTGGGCCGATTCCGGCGCGACCTCGGCGGGCTCTGTTCCCGTGCCGGCGGGCGGAGCCTCCAGGCCGGGTTCGTCGGTCGTCATGCGCTCACTATGCCCACGGTCAGCTCAAAGCACGCCCGACGGCGCGGCCGACGCGCTGCGCCACGTACCGAACCCGGGGGCCGACCTGGGCATACGCCATGCGCGTCGATCCCAGGACGCCGATCGTGCCGCGCCGTTCGGCGCCCGCGCGGTACGTGGTGAGGACCAGGCTGCAGCGTGAGAGCTCGGCGAGGCCGCTCTCGCGCCCGATCATGATCTGCACCCCATGGTCGAGGTCCGCCGCAGTGATGAGCGCGGCGAGCATCCGCTCCTCCTCCACGACCTCGATGACCTGCTGGAGCAGTTCGACGTCGCCGAACTCCGGCTGATGCAGCAGGTTGCGGACCCCGTCGTGAAGGATGAGGGTGTCCTGCTGCGCATCGACCACCGTCATGAACGCGATGATCTGTCTGAGAAGGTCCGCCTCCAGCGCCGCGTGGGCGCCGACCGATTCCGGGAGGCGCGACATGCCCGCGGCGTTGAGGCCCACCACCACCGCGTTCAGCCCGGCGGCGATGCCGCTGAGGATCCCCTGGTCGGCGGGAGCGGTGAGGTTGAGCGCGTGCTGTCGCACCAGGTTCCCCTCGAGCACGAGCACGAGGAGCGCCTGGGAGTCGTTGAGCTTGACGAGGTCGAGGTGCTTGACACGAACGCCCAGCGCACGAGGCGCGCTGACCAGGCTCACCGCGTCCGCCGCCTGGGCGAGCGCCGTCGCCGCGACCTCGAGGATGTCCTCCACGCCGGTGGGCATCACGGTGAAGTACGGGTCGATCTGACGGCGCACCGCCGGTGGGACGTCCTCCTCATCCATGAGGAAGTCGACGTAATACCGGTAGCCGAGATCGGAGGGCACGCGACCCGCAGAGGTGTGCGGCTGGATCAGGTACCCGACCTCGCTCAGGGTCGCCAACTCATTGCGGATCGTCGCCGACGACCACGTGGCGAGATGCACGGCCAGGGACGCCGAACCCACGGGCACGCCCGTGCGGGTGTAATCGGCGACCACAGCCTTGAGGATCTGCTGCTTGCGCTGATCGAGAGGGACTTGTTGCACGTTCAGATCAGAGGTGACGGTGTCCGCGGCAGCCGGTCTTCGGCCGCTTAGCACTCGTCATGGTTGAGTGCTAAGCGTACCAGCTAGGCAGCACGGTCGCCCACCAGGCGGAGGGTGACCTGGTTGAGCACGGCCTCACCGCGGGCGGTCGCTCGCACCCGGTCGCCATCGACGACGACCAGCCCGAGCCCTTCGAGCGAACGCGCCTCCTCCACCCGGGTGGCGTCGATGGTGACCCCTTCGCGCAGGCGGAGCCCGAGCATGAGCCGCTCCTGCTCCCGCATCGCCGGCCCGACCATCTCCGACCCCGCGATCGGCAACCCGCCGGCGCCGACCGTCCGGACGTAGGCGCCGATGCCGCGCCCGTGCCAGTACCGGAGCGAGATCGCGTCCGGTTCCACCGCGAGCCCGAGGGCACCCGCCGCTGAGACCGGGAGGTGGCCGTGGGCGCCGACCCCGGCCGCCATGTAGTACCCGTTGCGCCAGTAGACGAGGTTGTGGCGGGACGCCTCGCCCGGGAACGCGAAGTTGCTCACCTCGTACTGGTCGTACCCCGCGCCCTCGAGGGCATCGACGGCGATGCGGTGCTGGCGAATCGCGCGCGCTCCATCCACCGGTGTGACGAGGCCGCGCCGCACCTGGGTGTGCAGCGGGGTTCCCGGTTCGACCGTGAGCTCGTAGCACGACACGTGGGTCGGGCCGGCCGCCACCACGCGCTCGAGGGTCCGCCGCCATCGCGTATCGCCGAGGCCCGGGACCGCGTAGATGAGGTCGCAGTTGATCGAAGCGAAGCCGGCGGCGCGGACCTCGGCGACCGCTTCGAGGGCACGAGCCGCGTCATGAACCCGTCCGAGGAAGCGCAGCGCGTCGGCCTCGAGGCTCTGCACACCGATGCTGACCCGGTTGACCCCGGCTGCGCGCCACACCCCGGCTCGAGCCGTCGAGGTGCTGGACGGGTTCGCCTCCATGGTGACCTCGGCGCCCGGAGGCACGTCGAACGTGGTGCGCACCGTATCGACGAGCCGGGCGAGCAGGTCCGGTTCGACCAGCGAGGGGGTCCCGCCGCCGATGAAGACCGTGTCGAGCGTGAGCCGGCCGAGGCGTTCCCCGAGACAGCGCACCTCGGTGGTGAGCGCCTCCATGTAGGCATCCGACCCCGTCGTTCCCGCGACGCTCGTGAAGTCGCAGTACTCGCACTTCCGCTCGCAGAACGGGATGTGCAGGTAGAGCGACCGCACGTCGTCGAACGGTCCGGTCAGGGCGTGGGGTCCTTCGGTTTTCGCTCCTCGGCCGCCGCATCGTCCAGCCGAACCACGTTCGACTTGACGTCGTTCGCGGATGCCGCCGTCGGCTTGGCGTCCTTGGGCTGGCGCGGCTGTCGTGGCGGCGGCGGGCGCAGCCGCAACCGCTTGTAGATCGGCGGATAGAGATAGAACGTGAGGACGAAGCTGAGGACGTCGATGACGAGGACACCGAGGACGGCGGACGTGGTGAGCGTCAACGTCGAGGTGCTCGCCGTTGCGGACGGTGAGGCGGTGGCTCCGGGCGACGAGGACTGCGTGGGCGACGCCGACGGTGGCGCCGTCGCGAGCGGGGTCGCGGTGGCCGACGGAGACCCACCCGTCGCCGACGATGCCGCATTGCCAAGTGTTCCGATCGCGTAGGTGAGCGCCACGAACAGGAGGAACCAGATGAAGTACTGCACGATGCCCGCCATCACCGACTCCATGAAGCGCAGCGCCCGCGACTCCTTGGCGATGAGCTTGGCGATCGGCGCGGCGACGAGCGACGCCCCGATCACGATGAGCGGCTGGTAGCTCGAGAACAGCAGGTCTTCGCCGAAGGGTGGCTTGACCCCCGAGAGGGTGAAGTAGGCGGCCGCGGTGATGACCACCTCGAGGACGGCCATGACCACGACCAGGATCGCGTAGGAGCGCTTCGCCCACGGCACGAAGGGTTCGTCGATGCGCCGGCCCCGCGCCGGCGGCGGCGGGGGCTTCGACGTGGGCTTGGCCTTCGCTTTCGCCTGCGCCTTGGGATCCGGCGCGCCGTTGCGATCCTTGGACTGCGCCGTCTGACGGGCGAGCGACACCTCGGCTTTGGCGGAGCGCTCGACGGCGTCGGGATGGCGGCGCGGGCGTTTCCGGGGTGGGTTCGGTCGTGGCATCAGGGGCGTGCCTACTGCTCGTCCATCTTCAGGACGGCCATGAACGCCTCTTGCGGAATCTCCACGTTGCCCACCCTTTTCATGCGGCGCTTGCCTTCGCGCTGCTTCTCGAGCAGCTTGCGCTTTCGTGTGATGTCTCCGCCGTAGCACTTGGCGAGCACGTCCTTGCGCATGGCGGAAACCGTCTCACGGGCGACGATCTTGCCACCGATCGCTGCCTGTATGGGTACTTCGAAGAGCTGGCGGGGGATGAGCTTGCGCAACCGCTCGGCCAGCTTGCGGCCGTGCGCATTGGCCCGATCTCGATGCACGATCATGCTCAACGCGTCGACCCGCTGCCCGCCGACGAGGATGTCGAGCTTGACCAGTGCCTCTCGCCGGAACCCGGTGATCTCGTAATCGAGCGATGCGTACCCGCGGCTGCGTGATTTCAGCTGGTCGTAGAAGTCGTGGATGATCTCGCCGAGCGGAAGGTCGTAGACGAGCGCGACGCGATCACCGGGTTGATAGTCCATCTGCTGGAACTCGCCCCTCCGTTCCTGGCACAGCTCCATGATCGCCCCCACGTAGGTGCTCGGGACGATGATTGTGGCCTTGGTGCGCGGCTCCTCGATCGCGTCGATGTTCGACGCATCGGGAAGCATCTCCGGGTTGTCGATCGCGATCACCTCGCCGGAGCGGAGCCGGACGCGGTACTCGACGGTCGGCGCAGTGGTGATGAGCGACAGGTCGAACTCGCGCTCGAGGCGCTCCTGCACGATCTCCATGTGCAGTAACCCGAGAAAGCCGCACCGGAAGCCGAAGCCCAGCGCCGCCGAGGACTCGGGCTCGAAGACCAGCGACGCGTCGTTGAGGTTGAGGCGGGCGAGCGCCTCCTTGAGGTCGGTGACGTCGTCGGAGTCGACCGGGAAGATCCCCGCGTACACCATCGGCGTCACCGCCCGGTAGCCGGGAAGCGGGTGCGTGGTCGGATGCACGGCGTCGGTCACCGTGTCGCCCACCTTGCTGTCGCGGACGTTCTTGATGGACGCGATGAAATAGCCGACCTCGCCGCAGAGCAGCTCGTCGACCGGTGTCATCGCGGGCGAGAAGACGCCCACCTCGTCGACGACGAACTCGCTGTTGTTGTTCATCATGCGGATGCGAACGCCCGCCGCGAGGCGGCCGTCCATCAGCCGCACGTACACCACGACACCGCGATATGCGTCGTACTTCGCGTCGAAGATGAGCGCCCGCAAGGTGCCGTTGCGATCGCCCGTGGGATGCGGCACGCGCGTCACCACCGCCTCGAGCACCGCTTCGATGCCGATTCCCTGGCGAGCGCTCGTGAGGATGGCGTTGTCCGCGCGGATCCCGATCAGCTCCTCGATCTCACGCCGCACCAGCTCCGGGTCCGCGTTCGGCAGGTCGATCTTGTTGATCACCGGGATCACCTCGAGCTTGTTCTCGATCGCCTGGTACACGTTGGCGAGCGTCTGCGCCTCGACGCCCTGCGTCGCGTCGACGACGAGCAGCGCGCCCTCGCACGCCGCAAGTGACCGCGAGACCTCATACGCGAAGTCGACGTGGCCCGGGGTGTCGATGAGGTTGAGCTCGTACGCGAGGCCGTCCAGCGCCGTGTACGCCAGGCGCACCGCCTGCGCCTTGATGGTGATGCCGCGCTCACGCTCGAGGTCGAGCTGGTCGAGCACCTGGTCCTGCATGTCGCGCATCGCCACCGTTCCGGTCGCCTCGAGCAGCCGATCCGCCAGCGTCGACTTGCCATGGTCGATGTGCGCGATGATGCTGAAGTTGCGGATCCTGTCGAGACGCATGCGTGACGGAGCGGAGCCCTAGTCCCCTGTCGCCGCGCCGGTTTCGTGCGCCGAGCGGAGGATCTCCGCAAGCTCACCCATCCCGCGCCGGCTGCCGGTCATCCCGGGCTTGACGCGGTGCGCGAGCACCATCGGCGCGACATGTTCGACGTCGTCGATGCCCACCGCCACGCGATCCTCGTGCGCCGCGAGCGCCTGAGCAGCCTTGCGCGTGACGATGTCCGCGCGGTGCCCATCGACCTCGAGCTCGATGCTGAGGGCGGCGATTGCCACGAGGATGTTGCGATCCACCACGACGTCGGAGAGCATGGCCATCGCGCGCGCGATCCGCTCTGCCTCAGCCTGCTCGGCGGGCTCGAAGCGCGCGGCGAATCCCGAGGGATCCTCCTCGAACGCCTCTCTGCGCTCGACGATCTCCACGCGCTGGCGCACGTCGCGGATGCCCTCGACGTCGACACACAGGCCGAAGCGATCGAGCAGCTGCGGGCGCAGCTCGCCCTCCTCCGGGTTCATCGTCCCGACGAGGATGAATCGCGACGGGTGCGACACCGACACGCCCTCGCGCTCGACGGTGTTCTGGCCCATCGCCGCCGCATCGAGGAGCACGTCGACGATGTGATCGTCGAGCAGGTTCACCTCGTCGACATAGAGGATGTTGCGGTTCGCTTCGGCGAGGACGCCGGGCTCGAACTCCTTCTCCCCACGCTTGATCGCGGCCTCGATGTCGATGGCGCCGACCACGCGATCCTCCGACGCGTTGATGGGCAGCTCGACAACGCGCATACGCCGGCGCCCGCGCGGGAGCACGTCGCCACTCGCGACTCGCTCCGTGCACTCGGCGCATTGCAGATCGGCGTCGTCGGGAGGGCACCCGTAGCGGCAGTCGGCGACCACATCGAGGCCGGGCAGCAGTTTCGTGAGCGATCGCACCGCCGTTGATTTCGCCGTCCCCTTCTCACCGCGGATGAGGACGCCCCCGATCGCGGGATTGATCGCGTTGAGAATGAGCGCCTGTTTCATGGTGTCCTGTCCCACGATCGCGGTGAACGGGAACACGCTTCTTCCGGTTTGCATCGGCGTCATTGTGCCATGCGCCCCCGAAGCGTCTTCTCCACGCCCTCGACGATCGCTCCCTGGGAAAGATCGTAGAGACCGAGATACTCGCCTCCAGCACGGTCGGCGAGGTCGCGGCACGCGTTGAATCCGTAGCCGCCGAAGAGCGGCGCTCGGTTGTGGCCGCCGACACGTGGGAGTGGACGCGTCGTGTGGTCTCGCGCCGAGTCGATCACCAGCACGTGGACGCCGTCGGAGCCGAGCTGTTCGGCGACGCGCTGCGCCTCGACGAGCGGCTCCTCGCCGAAGAGGGAGATGTTGCCTCTGCCATCGCTGATCAACACCATCAGCGGATATACGCTGGGGTCGCGGAGCCGCTCGGTGCGCACGACCCGCAGCCCGGCGACCAGCCCGTGGGTGAGCGGGGTCGTGCCGCCGACCGTGAGCCGCTGCAGGCGCTGCTCAGCGAGGTCGACCGACGACGTCGGCTGCAGGACGACCCGCGCCGAACGCCCCGAGAACACGACGAGCGACACCTTGTCGCGCCGCAGATATGCGTCGCGCAGGAGCGAGAGGACAGCGCCCTTGGTCGCCTGCATGCGCTGCTCGGCGTCCATTGACGCGCTCGCGTCGACGACGAACACGATCAGGGTGCCGGTGCGCCGGTGCCGCACCTTCTGGCGCAGATCCTGGCGCTCCAGGCGGAGCAACGGGCCGCCGGCGCGGGCCGACTCCTCGGCGCGACGGCGGACCTGATGGGGAGCGGCCGCGCGCATCGTGGCGTCGAAGGCGATGTCGGTGGTCTTCTCCGTCTGCGTCGCGCGGACATAGCGGCCGCGCTTGTCCTTGCTCTCCGATGAGCTCCGCTTGCCGGTCGTGGCCCGGCTGCGCCGGTCCCTGGGAAGCGCGATCTTGCGAACGGGGAAGAGCTCGCCCTCGAAGAGCTGCTCGGCGCTCCGCCGCGTGACCGCCTGGGTGGCCTGTTCGCTGCCCTGCACCTGGCCGGGGCTCTCACCCTCCTCACCGCTGCCGGAATCGTCGGGCGGCTCCTCGCCCTGCCCGGACGTCTGCTCGGAGACGATCGCCGCCTCGGCCTCCTGGGCGATCTCCTCGAGCCGCTCACGCGCGCGCTCGGCAGCCGCACCGGCCGTCTGCGACACCCCGTCTTGACGGGTCCGGCGGCGGTGCGCGAGCGCCAGCTCGGCGGCGGTCGTCGCATCGGCCGTGGTGACGAAGAGTGATTCGGCGGGGACCGCCGCCTCGGCGCCGGCCGACGCCGCGGTGCGGACGAGCGCCTCCGCCTCGTTCCACGCCCTGACCGTCCTGGCTGCGCTGCTGACCACGATGTCGGCGCGGTGCCCCATCGTGCCGGCGTCGATGCACACCAGCGCGATGAACCACGAGATGGTCGGGGTGATCTCGACCCGCGGGAGCAGGCGCCGCGCCGCGTCGATGACGAGACGAAGGTGGTCCTCGCTCGACTCGAACTCCTGGTCGAGCGACACGCCCGCCTGGTTGCGACGCGCCTCGCGTTCGATGATGCGCACCCGCTCGTCAATGTCGTGCAATCCGGTGATGTCAACGCAGAGCCCGAAACGGTCGAGCAGCTGCGGCCGGAGCTCACCCTCCTCAGGGTTCATCGTTCCCACGAGGATGAACCGCGAGGGGTGGGCGAACGAGATGCCCTCACGCTCGACGACGTTCCACCCCATCGCCGCGGCATCCAGGAGGACGTCGACGATGTGATCGTCGAGGAGGTTGATCTCGTCGACGTAGAGGATGCCGCGATTCGCGTCGGCGAGCAGCCCGGGCTCGAACCGGCGCTCGCCGTGTTTGATCGCCGCCTCCGTGTCGATCGTGCCGACGACTCGATCCTCGGATCCGTTCACCGGCAGCTCCACCACCCGGATGCGCCGCCGTTCGACGCTGTGCGTCCGCCCCAACGCAGCCTTGGCCCGGCAGTCGTCGCACCAGTTCGCCGGCGAAGCGGGGTCGCAGCGGAACCGGCACCCCACGATCACGTCGATCTCGGGGAGCAGCCGCGCGAGGGCGCGCACCGCCGTCGATTTCGCGGTGCCTCGCTGACCGCGAATCAGGACACCACCGATCGTCGGGTTGATCGCGTTGAGGACCAGGGCGGTCTTCATCGCGTCCTGCCCGACGAGCGCGGTGAACGGCATGAGGGAACGTGAGTTCGCCACGGAACCCATTGTGCCAGCGCCGCCGAGGACCCAGCCCTGCTACAAAGCCCCGATGCCGCGTCGCCTGTGTGTCCTGCTCGAGGCGAGCTGTCTCGCGGACGGCCGCAGAGATGCCGGGATCGGGCGCTATGCCCGACAGCTCATCGCGGCGCTGGACGGCGTGCCCGACGTCGAGGTGCGCTCCTCGGTTCCCGCCTCGGCGCTGTGGAGCGAGGCGCGCCCGGCACGGTTCCTCCGCGCCCAGCCGCAGGTCATCAGGGACGCGCTCGCCGCGCATCCCCACCTGGTGCACGGGCTCGGCGGCGAGCCGGTGCTCGGCTTCCCGGCGACGCGCCAGGTGGTGACCGTCCACGACGTCGAGATGTGGCGCCGTCCCGCGCGCGGTGGCGTATCGAGTGGCCCGCGCCACCTGTACGGGGCGCTGCTTGCCGCCACGATCCGCGCCTGCGCGGGCGTCATCGCCGTGAGCGAGACCACGCGCCGGGAGGCGATCGCGACCCTTGGCATCGATCCACGGCGCATCCACGTGGTGCCGCAGGGGGTGGGCACCGATTTCTCGGCGCGCCCCAAGCTGCGCGACGCGCGGGTGGCGGAGGCGTCAGGGCTCGAGGCGGACTTCGTGCTCTGGGTGGGAAGCCTCCGCTCCCACGACCCGCGCAAGGGGCTCGACACCCTGCTCGACGCCATGGAGCGTCTCCCGGGCAACGGTCCGCCGCTGGCGATGGTCGGCGCGCTCGGCCCCGAGGCCGACCGCCTCGCCACCGACGCATGGCGGCGCCGCGTCAACCTGGTCCTCTGCGGCGCCGTCGACGACGCCGACCTCGCCTCGCTGTACCGCCGGGCGTCGGTCGTCGTGCTGCCTTCGACGCATGAGGGATTCGGGCTCACCGCGTTGGAGGCGATGGCGTCGGCCGCACCCGTCGTGGCCACCGCGGTCGGCAACCTCCCCGACCTCGGCGCCGGTGTCGCCCTGCTGGTCCCGTCCGGCGACCCTCGGGCGCTCGCCGGCGCGATCGAGGCAGTGCTCACCGACCCCGTCCGCGCCGCGCGTATGCGCCGTGCCGGTGTCCCACGCGCCGCCGGCTACACGTGGCAGCGAACCGCCCAGATGACCGCCGACGTCTACCGCGGGGTCGCCGCCGGCGCGGGTGCCGGGC
>Ga0209415_10019250_pt1 | contig 10701 bp, 9 predicted proteins | sample PeaSoiSIISIP2007_FD_187696 | JGI IMG/M metagenome (GOLD analysis project Ga0209415, IMG submission 187696) | Peat soil microbial communities from Weissenstadt, Germany - SII-SIP-2007 (SPAdes) (version 2) | ecosystem: Environmental > Terrestrial > Soil > Wetlands > Peat | place: Germany... | reverse complement strand
TGGCGGGGCGCGGTTTGGCCGGCGGCGCTTAGTCTTTGCGTGCCGTGGCGGCGATGGCCAGATCGGCCAGGGCGTCCTTGGCCTCGGCGGTGATCGGTGCGGCGTCGAGCGCCGACAGCCCTTCTTTGACGTACCCGTCGATTAGCTGCTCGCATTCGGCGAGCGCGCCGGTGCCCGTGATCACGGCTCTGACCTCGTCGGCCGTGTCCTCGCTGAGGCCAGGATCGCCGACGGAGCGGTCGAGGACCCGCGACTGCCGGTGGCCGGAGCGCTCCCTGGCGATCGCGAGCAAGACCGTGCGCTTGCCTTCCCGCAGGTCGTCACTGACCGGCTTGCCGGTCCGGGCCGGATCGCCGAACACCCCCAGGATGTCGTCGCGCAGTTGAAAGGCGATCCCGACCGGTATGCCGTAGCCGGAGAAGGCGTGATTCACGGCCATGCCGCCGTTCCGCCTGCTGCCGGGGCCCGGATGTCCTTTGCCCCGCGAGCCGCCGCGATCAGGATGACGTCCCCGCTCGCTGCCGACCTGGCCGGGCGCGCTGGCCAGGGCGGCGCCGAGATGCAGCGGCCGTTCGACGGTGTACTTGGCTGACTTGTACGTGACCACAACCATCGCGGCGTCGACCGCCGATGCGCTGGAGGCCTGCGCGACGAGATCGAGGAACTGCCCGGCGAATACCTCGGTTCGCATCGAGTCAAGCACCGCCAGCCCTCGCCTGACCGCCGCGGGCGGCAGGCCGCTTGCCCTGAGCATCTCGTCGGTCCAGGCCAGCAGCAGATCGCCGACCAGGATCGCGGCGCCGGAACCGAAGCTATCGGCAGAACCCCGCCAGCCAGCAGCGGCGTGCTGGGCGGCGAATCGCCGGTGCACGGCGGGCTGACCGCGCCGGGTGTCGCTCGCGTCCATGACGTCGTCGTGCACAAGTGCGCTGGCATGCAGCAGCTCGAGCGCGGCGGCGGCCGCGAAGATCGGCGGGCCGTCGGCGCCGCCGAGAGCGCGCCAGCCCCAGTAGCAGAACGCGGGCCGCAGTCGCTTGCCGCCCACCATCAGCTCGGTGATCGCATCCGCGCAGGGCACCAGGTCCCCGCTGATGCTGGCGAGGCTGCCGCACTGCCTTCCGATGAAGTCGTCGAGTGCCGCCCCGACCTCGGCTCGGATCCTGGTGAGGTCCGCATCAGTGCCAGCCATGCCCGTGACCTTAGCCGGGCGGCGTCAGGCTGGTCGCGCCGGATCGCGCCAACCCGGGAATCGGCAACCCCGGCGCCCGGTGTCGATAGCCTTGAGCCTGTGGCACCGCGAACGCTCCAGTCGGCTCCGCTGATCAGGGATCTGCTCGCCTCCGGAGGCCAGTCGTTCTCCTTTGAGTTCATGCCGCCCAAGACCGACGACGATGAGCAGCGGCTCTGGCATGCCATCCGCCAGCTTGAGCCGCTGCGGCCGACGTTCGTCTCGGTCACCTACGGCGCTGGAGGCAGCACCAGGGACCGGACCGTGCGGATTACCGGCCGGATAGTGCAGGAGACGACCCTCACGCCGGTCGGCCACCTGACGGCGGTCAGCCACTCGGTCGCCGAACTGCGTCACGTCATCGGCTCCTACGCGGCGGTCGGGGTGCGCAACATGCTCGCGCTGCGTGGTGACCCGCCGGGCGACCCCGCCGCCGAGTGGCTGCCGCATCCGGCCGGATTGAGCTACGCGGCCGAGCTGGTCCGCCTGGTCAGGCAGTCAGGTGACTTCTGCGTCGGCGTGGCGGCGTTCCCCGAGGGGCACAGCAGGGCTGCGAGCATGGAGTCCGACCTGCGGTTCTTTGTCGACAAGTGCGCTGCCGGGGCAGACTTCGCGATCACTCAGATGTTCTTCTACCCGGACGACTACCTGCGGTTCAGGGACGACGTGGCCGCGCGCGGGTGCGCCGTGCCGATCATCGCCGGGATCATGCCGATCACCAGCGTGCCCATGATCGACAGGGCGCTGCTGCTGTCCGGCGCTCGTTTCCCTCCCGACCTGGCCGACCGGCTGCACGCCTGCGAAGCGGACCGCGCCGCCGTCAGGCAGATCGGCGTTGAGTACGCGGCCGGAATGTGCCGGCGGCTGCTCGACGAGGGCGTGCCCGGGCTGCATTTCTACACCTTGAACGGGTCGCGGGCGACCGGCGAGATCTACCAGATGCTGGGGCTCGCGGAAGCCGGCCTGCCGGTAGCCGGCGCCGGGTCGCCCAGCGGCAGCACAGCGCCCATGACCGCATAGGGCGGGCTGCCGCCCGGGAAGCTGTAACCCGTCAGCAGATCGGCGAAGCCGGCGCTCCGGTACAGCCGCCGGGCCGGGGATTCCCGGTCGGGAGTGGACAGCAGGGCGGTACGCTCCGGGCGGCCGCTGGTCACCGCGAGCAGCATGCGCCTGCCAAGGCCCCTGCGCTGGTGCCTGCGCTGCACGTGCAGCTCGGCGATCTCGAGGCAATCGGCGAGCCAGGGTGACGCGGCAGCCGGTCCGGCGGCGGCCGTCAGGGCGGCCTGGACCGCGTCATACCACCACTGCCCGGCCGCGCCGTGAAACCCGTAGGTGAATCCGATCAGCGGCCCGGCGGGTTCCGCCGACGCCGCGAGCGCACGGAACGCCGGGTGCCCGGCATGCCGCCGCATCAGTTCGCGCCGTCCGGGCAGCAGCTCGTGAGCCGCACTCATCGCATCGGCGTAGATAGCCAACAGCGAGTCGAGCTCGCCGAGGAACTCCGCTGGGCCGAGCGCACGGAGAGCAGGTGGCGTCGGCATCTGGCCCAGCGTACGCGACCCGCAGCGGCTGACAGCCGAGTGGCGGCCGAGTGGTGCACGGGCGGCGACCGGGCATAGTGGCCGGGCGGGTCGGCTGCGGGGGCATGCCAGCCAGGCGGGGTTTGTCGGCCGGGTGGCGCATGTCGGCAGGGTGGGGCAGTGGCCGGGTGGCGCATGTCGGGCGGCCGGAAATTGTCAGACCCCTTCGGTAACTTCGAACTCAGCAGCAGTTGATTGGACAGTGACCCGAATTTATGTTCGAATTGCCTAGTGGGATCGCTCGGCGGCCTGGCCCCCAGGCCGCCGGGCACCGGCCGGGCGCGGCGTGGGGAAGCGCCCCGCCCGGCCACAGCCCAGCGGATGTGGAGGACGTTGTCATGAACACGATCGCGCAAGCTCGCCAGGACCGGGTTCGCTGCCGGGTAGCGCCCTCGGTGCTCGCGCTCCTTGAGTCGGCCAGGCAGGGACTCGCATCCGCGGAGGATGAGACCTCGGCTGGCGGGAGGTACGTCGGTGCTCACCTGGCGGCGCTGCGGGCCGCCGCGGCGATCGTGGCGGCGCGAGCGGAGCCTGCGTCGCCGCGCAGGAAGCGCCCGCAGAGCGTGTGGGAGCTGCTTCCGCGGGTGGAGCCGGCGCTGAGCGAGTGGGCCGCCTTCTTCGCCGCCGGGGCTGGGAAGCGCGCGGCCGCTGAGGCGGGCCTGCCGCGCGCGGTCTCCGGCCGGGAGGCCGACGAGCTGCTGCACGACGCGGCGACGTTCGTCTCCCTGGCCGAGAGCGCCCTCGGCGTGCCTGCTCAGCCGCTGCTGCCTCTGCCGACCGCGATCTGAGTGGATGGTCAGATGGAGTCGATGGCTCCGCGGGCGGCTGAGTCCAGGATTCCCCAGGTGATCAGTTCCTCTGTGAGATCGGTCGGCGTTCTGTCGTAGATGACGGCGAGCGACCGCAGGTCTTCCTGGCGGATGGACAGGACGCGGCCGTTGTAGTCGCCCCGCTGGCTCTGGATCGTCGCGACATAGCGGGCAAGCGGTCCGGCCTGATCCTTGGGCAGCTGGGCCATCCGCTCCAGGTCGATGACGAGCTTGGGAGCCGGTGTCAGGACGCCGGGAGCCGAGTCGCCGGGCAGCAGCTCGGAGACCGGGACGCCGTAGAACTCGGCTAGCTCGGCGAGCTTCTGCACGGTGACAGAACGGTCGCCGCGCTCATACGAGCCGACAACGACGGCCTTCCACCGGCCGCGGGATTTCTCCTCAACGCCGTGCAGCGACAGGCCCTGCTGGGTGCGAATGGCGCGCAGCCGCGCGCCGAGGGTCTTCGCGTAGTCAGATGGCATGGTTTCGGCCCCCTGGCCTCAGTTGTCGGTCGTTAGTGATGGTTACGGACAGTGACGGTAGGCCGAGAGCACGACAAGGTCAAGCCGAACGGCAAAAAGTGGTCCAACTTACGCGCCGCGCCGTAACCCGGAGGCACCCGGTCAAGGTGGTCGCCCGCGTTCGCGACATCCTGTCTAGCCGAGTTCCGGAGTGGGCTGCCCGGTATTCAGCCGGTCTCAGCACGGACTAACAACCGGTATGTATGCCATGAAATGTGACTAAAATCATCTCATGGAGCCCGCTCATCACACCTGGTCCTGGCGGCCGGCGAGTGCGGCGCCGGTCTCACTCAGTCTGGCGCGGCTCGGCTCGGCGTGGTCTGGCGGGGAGAACCTCCCTTGCTGGTAGGTTGGGGGCCGTTCGACGTCCTTTAAGGCCCGTCCGGTGAGGCGGGGAAGGAGGTCCTGTTGTGGCTGGGATGAATCCCGCCGGCGTCGATGTCGGCGGCGGGGCGCGGAAGGCGCCGCCGGCGCAGGCCGGCAAGACGGTTCTCGGGCCCGAGGAGATCCGCCGGGCGCTGACCAGGATCGGGCACGAGATTCTTGAGCGCACCGACGGCGCCCGCGATGTCGTGCTGCTCGGCATACCGACGAGGGGCGTCCCGCTTGCTGGCCGGCTGGCCGCGCGGCTCGCGCAGACCGAGGGAACCCGCGTTCCCGTCGGCTCGCTTGACATCACGATGTACCGGGATGACCTGCGGCTGCGGCCGGCCAGGGCGCTCGGGCACACCGAGGTCCCGGCATCGGGCATCGACGGCAAGGTGGTGGTGCTTGTCGACGATGTGCTGTACTCCGGGCGGACGGTGCGGGCCGCGCTTGACGCGCTCGGCGATATCGGCAGGCCGCGTGCCGTGCAGCTCGCCGTCCTCATCGACCGCGGCCACCGGGAGCTGCCGATCCGGCCGGACTACGTAGGCAAGAACCTGCCGACAGCCAGGCGCGAGGTCGTCCGGGTGCTGCTAACGGAGATCGACGGCGAGGACTCGGTCACGCTGCTCGGCGGCCCCGAGGCCAGCGCCGGCCGCAGGCGGACTGACGACGCCTCGGCCGAGGATCGTCCGCGGTCCGCCGGTTTCTCTGCGGGCGATCGTCCGCGGCCGGGCGAGGTGAGCTAGGTGAACCGGCATCTCATCTCGGCCGCCGACCTGAGCCTGGACGACGCGGTGGCGATCCTCGACACGGCCGAGGAGCTGGCGCAGGTGACCGAGCGGCCGATTCGCAAGCTGCCGACACTGCGCGGCAGGACCGTCGTCAACCTCTTCTACGAGGACTCCACCAGGACCAGGATCTCGTTCGAGGCCGCGGCGAAGCGGCTCTCGGCCGACGTGATCAACTTCTCGGCCAAGGGCTCGAGCGTCACCAAGGGCGAGAGCCTCAAGGACACCGCGCTGACGCTGCAGGCGATGGGCGCCGACGCCGTCGTGATCAGGCACAGCGCGTCGGGAGCGGCGCACCGGCTGGCCGCCTGGGTGCAGGGCAGCGTGGTGAACGCCGGCGACGGCACCCACGAGCACCCGACGCAGGCGCTGCTTGACGCCTTCACGATGCGGCGCAGGCTGGGCCGCATCGATGGCCTGCGGGTGGCGATCGTGGGCGACATCCTGCACAGCCGGGTCGCCCGCTCGAACGTCTGGCTGCTGCGGACTCTGGGCGCGGACGTGACCCTGGTCGGGCCGCCCACGTTGCTGCCGGTCGCCGTCGGCAGCTGGCCCTGCTCGGTCAGCTACGACTTTCCCGCCGTGCTGCCCGGCAGCGACGTGGTGATGATGCTCCGGGTTCAGCATGAGCGGATGAGCGACGCCTACTTCCCCAGCGTTCGCGAGTACAGCCGCAGGTACGGGCTCGACGGTGACCGGATGGCGCTGCTGCCCGAGCACGCCATCGTGATGCACCCGGGCCCGATGAACCGGGGGGTGGAGATCGCGGCCGGTGTCGCTGACTCAGTCCGGTCCACGATCGTCGAGCAGGTCGCGAACGGGGTGGCGGTCCGGATGGCCGTGCTCTACCTGCTGCTCGGCGGATCAGGGGAGGAGCGGTGAGCGGCCAGGGCAGCGCTGCCCGGCCGCCCGGCGGCTGGCTGATCAAGGGCGCAAGCCCGCTTGGCGGTGATCCGGCCGACATCCTGATCGCGGACGGGATGATCATCGATGTGGTTAGCCCCGCCCGGCCCGGCCCGGTCGGCGGGCGCGGTGCGAGAACGGCAGGCGGCGCGGCCGCGGCCAGTGCCGACGACCTCGTCGTGCTCGACGCCAGCGGGCTCATCGCCCTGCCCGGGCTGGTGGACCTGCACGCTCACCTGCGCGAGCCTGGCCGGGAGGACGCGGAGACCGTCGCGAGCGGCACCGCCGCCGCGGCGCTCGGCGGGTACACCGCGGTGCACGCGATGGCCAATACCGAGCCGGTGGCCGACACCGCAGGGGTAGTCGAGCAGGTCTGGCGGCTCGGCCGCCAGGCGGGCCACTGCGACGTGCGGCCGGTCGGCGCGGTGACCGCTGGCCTGGCGGGCAGGCAGCTGGCCGAGCTAGGCGCGATGGCCGAGTCGGCTGCCGGAGTCCGGGTGTTCTCCGACGACGGGCGGTGCGTCAGTGACTCGACGATAATGCGGCGGGCACTCGAGTACGTGAAGGCGTTCGACGGAGTCATCGCGCAGCACGCGCAGGAACCGCGACTGACCGAAGGCGCCCAGGTCAACGAGGGCGAGATCTCGGCCAGGCTCGGGCTGGCCGGCTGGCCGGCGGTCGCCGAGGAGGCGATCATCGCGCGCGACTGCCTGCTGGCCGCCCATGTCGGGTCGGCGCTGCATGTCTGCCATGTCTCGACAGCCGGGTCGGTGGAGATCATCCGGTGGGCCAAGTCGAAGGGCTGGCGGGTGACCGCCGAGGTGACGCCGCATCATCTGATGCTCACCGAGGACCTGGTGGCCGGTTACGACCCGGTCTACAAGGTGAACCCGCCGCTGCGCACGTCCGCCGACGTGGCCGCGCTCCGGGCGGGCCTGGCCGACGGCACCATCGACTGCGTCGCCACCGACCATGCGCCGCATCCGGTCGAGGCCAAGGAGACCGAGTGGGCCGCGGCCGCGTTCGGCATGACGGGCCTGGAGACCGCGCTGCGGGTGGTGCACGCGGCGATGGTGGAGACCGGGCTGCTCGACTGGGCGGGGGTGGCGGACCGGATGTCCTTCCGGCCGGCCGCGATCGGCCGGCTGGACGGCGCCGTGCCCGCGGGCGGGCTGCCGGGAGGAAGGCAGCCCGATGACGCACGCCATGGCTGCCCGCTGTCCGCCGGGTCACCGGCGAACCTGGTTCTTTACGACCCGGCGGCCGGCGGTCCCGTGGACCCGGCCGCTCACGCCTCGCGCAGCCGGAACACGCCGTTCGCCGGGATGAAGCTGCCCGGCCAGGTGGTCGCGACCTTCCTGCGCGGCAGCCCGACCGTGCTCGACGGGAGACTGACCCGGTGACCGGGAGGCGGGCGCCCGCGCTGCTGGTGCTCGAGGACGGCACCACGTTCCGCGGCGTCACCTTCGGCGCGGAAGGCGAGACCGTCGGCGAGGCCGTGTTCAACACCGGGATGACCGGGTACCAGGAGACGCTGACCGATCCGTCGTACTGCCGTCAGATCGTCGCGATGACGGCGCCGCATATCGGCAATACCGGGATCAACGACGAGGACGGCGAGTCCGGCCGGATCTGGGTCAGCGGCTTCGTGATCCGCGAGCCGGCCCTGTTCGCGTCCAGCTGGCGGTCGGCCCGCAGCCTGGAGGATGAGCTCGCGGCCCGCGGCGTCGTCGCCATCGCGATCAGCGGCACCAGGGCGCTGACCCTGCACCTGCGCGAGCGGGGGGCGATGCGGGCGGCGATCAGCAGTACCGAGAGCGATCCGGCCAGCCTGCTCGAACGAGTGCTCGCCAGCCCGCCGATGACCGGCGCCGACCTGGCCGGTGAGGTGACCACGCCGCGGCCGTACGTCGTGCAGCCACCGTCCGGAACCCCGGTCAGGTACCGGGTGGCGGCGGTCGACCTCGGCATCAAGACGGCCACCCCGCTGGCCATGGCCCGGCTGGGCTGCGAGGTGCGGGTGCTGCCGGTCACCAGCACGGCGGCCGAGATCCTGGCCGCCAGCCCGGACGGGGTCTTCTTCTCCAACGGGCCAGGTGATCCGGCGGCGGTCGGCTATGCGATCGACGCGATGAGCGGCATCCTCGCGGCGAGGGTGCCGCTGTTCGGCATCTGCCTGGGCAGCCAGATACTCGGCAGGGCGCTCGGACTGGCCACGTACAAGCTCAGGTTCGGGCACCGGGGCGTGAACCAGCCGGTCAAGGACCTGCGTACCGGCCGGGTCCAGATCACCAGCCACAATCACGGCTTCGCGGTGCAGATGCCGGGCCAGGCCGGGTTCGACGCTGGCGCCATGGAGGCGGCCAGCGCCGTGGAGGCGGCCAGCGCCGTGGAGGCGGGCGGCAGTGGCCGGCAGGCCGGGAAGCGCTTCGAATCCGCGTTCGGAGCGGCCGAGGTCACCCACGTCAACCTGAACGACGGCGTGGTTGAGGGGCTGAGACTGCTTGACGCGCCTGCCTTCGCCGTGCAGTACCACCCGGAGGCGGCGCCAGGGCCGCATGACGCGGCCGGGCTGTTCGGCGAGTTCTGCGCCCTGATGGAGGCAGCCCGATGAGGCCGGCCGGATCGTCATTCGCGATCGCGGTCGATTGTCAGTCCATACGACTGAGAATCGACCACGATCACGGCGAGCAGGCTGTTCGCCGCCAACCGGGCGTGACACGAGTGATTTCCGGGTGGCATGTGACTGATCTGACGCCGCCGCCGAGCCGGGCTCACCGCGCTCAGGGGAGGCGCGATGCCTAAGCGCGCCGATCTTCGTTCGGTGCTCGTGATCGGGTCGGGGCCGATCGTGATCGGGCAGGCCTGCGAGTTCGACTACTCCGGCACCCAGGCGTGCCGCGTGCTGCGGGACGAGGGGATCAGGGTCAGCCTGGTCAACTCCAACCCTGCCACGATCATGACGGACCCGGAGTTCGCCGATGCCACCTACATCGAGCCGATCACCCCGGACGTCCTGGAGAAGGTGATCGCGGCCGAGCGGCCCGACGCGCTGCTGCCGACGCTGGGCGGCCAGACGGCGCTGAACGCGGCCGTGGCCCTGCATGACGCTGGCACCCTGGCCAGATACGGGGTGGAGCTGATCGGCGCCGACATCGAGGCGATCAGGTCCGGCGAGGACAGGAAGCTGTTCAAGGAGATCGTCACCGGCCTGGGCGGCGAGGTGCCGCTCAGCAGGATCTGCCACACCCTGGCGGAGTGCGAGGAGGCAGCCGCCGAGCTTGGCTACCCGGTGGTGGTCCGGCCCTCGTTCACCATGGGCGGGTCCGGATCCGGTATCGCTCGTGACACGGCCGACCTGCGCCGGATGGCGGGCGCCGGGCTGGATGCCAGCCCGGTCACCGAGGTGCTGCTTGAGGAGTCGATCCTGGGATGGAAGGAGTACGAGCTCGAGCTGATGCGGGACCGCAACGACAACGTCGTCGTGGTCTGCTCGATCGAGAACGTCGACCCGATGGGCGTGCACACCGGCGACTCGATCACGGTCGCTCCCGCGATGACCCTGACCGACCGCGAGTACCAGCGGATGCGCGACCTGGCCATCGCGGTGCTTCGCGAGGTCGGCGTCGACACCGGAGGCTGCAACATCCAGTTCGCCGTGAACCCCGGCACCGGCCGGATGGTCGTGATCGAACTGAACCCGCGGGTGTCGCGGTCCAGCGCGCTCGCGTCGAAGGCCACCGGGTTCCCGATCGCCAAGATCGCCGCCAGGCTGGCAATCGGATACACCCTTGATGAGATCCGCAACGACATCACCGGGCTGACCCCGGCCAGCTTCGAGCCAGCGCTCGACTATGTCGTGGTCAAGGTGCCGAGGTTCGCGTTCGAGAAGTTCCCGGCCGCGGACCCGGTGCTGACCACCCACATGAAGTCGGTCGGCGAGGCGATGGCGATCGGCCGATGTTTCGCCGAGGCGCTGCAGAAGGCGCTGCGCTCGCTGGAGCAGCCCACCGCGCCGCTGAGCTGGCGAGAGCCGCCGGGCGACCGGGCCGACCTGATCGCCCGCAGCGCCGTTCCGCGCGAAGGCCGGATCTCCGTGCTGCACCAGGCGCTCCGGGCCGGCGCCGGGGTCGCCGAGCTCGCCCTGGCCACCGGCATCGACCCGTGGTTCATCGACCAGATCGCCGGGATCGAGGAAACCGCAGGCCGGCTGGCGAATGCGGCCCACGGGCTGGCTGAGCAAGACATCCAAGTTATAAAAGACATAACGGCGAAACGTAAGATCTCCCCCCAATCACCCGACGAAACGCCGGTAGGGTCCGGGCTGGGTGGTGCGGGGCGGGCTGGGATTGCTGGTGCGGGATCGGGCTCGCCGGTCGGGTCCGGGCCGGATGGCACCGTGTCGGATGCCATTGCCTCGGATGCCACCGCCTCGGATGGCGCCGTGTCGGCTGTGGCGGGCCCGCTGCCCGCCGGCCAGGCGATTCCCGGCTCGCCGTCGTG
>Ga0209415_10019249_pt1 | contig 10701 bp, 9 predicted proteins | sample PeaSoiSIISIP2007_FD_187696 | JGI IMG/M metagenome (GOLD analysis project Ga0209415, IMG submission 187696) | Peat soil microbial communities from Weissenstadt, Germany - SII-SIP-2007 (SPAdes) (version 2) | ecosystem: Environmental > Terrestrial > Soil > Wetlands > Peat | place: Germany... | reverse complement strand
AGCGGACGACGGGATTCGAACCCGCGACCCTCACCTTGGCAAGGTGATGCTCTACCAGCTGAGCCACGTCCGCTTGTGACGTAACGATCCTAGCAACGGGTGACGGCCTCGACTCCCTGTTCGCCACCTCCTCCAGGCCGGCCCGGAGGCGGGTAGGGCTGGTCAGGCCCAGTGGCCCCCGTTGCGTTCTGCCGCTTTGAGGAGCTCGGTGAAGGCGTCGACCACCAGGTCCCCGAAGTGTGCCACCTCGGGCACGAGCTCCCGGCACCCGAGGATGCCGAAGTACAGGGTTCCCTCGTAGCTCGCCACCGTGACGTTGAGGCCGACACCTTCGATGATCGGCCCGACCGGGTAGAGCGCCACGAGTCGAGCCCCCGCGCACCACAACCCGAAGTCCGGGCCCACGATGTTCGACACGAGCACGTTGAACAAGGGAGGGACGTGATCGAAGAGGCGAAGATTGCCGGCCAGCCGGGCGACCCGTGATGACAACGCAGGCAGGGCGAGTTGCGCCCACCCCTGGATCAAATCATCCGAGAGCACCCGCGCCTGGTCCTTGGCGAGACGCGTCCCGGCCGCGATGGTCGTGTAGCGCTCCACGGGATCGGCGATCTGGGTGGCGAGCGAGACGAGCATCGCCGAGACCTTGTTGCCGAGCGCCGATCGATCGGCTTCGCCCCGCCTCGACATCGGCACCATGGCGACAACGGGCGCCTCGAGCCGTTCTCCGCGCTCGGCCAGGAGCCGTCGCAGCGCGCCCGCCACCGAAGCGAGGACCACGTCGTTGACGGTTCCGCCGAACACCCGGCGCACGGTCCGGATCTCGTCCAGGGATACCTGGGCAAAGGCGAAACGCCGGTGCGGTGAGATGGCACCGTTGAGTGAGGTGCGCGGCGCCCGAAACGGAGCCGGCGGTGGGACCGTGTCGTCTTCCTCCCGCAGTCGACGGTTGCGCTCTGCGAGGTCGTGGACTGCTCCGAACGTTCGGCGCAGCACGCCGGCCGTCCGTTCGGGTTGGCGGATGAGTGACGACATGGCCGACCCGATCAGCTCCGTCTCGGTGGGGATGGGCTCAGGACGCCATGGCCTCGACGGGATCGGCACGACGCGCGGTACCGCTCCGGCGTCGAGGAACGAGGCCACCACCTCGACCCCCGACGCGCCGTCGAACAGCGCATGGTGCACCTTGGGGATCACCGCCACGTGCCCCGACTCGAGGCCCTCGACGACGTACATCTCCCACAACGGGCTGTGCTGGTCGAGAGGACGCCCGGCGAGCTCAGCAACGAATGCGGCCAGTTCGGTGGGCCCTCCCGGCACGGGAAGACTGGCCCGACGCAGGTGGTAGTCGAGCTCGAACTCGGGGTCCTCCACCCACACGGGGTGATGGATCCCGAAAGGCACTCGCACCACTCGCCGGCGCAGCGGCGGGACGAGGTGGATGCGCTCGTCGACGACGGCGCGCAGCCGATCGAAATACCGCGTCGGGATGTCACCTCCGAAGCCTGACGACAAAGGATCGAACACCATGACCGCGCCAACGTGCATGTGCATGGTGTCGGTCTCGAGCGCCAGGAAGGCGGCGTCCATGCCGTCGAGACGCTCCATCAGTCCGCCTCGGCCCGGACCGGCAGTCTCCCCATCATCGACCGCTGTGGCCGAACCCACCCAGACCTCGAGCGGAGTCGGGGAGCTCGCCCTCGTCGACCTCCACGAACTTGGCCTCTTCGACGGCCTGGATGACCAACTGAGCGATGCGATCACCCCGTCGCACCTCGTAGGGGGCCGCCCGATCGGTGTTGACGAGCAGGACCCGCAACTCGTCTCGGTAGCCGGCATCGATGAGCCCGGGTGTGTTGAGGCAGGTCACGCCGTGGCGGAGGGCCAGGCCGCTCCTGGGCTGCACGAAGCCGGCATACCCGGGAGGGATTGCGAGTGCCACCCCGGTCGGCACGAGCGCCCGTCCACCGCCGGGGGCGAGCATCGCATCTTCACGGGCGTAGAGGTCGGCCCCGGCATCGCCTTGGCGCGCGTACGAAGGCACGGGCAGGTCGGGATCGAGGAGGAGGAGAGGCACCTCGAGCACCGCATGACCCTACCGCCCGTGGCGCGGACGGTGCCCGGGCCCGGGCCCGGGGGCGTCGCTCGGTGCGCCGATAGCATCCCCCGGGTGCTCGTATGGATGGACCTCGAGATGACGGGGCTCGACCCCGCTCGCCACGTCATCGTGGAGATCGCCACGTTGATCACCGACGACGACCTGGCCGTGGTGGCCGAGGGCCCCGACCTCGTGGTGCACGCCGAGCCGTCCCAGCTCGATGCCATGGAACCCGTGGTGCGTGAGATGCATACGCGCTCGGGACTGCTCGCCGCGATCGAGACGTCGACCCTCACCCTCGACGAGGCCGGACGCCAGACGCTCGAATTCCTGAAGAGCCACGTCCCGGCCAAGAGTTCGGTCCCCCTGTGTGGCAACTCCATCGGCACCGATCGCCGGTTCCTGGCCGCGCAGCTGCCCGAGATCGAGAACTGGCTCCACTACCGGTCCGTCGACGTGTCCACCATCAAGGAGTTGTGCCGGCGCTGGTACCCGGGTGTCCTGGCCAAGGCTCCCGGCAAGAAGACCTCGCACCGCGCCCTCGACGACGTGCGCGAGTCGGTGGCCGAACTGACCTACTACCGCGCCGCCATCTTCGCGCCCTCGAACCCGGCGCCACCGGCCGTCGAGCCGGCGGGGGAGGTTCCCCCGCCCGCGGACCGCGGCGCCTGACGACCCCCTCGGCGGCGGCACGAACCACCGAAAGGAACAAGATGGACCATCACACGCTCGGTCGCACCGGCATGCGGGTTTCGCCGCTGTGCCTCGGGGCCATGATGTTCGGCGCCTGGGGCAACCCCGACCACGACGACTGCGTCCGGATCGTCCACGCTGCACTCGAGGCGGGCGTCAACTTCATCGACACCGCGGACGTCTACTCCGGCGGGGAGTCCGAGGAGATCGTGGCCAAGTCCCTGGCGGGAGGCCGCCGCGACGGCGTGATCCTCGCCACCAAGGTCCACGCGCCGATGGGGGCTGATCCCAACATGTCCGGGAACTCGCGACGTTGGATCATGCGCGAGGTCGAATCCAGCCTGCGACGCCTGCGCACCGACTGGATCGACTTGTACCAGATCCACCGACCCGACCCCACCTGCGACATCGACGACACCCTGGGCGCGTTGTCGGACCTGGTGCACCAGGGGAAGGTGCGGTCGATCGGCTGCTCGACATTCCCGGCCGACCTCATCGTCGAGTCTCACTGGGTGGCCGAACGGCGCGGGCGCGAGCGCTTCGAGTGCGAACAACCTCCGTACTCGATCCTGGCCCGAGGGGTGGAGTCCACCGTGTTGCCGACCTGTCAACGCTACGGGATGGGCGTGATCGTCTGGAGCCCTCTCAACGGAGGATGGCTGACGGGTCGGTATCGCAAGGACGCCCCCCTGCCCGAGGGGGGCCGCGCCAGCCGCATGCCCGACCGCTTCTCGCCGTCGCGCCCCCAGGTCAGCGCCAAGCTCGAAGTCGTCGAGTCCCTCGTCGAGGTGGCGCGCGAAGCCGGAGTGCCGCTCACGCACCTCGCCCTGGCCTTCGTCCTCACCCATCCCGCCGTGACCTCCGCCATCATCGGCCCTCGCACCATGGAGCAGATGACCGGCACCCTGGGAGCGATCGACGTCGCGCTCTCCGATGAGATCTTGGACCGGATCGACACGATCGTCGCTCCCGGCACCACCCTCGACCCCACCGACACGGGATGGACGCCGCCCCCTATCGCCGACGCCTGGCGGCGACGCCGACCGGCGGCCACCCGGGGGACGCACTGAGCGTGCTCGAGGACCAATCAAACCCCGTCATGCCCGAGACCGCTTCCCCGTCGACCGAGGAGGGCTCGTCGACCGAAGAGAGCCCGTCGACGGAGCAGGGCATGTCGATCGAAGAGGCGACCCAGGCGATCACCGGCCCCGGGCAGATGTTCGAGATGGAAGACGTCGACATCCGAGGCGTGCTGACGCGGGTGTGGAAGAACTGCCCGGCCAGTCTGCGGGTGGTCCTCGAGCTGTCACGGAGCCACGGCGACAACGACTATCTCGTCTACGAGGACGAACGCACCACCTACGAGGAGAACTTCCGCATCGCCGCCACGATCGCCCGGCAATTGCGCGCCCGCTTCGACGTCGAGCCCGGCCACCGCGTCGCCATCGCCATGCGCAACCTCCCGGAGTGGGCCATGGCGTTCTGGGGAGCGGCTGCGGCGGGTGGGGTGGTGGTGCCCCTCAACGCCTGGTGGACGAGCCCCGAGCTCCACTACGGCCTGGCCGACTCGGGCACCACGGTGGCCTTCGTCGACGCGGCCCGCCTCGAGCGCCTCAGGCCGCACCTCGCCGAGCTGCCCGAGCTTCGGGCCGTGGTCGTCACCCACGAGGACCGGGTGCCGGTGCCGACGGTGCGCGATGCACCCGTACCCGTCATCTCGTTCGCCGAGCTGGTGGGCACGCCGAGCGAGGACGTGACCCTGCCGGACGTGACCATCGGCCCCGAAGACGATGCCACCATCTTCTATACCTCGGGCACCACCGGGAAACCCAAGGGCGCGGTGGGCACCCATCGCAACATGGGCACCAACCTGATGAGCCTGTTCTTCCTCAACACGAGGGCCGGGCTCCGCTCGCCGAGTCGCCGGGGCCCGAGGGACGCCGAGCACGGAGGTCCGGGCGCGTACCTCCTCTCGGTGCCGCTCTTCCACGCCACGGGATGTCATTCCATCCTCGTGGCCAACACCGCGGCCGGCAACAAACTCGTCATGATGCACCACTGGGATCCCGAGCGGGCCCTCGAGCTCATCGAGCGCGAGCGCATCGTCACCTTCGGGGGCGTCCCGGCCATGGTGATGCAGGTGATCGACGCACCGAGCTTCGCGACGCGCGACACGTCCTCGATCCGCTCCGTGGCCTACGGCGGGGCGCCCGCACCACCCGACCTCGTGCGCCGCATCAAGGAGCACTTCCCCGTCAGCGCGCCCTCCAACGGCTACGGGCTCACCGAGACGTCGTCGGTGACCACCATGAACAGCGGCGACGACTACGTACGCAAGCCCGACAGTGTGGGCCCCCCCGTCCCGGTATGTGACGTGCGGGTCGTGCCCGACGGGTTCGACGGTGACGAGCCCACCGACGACCTCCCGGCCGGCCCCGACGTCACCGGTGAGCTGTGGATCAAAGGGCCCAACGTCGTGCGCGGCTACTGGAACAAGCCCGAAGCCACCGCGGCGACCTTCACCCGGGGGTGGCTCCACTCAGGAGACATCGCCCGGATCGACGAGGAAGGTTTCGTCTACATCGTGGACCGGGCCAAGGACATGGTCATCCGCGGTGGCGAGAACGTGTATTCGGTCGAGGTCGAGGCCGCCTTGTTCGAACACCCGGCGGTCGCCGACATCGCCGTCATCGGCGTACCCCACGACGTCCTCGGTGAGGAGGTCGGCGCCGCCGTCGTCTTGCGGCCGGGGGCCAAGGTGACCGCCGAGGAGCTCGTCCGACACGTCAAGGAGCGCTTGGCGGGGTTCAAGGTGCCGACCCACATCTGGTTCCGCTCCGAGCCACTCCCCCGCAATCCCCAGGGCAAGGTCCTCAAGCGCGAACTACGCGACGACCTCGTCGGCGCCGACAGCGGCGACGACGAGGCGCCATCGGGCAAGGAAGGCTGACATGGGTCTCCTCACAGGACGACGCGCCGTGGTGACGGGCGGCGGATCGGGCATCGGTCGCGCCGCATGCGTGCGCTTCGCAGCCGAGGGCGCCGCCGTGGCCGTGCTCGACATCGACGGCGACAGCGCCCAGGCCACGGCGAAGGAGATCGACGGCATCGCCCTGGCGGTGGACGTCACCGATGCCGAGGCACTGCGCGGCGCCGTCGACGGGGCCGCCGCCCACCTCGGCGGGGTGTCGATCCTCGTCAACAATGCCGGGGGGAGCACCATGGTGGGCCTGGCCGACTGGGACCCCGCCGAGTGGGACCGCATCGTCCGCCTCAATCTCACCGGGGTGTTCAATGGCATGCGCGCCGGTGTGCCGCATCTGCTCGCCGGAGGCGGAGGAGCCGTCGTCAACACGTCGTCGATCAGTGCCACGAGACCGTCGGCCGGCGAGACCCCGTACTCGGCCGCCAAAGCGGGTGTCATCGCGTTGACGGCGTCGGCGGCGCTCGAATACGGCCCCGTCATCCGTGTCAACGCCGTAGCGCCGGGGATGATCCGCACCAACCTGACGCGGCCACTGCTCGAGATCCTGCCCGACGCCGACACCCACTACCGGCACATGACCCCCGCCGACCGCGTCGGTGAACCCGAGGACGTGGCCGATGTCATGGTGTTCCTGTGCTCGGACCTCGCCCGGTTCGTCACGGGCCAGACGCTCGTCGTCGACGGTGGGATGACGCTCCACGGCGCCGGGGTGGACGGCCTCTTCGACCGCTTCTTCCGCGGCGGTCACCCCCATCAACGCTGAGCCCGCCCCGCCCCGATGCGTCGGCGCGCGGTGAGGGGTAGCGCAGCACCGTCCGCGCCGGGCGGCGCGCGCCCATGGCCTATTCTGCGCGCGACCACACCGTGCCGCCCGCGCCGGCGCGGCACGGTTTCGACCGGGGACCAGGTGCCATCGCATGATCGAGGCCAGGGGGTTGACCAAGCGCTACGGCGACACCCTGGCGGTCGACGGCCTGTCTTTCGACGTGCGGCCCGGCCTGGTCACCGGCTTCCTCGGTCCCAACGGCTCGGGCAAGTCCACGACCATGCGCATGGTGATGGGGCTGGACCGCCCCGACGGCGGGAGCGTCAAGGTCGGCGGCCGCCGCTACCACGACCTCCCCTGGCCGCTGCGGGAGGTCGGGGGTCTCCTCGAGTCCAAAGCCGTGCACCCGGGTCGCAGTGCCTACAACCACCTGTGGGCCCTGGCCCAGACCAACGACATCGCTGCGGCGCGCGTGCACGAGCTCCTCGAGGTCGTCGGCCTGGCCGCGGTGGCGCGCAAACGGGCCGGGAAATTCTCGCTGGGCATGACCCAACGACTCGGGATCGCCGCCGCCCTGCTCGGTGATCCCGGTGTGCTCCTCTTCGACGAGCCCATCAACGGCCTCGACCCCGAGGGCATCCTGTGGGTGCGGACGCTGCTCAAGCGCCTGGCGTCGGAAGGTCGGGCCGTGTTCGTCTCCTCCCACCTCATGAGCGAGATGGCGCTGACCGCCGATCATCTCGTCGTCATCGGCCGCGGCAAGCTCATCGCCGACCAGCCTGTTGCCGACTTCGTGGCCCAGAGCTCGCGCGCGTCGGTCCGGGTGCGCACCCCCAAACCCGACCCCCTGATCGCGGCGATGACCGAGGCCGGGGGGCGAGTCCACTCCGAGCCCGACGGCGCCCTCGTCGTCAACGGGCTCGCCGCCGCCGCCATCGGTGATCTGGCCGCCGGCCTCGGCATCGCCCTGCACGAACTGGCTCCCCACGCCGCCTCGCTCGAAGAGGCGTTCATGGAGCTCACCCACGAGAGCGTCGAGTTCCGCGCCGAGGACGTGGGCAGCACCCCGGCGGTGGCCGAGGGGAGACCCTGATGGTGGCGACGGCACCCGCGCTGCGGGCACTTCCTTCGGGGCGCTACCGGTTCTCGGGTGCGCTTCGCTCGGAATGGACGAAGATCCGCACCGTGCGCTCCACCGCCTGGTGTCTGCTCGCCACCGTGGTGGCCGGCATCGGCATCGGCATCCTGGCCAGCGCCAGCGAGGCCTCGCGCTGGCGCAACGGCGGGGTCATCGACAAGCTGCTGTTCGACCCCACCAGCGTCAGTCTCACCGGGCTCATCTTCGGACAGCTCGCCATGGGCGTCCTCGGGGTGCTCACCATGAGTGCCGAATACGGGTCGGGGTCCATCCGCGCCACCCTCGCCGCCATCCCCCGCCGGCCGGTCGTGCTCGGGGCCAAGGCGGTGGTGTTCGGGGTGGTGGCGTTCGTCGTGAGCGAGGCGGTGTCGTTCGCGGCGTTCTTCGTGGGTCAGGCCATCATGGCCGGCTCCGCCCCCACCGCCACGCTGTCGGACCACGACGTGCTGCGGGCGGTTATCGGCGGCGGTCTGTTCCTCACCTTGCTGGGCCTGTTCGCGCTCGGCCTGGCCACCATCATCCGACACACCGCCGGTTCCATCTCCACCTTCGTGGCCATCCTGCTCATTCTGCCCCTCGTCGATTCGGCCTTCCCGGCCAAGATCGGCTGGCCCATCGGGCGCTATCTGCCCGCCACGATCGGCTCCGCCATGACAAGCACGACGCTGCAGGGCGCGCACGCCGACTTCCTCCCCTCCTTCCCGTTCTGGCACGGCTTCGCGCTGCTGTGCGCGTACGCCGTCGGGGCGCTCGTGATCGGCGGTCTCCTCATGGTGCGGCGCGACCCCTGAGGGCCCTGCGGCGACGACGGGCGACGGGCCACGGCGACATGCAGCGGGTCAGAGCAGGCGTCGCTCCGACGCCCACCGGGTCAGCTGGTGGCGGCTCGACAGCTGCAGCTTGCGCAGAACCGCCGAGACGTGGCTCTCCACCGTCTTGACCGAGATCGACAGCTCGCGCGCCACCTCTTTGTAGGCGTAGCCGCGGGCGATGAGGCGGAGCACCTCCCGCTCGCGCGGCGTGAGCTGGTCCAGTTCCGGGTCGAACGTGGGGACCGCACCGCCGGCGGCGCCGGGGTCGGCGGCGAATGCATCGAGCACGAAACCCGCCAGTCGCGGCGAGAACACGGCGTCGCCCCCGGCCACGCGCGCCACGGCGTCGGTGAGCTCGAGCCCCGAGATGGTCTTGGTGACATAGCCACGCGCCCCGGCCCGGATGACGCCGATGACGTCTTCGGCGGCATCGGACACCGACAGGGCCAGGAAGCGGACCTGGGGGTGACTGCGCCCGATGGCCTCGATCACGGCTTGGCCACCACCGTCGGGCATGTGGACGTCGACGAGGACGACATCGGGAACCCGTTCCCCGATGAGCTCGATGGCGGCCCCCACCTCGTCGGCGTCACCGACGACTTCGACGGCGTCCCCGAGCTCGGCCCGCACCCCCGACAGGAAGAGATGGTGGTCGTCGACGAGGAACACGCGCACCTTGCCCCGGGGCGCGTCGGCGTCGGTAGGGCCGGCGCCGCCGCTCTCACTCACGACCTGCTCCCGTCCTCGGCATGACCAGCTCGACCTCTGTCCCCTGATCCGGCGCGCTCCGGATGGTGGCGCGCCCGCCATGGCGCTGCATCCGGGCCCGGATGGATTCGGCGATTCCCTGGCGATCGCCGTCCACGGCGTCAGGATCGAAGCCCACACCCCGGTCGCGCACGAAGATCGACACCTGGGTCGGTTCGACCTCGACGAAGAGCGAGACGCTCGATGCACCCGACCACTTGGCGGCATTGACCGTCGCCTCGCGCCCGGCACCCAACAGCGCCCGCAGCTCGGTCGTGAGCTCGCAGTCCCCCACCGTCACCGAGTCCACCGCCACGCGGTGACTGGCCTCGACATCGCCTTCGATCACGGTCACGGCCTGGGAGACCGTCGACACATCACGGTGGAACGACCCCGGAGCCCGGCCCTCGAACAACCAGGCGCGCAGCTCGCGCTCTTGGGCCCTGGCCAGGCGCGTCACCTCACCGTGGTCGCCGGCGGCGCGTTGGATGAGCGCCAGGGTCTGGAGGACCGAGTCGTGCACCGTGGCGGCCATGTTGGCGCGCTCCTCGTTTCGCACCCGCTCGCGGCGCTCGACCGCCAGGTCACGAGCCAGACGCAGCCACCACGGGCCGAAGATGACCAGGAAGCCGACGATGACCACGTTCGCCGCCAGGACGGCCTTGATGGTGTTGAGCAAGGGATGGCTCGAGGCCACGAGGTCGCCCAGGCCCACGACGACGAGGACCGCACCCACCAGGACACGCCCGATCGTGGAGCGCCGGGTGCGGCGCTCGGGGGACCCGATCAGGGGGGCCCGGCCCATCAGCTCGCTCAGGTGGGCCCGTTCCTCGTCGTCGGACCCACGCCACACGAGCACCAGGCCGCCCAGCGTGATCGACACCGGCCACACCAGGTTGGCGGCGAAGGTGAGCCCGAGGGCGCCGAACACGAGGAGCACGGCCACCAGCGCGGTGACGAAGGCGAACGCCAAGGCGACGGTCCGTCGGTCTTTCAGGGCCCGACGCCCGATGGATGTCGTCGACCCTTCGGCGGGCACGACGAGCCACGCCACGACGTAGGCGGCCAAGCCCGTGCCGGCCCCGATCGCCACGAGGACGAACGCGAACCGGATGAGATTGGCGTCGATGCCGAACCGGGCCGACAGTCCGCCCGCCACGCCGCCACCCATGCGGTCCGATCGGCTGCGCCGTAGCGGTCCTCGGGTGCGCGAGGCGCGCCACCACGCCCGGCGCGGCCCGCGCCCGGACCCTGGCCCTGTCGCCGCGCCCGGTGGAGGGGGAGGCGGCAACGCGCCCGACGAATATGAGCGGGGCGGGGGCGGGGGCGGCAGGGCGCCCGGTGGGTACGGGTTGGGCTGACGACCCGGCGCAGGACGACCCGGCGGAGGTGGAGGGGAAGGCGGCGGAGCCGGTGAGGGCGGAGCCGGTGAGGGCGGAGCCGGTGAGGGCGGAGCCGGTG
>Ga0209415_10019248_pt1 | contig 10701 bp, 13 predicted proteins | sample PeaSoiSIISIP2007_FD_187696 | JGI IMG/M metagenome (GOLD analysis project Ga0209415, IMG submission 187696) | Peat soil microbial communities from Weissenstadt, Germany - SII-SIP-2007 (SPAdes) (version 2) | ecosystem: Environmental > Terrestrial > Soil > Wetlands > Peat | place: Germany... | reverse complement strand
TGCGAAAGCCAGTGCGCAGTCGAAAGATCCCTACTGGGCGTGTGCTGCGGCGGTGTGACCGGGAATTCTGATTGCGATGTTGGGTTCGGGGGGAGAATACCCTGCGACGATTGCTTCGGCACCGGCGAACAGCAGGTCCTTCGACTCCGCGGCACGATTCGCGAAGCGAATCGTGCTGCTGCGCTCAGGATGACAGGGGATCGTTGCAAATGACGGCAATCTTCACGCGTTTACCGACCCTAAGCGTGAGCTTGTCCGGCGGATGATCGAACAAGCAGGCTACACCTTCTGCTATCTCACCGTTAACCCGGACCGCGCCCTCTTTGATTTTCCGTCCGGCTGCCGAACTCGACTCTGCTAAGCCGCTCTTGACCAGAAGCCGATCGAGACGAATCTTGGCGGGGTAGTCTTTGCCACCGACGATAGTTCCTGGCTCCCACTGCCACGCGACGTCGGCAAGCTGCACCCTGACTTCCTCCACGTCCTCCGGCACCTCATCCTTCTGGAACTGCTTAGCCCAGTCCTCCCCGGCCTTCGCTGCCGCTTCCCCTGAGTGGAAATCCGCCACAATCCGCCGCGCCAAGTCTTTCTTGGCTTGCATGGGATGGGCGTCGCGCTTCATCTTCTCGATCTCCGCCACCTGCACATCCGTCAGCAGCTCATAGTATCGCCACATCATTTGGTCGGAGATTGACATGATCTTGCCGTACATCTCCAGCGGTGGCTCCAGGATGCCAATGGCGTTGCCCAGCGACTTTGACATCTTCTGAACGCCGTCCAGGCCCTCCAGAATGGGCGTGGTCAGGACGACCTGTGCTTCCTGGCCGTAGCCGCGCTGCAGTTCGCGGCCGACCAGCAGGTTGAATTTCTGGTCGGTGCCGCCAAGTTCGATGTCAGCTTCGAGAGCGACCGAGTCATAGCCCTGGGCAAGCGGATAGAGCAATTCGTGCATCGCGATGGGCTTTTCTTCGAGAAAGCGGCTGTGGAAGTCCTCGCGCTCGAGCATCTGCGAAACCGTGTACTTGGCCGCCAGGCGAATGAAGTCCGCGGACTTCAATTTGTCGAACCACTCGCTGTTGAAGCGAGTTTCGGTCGTGACTGGAGACAAAATCTTGTACACCTGTGCCATGTAGGTCTTGGCGTTGCGCATGATGTCTTCCGGGCTGAGCGGCGGACGCGTGACCGAGCGGCCCGTGGGGTCGCCGATCATGCCGGTGAAGTCGCCGATCAGAAAGATGGCGGTGTGGCCGAGATCCTGAAAATGCTTGAGCTTGCGCAGAATCACAGTGTGGCCCAAATGCAGGTCAGGCGCGGTCGGGTCCATGCCGAGTTTTACGCGCAGCGGCTTGCCGGCGGCGCGGGACTTTTCGAGTTTCGCGCGCAGGTCGGATTCGCGAATGATCTCCGAAGCGCCCTTTTTTATGTATGCAAGTTGTTCGTCAACCGGTTTGAAGTCTGGCATGCAGTTTGATTATAGCGGCAGGCCCATGGGACAGCCGAGGATAGCATGGTCAACGGGCAGCGGACAGGAGTGTCCGCCCTACACAATCCTGTAGCAAAATAGATCCATGGCCAGCGTAAGAATGGACAAGTGGCTGTGGGCGGCGAGATTTTTCAAGACGCGATCCCTGGCGGCGAGGGCTTGTGAACTGGGCCGGATTCAATCCAACGGGCAGCCCGCCAAAGCTGCGCGCGACGTCCACATTGGAGATATGTTGCAAGTGACGAACGACGGCGGCGATTTTCAGGTGGAAGTGCTGGCGCTCAGCGAGGTCCGCGGCCCGGCTTCGGTTGCGCAAACGCTCTATCGCGAGACGGAGGCCAGCCGGGAGCTGCGCCAGAAAGTGGCGGCCGAGCGCAGAGCGATGAAGCAATTCGAGGAGTTACCCGCGGGCAGACCATCCAAACGCGACCGCCGGAAAATCATTCATTTTCGGGGAAGAGGGTGAACGCACGGCTCCAGGATGTGGAGCTGGTATGTAAACTAAACGCTCTTGCCAAGTTGTGCTAGCAATGCTAGCATTGAAAGCATGGCCACCTTGACTATCCGCCAACTGGATGAAAAGACCAAAACCAAACTAAGGGTGCGGGCTGCCCACCATGGACGCTCGATGGAGGAGGAAGCCAGGGAAATTCTGCGCTCCGCGGTGTCTTCCTCCCCAGCGCAGGGGAATTTGGCGGAAGCCATTCATCGCCGCTTTGCGCGATTCGGTGAGATTGAACTTGAGCTTCCGAGACGCGACGCCATTCGTCAACTCTCGGAATTTGCGGAATGATCATTCTCGATACCAACGTGCTCTCCGAGCTGATGAAGCCGCACCCGGTTCCGCAGGTGGTGGGCTGGGTGGCGCAGCAATCGGGGACTGAGCTGTTCACGACGACGATCACCGAGGCGGAAATCTTTTGTGGCATTGAGTTGCTGGCCCGCGGCAAGCGCCGCCAAGCGCTGCTCGCAGCCGCCGAGGCCATGTTTACCGAGGACATGGCAGGCCGCGTCCTGGCATTTGAGAGCCAGGCCGCACGAATTTTTTCTAAAGTGGCGGTTCAGCGGCGCGCGCTAGGCCGGCCCATCAGCCACGCGGATGCGCAGGTTGCGTCCATCGCCCGGGCACACCGGGCCCGGCTTGCAACCCGCAACAAATCTGACTTTGCCGATTGCGGAATCGAGGTCATTGATCCGTGGAACGAGCCGTGAAACTCGGACACGCGTATGCGGCAAGACTTCTCGCGGACGGATGTGAAGCCGGTGCGGGCGTGAGTTAGGGCGCCTTGCGAAGAGCAACCAATATCGGTAGAATGGCATATACATATGTATATGCCATAAGCGCCGTCTGGAGGCCAAATGCAACGCAAAGCAAAAATCTTCATGAACAACCGTAGTCAAGCCGTGCGCTTGCCCAAGGAGTTTCAATTCCAGACGCAGGAGGTGTTTATACGGAGAGAAGGCAGCGAGGTGGTCCTGTCTCCACGTCCGTTTGATTGGACTTCCTACCTCGCTGAGGGGCCGGTTGCCTCCGCCAAGTTCATGGATGATGTCGAGGATCTCCCGGTGCAGGAACGTGAACCGTAATGCCGCGCTACATGCTGGATACGGACACCTGTTCCTACATCATGAAGCGCTCGAATGATGCGGTGCTCAAGCGTCTGAGTACCCTTCCCGTCAGCGATGTGTGCATCTCGGTAATCACGAAGTCGGAACTCCTATTCGGGGTCGAGGTCTCTCCTCGGCGGCGGCAGGATGAAGCGGCGTTAGACGCCTTTCTGAATTACATCGAGGTTCTGGATTTTCCCGGCCAGGCATCTCTGCACTATGCCAGCATACGCGCTGACCTAAGAAAGCTGGGCTCCATGATTGGAGCGAACGACCTATTCATTGCAGCTCACGCCCGCAGCCTGGGCTTGACTCTGGTTACCAACAACACGCGAGAGTTTGGGCGAGTCTCCAGGTTGGCGATCGAAAATTGGACACTTTAGCGCGCCAGGCCTATCGCGACTTCGGGAAAGACCAGCGGCTACCCCGCCAAATTGAATTTTGGAGATTGCTTCTCCTACGCACTGGCGAAATCCAAAGGAGAGCCACTGTTGTTTAAACGGCAAGACCTCTCGCGGACGGATGTGAAGTCGGCGCGGCCATGAATTGGTTGCGGGACAGGTGAGGGAACGTTTCTCCGAGCTTGATTAGATTGGGGAAAATGGGGTGTGCCCCCGTCCATCCCTGGGTTTCCCCCTCACGCAGGTGGTTGCTGGCGGTTTTGTGATCGTGGCCGGTGAAGGCCCCACTGACGCGCCTGCCCAACTTCCGAGTGATGCGTCAAGGGACCGATGTCGATCAGTAACCCTCCATGAAGAGAACAGCTTCTACCTCCCGAAGAGTCCACGGAGTATCGTCACACTTACGGCAATCGGACCGTGCTTTCGTCTGCTCATTGAGCTCGTCGAGGACCTTCCTGCACAAAAGGTTTGCTGCCATCTGACCCATCCAAGAACCATAGCCTATCGGCCATTTCCCTGACAGATCGCGAGGCCGCGAGCCGCCCCGCCCGGAGATTGTTCCCAAGCCCAAGTACGGGCGCCATTTGGGCGAGCCTGAAATCAACCGCGCAGCTGGATCAAGAATCGACGTGAGCGCTGCTGCCACCCGAGAATCATAGATGACACACCTATCGGGAAGAGCAAATGCATACAGCTTCGTCCACGCGCTGTTCAAACGACAATCAGACGGTGGCTCCCGCCCTTCCGACAGCGCGTCCACGACCTGCAGAACTTCCTTGGCTAGGCGGCCCGGATCAGACTCGGGCAGCTTGACGGAACCCCAAGCGCATGCACACTTGAAGGCAGCCAGCAATTCGTCGGCGGCTGGCGCGTCATTGGCGCGAACCTTAAGCCTTTCAATCGCTCCTTGAATCCGAGATGAGATACTACTTACACGACTATAGGTCGCGGACCAATTCCGGTCCGGGGTCGGCCAAAAGTATGCGTTCAGTCGTTCGCCCCATCCTTCCACGGGCGAACCCACTGGCTTGCGGCGGTGGTACGCTTGGAACGGCTGCACCGCGATGTAATTAACGATGATTGCGACAGGATCGGGCTCCCGTTCCGCGATTCGCAGGACTAGGCAGCTATCGACCTTGATAGGCAGAGGGCAACGGCTCACACCATGCGTGTTACCTCGGATCAATGCTTCTTCGTCGCCCTCAGCCATATCGAACTCCTCGTCCTCTGAACCGATATCCTCGAGGTCGTGCTCACGTTCGAGGATGAGTTCGTACTCGCCCCTGCCGAACCAGAAGAATGCTGGCTTCCTGCCCTTTCTGACGTAGTCGCCGGGATCTGTTCCATCCGGGCGAACGCTGTGATTGCGGGGTATGGTGTTAATCGCGTTCTCCGAGTACTCTCCGTCGCCCACCATATAATGGCTCGTGGTGCTACCCGGAATCCTTTTGAAATCACGTGTCTTGAAACGCCAAGGTGCCCGGCCAGCAACGATCTCGCGTAGGATCTCATCATGTAGTGCCATTGCTTTCACTCCCGCGTCAGAACATCTCCATCCAACTTTGCCATGTTCGGGTTTTTTTGGCCGCGTGCCTGAGTTCTCGTAGAGACATTTCCCGCGCGACCAATTCGCGGTTGCGAGCCTTGATCTTGGCCTGCCGCTTTGGACTGATCTCCTCAAGTTTTTGCTCTAACGTCTTCATTGATGCTTGAGCTCTATGAGATAAGTTTCAGTCTTCGGCCAACGATCTCGAACTTTCCCGCCAGCACAATGTTGATCGCTTCTGCGTAAGCGATGTGTTCCTGCTCCAGGATGCGGGCGGCAAGCGTGTGTTCGTCGTCAGTGTCGAGCACGGGAATCGCTTTCTGCACGATGATCGGGCCGTGATCGAGTTCTTCGTCCACCAAGTGCACGGTGCAGCCGGAGACTTTCACTCCGTAGGCGAAGGCTTGCTCCTGAGCTTCCAGGCCGGGGAAAGCAGGCAGAAGCGAAGGATGAATATTGAGAATGCGGCGCGGAAACTGCTGCACGAACCAGGGCGAAAGCAGCCGCATGTATCCTGCGAGGCAGACCAGATCCACCTTGTGCTCACGCAGCGCGGCCACCACTTCGCGGTCGTGCTCTTCGCGCGTCTTTTTCTTGGACGGGCCTTTTGAAGGAATCACCAGAGCGGTGAGCCCGAGGCGTCGGGCGGTTTCGATGCCCGCGGCGTCCGGCTGATTGGAAATCACTACCGCAATGCGAGCATCAGGAATGCGCCCCGTGGCGACGTTGCGGGCGATGGCTTCAAAATTCGAGCCGCGTCCGGAGAGCAGGATGCCGAGGTTTTTCATGAGAGCGTTGCAGCACTCAGCCATCAGTATTCAGCTTAGACTTAGACATGATAATTCAGGCGGGTCGTGCCAATAGAAAGCGATGGCAATGGATCAGTTTCAAATACTTCGCGCCAGATCCCTCGCCCCGCTGGCGAAAACGCGAGGCCTCGGGATGACGCACTTTGAGACAAGAACCGAATTGGCCCAATGACGAAAGCGATGGTTGACGATCTGTGAACGGACTTGCTATATTTATACGGTTCCGCGAGTCCATCCTGGCTTGTCTGTACCTGGTGGAGCCCTGCGCCGTAAGTGTGTCGTTTGCGGGTGGGTCCACCGGGAAAGCAGCTGAGCCGTAAAGATAGCCATCTTCGGGAAAGATTTCCGGAGATTCCTCGCTGAAATGCCCTGCGCGTACCTTCCGCCCCGTTTGGAAGGCTATGCAGGGCAAGGCTGACGAAACGGAGTGCCTCCCGGTTTCTAGTCTTGAGCGAACCGGGCCTGGCGCCACCGTCGTCCGCATTAGTCCGAACGGGAAATTTCCCGCCTGAGGTTTGGGCGACGGGAAGCATGGTTGGCGCTGCCAGCCAGACCCTGAAATCAGGGAAAAGAGATCAGCACGCTGCTGCGTATCCGCGCCGGGTTGGCGTGTGAATGCGAGAGCGTGGCTGAAGGAGCGGCAAAGAGTGCCTACCTTTAATCAATTAGTGCGTGATGGCCGCAAGCGGCCGCGGTACAAAACGGCGAGCCCGGCGTTGCAGGGATGCCCGCAGAAGCGCGGTGTGTGCACTCGCGTTTATACGCAGACGCCAAAGAAGCCGAACTCCGCGCTGCGGAAGGTAGCTCGCGTACGCCTGACCAATGGGATCGAAGTTACGACCTATATCCCTGGCGTCGGCCACAATCTGCAGGAGCACTCGATTGTGTTGATCCGCGGGGGCCGCGTAAAGGACCTGCCGGGAGTGCGCTATCACGTGATTCGGGGCACGCTGGATGCCGTCGGAGTAGCAGGCCGCAAGCAGAGTCGCTCGAAATACGGCGCCAAGCGACCGAAAGCGTAGCGTGGTCGTCGGCCGTTGGCCGTTGGTCGTTAGGCAAGAGCGGATTCCGAGGTTTTGAGTTTGGAGGCGGAAAGCTGACAGCTGACAGCTGGAAGCTTAGGAGCTAGAAGCTGAATGCCGAGAAAAGGACATATCGCCAAGCGGGGAGTCGAGCCCGACCCAATTTACGGCTCGGATCTGGTGACGAAGTTTGTCAACTCCATGATGTGGCAGGGCAAGAAGAGCACCGCGGAAGGCATCTTTTATGAAGCTCTGACCCGGCTGCAGGACAAGGGCGGCGACCAGGCTCTCAAGCTGTTCACGAAGGCCGTCGAGAATGCTAAGCCGCTGCTAGAGGTCAAGACCCGCCGCGTGGGTGGCGCCAACTACCAGGTGCCGGTGGAAGTAAATGCCGACCGGCGCACTTCGCTGGCCATCCGCTGGCTGATTGCTTATTCGCGCGGACGCGGCGAGAAGGGCATGATCGACAAATTAAGCAACGAGTTGCTGGACGCCACCAACGGCCGCGGCGCCGCCATCAAGAAGAAAGAAGACGTGCATCGGATGGCGGAAGCGAATAAGGCGTTCGCGCACTATCGGTGGTAACGGATTGAGTAATTGAGCAATCGGGTAATTTGGTAATTGAAAAGACGGTCGGTTCTTTAGGGTTTTAATTACTCAATTACCCGATTGCGAAATTACTAAATCGCTGGACCGGAGCCCCAGAAAGTAGAAGAGAGTCGTGCCTAGAACAGTCCCATTAGAACGGTGCAGGAACATCGGCATCATGGCCCATATCGATGCCGGTAAGACCACTACGACCGAGCGCATCCTTTTCTACACGGGGAAGACGCACCGCATCGGAGAGGTCCATGAGGGCACGGCCACGATGGACTGGATGGAGCAGGAGCAGGAGCGCGGCATCACCATCACGTCCGCGGCCACAACCTGCGTTTGGCGCGATATCCGCATCAACATTATTGATACGCCTGGCCACGTCGACTTCACCGCTGAAGTCGAACGCTCGCTGCGCGTACTCGACGGCGCTTGCGCGGTGTTTGACGCGGTTCACGGCGTCGAACCGCAGTCGGAAACCGTGTGGCGCCAAGCCGATAAATACGAAGTCCCGCGCATTTGCTTCATCAACAAAATGGACAAGATGGGCGCTGATTTCGAGCACGCCATCGACACCATCCGCAAACGGCTTAATGCCCGCCCGGTCGCCATTCAACTTCCCATCGGACAAGAAGACAAATTCAAAGGCGTGATCGATCTGTTCGAGATGAAGGCGATTGTCTGGAATGATGAGAGTCTGGGCGCCGAATACGTCACCGAGGAAATTCCCGAAGCGCTGAAAAAGAAAGCGACCGCGTTCCACAACCAGATGGTCGAAAGCATCGTAGAAAACGATGACGACCTTCTGCATAAGTACATGGAAGGCGAAGCCATGTCGCCCGCAGAGCTGAAAGCTTCGCTGCGCAAGTCAACCATCGCGCTCAAGGTATTCCCGGTGATCTGCGGCACGGCGTTCAAGAACAAAGGCGTGCAGCCACTGCTCGATGCGGTCGTGGACTTTCTGCCTTCGCCGCTGGACATTCCTCCGGTGAAAGGGACCGATCCGAACACGGGCAAGACGGTCGAACGGAAAGCCGAAGACAAAGAGCCATTTTCAGCGCTGGCGTTCAAAATCATGACCGACCCATTCGTCGGCCAGTTGGTGTTCATCCGCATCTACTCCGGCCAGCTTAAGACCGGGGACTCGGTTTACAACACCGGCAAGCAGCGCAGCGAGCGCATCGGACGCCTGCTCAAGATGCACGCCAACAAGCGCGAAGAAATCCATGAGATTTACGCCGGCGACATTTGCGCTTGCGTAGGTCTGCGCAACGTTACCACTGGCGATACGATCTGCGACGAGAAGCATCCGATTTTCCTGGAATCGATTGAGTTCCCGACGCCCGTGATCGACGTTGCTGTGGAACCGAAGACCAAGGGCGATCAGGAAAAGATGGGCCTAGCGTTGTCCAAGCTGGCCCAGGAAGATCCCACCTTCAAGGTTCACACCGACCCGGACAGCGGTCAGACCATCATCAGCGGCATGGGCGAGCTGCATCTTGAGATCATCATCGACCGCATGATGCGCGAGTTTTCCGTCGAAGCCAACGTGGGTAAGCCGCAGGTAGCCTATCGCGAGACGATTCGCAAAGCCGCGGAGGCGGAAGGCAAGTACATTCGCCAGACTGGCGGCCGCGGCCAGTACGGTCACGCTAAGATCCGGCTGGAGCCGCAGGAGCCGGGCAAGGGCTACGAGTTCGTCAATGACATCGTGGGCGGATCGGTGCCGAAGGAATATATCAAGCCGATCGATCAGGGTATTCGAGAAGCCATGGAAGGCGGCATTCTCGCCGGCTATGAAATGGTCGACGTGAAAGCCACGCTCTACGATGGTAGCTATCACGACGTGGATTCGAGCGAAATGGCGTTCAAGATCGCCGGTTCGATGGCGTTTAAAGAGGCTGCGCGCAGGGCTTCGCCCGTGTTGCTCGAGCCGGTGATGTCAGTTGAAGTGGTTGTGCCGGAGGATTTCGCGGGCGCGATCATGGGCGATTTGAGCTCGCGGCGCGGACGCATTGAGGGCATGGAGCACCGCGCCGGCTCGCAGGTGATCAAGTCGATTGTGCCGCTGGCGGAAATGTTTGGTTATGCCACGCACATGCGCTCGAGCACCCAGGGCCGCGCAACGTACTCGATGCACTTCGCGCGTTACGAAGAGGCCCCCCGCTCGGTGGCGGAAGAGATTATTGCCCGAGTGCAGGGGAAGACGGTAGGAAGATAGGGAAGGGCACGGCTTTAGCCGTGCCGATTAAGGGTGAACTAGTTCGGGGCTTTAGCCCCTGAGGAACGAAATGGCGAAAGAGAAATTTGATCGCACCAAGCCGCACGTGAACGTAGGCACGATTGGTCACATTGATCATGGCAAAACTACGTTGACGGCGGCCATCACCAAGGTTCTGCAGAAGCACAACCCGAAGATTCTGTTCCGGTCTTTTGACTCGATTGACAATGCGCCGGAAGAGAAAGCGCGCGGCATCACCATCGCCACGGCGCACGTCGAGTACGAGACCGACAAGCGGCACTACGCGCACGTGGATTGTCCCGGTCACGCCGACTACATCAAGAACATGATTACGGGGGCGGCGCAGATGGATGGCGCGATTCTGGTCGTGGCCGCAACCGATGGTCCGATGCCGCAGACCCGCGAGCATGTGCTCTTGGCGCGGCAGGTGGGCGTGCCCTGCATCGTGGTGGCGCTGAACAAGTGCGATGCGGTGGACGATCCCGAGCTGCTGGATCTGGTGGAACTGGAAGTGCGCGAACTGCTGAAGAGCTACAAGTTTCCCGGAGATGCGGTGCCGGTAGTTCGTCTTTCGGCGCTGGGCGCGCTGAATGGGGAAGCGAAGTGGGAGAAGCAGGTGGACGAACTGATGAAGGCGGTGGACGAGTACGTGCCGCTGCCGCCGCGCGAAACCGACAAGCCGTTTCTGATGCCGATTGAAGATATTTTTTCGATCTCGGGACGCGGAACTGTCGTTACGGGGCGAATCGAGCGCGGCAAGGTGAAGATTGGCGAGGAAGTAGAGATTGTGGGTTTCCGGGAAACCCGAAAAACGGTCGTGACCGGCGTGGAGATGTTCAAGAAGCAGTTGGATGAAGGTATGGCCGGGGATAATGCCGGCTTGCTGCTGCGCGGCATTGGCAAAGACGACGTGGAGCGGGGGATGGTGCTGGCCAAGCCGGGATCGATCACGCCGCACACCAAGTTCAAGGCGGAAGTGTACATCCTGACCAAGGA
>Ga0209415_10019246_pt1 | contig 10702 bp, 8 predicted proteins | sample PeaSoiSIISIP2007_FD_187696 | JGI IMG/M metagenome (GOLD analysis project Ga0209415, IMG submission 187696) | Peat soil microbial communities from Weissenstadt, Germany - SII-SIP-2007 (SPAdes) (version 2) | ecosystem: Environmental > Terrestrial > Soil > Wetlands > Peat | place: Germany... | reverse complement strand
CGACCGAGCTATGGGGGTAGGGGCAGGGGTTCGCGTCGGCATGGAAGTCGAGCGGGCGCGGAACGAAGCTGCAGATCTGAGCACCCCGGGCCTCGAATGTCGCGTGAACGGGCGGCGGAAGATGCACCTGCCCGACGCGCGGCTGAAAGGCGAGGATCGGCAGGGCGAATGGATACACGGCGCCATCCCACCCGACGACGTCGAGCGGCGTGCTCCGCGCGCGGAACGGGAAGAAGCGGTCTGCGCGCTTCACCACGATGTCCCGCAAGTCCTCTTCGAGCGGACCCCTGAGCTCGGGCCGCCGGAAGTCGCGGTGAGAGTACGGCGCGTCCATCTTGAGCTGACCAACGCCGTTCCGGTACCGCGCCGGCAGACCCACCCCGCCTTTGCATTCGATCGAGAGCCACGCCTGCGGCTCGCCCGGATCCGGCACGAACCTGTGCAAGGTGCCCTTCGGGACGCACAGGTAGTCTCCCTTCGTGAAACGCAGATCGCCGAACACCGAGCGCAGGGTTCCCCCTCCGTGCAGAATGAAAAAGAGGTCGTCTGCGTCGGAGTTCACGAAGTACGCGGTGTCGGGGCCGTCGGGGCGGACGAATCCGATCACGACGTCCGAGTTGAAGAGAAGGGGCCGGCGGGACTGCAGCGGGCCTCCACCGGTCGGAGCAAGCTCGAGGCAGCGGTAGTGCCGCCGCAGCAAACCCGATGCGGCGTCCGGCGCGTCCGGCGCCGGAACCGCGAATCCGGCGGCGCCCCCTTGCGCCGGCTCCGCCTCGTGGGGTCGCCCCTCGTGGTAAAGGATCGAGAACGCGCCGTCGAACCCGTCGCGCGTCACGCATTCTTCGTAATAGAGAGCGCCGGCGGCAGACCGGAAGACAAGGTGCGGCTTGTTCGGCACCCGTCCGGCGCAGACCCGGTCGAGCATCAGTGCTTCCCTCGCTCGGTCTGCACGTGCTCGATGCTCTCGAAGAGCGCCCGGAAGTTCCCGGCGCCGAAGCCCTCGTCTCCACGCCGCTGGATGATCTCGTAGAAGAAGGGGCCCGCCTCGGGGCTCGAGTGGGCCGCTGCCGAGTCCTTCAGAAAGATCTGGAGCAGGTAACGCCCGGGGGCCTCGGCATCCACCAGGATCTCGAGACTCTTCAGATCGTCGGTCGACTCCTGCAGAGCGCCGATGCCGAGCGACGCCAGGCGCGCCGGCAGGCGGTCGTAGTAGGCCGGCGGTGTGGGCATGAACGCGACGCCCCGCGCGCGCAGGCCGCGCACGGCCGAGACGATGTCCTTCACCCCGATCGCCACGTGCTGCACGCCGTCGCCTCGATGCTCCTCGTGAAAGACGTTGATCTGCGACGTCGTGAAATTCGGACGATGCGGCTCGTTGTTGGCGAACTTGATGCCGCTCGGCGGGTCCCACATGACCACCGAGCGCAGGCCGGAGCCGTGCTCATCCACGCGTCGGGCGACGTCGTCGGTGTGGAACACGATCTCCCAGAACCGCTCGAAGCCGAGGACGTGCTCCATCCAGAGGAGCGCCGGGGCCATCGTCTCGAAGTTGCTGGTCACGTGATCGAGCCCCGCGAGCCCGAAGGCGTTGTGGCCGCCGCGCGGCACCGCGTGGGCTTCGAAGCCCGGATAGAGCGGGTAAGCGCCCTCACGTTCGACGAAGCGGAAGGTCGTGTCTCCGAAGGGCGTGGTGATGACGAACGTCCTGAAGCGACCCCCGGCACCCTCGGTCGTGCGGACCTCGTGCACCGGCGTACCCCCCCGCTGCTCGAGAAGCGAGAATGCCCGCTCGATGTCCTCGACCTCGAAGACGATGCTGCCGACGCCGTCGGGGTGCTTCTGCAGGAAGCGGTGCGCTCGACCGCCCGCGCCGCGCGGGCTCGAGCAAATGACGCGGCAGGCGCCGGCTTCGAACACGATCGCGTCCTGCCGACCGCGCTGCGCGAGCTCCTCGGAGCTGCGCGCCACCTCCGCGAAGTCCAGCTTCTCGGTGTAGAAGCGGCGGCTGCGCTCGAGGTCCCTCACGTAGTAGTGAATCGCCTCGATCCGGCGGATTCCGAGCGCGGGCACGTTGCCCATCGCCTCACAGTGTACCGCCGTCTGCGACGACCGCCTGCTCGATCGCGCCAAAAACGCTGCGTCCGCTTGAGTCGAACGCCTCCAGGCGGACGCTGTCACCGGCGCTCATGTAAGGCGTGACTGGAGCCCCGCCCTCAAGGATCTCGCGTGCACGCCGCTCGACGAGGCACGAGACCCCGCGCTCGGAATCGCGATTGGACACCGTGCCGCTCCCCAGAATCGTGCCTGCAGTGACCGAACGCGTTCTCGTGACGTGCGCGATGAGCTGGAAGAAGGAGAAGTGCATCTCCGGGCCGGTCTCGAGATCACCGACGCGCGAGCCGTTGTAGGTGCATGAAAGACGCAAGAAAGGCCGCCCATCCTTGAACGCGACTCCGAGCTCGTCCGGCGTGACCGCAATCGGCGCAAACGCCGTGGAGGGCTTCGACACGAAGAAGCCGAATCCCTTCTTGAGCTCGGCCGGGACGAGGTCCCGATAGGTCACGTCGTTCGCGAGGACGAGCAAGCGCACGTGGCTCGCCGCGCGTTCCTCGGTCGTGCCCCGGGGGACGTCACCGAGCACGACGGCGATCTCGCCTTCGAAATCGAGCCCGAACTTCGCGTCGGGGAGGACGAGCGGATCTCGGGGTCCCAGAAGGACTCCGGAGCCCCCCTGGTACACGAGCGGATCGCTCGTGAGCCCCTCTGGAGGCTCGGCACCGCGCGCCTTTCGGACCAGTACGACGTGGTTGAGGTAGGCAGACCCGTCCACCCATTCGAACGCTCGGGGCAGAGGCGCGGCGAGCGTCTCCGGTGCGAGCGGCAGTGCATCGATCTCTCCGCGCTCGAGTCGCCCGCCGAGGGCGCGCAGGAGCGGCTCGCACCTCGGCCACTCGTCGAGCGCCCGCTGCAGGCTCGGCGCGATGCCGTGGGCGCGTGTGTACGACGCCGTCGCGCGATCGACGACGACGAGGGCGCCGTCGCGCGAACCGTCTGCAAGGGTGGCCAGGCGCATCGTCCGGATTCCGAGTAGAGTTAGATATGCCTCACTCCGCTGTGAGGGTGCCCGCTCATCTTCGCCGGTTCGTCGTCCAGCAAGACTACTCTCAATATACGCTGGCGGACCAGGCAGTATGGCGCTTCGTCCTCCTGCAGACGCACGCGCGTCTCGTCGAGACCGCGCATCCTGCGTACCGCGAGGGGCTGGCGGCGACCGGCATCTCGGTCGATCGGATCCCGGGGATCGACGAGATGAACGACAAGCTCGCGCGCTTCGGCTGGAGCGCCGTGTGCGTGGACGGGTTCATCCCCCCGCGCGCATTCCAGGAGTTCCAGGCCTCGGCCATTCTGCCGATCGCTGCCGACATCCGCAGCCGCGCGCACCTCGCGTACACCCCGGCCCCGGACATCATCCACGAGGCCGCAGGTCATGCGCCCATCCTGCCCGACCCGGTCTTCGCCTCGTATCTGCGGCGCATCGGGGATCTCGGCAGGAAGGCGTTCACGTTGCCGGAGGAAGACCGGGTGTTCCGGGCCATCTACGCGCTCAGCGAGGTGAAGGAGAACCCGGCCGCGCCGCAACAGGAAGTGACCGGGGCCGAGGCGGAGCTCCGCGCCGCGCTCGCGTGCGCGGCCGAGCCGAGCGAGGCGGCCCTTCTGTCGCGCCTCTACTGGTGGACGGCCGAATACGGGCTCGTGGGACGTCCAACCGAGTACAAGCTGTACGGGGCGGGGCTCCTGTCGTCGCTCGGGGAGAGCCACTCCTGCCACGACCCCGCCGTCCGCAAGCTCGTGCTCGACGAACACTGCATCGACGTGGCCTACGACATCACGCGGCCGCAACCGCAGCTCTTCGTGGCGCCGAGCTTCGACGTGCTCCACGACGTCCTCGAGCGGGTGGCCCGCACGCTGGCGTTCCAGACGGGGGGCGAGCTGGCGCTCTCGCGAGCGCTGCGGAGCGGTGAGGTCGCGAGCATCCAGTTCTCTTCTGGGGCGTGGGTGATGGGCGTGCTCCGCGACGTCGGGCCCCGCCTCGTCGCGCCGGCGCACCTGCGCCTCGACGGGCCCGTGGCTTTCGCGTGGGACCGCGCGATCATTCCGGCGCTCGAGCCCTTCGCGGGTCTGGCAGAGCAATGCGTGCTGACCGGGCGGCTCGAGGGCGGCAGCTCTCTGGATCTCGCGAGCGACGAGGCCCTGACCGCGCACCTCGACGTCGCGAGCGGGCGGCACCGCTTCCGGTTCGATCGCGGCACGTGCGTCGAAGGCCGTCTGCTGCGCACCGTCCGCCACGCCGACGGGCGGCTCATGCTGCTCGAGCTGGGCTCCGCCCGCGTCACCCTCCCTGACGCTGCACCCCAGGACATCGCGCGCTACGTGCTACTCGCGACCGGTGACGTCGTGACGGCGCACGCCGGCGCCGTGGACGCGAAGTACCATGCCGATACGCCGTTCTCGGCGGTGCGCGTACCCCATCCTCGCGCCGTTGCCCCGGACGAACGCGCGGTGCTCGATCTGTACGAGCGCGCCGAGGGGGCCTACCGCGCCGGCGCGCAGTCGATGGCGGAGGTGTTCCCGCGCATCCACGCGGTGCTCGAGCGCGACTCCCCGCAGGAGTGGCTCCTGCGCTGGAACATGCTCGAGAGCCTGCTCAGGGTCGCGCCCAAGGGCGCGCTCTCGCAGACCCTGTGGGCGGAGCTCGAGTCCCTCGAGGTCGCGCTCGATCACCGGGAGCCGATCGCGTCGGGGCTCCGCTATCTTGCCTCGCGGCGATCGAGCGACCCAGTCCTCCGGTAGCGCCGGGCGGCGGGCAAGCTCACGCCTTCGGTGCGTCCGGCTGCTTGTCGGGCGCCGCCTTCTGGAACGGCTCGAGCCGCATGGCCGCGTCGTAGGCATCGACGACGCGATGGCAGCCGCGCAGATCCACCCCGAATCGCCTCGCCGAGTCCACCTGGGGTACCAGATAGGCATCGGCCGCTGTCGGCGAATCGCCGTACGCGAAGGGGCCGCTCACGCCCGCCCGGGCGTTCTCGGCAATCGCACGCTCGAGCGATTCGAGCCCCCGACCGACGAAGTAGTGCAGCCAGGCCTTCTGTCCTTCGCGGTCCTGACCCAGCTCGGACAAATGCTTCAGGACGCCCAAGTTCTGCAAAGGCTGCGTCCCGCTGTTCACGATCTCGACGAGAGCGCGAACACGCGCTCGTCCGTGGGCGTCCCCCGGGTAGAGCCTGGGTGCCGGAAATCGCTCATCCAGGAGCTCGATGATCGCGACCGATTCCACGTACGACACGCCGTCGAGGACCATGCAGGGCACGCGCCCCGTCGGACTGCGCGCCCGATGCGCCTCACCCTGTTGCTCTCCCTCGAGGAGGTTGACCGCGACGTACTCGTAGTCGAGCCCCTTCAGGTTGAGCACGATGCGCACCCGGTGCGAAGAGGAGGAGCGCCAGTAGTTGAAGAGAGTGACTCGCGGCATGGGGCGTATCGTATAGCCGGCGCGGGGCGACCCCGCCCGACGCGTGCCGTCGTCTCTCGCAGGCTGCTTGCGATGACCGAAGCCCTCCGTGTCTCCCTGCACGCCGAAGGCCCACCTAGGTACATACGGCGCACCTCCCACGCACAATGGCACCGTTTTGCGCCGGCGCACGCGGCGACTGCATGGCACGGCTGCTGCGTTCGAAGCCATGCGACCATGGGGGCAGACGACGTGTATTCAATTGGGGCCAAGCCGATGCGACGATCCGTCATGCTGGTCGATGACGACCCGGACGCACGCGCTCTCGTCGGCATGACGTTGCGCGAGCGCGGCTACGACGTCGTCGAATGCTCGAATGGGCTCGATGCTCTCGAGCACCTGCGCGCACCATCCAAGCCCGACGTGATCGTGCTCGATCTGCTGATGCCGGTCATGGACGGCTGGCAGTTTCGTGTGGAGCAGAAGCGCGATCCGGTCTTGGCCACGATCCCGGTGGTCGCTCTCTCGGGCGACAGCAGCTCGAAAGCAGCGGCCATCGACGCCGAAGCATACTTGGCGAAACCCGTCGCTCCCGCGTCGATCGCGGCCGCGGTGGAGAGGCTCGCCCTCGAGCGCGATCGCCGTGCGCTCGATGCCCACCTGGCGCAAGTCAGCCGCCTCTCGTCGCTCGGCACGCTGGCTGCGGGCATGGCGCACGAGATCAACAACCCTCTCACCTACATGCTCCTGAATTTGGTGCTCCTCGAGCGGGAGCTGCCGCCCCTGCTGTCCGGTGCCGGCGAAGCAAGCGTCGAGAGCCAGCGGCGAACGATGGAGGTACTGGCGCAGGTACAGACCGGAGCCGAACGCATTCGGGACATCGTGCGCAACTTGAAGACCTTTGCTCGGCCCGAGCTCGAGGCTCGCGGGCCCGTCGACGTTGCCGCCACCATGGAGGCGTCTATCGCGATGGTTGCCCACGAGCTCCGGTGGCGCGCGATCGTACGGAAGAAAGTGCAGCCGGGACTGCCGCCCGTCTTCGGCAACGCAGCGCGCTTGGGGCAGGTCTTTCTCAACCTATTGTTGAACGCGCTACAAGCTCTTCCCGACGAGGATCCCGCGGGCAACGAGATTCTCGTGGTCGTAAGCCACGAAAAGGGAAGCGTCATCGTCGAAGTACACGACACCGGCACAGGCATCGCGCCCGAGATTCGCGATCGCATCTTCGAGCCGTTCTTCACCACGAAGCCCGTCGGCCGTGGGACCGGGCTCGGTCTCGCAATCTGCCACGGCATCGTCACGGCGCACGGCGGATCCATCTCCGTCGACAGCACACCTGGAAATGGCAGCCGCTTCCGCGTCGCCTTGCCAGCGATGCAGGCGGCGGAACCCGCGCTGCCGCCATCGCGATCGCCGCGGCACGCGAACCCCGCCCGGCTGCTCGTCGTGGACGATGAGCGGAACGTCGGGACCACCCTTCGGGCACTGCTCGTGCCCGAGCATCGTGTCGAGATTCTGGCCGACGCCCGAGACGCCTTGGCGCGCATCCAGTCGGGCGAGAGGTACGACCTCGTTCTATGCGACCTGATGATGCCCGGAATCGACGGCCCTGCCCTCCATCATGCGATCCTCCGCCACGCGCCGGAGCAGGCCCGTCGTATGGTGTTCGCCACCGCAGGCGCGTACACCGAGCGTGCAAAGCGGTTTCTTGATTCGGTCCCGAACCCGCGCTTGGAGAAGCCCTTCGCGATCGAGGACCTGATGAAGATCCTTCAGGCCATGCGGCTGTCCGCCGACGGCCTCTGACCTGGAGCGGCGACCCGCGTCATCGCGGCCTGCTCGGCGATCGCGCGCGGCCGTCTCGTTCTCGCCTATTCCGGCGCGTCTCCCGGCTCTTGGCTCTTCGCCAGGCCCTCCGCCAGAGCGCGCAAATCGTCCGGTGAATACGGTTTCGTGACGAATGCGATGCATCCGGCGCTCTTCGCGGCCTCCGAGGCCGACGCGGAGCTGAGGCCGCTGCAGACGACGATGGGAATGTCCCTCGTCAGCTCCTGCTCCTTGAGGCGTCGCGTGACCTCGACCCCATCGATTCCGGGCAGGCCGAGATCCAGGATGATGACGTCCGGAATGAGCAGCGCCGCCGCCAAGAGCGCAGCCTCGCCGGTAGCGACCTCCTCGACCCGCCATCCGGCAGCGCGCAGCGACCAGGCGTAAAGCTCGCGCGTGGTCTCGCTGTCTTCGACAATGAGGACGCGAGGCGGGGCGCGGATGCCGCTCCGGGGGCCGTCGAAGATGCGCGGCGGCCACGAGCCTTGCCGCCGGGGTGCCCCCGACGAATCCGGCGCGGCCGCCGCTGGCGAATGCGACCCGATGGGTCCAACCCCGGCCCTTCGGTCCACTGCCCGGAGCGTACGCAACAGCCGGACCAGGCTCGGCCCAGGGGCAATTTCAGGGTAAACGCGTCAGTGAGTAGACAACGATGCTGTGACGGTCACGCCATATCGAGGCGAAACGCTACACGACGAGGTCGCGCAGCGTCGTGAGTCAACGGGGACTCGCGCTGCGCCGGACACCCCGCGTCCAGGTTCGCTACCGATGGACGCACGATCCATGCACACGACAGCGATTGCGCGTCGCTCGCGATCACGAAGATCGCGACGCGACGAGGTCCTCTTCCTCTGCGTCGCCGGGGGCACCGGCTCCCGTCGGATTCGCGATCAACTGGTGCAGCAGCGCACGGAGCTCCTCCGGCGAGCAGGGTGGGCGCGCAACGTGCGCGGGGTCGTCGCGATTCTTGTCGCGCCAGTCGGCCGGGCGTTCGGCGCAGATCACCATGGGAATGTGCGCCGTGCTGCCGTGTTGCCGTATGCGCCCTGCGATCTCGATCCCGGCGCAAGGGGGCCGGCCGAGGTTGACGACGACGACGTCCGGCTCGAACAAGGCCGTGGCAAATAGCACCTGACTGCTGTCGCTTTCCCCGACGGCCCAACCCGCCGCTCGGAGCGCCCACGCGTACACCTGGCGAGCGTCCGGTTCGCCATCGTCGATGATGAGCACGCGAGGCAGGCGGCGGGCGCCAGTTTTCGGCTCGCTGAGGATCCTCCACGGTCCGGAGCCGAACGATCGAACGGGGCGCTCGGACCGCATGCCCGGGCAACAAGGGCGCCCCATCACGCGCAGAATGGCCCAGCGCACTTGCGCACCTCGCGAGTCAGGGCGGGAGACAGGATGGGCCTGTCGAGCAGCTTGCGCATGAGCACCTTGGCGCCAGCGTGCCCCAGCAAAACGCGGACCCTGCACGCACGGGGCGGGACGTTAACTCGAGCGAGTGCGGCAGGGAATTTGCTCGTCACGGAACGGCTGTTCGAAGCGGGGCTCGATGTGCAAGGGATCCAGATCACTCGCGCGCTCGTGAACCCCGGTTACGTCGTCGCCGGAAAGTACGAGCTCGTGCGGCTTCTCGGGCGAGGCTCGATGGGCGAGGTCTGGGAGTCCCGCCATCGAAGCCTTGGCGAAGACGTAGCGGTCAAGCTGCTGACGGGGGACGCGCGATGGGGCCACGCGGAGAATTCGTCGACGGCGGCGGGGCGGTTTCTCTTGGAAGCCCAGGTCGCTGCGCACTTGTCCGCCAAGACGCGCCACATCGTGCGGGTCAGCGACCACGGAGAAGAGCGGGGTCTGGCGTACCTGGTGATGGAGCTGCTCGAGGGCCACACGCTCGAGAAATGGCTCATGCTCCGCGGGGAGATGCCGCTCGGGGCGGTTTCCAGTCTCGTTTCGCAAATCGCGCGGGGCCTTGCGGTGGCCCACGACGAGGGCGTGGTGCACCGGGACCTGAAGCCCGGCAATATTTTTCTCGCGCAGGACGAGGACGGGAGGCGCCTCGTCAAGCTTCTCGACTTTGGGATCGCGCGCGCGATGCGTGCGACGCGAGCGTTCGCGTCTGCTCCGGGCATGCTGTACGGCACCCCCGGTTACATGAGCCCCGAGCAGCTCCGCGCATCGTCGCGCGTGGACCACCGCTGCGACCTCTGGGCGTTGGCCACCGTCGCGTACGAAGCGTTGACGGGCGAGCTGCCGCTCCCGGGATCGCACTCCGTTGAGCTCCTGCGCAACCTCACCGCGGGGCGCATCGTACCGATTCACGAGCGCGCGCCGCACCTCCCGCCTTCGCTTGCCGGCTTTTTCGATCGAGCGTTCGCCCCCCGCATCGAGGAGCGCTTTCAAAGCGCGCTCGATCTGGCGTCCGCGTTCAAGCATGCCTCCGGAATGACCGGCGCGAGCAGCGCGCCGCCAAGCACGAGACCCACCAGCCGAGGCGGCACGGTCCTCATGCGAACGTTGGTCATGCGCCCAGTGAAGGTCGGGAGGCGGCCGGGCTGGCGCTGGACGCCTACTCTCATGGCGCTGGTCATCGCCGGTTCCCTGCTCGTCCTGCTCGGAGCGAGGGCTCTTTGGCAAGTAGCGCACGCAGCGCGGACTTCGCGCACCTCGGAGTCGACGTCGAGTGTACTCGTGTCTGGGCAAACGTCTTCGTCTGCCGAGCCGGCGATGCCCAGCGCGATTGGAGCCCTCCGGTAGGCGCGGCGGCCCTCACGGGCCTTTCGGCGTCAGGCACCCGACCCGGCTCGTCGCGACGACCATGTCGTCGAACTCGACGCTGCCATCCGGGCCCTCCGTGATGTAGTTCTGCGGCCAGAACGCATTGAGCGCCAGGGCCGACGTCGAGCGCCACTGCAGGTCGAGGGGGACGTAAGGCTTCGCGCAAAGGTCGGGGTAGGACGTGCACTCCGTCCCGTCAGTCCCGCTCACGCAGAACTTGTCCTTGATCCAGCAACCCACCGGCGCCGCGTCGTCGAAGTGCTGCACGAGCGCGTCGTTTTTCCACACTTCGAGGACCGCGCCGGTGGAAGAAGCAAGATCGGTGTTGAGCTCGACGTGGACCTCGAGGCACATCCACGTGCCGTCGTCCTCGGTAAACGAGGTTTGATTCACGAGCGCGTTGCCGTAGTAGGCCGTGCCTCCCTCGGGCTGGTCCTCCCACGAGTGCATCTGCATCCAGTAGTTGTAGAAGTCGAAGCGGGGGTTCGGTTGCCCGATCCCGTAGACGGGCTCGAGCGCGATCGAAAAGCGATCGTCGCCGTTCGGCTTCAAGCCCGCCTGGGGATCCGGATAGGGTATGGCGGGATTGTA
>Ga0209415_10019245_pt1 | contig 10702 bp, 10 predicted proteins | sample PeaSoiSIISIP2007_FD_187696 | JGI IMG/M metagenome (GOLD analysis project Ga0209415, IMG submission 187696) | Peat soil microbial communities from Weissenstadt, Germany - SII-SIP-2007 (SPAdes) (version 2) | ecosystem: Environmental > Terrestrial > Soil > Wetlands > Peat | place: Germany... | reverse complement strand
GCGAAACACGCGACGAAGCCTGCCACGGCGACGCGGCGCCACCTCGTCGTGCGCGACGGCCCGCTCGGGACCGAGTCGGTGCCGATCCTGATCTACCACGTGATCCTCGCCGCGCCGCCCACCGCGCCGTTCCCCGGCCTCTATGTCACGCCCACCCTGTTCGCGCAACAGATGCACGCGCTCGCGGCCGCCGGCTACCACGCGGTGACGATGAACGAGATGTGGGACAACTGGCACTACGGGCGGCCGCTACCCGCGGGCAAGCCGATCGTGATCAGCTTCGACAACGGCTACGCGACGCAGTACACCTCGGCCTTCCCGGTCATGCAGTCACTCGGCTGGCGCGGCGTCGAGAACCTGCAGCTGAGCGGACTGCCGCCGTCACAGGGCGGTCTGTCCCGCCACCAGGTGCGCCTGCTCGACCACGCCGGCTGGGAGCTCGACACGCAGGGCTACAGCCACGCCAAGCTGATCTCGCTCTCGAAGAGCGAGCTGCACTTCCAGGTCGCCGTCGCCCGGGCGCGAATCCGCGCGCTCTACCACGTCAAGGCCGAGTGGTTCTGTTACCCCTCGGGGCAGTACGACGCGGCCGTGATCGCGGCGGTCAGGGCGGCGGGGTTCCGCGGCGCCACGACCGTCGTGCACGGCTGGGCCGGCCCGACCGAGGACCCCTACCACCTGCCGCGGATCGAGGTGCTGGGCGGCACGAGCCCGCAGGCGCTGCTCGGCGAGATCGCCGCTGCCGGCGGCGACCCGCCCCCCGGCCCGTCATACACCGCGTAGTGCCCGCCGAGGGCGTGGCAAACGAACCGGCTCGGCCCACGCGCCGACGGCTCGGCGTCGCCGCGGGGATCGCGATCGCAGCCGCGATGGTGGCGCTCGCGCTCAGCGGCGCACTGCAGAGCGCGCGCCGCGGCCCGCCGCGGCCCGCCGCGCTGGCGCTCGCGTCGCCCGCCGGCCCGGCGGTAGTGATCGGGCACCACCCGGTCGGCCTGAGCGTCGAGTACCCGCTGCTGGCGCACGATCTCGGCGCCGGTCGCTGCCCGCCGGCGGCCCTGGTGCGGACGATCCTGGCGCTCGGCTCGCCGGTACTTCGAATCGGCGGGGACTCCGGGGACGAGATCGCGCCGGCGGGCACCCCGCCGCGAGCGGGGCTGAGCGACCTCCCGGCAGGCTTCTGGTCGCGGGTCGCGTGCCTGGAGCGCGAGACGCGGATCCCGATCGTGATCGGACTGAACGTCGCGTGGGGCGTGCCGGCCTGGGCCGCCACGATGGCGGCCGGCGCACGGCGCGCAATCCCGCGCTACCGGCTGCGGTTCGAACTGGGCAACGAGCCGGACATCTACGGCGACCCGGTGAGGTGGTGGAACGGCCGGACGCTCGTGGACGCCAGGATGCCCTGGGCGACCTACCTCGCGCGGGCGCGGGCGATCGAGGGCGTCCTCGGGCCGCGAGCGAAGATCGAGGGCCCCGACCTCGCATCGGGACGCTGGACCTTGTCGGTGCCGGTGCTCGCGAGAGCGCTGCGTTACAGGACGCTCGACGCCCACTTCTACGCGCTGGACGGCTGCCACGACCCGACCGGCGCCACGGCTGCGCTGCTCAGCCGCCAGATCCAGAGCAAACTCGACGAGCGGGTGAGGATCGCGCGCGACGCGCGCGACGCCGGCCTCGCGGCGGTCATCTCGGAGGCCAACTCGATCAGCTGCGGCGGCATCGCCGGTGTCTCCGACCAGCCCGCCACGGCCGTCTGGGCGCTGCGAACGATCCTCACGGCGGTGCGGGACGGGTTCGTGTCGGTTCGCTTCCACTCCAGCGGCGGCTCCTACGACCCTTTCGTCGTCAACGGGAATGCCGTCGTGACGCGGCCCCTCTACATCGGCATGCAGGCGGGCGCGAGCGTCCTGACGCCCGGCTCGAGCCTGCGCGCGATCCCGAACGCCGCGGCGCTCGACGGCGTCGAGCTCACCGCGACCGACGGCACGCGGACGGTCGTGGTGAGCAACTACGGGTCCCGGGCGAGGTGGGTGGCGCTACCCAGCGCAAGGCCGGTCCAGGTGGTCTCGCTCATCGCCCGGGCGCCGACGCTGGTGCGTGCGAGGGTCGCCCCGACCCGCGGGCGCGCGCGCGTCGAGCTGGCGCCCGCCAGCGTGGAGGAGATCGTCGTGCCCGGCGATCAGCCGGGGTCGAGAACGTAGATCCGGATCGCGCCCGCGGGGAAGGAGACGCCGGTGAACGACGCCACGGTGTAGCGGACGCCGCGGTAGCGGACCGACCCCTGCGGCGGGAGCCTCGACGGCCCGGGGAAGGCGCCGGCGAGCTGATGGTGGCCGGCTCGCACGAGCACCGGAACGCCCGTAACGGCACGGGCCAGGACGGTGTAGCCGAGGGCGTTCTGAACCGCGAACAGGGCGGTACCGACCATCGCCCCCGCGCTGTCGTGGATCGCCCGGCGCAGCGGTGCGATCAGCGGTTCCGAGGCGCCGGCGTCGGCGACCAGACGCCCAGCGGCGTACACGCGCAGGCGCGCGAAGCCGCCGCCGGCGACCATGCCGCGGACGATCTTCACCGCTCCCGCGTAGTCGCGCGCCGCGAGTGCCTGTGGCAGCGCCTGGTCGAGCGCGAGCGTCGTCAGCGCCGGCAACACGGGCGGCCCGCTTCTGGACTCGGCGTAGGCGCGCCGGGCGACATCGGCGAGCACGTCGGCGGCGACCTGCGCACAGCTTGTGCGTGAGAAGGCCGCCGGCGGGCGGGCAAAGAGCAGCCAGATGCGCAGCGTTCCGGACGGGAAGCGGCCGTCGCTCAGGCTCGCCACCAGGTAACGGGCGCCGCCGACTCTCACCGTGCCGCGCGCGGGAAGCGTTCTGGAGCCCGCGGCGATGTCGCTCATGACCGTCACGCCGCGGTAGCGCATCACCGCGTAGGCGCCGGCCAGGCGCTCGGCGAGCTTGCGGTAGCCGGCATCGTCCTGGATCGACATCACGAAGCTCCCGACCACCGTTCGGCCGAGCCGCAGCGAGCCGCTGACCGGCGAGAGCACGAGCGGTCCGCCGAGGTCTTCGAGCACCCGTCCGGCGCGCAGCACGCGCAGGCGGACGATGTGCTCGTGGTTGTAGAGGAGCACGAGCATCTCGCTGCGCAGCGTCGCGCGGTCGCCCGTCGCAACCGCGTTGGCCAGGACCTGGTCGGACTCGATCGTGTGCAGTGCCCGTCGAACGGCGTTGCCGTTGCTCTCGCCGAGATTGATCTGGCGCGCGACGCCGAACGCCGTCGCGAGGTACGTGCGGTCCGTCGCCGCACCGCAGGCCGAGGTCGCGGCGCGCTTGGGGATCGCGCCGAGCACCAGCAGCGCGGCGATCGCGGCGATCGCGGCCGCGGCCATCAGCGAGGTGGCGGCGTGGGCGCGGGCCGGCATGCCGCGACACGCTAACGCGGCCCGCGCCGCCGCGAGGGGACTCGAAAACTCGCAACGTGCGGAACGGCGGGACCTTGCCATCCCGAACGCGCTCTATCGTCCGTCGAGATGACGGAGGTGCCTCGGAGCCACCGCGCGGAGGCTGCGCGAGCGAGGACGCCGGGCGCGCAACGCACTGGCTGGTTCTCGCGCGCAAAGGCCGAGGTTCCCCTCGAGGACCAGGAGGCGGAGGTTCGCGCGCAGCTGTACGCGAGACCGTCCGGGCCGGAGGGGTCGGTCAGGCGCGTCGAGCGCACCGCGCCGGCGGATCGAGTCGAGTGGATCGAGCCCGCAGCGCGAGCCGGCCGCGTGGCGGACCGTCCGGCAGCCTGAAATCCGGGCGCCGCCCTCCGGCCGGCCCCAGCACACACTCAGGAAACTCACAGGCGCGCCAGCCACAATCCCGGCATGAGCACGGCGAACGCGCAGGTGCGGGTCCTGGTCGTCGACGATGAGCCGAACATCGTCGATGTGATCTCGATGGCGCTGCGCTTCGAGGGCTTCGCGGTCGAGTCGGCCGGGAACGGCGCCGACGCGATCGCCGCGGTCGCTGCGGAGCGTCCAGCGCTGATCGTGCTCGACGTGATGCTCCCCGACATCGACGGCTTCGAGGTCGCCCGGCGGCTCGCCGCCGCGCGCACCGAGGTGCCGATCATCTTCCTCACCGCCCGCGACTCGACCGAGGACGTCGTCCACGGCCTGACGGTGGGGGGCGACGACTACGTCACAAAGCCCTTCAGCCTGGAGGAGCTGGTGGCGCGGATCCGCACCATCCTGCGGCGGTCGGGCATCGCGGGCCAGACCAGCTCGAAGCTGGTGTTCGGCGACCTCGAGCTTGACGAGGACACCCACGAGGTGGCCCGCACGGGCCGGGAGATCGAGCTGACGGCGACCGAGTTTCGCCTGCTGCGCTACCTGATGCTCAACCCGCGCCGCGTCCTTACGCGCGCCCAGCTGCTCGACCACGTCTGGAACTACGACTTCGGTGGCGACGCGCGAGTGCTCGAGACCTACATCAGCTACCTGCGCAAGAAGATCGACGCCGGCGGGCCGGGGCTGATCCACACCGTGCGCGGCGTCGGCTACGCACTTCGCCTGCCGCGGAGCTGAGCGCGGCGGTGTCGCTGCGCGCGAGACTGCTGGCCGGGCTCGTCGTGCTCACCGCCGCGGGGCTCGTGATCGCCGGGCTCGTGACCTACGCCGCCGAGCGATCGTTTCTTGTTTCGCGGATCGACTCGCAGCTGCGCAGCAGCACCACGATCAACGGATTCGAGGACTACCTCGACCAGCAGCTCGGCCTGAAGAAACCCGGCCCGGGTGCCGGCGCAGGCTTCGGACTGGGTGGCGGCGCGACGGGTGTGTTCCTGTACCCCCCACCGAACGGCGGGCCCCAGCCCGGCGGCGGTCCGGCCGGCGAGGTGCTCCCGCCGGTCGGCACCTACGGCATCTACACGGCTCCCGGTGGCAGGGTCAGCTCCGGAGAGTTCGGCGGCAAGGGCGGCTCGGAGCCAAAGCTGCCGGCGCAGATCCCGCTGACCACCGACCTCCGCCGTCCGCGGCTGATCACGGTCGACTCGGTCGCCGGCTCGAGCCTGCAGTACAGGGTGCTGCGCAAGCGCAGCGACACCGGCGCTGGAACGATGACGATCGCCGTGCCGCTCAGCGACGTCAGCCAGACGCTGACGAGGTTGCGCAAGATCGAGGCGATCGTGATCGCGGCCGTCCTGCTGGCGCTCGCCGCCTTCGCCTGGCTGCTGATCCGCCTGGGGCTGCGGCCACTCGACCGCATGGGCGCAACGGCCGGAGCGATCGCCGCCGGCGACCTCTCACAACGCGTCAGCCCCGCCGACTCGCGCACCGAGGTCGGGCGGCTCGGGCTGGCGCTCAACGCGATGCTCGGGCAGATCGAGCAGGCCTTCGGCGAGCGCCGGGCGAGCGAGGATCGTCTGCGGCAGTTCGTCTCCGACGCCTCGCACGAGCTGCGCACGCCGCTGACCTCGATCCGCGGCTACGCCGAGCTGTTCCGGATGGGGGCGGCCACAGGCGGCGAGGACACCGCGAAGGCGATGGCCCGGATCGAAGAGGAGGCGGCGCGAATGGGCGTCCTGGTCGAGGATCTGCTGGCGCTCGCGCGCCTGGACGAGATGCCGGTCAGCCGTCGTGAGCCGGTCGACCTGGAGCCGCTGTCACGCGACGCCGCGGCCGACGCGCGCGCCGCGGCGCCCGATCGCGAGATCACGTTGACGATCACCGGCGAGCACGTCGTCGACGGCGACGCCTCGCAGCTGCGCCAGGTGCTCGCGAACCTGATGCGCAACGCGCTGACGCACACGCCGGCAGGCTCGCCCGTGAAGCTGTCGCTGACGGGCGACGGCGGGAATGTCCGGATCGAGGTCCGCGACCACGGCCCCGGCCTGCCGGACGGCTCACAGGGCAGCGTGTTCGAGCGCTTCTGGCGCAGCGAGGCCGGCCGCGAGCGCGGCAGGGCGGGCGCCGGGCTGGGCCTGGCGATCGTCGCGGCGATCGTCGCGGCGCACGACGGCCGCGTCAGCGCGCACAACGCTCCCGGCGGGGGCGCCGTGTTCACGATCGAACTTGCGGCGCCGGCCACGAGGTAGTGGGTCTTCCGGAACGTTGTGCCGGAAGCGGCGAGCGCCAGGCGGCGTCCAGACGCCGACGCCGACGGTGGAACGTTTTGGGAGGTCCCACTGGTTGCCGGCCGCTCGGATCGCCGCCGGCGCTCGCCCCTGGCGCGCCGATGACGCCTAGATGGCCGCCGCGATCACCGCGGGCGCGCCGAACTGCACGAGGCACTGGGGCAGCGCCACCGAGCGGTCCTCGCGCTGGTGGTTCTCGAGCAGCGCGATGATCGTGCGGCCGACGGCGACCGCCGTGCCGTTGAGCGTGGCGGCGGTGATCGGGCGACCGCCGGCAGGGCGCACGCGGATCTCGAGGCGACGCGCCTGGTAGTCGGTCGTGTTCGAGCAGGAGGTCAGCTCGCGGTAGCGCTCCTGGCCGGGCAGCCAGGCCTCGCAGTCGTACTTCTTCGCCGCGGAGGCGCCGAGGTCGCCGACCGCGATATTGACCACGCGGTAGGGGATCTCGAGCTCGGACAGCAGCGACTCCTCGATCGCGAGGATCCGCTCATGCTCGGCAGGCGCCTCGTCGGCGGTCGTGAAGACGAACATCTCGACCTTGTCGAACTGGTGTACGCGGAAGATCCCGCGCGTGTCCTTGCCGGCCGCCCCGGCCTCGCGCCGGAAGCACGAGGAGAAGCCCGCGTAACGGCGGGGCAGCGTGTCGGCCTCGAGGATCTCGCCGGCGTGCAGCGAGGCGAGCGCCACCTCCGAGGTGCCGACGAGAAACAGCTCGTCGGCGGGCAGGCTGTAGAGCTGCTGCTCGGTGTCGGGCAGAAAGCCCGTGCCGTAGAGGGCCTGCTCGCGTACGAGAACGGGCGGGATCACGGGTTCGAAGCCCTCGGAGCGCAGACGCTCGAGCGCCCAGCGGACCAGCGCCAGCTCGAGCATCACCAGGTCGCCCTTGAGGTAGGCGAAACGCGAACCCGAGAGCCGGGCGCCCGCCTCCATGTCGATCAGCGGGCCGGCCAACTCGAGGTGGTCGGCCGCCGGCCCACCGCGCGGCTCGCCGGCGGAGCGGATCACGGTGTCCTCGTCGGCGGCGTCGGTCGACGGCAGGTTCGGCAGCACGATCAGCGCCGCGTGCAGCTCGGCGTCGATGCCTGCCAGCTCCTGCTCGAGCTGCTTCTCGCGCTCGCCGACCTCGCGCATGCGCGCGATCGCGACGCTCGTGTCCGCGCCGTCGCGCTTGGCGGTCGCGATCGCTTCGGACGCCTGGTTCTTGGCGGCGCGGAGCGATTCGAGCTCCGGCAGCAGCGCGCGCCGACGGACGTCGAGCGCGACCACCGCGTCGAGGCCCGCGGCCACGGTGGCACCGCGGCGTGCGAGGGCGGCGCGGACGGCGTCGGTGTCTTCGCGGATCAGCCTGAGGTCAAGAACCGCCTGCTCCCACTAGCCCGAGCAGGAGTTGCTCGAGCCGATCGTCGGCGTGTGCGGCGCCTGCAGCCCGGCGTAGCGCGCCAGGAAGCGAGCGACGGCCATCGAATCGGGGCCGACGACGAGGTTCTGGGGCATGATCTGGCCCGAGAAGCCCCCGTTGCGGATCGCGTAGAGCACGCAGGCGTAGCCCTCCTTGCGGAAGTTGAAGTTCGGCCCGTTGGTTCGCACCCGACCCTGAACCGAGCTCGCCGAGCCCTCCGCCCCGACCACGGACAGCGTGTGGCAGCCCGAGCAGTGCGTGGCGAACAGCTCCGCTCCGGTGCGGTAGGGGGTGTTCTTGGCGACCTGGATGCCCTGGGAGCCGCAGGCGCTGATCGCCAGCGCTGCGGCGACGCCGGCCGCGACAATCGTGGCGATCTTTGCAACTGAAGCCATGCGGGCGCAGATCATATGGGGAGCGCAGCGGGAACGCGGGACCAGAATTGCGCGGCTTGAAGGAGCCGGCCCGACAGCGTCGAAACACCGAATCCCGGCGTCGGCGCAAGACGGTCGCCCTGTTCCTCGCGATCGATCCTTACGGCGGCAACCGATGCCGACGCCGGGTGTTCTCCTCCGCGGTCCGAGCCGCGCGGCCCCTATCGCGCGGCTCGGCGTGGACGCTCGCAACGTCTCGCGAGGGCGCGCACTCACTCCCCGCATCGCGCCACGCCCGGCGCGCACACTCACCAGGTCCCGGCGGCGCGCAGCGCCAGCACGCAGACGACCAGCGCGGCCAGCGCCATGATGCCCATCTCGCGCCGCATGATCGCCGCCACGATCGCCTGCTGCTCGACCTCCGGGAGGGTCGCCACCGCCTGCGCGTTCTCGAGCTCGCGCGTCGTGAGCACCTGATCGGCCGCGACCAGCCGCAGCTGCTCGGCGACGAAACCGATCGCGATCGGCAGCAGTGCGTAGAGGTAGTAGAGGCTGCTCGAGGGGTGGTGGTGAGCGAGCACCTCGAAGGCGACGACGAGCGCGTAGGCGAGCGCGAACGCCTGGCCGCCGCGCACGGCGAGCCAGAACTGCCGGCTCGGCGCGAAGAGGTACCAGCGCACGACGCCGAACAGTCCGGCGAGGCCGTTGGCGGCGCCCACGGCGAGCGCGCCCCAGACCGCCAGGTCGCGGGCGCTCATCCGCCGCCCAGGCGCCGCGATATCGAGCGTTTTGCCACTAAGTAACACTCCGTCACAAGGATCGGGGGTAGTGATATAACAGCCCGCTGTGATCAGAACCTACCTGCCCGCGATCGTCTTCCTTGCGCTCGGGGCGATAGTAGGCGGCACCTTCGCCGTGCTCAACACCGCCTTCGGGCCGCGGCGGCGGATCCCGGCCAAGACGCAGCCCTACGAATGCGGCCTGCCGTCCGAGGTCAAGCAGGGCTTCCGCTTCGGGATCAGCTTCTACCTGATCGCGATGCTGTTCATCCTGTTCGACATCGAGACGATCTTCCTCTACCCGATCGCCGCCGAGCTGCGGGCCTACGGCACCTTCGCGCTCGGGGAGGCGATCACCTTCGTGGTCCTGCTGTCCGTCGCGCTCGTGTACGTCTGGCGGCGCGGGGCGCTCGAATGGCGCTGACACGCGAGCCGATCGAGCCGGGTAGCCTGCGGGCCCGCGGGCTGCTCGCGCGCGACCTCCTGCGCGGCGACCTGGAGGGGCTCGAGCTCGAGCGCTACGTCGAGCAGTCGATCCTCACCACGACGCTCGACCGTGCCGTCGCCTGGGGGCGCTCGAACGCGATTTTCCCGGCGACCTTCGGATTGGCCTGCTGCGCGATCGAGATGATGTCGGTCGTCGCCGCGCGCGTCGACATCGCGCGATTCGGCTTCGAAGCCTTTCGCGCTTCGCCGCGCCAGGCCGACCTGCTGATCCTCTCGGGCCGCGTCTCGATCAAGATGGCGCCGGTCGTGCGGCGCATCTACGACCAGATGCTCGAGCCGAAGTGGGCGATCGCGATGGGCGCGTGCTCGTCGTCGATGGGCGTGTTCAACAACTACGCGATCGTGCCGGCGGACAAGTTCATGCCGGTCGACGTCCACGTCCCCGGCTGCCCGCCGCGCCCCGAGGCGCTGATGCACGGCATCCTCAAGCTGCGCAAGATGATCCAGGACGACCCCGACATGGGTTGGCGCAGGCGCTACGACGCCGAGGGGACCGAGGAGGTCCTCGCCGGCGCGGAGCCGACCGGTGCCTGACCAGGTCGGACTCGAGCTGATCGCCGGCCAGCTCGCGTCCGAGGTCCCGGGCTCCGTCCTGGCCACCACCTTCTTCCGTAGCCGCGGCACCCTCGAGATCGCGCCGGCCGCCGTCCGCGGCGTGCTGGCGGCGCTGCGCGAGAACCACGGCTACCGGGCGCTGATGAGCGTGCACGGCGTCGACTACTACCCCGAGGAACCGCGCCTCGGCGTGCACTACGAGCTGCTCGACATGGAGCGCGTCGACCGCATAACGGTCAAGCTGCGCGTGGCGCTCGCGGAGCCGAACGTCGACTCGGTGACGCCCGACTGGCCCACCGCGGACCACCAGGAACGCGAGGTCTACGACATGTTCGGCGTGCACTTCGACGGACACCCCGACCTGCGGCGCATCCTGATGCCAGAGGACTACGAGGGGTACCCGCAGCGGCGCGACTTCCCGATCGGCGGCGAGCCGGTGCTCTTCACGCACAACGACGCAACGAGCCCGGGATGGACCCGGTGAGCACGCGCTCGCGCTACCGCGCGCAGGAGGAGTCGATCACCCTCTCGCCGCTGGAGGAGCAGATCGCGGCGCAGCGCGGCGGCGAGACGACCGAGCTGCTGACGCTCAACATCGGCCCCCACCACCCGGCCACGCACGGCGTGCTGCGGCTGCTGGTGACGCTCGAGGGCGAGGTCGTCCGCGAACTGAAGCCGATCATCGGCTACGTCCACACCGGGATCGAGAAGACGGCCGAGCAGAAGGCCTACTGGAAGGTGATCCCGATCGTCGAACGGATGGATTACCTCTCCTACTACTTCAACGCGATGGCCTTCTGCGGCGCGGTGGAGACGCTGCTGGAGTGCGAGGTGCCGCGGCGCGCGCAGTACCTGCGCGTGATCCACCTCGAGCTGAACCGGATCATGTCGCACCTCGTCTGGCTCGGCACGAGCGCGCTGGACCTCGGCGCGATCTCGATGTTCTGGTACTGCTTCCGCGAGCGCGAGACGATCCT
>Ga0209415_10019243_pt1 | contig 10704 bp, 6 predicted proteins | sample PeaSoiSIISIP2007_FD_187696 | JGI IMG/M metagenome (GOLD analysis project Ga0209415, IMG submission 187696) | Peat soil microbial communities from Weissenstadt, Germany - SII-SIP-2007 (SPAdes) (version 2) | ecosystem: Environmental > Terrestrial > Soil > Wetlands > Peat | place: Germany... | reverse complement strand
GCATTGCCGTGAATCGTCCCGTCCCCGTCGGGACGTCGACGTTTTCCTACGGGTGTTTGAATGCGGCGACCAATCCGAACCTGCCCGCGGTGATCCCCGGCAATGCGATCGGCCCGGCCGTCCCGGATATACCGCCGCCAGGGCAAGCGGGGGCGAACCTCGGCAGCCCCAATCTCACCTGGGTGCCCTCGCCGGGGCCGGAGAGCGACATTGTTTCGATGATGTATCAAGACAACACACTGATCACGAGCAGCCTCGTCGACGCCGGGATCTTTACACCGAATTACCTGATCACGCTTACGAATACCAGCATGACATTCTCCAACGCCCTGACGTTTAGTGCGAATAATGGCCCCGGCATCGGAGACATTTTCCTGGTGACCGGGTCAACCGCTTCGGGCCCAGTGTCCCGGTATGTGGTGGTCACGTCCGTAAGCGGTCAGACGGTAAATTTCACGAATGGCGATGCATTCGGCCTGAACCAGCAAACCAGCGCGGCCACCGGGACCATCCACGATCTGAACGTCGACTTCGGCAAGGCCTGCCCTCAACCTCCCTACCCGGTCCCGCCCACGCCGTTGCCGGCGGGGTGCGTAGCGTATGCCCAGCGCGTCCTGATGATCAGCTACTGGCTCGATATCACCCAAACCGTGAACGGACAAGTGGTTCCGCGGCTGATGCGGCAGGTGGGCTTTGCCACCCCGGCAACGTGCGCGGGAAGTCCGCCGCCCCTCACCGGCTGCCCGGTGCCGGTGGCCGAAGTGATCGAGAGCCTGGAGCTGTCCTACGATTATGTGAACGGAGATACCCCGGTGAACAACCAGGTATCCAGCACGCTGGCGGCGGCGGCCTGCACGTGTACGATCACGGACAGCCAGATCCGCAAGGTCAACCTGTACGTGGCCGGGCGTTCCGACGCTTCGCTCTCCCAGACCGGGCAGTTCCTGCGCACCAACCTGGCCACGCAGATCGACATTCGTAGCCTGGCGTTTGTGAGCCGGTACAATTAAGGAAGATTTCCGCTGAATTAACGAGGAGAAAAGCTCATGGTTCCGAGTCATCTTTCCCAATCCCAGCGAGGCATCGCGTTGATCACGGCGCTGCTCGTGCTGCTGCTACTCCTTTCCCTTTCGTTGGGTTTCGCGCTTTTGGTGAGCGAGGAGCAGCGGTCGAACGGCGTGGACCTGGATCATAGCCAGGCGTTCTATGCCGCGTACGGCGGCATGGAGCAGCTCAACGCGCAGCTTGGCAACCTGTTCGCCCTCAAGTACGATCCCCAAGCCGCTGACATCAACCCCCTCATAGCGACGCCCCCGGTCATCCCCGGGATCAAGTTTTATGATCCGACGAACGGTCCCACGTTCAGCGGGTACGAGATCAACTACAATAAGGACGGCAACGGGAATCCCCTGGCCACCACCGGTTCCATCACGCAGGGGCAGTACGCCGGGTTCCAGGGCCTGATCACGAATTACTCGATCATTGTCAACGCACAGACGCAAAACTTTGCGGAGACCACCGACACTGCCGGAACGGCGCTGACCAATAAGTATGGTTCCGAGGTGCGCCTGGTGCGGACGCTGCAGACGGTGGCGATTCCCGTTTTCCAGTTCGGCATTTTCTCCCAGACGGACCTGAGTTTCTTCCCCGGCCCGAACTTCAGTTTCGGCGGCGTGGTAGCGACCAACGGGGACCTCTATCTGGCCGGCGGATCCACGCTGACGCTCAACGGGCAGACTTCGGCCTACGGCGACGTGATCCGCGACCGGCTTGCCAATGGTCTGACTGGTGGTACCTACCAGTCCCAATATCCCGGCACGGTAAGCATAACCACTTCGGCGGGCAGCTCGAGTTACAGAAACCTGGCTTACACGGAGGGAAGCATCAACGGAGGCCCCTCCTTGGACGGGAACAACAACGTCGGTGGCGTCGTGTGTCCTGTTGCCGCCGGTGGCGGCACGCCGAATGGGACCTGGACCACGATTTCCATCAGCGATTACAACAGCAACCTCCGCGACGGCGCCTACGGCTGCACCCGAGGCACCGGCGCGAAGAATCTTCTGCTTCCCCTAGTGAGCGCAGGGGCAACCGGAATCGATCTGATCAAACTGCCCCCGGTGAGCGAAAACATCAACAATTGTCCCGTCTTCCAGCAGAGGTATTTCACCTATCCGCTGGAGTCGGACTGCATCACTCCGGCCGGCACGAACTACGCCATGGTGCGGATCATCATCGCCGATACCGCGCAGGAGATTCTGGCCCTTCCCGGGATCGGTCCCGCCACGTATTCGATCGGTTGTCCCTCGGGATTAGTGCAGTGTCCCGTGCCCATGAGCCCCGGCACGAAACTTGCCGTAGGAGCCGAGACTGGTCGCGCAAAGCAGGCCATCCCCTGGGCCGAATCGGAGGGAGGCACTAATGGAGGCTGCACCGTCAATAACACGACGCCGCCTACTTACGGAACCCCCGCCGCCACCCCTTGCAATTTCGGCGACTGGTTCAAGGGCGGCACGGGAGCCGCGGGAACGGACCCGCTGAATGGCTGGTCGCGCCTGGGGATGGGCGATAATTTCGTCGGTCCCCCAGGGCTGGGGCCGTACATCAAGATTGAGTACCAGGACAGCAGCACGGGCGGCTGGACGGACGTCACGCTGCAGATCCTCCAGCTCGGCACCACGGGGCGCAACCTATCACAGGGCACCGGCAGCGTTGCCTCGCCCCTCCCGGTCGGGGCCACCGCGGCTCAATTGGCCTCGGGCTCCGGGGCCACTTGCTACGAACCGCAGCCGGATGCCGTGATTCGCTTGCAGCGCATCACGGATGTCCCGAGCAACTACAACAAGGTCACAAACCTGTGCGGCTACGGTGCGACCAATAAGTACGCGCTTCTCTCCGGCGGCTCCAACGCCATGAGCGTGGACCCGAGAGATTACATCCCCAACATGCTGTTTGACCCGCGCGAGGGGAATCTTCGCGACTACGGACCGACCTTCGCCTCCGCGGCCTGTCCCACCTCGGGCGGGGTCACCACGTGCCTGCAGCTCGCCGGGGTTGTGCATTACGTCGAGCTGGACGTCACCAATCTCGCGCGCTGGTTTACAGGCGCGATCGGAACCAAAGGCGCGCCTCCGGCGAACACCGCGGGCTATCTGGTGTACTTCTCCGACCGCCGCGGGAATCAGCCGTGCACCCCTCTGGCGAACTGCCCCGCTACGGCGAGCGCCAGCGGCATGCGCAAACTTGGGAACCTGGGCTGGGAAGATTTTGTCAATCCGCTCAATGGAAATGGGTCACCGAACAACCTGCTGGACACGGGAGAAGACCTGCAAGGCGCGAATATGACCGCCCCCGGCCAGCCGGCCGTCCACATGCCGCTGGATACATACGGCGGCGTTACGGGCTTTGCCGTGAGCACCGCCGCTCCCTACACACCCGCTGCCGGCGTCCCTACTGCCGATCTGGTGACCGCAGCGGGCATAGGTGTGAGCGGAGGCCCGGCGGCTAACAATCAAATCAGCCTCGGTACGAGCGGCGGCGGGAGTTGCACCTCGACTGCGGCATGCGGGAAGACCTCGACCCCGGCGGGCGTAAACATGTTCACTCTGGTGACCGTCCGCGAGGCACGGGTCAACCCGCCACTCTTTTTCCGCCGGGCGCTGAAGCTTACCGACGCATCGGCCTATAGCCTGGGGAACTGCGGCACGGGCATCCCCTGCGGGCTGACCATCACCTCGGAAAATCCGGTCTATATTGAGGGCAACTACAACGCTACCGGGGGATCGTGCAGCGGCAGTCCCTTGGTCTGCACGTACACCGGCACGGAGGAGCCTTCCGCGGTCCTGGCCGATGCGGTTACCCTGCTGTCGCAAAACTGGAACGACATCGTTTCGTATAACACCCCCTATAATCCCAGCAGAAGCACTGCGGTCACGACCTACTACCGCACGGCCATCCTTGCGGGCAAAGGCTTGAGCTTCCCCGTGTCTGCTGTCGTCAACCCACCGGTCGGCAGCACCCCGGTGGACTACGGTACCGATGGCGGCGTACACAACTTCCTGCGCTATATCGAGAACTGGGGCTCAGCCAACCTGGCTTATAACGGCTCTATCGTCAGCTTCTATTTCAACGAGCAGGCCGTAGGCGTGTACAAGTGCTGCACCACGGTTTACAACCCGCCGGGGCGCGGCTACGCCTTCGATACCAACTTCCTCACGCCGTCGTTGCTGCCGCCGCGGACGCCTACGTTCCGCGACATCAACACGCTCGGCTTCACACAACTGATCCTGCCGAACCAGTTGTACTGAGGATGCCGAACGAGCAGTGAAATTCTGAGGCGCATCGGGGCCAACAGCCCCGGCCGCGCCCAGGGCCAGAACCGCCGGCTTCCGGGAAACCGGAAGCCGGCTTTTTTTCGGGTACGCGCGAGGACGGTATTTCGAGTGCCAGGCGGATCAGGGCTTCACGCGGGCCGAAAAGAGCGTGTTCACCGCCGGCGGCGTGCAGGAATTGGAGCTGCCCTGGCGGCAGGGTTGCGTCGTGAGCGGGCCGGAGAACATGTCTGGAGCCACGGGCCCGGTGAGCGGTTCGACATACACCTCGTAACTCCGGCCAAGCGGCAGGCCGCCGATCTCGTAGGCGCCGTCGAAGTTGGTCATCTGCTGGACGGGATCGCAAGACCAGCCGCCCAGCGTCCCCGCTATTATCTGTCCCGTGCCCGCATCCACGGCCACCACGTGCGCACCGTAATAACCCGTCACGGCCATGCTCGGCGCCGTGGCCGGAACCCCCGCGAGCGAGAAAGCATTCACGGGCAGAATCCGGCCGCGAATGGTTCCGTAGGCCGCAGCACCGGGATAGACGACGCGAAGTCCGGCGCGGTCGTCGTCGGCGAGAGGCGCGTCGGGGGACGCAGGTGATGGCCGCGCGCCTCGGAAAGTCCCCAGAGCCGGGGCGAAGGGGAACATGGCGGCGCCGGGCACTGCAGACTCGGCAAAACCCAGCGTGTGGCCCAGTTCGTGGATCAGGATACTCTCCAGGTCGTAGGCCGAAGGATTCGCGCCGAGGGCGCCGGGAGTGGCGAACGAAATAGCGGGATTCAACTCCACGTCTGCGTCCAGGATTTGTCCGACGAATGACGCCCGTTTCGGGCCCAGCGTCTGCCCCACCACGTCTGCCGTTACCACTACTGTGAAAGCGAGAACGCCGGCAGCGAAGCTATCGTCCTGCGCAAAGCAGATGGTGTTGAGACCGTCGGCTGGGGTGCAGTTGTTGCCTCCGCTGGTGGAGGCGAGCGGGGCGTAGGATGCGCTGGTCAGCGCGCTGCCGGCGACTCTGGCCCAGGCAGCGAAGGAGTCCAGCATGACGCCTTGGACTTCGGCCTGCGCACCGCCGGCAAATCCGGGCGTGGTGAGAATGTTTGGGCCGAGAGTGGTATCCCACCGGCGATCCAAGCCTCCCGGCGCGTTGAGATTCATCCGCGTAGGCATGGGGCAGGCGGACACGCCGGCATTGCGTGGGTCGGTAGTGTCCGCAATCTGCACGTTCACCACGTAGGCGCGCGCGGGGTTTGCTGTTCCGGCCAGCAGCAGCGCGGTGGCGAGTAGCGATAGAGAATCGCGGCTCATCGAGCGGGCTCCGCAATGGCGCGTGCAACCCTGGCGCGGAGTTGCGCGAGAGGAAGCCGGCGATGCTCGCCCGGCGACCATTGGCCGGTCCGAGGGTCGAGCACCAGAAGGCTAGCGGTGTCCTGCAGTGCTTCTTCCGCGCCGGTACGCGGATTCCGCCCGATGCGGAAGGTTCCTTGTGCCCAGCTCACAATATTCATTTGGCCTCCTCTATCGGGCTCTAGGAAGAGCACGGCTTCTTCTCCCGCAACGAACCGCGGGGCCCCTTCGACGGTGACGCGGCGGCCGGCGGCCTCTCCACCCGGCAGGCGAACCGTGAACTTTGGCGGAGGATTGCCCTTCCAGGCTTCGGTCAATTCGAAGGCAGTCAGCGTCCACACCAGGCTCAGATCCACCCAGCTCACGGCCTTCACGCACCGGACGCGCGCAATGACCGCGGCGCGTTGCGCCAGCTCTTTCAGGTCCATACGCGCGAGCGTGGTCGATTGGGTGCGCGGCAGTCCCGGCCAGAGCAGAACGAAGAAGGCGGCGATGGCCAGCCGCCGGGGAATGCGGGCGCTCCGCCCGCGGACTTCCTCGGGTCGCACGGGCAGGCCGGATGCGCTCACTGCAGAAATTGAAATGCTCATGGCTATTGCACCTCCACGGCAGCAGTCATTGCCGCCAGATCCTGATTTGCAGTCGCGACAAAAAGTGAGCGCGGACCGGCAGCAGCCGCGGCGGAGAGCGTGGCGTCAAACACGAGGATCAGGCTCCCCTGCGAAGTATCGAGGTTCGCCGCGGTAAGGTCCGGCACTGCGGGGGAGGAGAACGTGACCTGCGTTGCCTGGTCGAGGGCCGTGCCCAACACACACACCTTAAACGTCGTGCTGCCGCTGGCCGGACGCGGCAGCACCAGGGGAGGCGCAGCCAGCGTGCACGATTGCGTGGCCGGTTCGACCAGCCCAATCTCGAGCAGACTGAGCGGCTCGGGCGGATCGCTGCCGGCCAGCGTGGGCTCGACGACGGCAATGTCGATGCCCGTGGCCAGGGGAGCGGAGGCGTCGAGCGCGATCACGGTTGTGGTGGTCTGCGGCGCTACCACGATGAGGCTCACCGCGTTGCTCGTGGCGGGCGGCGCGCCCGCGTTCTGCACGCTCACCGCCAGAGTGCCCGCCCCAGAAACGTCGGCGGGATTGATGGTCGTGTCGCATTCCGTGGCCGCGGGGCAATTGGTAGCGCGGGGGGCGTCATTGATCAGGATGGCGGAGCCGGGTCCCGGCTGCGAAGCAGAGAACTGCACACCCGTGACGCGCAGCCCGAAGGAAGTGGCCGTTCCGGCAAACACGCTCGCCGGCACCAGGGCACTGATGTAGGGCGCGGTGCTGATGGTGAAAAGGGCAGTGGCTTGCGCGGAAGGGCTCGCTTCGCTGGTGGCCCGGACGGTTACCACGTTGGGACTGGGCGGGACGTCCGGAGCGCGGTATTCCACCGGACCTGCGAAGGGACCATTGGGCGCCTGGCACGGAGAACTGGCCGGCAGGCAAATCAGCCCGCCGGCGATGCTGCCGTTCGTCGAGCCGTTCACGTCCCAGGTGACGTTCTGGTCCGCGATGCCGAGCACTGTGGCCGTCACGGTTTGCACTTGCTGCGGCGAGAGCGTGAGGCTGGGCGGCGAAATGCTCACCGTGACCTGCGCGGCGATGGTGACCGTGGCGGCAGCAAAACGCGCCGGATCCGCGGCGCTCGCCGCCTCCACCGTCACCTGCTGCGGAGTGGGAGCTTCCGCGGGGGCCAGGAAGTCCACGCTGCCGGGCGGCGAGGCGAGAGGAGGCGGCTGGCAGGGATTGCTGCCGGAAACGCAGATCTGTCCGAAGGTGGCGTTGCCGTTGGGCACGCCGTTCACAGACCAACTTACTTCGGGATTCGATGTTTGCGTGACCGAGGCCGTGAAGGACTGCCGGACGCCGGGAATGAGCACGGCGCTCGTGGGAGCGATGCTTACCTGGATGTTGCTCGTGAGTTGCAGCGTGACGGAACTGCTCATGCTAGGGTTTGCCGTGGACGCCGCCGTGATGGTCACCTGCCGCGCGGGCGGCATGTTTACCGGCGCCAGATAGAGGCCGTTCTCGATCGGCGAGTTCGAAATGGCGCCAACCGATGTGTTGCCGCCGGCGATGTTGTTCACGCTCCAGGTGACTGCCTGCGTCGTGGCTCCGCCAAGCGTCGCAGTGAACGGCTGTGTCTGTTCGAGCGCCACGGTGGCGTTTGCGGGGGAAACCACCAGCGCCTGCGCCGCCACCACCTGCGTTGTTGCAGTTGCGGTTTTCGTGGGGTCGGCCTCGCTCGTGGCCGTCAGCGTAATCTGGGGAGGTTGCGGCGGCGCGGCCGGCGCGGTGTAGAGGCCCGTGCTGGAGATCGTGCCGCAGAGAGTCACCGGGACGCCGCAGCCGGCGCCGCTGAGACTCCAGACAACTCCCGCCGCGGGATGCGAGCCGGGGATCGGCTGCACCACGGCTGTGAATTGCGCGGTGCTGCCTGCTGTCACATTGGCGGGACCCTGCGCGCTGAGCGTGAAGTTGCTGGTGACGGCGATGGCCGCGGCCGCAAATTGGGAAGGGTCGGCCATACTCGTGGCCGTCGCGGTGACACCCGCCGGCGCGGGGAGGATGGCGGGCGCGGTAAAGCTGACGTCCGCGGCGCCGTTAGCAGTGATTGTTCCGCAGGCTGCCGCAGCGCATCCCGGACCGGAGAGCGACCACGTGACCGACGTGGATGGGTGCCCCGCGCTCGAAATGGTCGCGCCGAACGATTGCATGGCGCCGAGTTCCACGCTCGCCGTGGCGGGCGCGACCTGCACGCGGATGTCGCTCGTCACTGTGACCGCGGCGCTCGCGGTGCTCGCGGAGTCCGCCTGGCTGGTGGCTTCGATCGCCATCGTGGAGGGTGACGGGAGGACCCCAGGCGCCTGGTAGGTGCCTGCCGGGCTGATCGCCCCCATCGTGATGTTACCTCCTGGAATACCGTTGACGGACCATGTAACACCCACATCGGACGTTCCGCTGACGCTGGCAGTAAACCCCGTGGTATTTCCCAGGAGAACGGTGGCGGAGCCGGGAGCGACCCTAACCGTTACATCGGGAGGAGGGGGAGGGGGCGGCGCAGAGACAGCACCGCCGCTGGCACACGCCGTGGCGAAGACGGCGGACGCGAGAACGATGGCTAGGAGGCCGCGATGCGGGAGTCGAGCGAATCTTCCCTGGGCAGGGAATTGGAGAATTCGGGGGCGCTCGTTCCCATTTTGGAACCGCGGCGTTTCACTGCGGCACAGTGCATCGGCGTTGCCCGCCGCTAACTCCTTTTCTTCGCCTCGCCGCATGGTTGACACGCCCTCTGATATGCACAACCATGGCCGCGATGCCTCACGCAGCAGTGCCGCGGCGCGTAAAGAGCTACTCTTCGGCGACGGGCTATACCTACCAGTATGTGTTTCACGAAATTCGGAAGGGGCGGCGAGGCTTCGCTGCGGGAAACGAGTACGTCTATCTGGTGTCGGTGGACCGCAAGACCACGTTTCCGCTGGTGATTTTTATCGGGCGGGAAGCCGTGCGGGGGTGGGCGCGCAGCACCGGCCGCGAGCTGACGGGCACGGAAGAATATGCTGCGGCGAAGATGCGCCTGTTCCGGGCGCTCGACGAGGTCGAAAACCTCGCGGCGGCCCGACCGGACATTCAAGTGGACGAAGCGGAGCTGGTGGAGTTACTGGCGCAGTTGGATTTGTGACGGCCGGTTTCGCGCCGTTCGCGTCCCGACGCTTTTTGTCGGGAATCCCGCCAGGTTTCCAATGAGGGCGCACCTGGGCGGCCGTGAAGATTCGCCGCCGCGGCAGATGGCGGCGTAATCCCGAGGATTCGGGACGCCGCTACATTTTCGGATGGTCGTTTTCCGGTTCGAGCGTGGCCTTCAGAGATGCCTTGCTGTCCTTCAGAACCTCGAGTGTGCGCCGCCAGGCGCGGCGCCCCGCAGCTTTCACTTCGACTTCGTGCGGTCCAACGGAGAGGCGCAGCGTGGAGGGCGTGGTGCCCACAAACTTTCCGTCCACGGTGATTTCCGCGCCGTCGGGATCGGAGATAATCCGGACGGATCCGGTCACTTCCCCTGCCGCGGGTGTCGCGCTCAACTTCTCGACGGACACGCCCGGATAAAAGCGCTGCAACACGCGCAGCATGTCCGTAGAGCTGAGCGCGAAACCAATTCCGGAGACTGCCGTTCCCGCCGGCCCGGCCACGGCTCGGGCTGTGTTGATGCCGATCACCTCTCCCGCGGCATCGAGCAGCGGGCCGCCGCTATTGCCGGGATTCACGGCGGCGTCAGTCTGAATCCAGGTGCCGCTGCCCAGTTCGGGTTTCGGCCCGACGGCGCTGACGATTCCCTTCGTGACGCTGTTGGGCATTCCCGCGCCGGGGTTTCCGATGGCAACCACGCTTTGGCCGGGAGACACTCGGGCGAGATCGGCCAGCACGAGATGCGGCATGGCGGTGCCTTCGATTTTCACCAGCGCGAAGTCCAGGTCGGCGTCCAGATAGACGATGCGCGCGGGGCGGTCGCCGCCGGGCGACAGGACGGCCTGAAGCCGGGGTTCGTCGCGGACCACATGGGCGTTGGTGGCGATTACGCCCGTATCCGTGATGAGAAAGCCGGTGCCCTGCACCTGCGCGCCGCGGAGCAGGACGACGGCCGGGCTGGCCCGCCGGACGATTTCCTCCGCGGAAAGTTCGGGATGCGGCGCCGCGCGGGCCGCTGCGCCCGCGCTCGTTTCCGGAGCGCCGGTGAGCGCTGTTTCCACCTTTTCGAGCGCCAGATCGAAGTGGTCCGATTTCAGCAGGTAGTATTGCTCGTGCACCTTTCCCGTGCTGTTGACGCGTTCCATGGGTCCATCGGTGAGGAGCAGTTCCTTGGTCAGATAACCCTTCAGGCTGATGCGGACGCGGATGGGGTGCTGGAGCATGGTGCCGTAGACGGTCACGGTGCGGTGGAAATAGCCCCCGGGATATTTCACCTGGTAGGGCGTCTTTCCGACCACCACGCAGTCGAGCTCCAC
>Ga0209415_10019242_pt1 | contig 10705 bp, 12 predicted proteins | sample PeaSoiSIISIP2007_FD_187696 | JGI IMG/M metagenome (GOLD analysis project Ga0209415, IMG submission 187696) | Peat soil microbial communities from Weissenstadt, Germany - SII-SIP-2007 (SPAdes) (version 2) | ecosystem: Environmental > Terrestrial > Soil > Wetlands > Peat | place: Germany... | reverse complement strand
CTCAGATGCTGCACGAGCAGCCGCTGTTCGCTGACGTTTTCGGGCCGGTTTGATAAATGAGGGGAGTCTTGAGATCCCCAGTACCTCGTATGCAAACACCCGCACCTGCTGGTGGACACGATGTACGAGGTCGGTTCGCAGATGTTCGATACGGGGAGTGAGCCGTAGCTTAAGCACCTCGCCTGCTAACAGCTCGAACCCAAGAATCGCAGCTTCCAACGACACCCGAGGGGGCGTGTGCTCATAGCCAATAATGATCACTGCTTTTCGCTCATTGGTGCGTAAGGACAGGAGCTTTAGACAATCGCCGAGTGAGCTGGTGTTACCAGCGTAGGGATGGAGGAGGTTCTCAGACCAATGTTCAGCAGGCAGCCCATTGTCGCCGAAAGGGCGCGCTATCTTGAATTCTATAGCCCATTGCCCGGGAATTAGCAGGTCCGGGATGCGCTTGATGGAGGCATCGGCATAAACTACAGGGCCAGCCTGTTGCAGCTTGGAAAGCGCGGCCCGAACTGCGTTGACTTCCCCATAGGGACCGATACCGGGGGAGAAATGCTTGTGAGCTTGCCCGTCGGCGTCGGCGCTTTTCAGTGCATCGGCAAAATCAGCAGCCAACCTGTCCAGAGAAAGCGGATCCTGGCGGTATCGCTGACTCGACATGGGCCTAACCGTGCCAAGTCATTTGAGAGTCCACGGCGAACAGTTCCTCCCACACCGGCAAGGCAATGCGGTTCGTCTGCAACTGCATCGGCTAGAGGTCTTCGAAAGCACGATGATCGGCCTCCGAATCCCACTCTGTAAAGGTGGCAAAGGGATCGTCCAGCGGATCGCTCTTATGAACGCGCCGCAGTGGCACCTTGGTCAGCGAGCCCCGACTCACCGGAGCGTCGTCAGTAGTCCGATCGGCACCCACCGCACCTGGCGTGCGCATCGCCTCCGACGTCCTTGCTCGTCCTTTGCTGCGCGGTTTGCCATTGGTCACGATTGGAGCTCCAAGCCCGTATTGTTCCCAATAAGCGCCCGCCCGCGGGGTGGTCAATCACGTAGCGACCATCGCGCTTGTAACCCGTGCGTGGATGGCCGGGTGATCCCCGGGTCAAGCCCGGGGACGGCCATGACGGAGGGGGCTACTCCGCCGCCGCGCGCTGCACCGAAATATCCGTCGAATACTTCAGATGCACCGGCGCGTTCGCCTCCCATGGGTCCTTCAGCCCCAGCGACTTGCCGTGCTCGCGCACCGCCGGCATCACCTCCTTCACCAGCAACTCGATGCAGCGGCGGCGGTCGTCCCTGGGCACCGTCCCGTCGTTGCCCCAGATGCCCATGATGCCCGGCCGCGTGTGCTCGATCAGCGTCTTCAACTGCGGGATCACGGTGTCCGGCGTGCCGGCGATGATCATCGTGCTGGCGATCTGATCCTCAAAAGTCGGGTTGCCGCGCGGGTTCTTCGCCCGCCCCACCGCGAACTCCACGAAGGCGCGACGCCCGGACGGCGAGAAATACCCCGACGGGTTCGCCCATACCGGATGCGCCAGGCCGGTGAATTCACCCTGCATCCACATGAACTGCCGCGCGTTGCGCAGCGCCTTCTCCTCGGTGTCCTGCACGTGCACGCGGATCAGGTAGCCGAAATTCTCCGGCCCCGCGGTGTAGCCGACCTCGGCGGCGGCCTTCGAGTAGGTGTCCCAGATCACCTTGGTCGCATCGATCGCGGTGTTCAGCGCGATGTACGGATAGCGCTGCTGCGCGGTCCAGATCACCGTCTCCTTCGACAGCACGCCGGGAATCCACACCCGCGGATACGGTTTTTGTAGCGGCACCGCCCAGGGGTTCACCACGCGATGCTGGTAGTGCGTGCCCTCCCAACGGAACGGGCCGGGCACCGTCCAGGTCTTCTGGATCAGGTCGTGCGCCTCGATGAAGCGCTCGCGGTTGAAGGCGGGGTTCACCCCGGTGGCCAATTGCTCCTGCCCGCCGCCGCGCACGAAGCCGGAGACCAGCCGCCCCTTCGAGATCATGTCGATCATCGCCAGCTCTTCCGCCAGGCGGATCGGGTTCTCCGCCAGCGGCAGCGGGTTGCCCAGCAGCACGATCTTCGCCCGCTTGGTCACCGCGGCCAGGATCGAGGCGAACACGTTGCATTTTGCCTGCATGCAGAACGGCGCGTTGTGGTGCTCGTTCAGCATGATGCCGTCGACGCCCCATTCGTCGGCGAGGATGTACTCCTCCAGATATTCGTTGTAGAGCCGGCTGCCCGCCACCGGATCGAAGTTCGAGTTGGAGAAGGTCAGCGCGGTGGCGCCGTAGCGCAGGCCTTCCTGGGCGTCGTAGGCACCCATCGGCTGCTCGGTGAAATACATCAGATGCATGGCGGCCTCCCTCGATGGGGTGTGACGGCGATCAGTTGGCGGTGAGGAACGAGATGACCAGCCTGGCCAGCTCGTCCGGCTTTTCCATATCCACCAGGTGCCCGCAGGCGGGCACGATCTCCAGCCGCGCGGACGGCAGCGCACGCACATAGGCGTCGGCCGCGCTGCGCGGCACGATGCGGTCGTCGTCACCCCACACCACCAGCGCCGGCGCCTGCACGCCACCCAGCAGATGCGGCAGGCCCTGACTGTACATGTAGGGTTTCCACGCGGTGCGGAAGCACATCTCGCGCGCGATGTCCCAGGCTTCGAGCTGGTCGGTGCTGACGTTGCCGTAGACGCGCTCGAACGCCGCGGGATCGTGGAAGCCGGCTTTCGGGTAATCGATATATGAAACGATCGCCTGGTCCGCGATGTCGCCCTCCGGCGGCTTGATCCCCATCGCGCCCACCAGCACGAGGCGGCGAAACGCGGTCGGCGCCAGGCTGGCCATCTCCGCGCCGATCCAGCCGCCGAAGCCCAGCCCCACCAGCGACACCTCGCGCACGCCGAGTGTGGTCAGCAGCCACTGGTGCATCGCCGCGATATCGCGCGGGTTGCGCAACCACTGCGGCCGCTCCGACCGGCCCCAGCCCGGATGGTGCGGCAGCAGAACGTCAAAACTCCCCGCCAGCGCATCATAGAACGGCAGGCGGTCCAGGGTGCCGATGTCGTGATGCAGCACCAGCAGCGTCGGGCCGCTGCCGCCGCGCGACACATGCAGCTTCGTGCCGGCAATCTCGACCGAGCTGTCAGTCCAGGCGACGCTCGCCATCCTTTTCCCCTTTCGCGCATCCCGTCCCAGCGTAAGGATACCCACCGGTAGCCTGGCTTGTCCAATCGCGGGCGGCGCGCAGGCCATAAGCGAGCGCGGCACGGTTGCCAAGGCGCGGGGTTTCGGTCAGGAACCCGGCATGGACACGTTGCAAGCCGTCATCATCGCCATCGTGCAGGGCGCCACCGAGCTGTTCCCGGTCAGCAGCCTCGGCCACGCCGTCGTGCTGCCCGCGCTGCTGCACTGGAACCTCGACCAGCACGCGCCTTCGTTCCTGCCTTTCCTGGTGATGCTGCATCTCGGCACCGCCACGGCGCTGCTGGGCTATTTCTGGCGCGACTGGTGGGCGCTGGCGATCGGCATCGCCGGCCTGTCCGACACCCACCAGGTCGCCGAAGCACGTCGTGTCTTCCGGCTGATCGTCATCGCCACGATCCCCGCGGTGATCATCGGCTTCCTGCTGGAGCACTTCTTCCGCAGCCTGTTCGGCGCGCCCGTCGTGGCGGCAACGTTCCTGATCGTCAACGGCGTGCTGCTGCTGTTCGGCGAGCGGCTGCGCGCGCACACGCACCGCCCGCTCTCCAGCCTCACCGCGCTGGACGCACTGATCATCGGCTGCTGGCAGTGCACCGCGCTGATCCCCGGCATCTCGCGCTCCGGCGCCACCATCGTCGGCGGCCTGCTGCGCGGCATCGACCACGAAGGCGCGGCGCATTTCTCCTTCCTGATCGCCACGCCGATCATCCTGGGCGCCACGGTGCTGGAGGTGCCGAAGCTGCTGCACGCCAGCATTCCGCACGGCACATTCGGCCTGGCCGCGCTGGCCGCCGTGATCGCCGGCGTCACCGCGCTGGGCAGCACCGCGTTCCTGATGCGCTATTTCCGCGCCCACGATGCCTGGGCGCTCAATCCGTTCGCGTATTATTGCCTGGTCATCGGCGCGGGGAGCCTGGGGCTGCTGCTGCTTGTCCGCTGAGCTCCGCGCCGGCGGTGCGATCGAATTGCAGCGAGATCAGCGGCGCCAGGGCGGAAATCCCGGCGACCACCAGGAACGCCACGGAGAAATCGCCCAGCAGCGGTGCCGTGTGGCCATGCATCGCCAATGAGGCCGCCAGCGCCGCCGCCGACACCGCGATGCCGAGCGTCAGGGCCATCTGCTGGAAGGTGGTGTAGAAGCTGGTCGCCACGCTCATGCGCGCCCGCGACACGTCGGCATAGGCGATGGTGTTGTAGGCCATGAACTGCAACGACTGGAAGAAGCCGCTGGCGATCAGCAGGATGTAGATCAGCGGCTGCGGCCAAGCCGGCCGGATCGCGGCGATGCCGGCCACCAGCACCACCGCGATGGTGCCCACCCAGATCAGCACATTGCGAAAACCCAGCCGGCGCAGCAGCGTGGGTGCGGTCACGCGCATCATCAACGAGCCGATGGAGCTGGCGAAGGTGATCAGCCCGCTCTGTGCCGCCGACATCCCGAAGCCAAGCTGCAACATCATCGGCAGCAGGAACGGCTGCGCCCCGGCGCTGATGCGCGACAGCGAGCCGCAGACCACCGACAGGCGGAACGTGGCGATGCGCATGATGCGGAAATCCAGCACCGGCTGCGCGCAGTGTTTGGCGTGCCAGGCATAGAGCGCACCGACCGCTGCCCCTACCGCGATCACGCCGAGACCGATCGACGCGTCGACGCCGCGGGTGACCATCTCGATGCCGAACAGGAGGCAGGCCAGCGCGGTACCGGACAGCGCCAGCCCGCTCACGTCGAAGGGCTCGGGGGACGGCTCGCGCATCTCCTCGATGTAGCGGCTGGCCAGCACGATGCCGAGCAGGCCGATCGGCACGTTGATGTAGAAGATCCAGTGCCAGGACAGATAGGTGACGATGAAGCCGCCCACCGGTGGGCCCAGGATCGGGCCGATCGTCGCCGGGATCATCAGCCAGGCCATGGCGCGCACCAGCTCGGCCTTGGACACCACGCGCAGCAGCACCAGCCGCCCGACCGGGGACATCAGCGCGCCGCCGGTGCCTTGCAGCAGGCGTGCCAGCACCAGGAAACCCAGGCTCTGCGCCTGCGCGCAGGCGATCGAGCCCAGCGTGAACAGCGCGATCGCGCCGCGGAACACCGTGCGGGAGCCGAAACGGTCGGCCAGGCGCCCGCTGGCCGGGATGAACATCGCCAGCGTCAGCAGGTAGGAGGTGAGCGCGACGTTCATGTGCAGCGGATCGGCGTTGAAGCTGCGCGCCATGGTGGGCAGCGCGGTGGCGAGCACGGTGCCGTCGAGCTGCTCCATGAACATCGCGCTGGCGACGATCAGCGAGACGACGCGCGGGCTGGCGCGTGGCGGCGCGGTCGTGATCGTCGGCGGGAGAGCGGTGGGTGATTCGGGCATCGCGGCAGCATCGCTGGTGCTGCGGTCCGGTGGAAGCCGATCCGGCGCATGGCGGCCCATAGGGCGGCGCGGGTGGTGCATGGATGCCGGCCCGTAACCGGCCCGCTCACGCGGCGCCGACACGCGTGGCGATGCCGGGTGGCGCGGCGTCTATGGCCGCAAGCAGATCCGGCAGTAACGGCCTGAGATCGGCAAGCCGGTTGGTTTTCGCCTCCAACACGATGACAGCAATCGAAAACGACAGCAGATTCTGCTGGAATGACAGGTTTCGATCTACCGTAACGAAAACATCGAAGTGTTGCGATGCAAGTGCGAGAAGTCTGCCGTTCGCGATCGTGGTCCATCCCATGTCACGCGCCGTCTTGACCTCGTGACCGACGATGTCACGCGCCAGCCGACGGTCGACACATTCGTCAAGGAAAACTCTCAACCGACCGTTTCAACCAGGCGGTCCTTCGCCTGCTCCAGGAACGCCACGACCTGTGTCCGGGTCACCGACGGGAAGCCTGCGAGGAAATCATCGATGGTGTCGCCCCCCTCGAGATAGTCGAGCAGCGTCTGAACCGGGACGCGGGTCCCGCAAAACACGGGCGTGCCCCCCATTACCTCGAGGCTGCGGGCGATCACGGGCTGTTCCATGGCGGTACACTACTCCCGGGTGGGTTCCCGGTTCAACGATTGATGCTGTGGGCTTCGCCGCGCATGGCGCCGTATCACATTCCCGCGATTTCGACCTCGTCGCCGTGCGGGGTGAGGCGCGTGCCCCAGGGGGCGCCGCGCGCGATGATGTCGGCCAGTTCCCCCGCCTCGTCGGCGAGCGCGCAGGGCACGGTCTCGTTGCGGTCGTTGTGGCGGACGAAGCGGAACCGCACGCGCTCGACGCCGCTGCCGCCGATGGTGCCGCCGACAGAAACGATCGGCATCATGCCGATCCAGTCGCCGTGCCGGCGCCCGCCATGGCCGGTGTGGAAGGAGAAGCTGCCCAGGCCGTAGAAGATGGCGCGCCCCTTGTAGACCTCGACCGGCAGCGAATGGTGCGGGCCGTGGCCGATCACCAGGTCGGCGCCGGCGTCGATCGCGGCGTGCGCGATCTCGCGCATGTAAGTCAGCACCTCCTTGTGCAGCCCCCAATGGCAGGAGGCGACCACCACGTCGGCGCGTGCGCGCAACGCCGCAAGGTCATCGGCGAAGGCGCGCAGGTAGTCGGGATCGGTCCACGTGATGATGACCGGCGGCAGGCCGGGCCGGTTCATCGGCGGGATCTCCGGCCGCGTCCGGTGCATCGGCACCTGATAGGCGGTGTGCGCGCGAATCACCGCGATGCCGGGGTCGTGCGGCCCGGCCTCGTGGTTGGTCGGCCAATAGACAGAACTGCGCTGCAGGAAGCCGACGCGCAGCCCGGCGCGCTCGATGATCGCCGGCGCGCGTGCGGCGGCAAGGTCGGCGCCGGCGCCGGTGTGCGGAATGCCAAGCGCATCGAGCCGCGCGATCGAGGCCAGGATCGCCGCCTCGCCATAGTTGACGTTGTTGGCGATGCCGACGGCGGCGATGCCGGCCTGGCGCAGCGCTTCGCCACCGGTGATCGGGTCGGCGAAGAAGCCTTCATTGCGGAACGAATGCCCGGAGGGCGGCTGGTACAGGCAGCATTCCAGGTTGCTGAACACCAGTGCCGCGTCGGCGAACAGCGGCGCCACACGGGCGAACGGCACTGACGGATCATCGACGTTCATCAGATTGACGTCGCCGGTCAGGATCATTGTTGGCATCGCGTGCCTTCTGTGGAGTTTGCGGGAGGTCGGGTTCAGTGCGGCGGAGATTGCGGCGATCGGCGGCGCGGGGGGACGATTGATTCGCTATAGGACTGATACGGGCGTCACCTGGCGGTGGGAGAGTCTACTCCCCCTCCCCTTGAGGGCTTGGGCCGCGAAGCGGACCAAGGTCGGGGGGAGGGGTTGGTGCCAGGGTCGCACCGAGGCATCGTACCCGCGGAACCCCTCCCCCCAACCCCCTCCCTCAAGGGGAGGGGGAGTATCATCCCCGGCCAACACGCAATGACGCAGGCGCGCCCGCCGGCGGGTGCGCCCGCACGACTTCCTCGTTCACCTCCGCGCCCCAGCCGGGTCCGGTCGGGATCAGCAACTCGCCGGACTCGATCACCGGCACGTGCGTTACCAGCTCGTCCTTCCAGGGCACATCCTCGATATCGATCTCCATGATCCGGAAATTCGTCACCGCGGCACAGAAATGCGCGCTCATCAGCGACGCCATATGGCCGTTGAAATTGTGCGGCGCCACGTTCACCTCATAGGCATCGGCCATCGCCGCGATCTTCATCGATTCCAGAATCCCGTTCCACGCCACGTCGATGATCGCCACGTCGACCGATTGCTGCTCGAGGAACGGGCGGAATTGCCGCCGCCCATACAGCGATTCCAAGGACGCGACGCGGGTGCGGGAACTCCGCCGGATCAGCGCCAGCGCGGCGGGATCGTAGCTGTCGATCTCCACCCAGGTCAGCTCGAACGGCTCCAGCGCCTGGGCTAGGCGGATGTAGCCCTCGGTCTTGAAGTTGAAGTTCAGATCGACGTGCAGCCCCATGCGCGGCCCGGCGCCGGCGCGGAACGCCGCCATCTGGTCCACCATGCCGCGCACGAGGTCGCCGTCGATGTTGAGCTCCGGTCCCGTCGGCTGCCACATGAAGCCCGGCATGTGCAGGGTCGGTGTCGGCCCGTCGAAGCGGAAGATGTTGGTCTTCAGGCCCTTGAAGCCGCGCCGCGCCACCTCCTGGCCCATGCGCTCGACATCGGCCAGGGAGCGGATCGGTTCGCAGCCGGTCATCGCCTGGAACCGCTCACCGTTGCCCACCCGATACGTGCCGCAATGCGACCAATAGAGCGGAATGCGCTGGCGCACCGGCCCGCCCAGCATCTCGTAGACCGGGATGCCGAGCGCCTTGGCCTTGATGTCCACCAGCGCGTTCTCGATCGCCGCGATGGCCTGCTGGTTGACGCCGCCCGGCGCCTGGCGCGTCACCGCGTAGAGCCGTGCGGTGTGCCGCTCCACCGGACGCGGGTCCTCGCCGATCAGTAGCGCGCCGAGCCGGTGGATCACGCCGCTCAGCCCGCCGGAGCCGTAGCCCTCCAGATACTCCGACCAGCCGACCAGCCCGTCATCGGTGGTGATCTTCAGGAAGGAGAAGTCGCGCCAGCCCGCGTTGCAGTGCAGGTCCTCGATAGTGGCGATGCGCATAGGTGGGTCTCCTGGTTTCTGGCGCGGGATGGTAGAGCAGGTTCATCGTGACTGGAATTGCCGCACTACGTACACCTCTCCCGCGCTTGGCGGGCTTGGGCCGCGAAGCGGACCAAGGCGCGGAGCACATGCGACGCGGGTGAGGGTGGTGCGTGCGGCACGACCCTCACCCGGAGCGCTCTGCGCTCCGACCTCCCGCAAAGCGCGGGAGAGGTGTACGTAATTCCGGGAGTAAGGCTGCCGATGCGTCTGCTGTTCCGCCTTGTCCTTGCGCTGTCGCTGCTCGTGCTGCCGGGCGCCGCGGTCGCGCGCAGCATCCTGGCCGCGGTGCCGATCTCGCGCATGGACCTGCCCTGGTGGCGCACGCGCTTCGTGGCGAAACAGGCGGAGCTGCACGCGACGCATCCGAAGCTGATATTCCTCGGCGATTCCATCACGCAGAACTGGGAGCGGCACGGGCCGCCGGACTGGGCCGATTATGTGCCGGTGTGGCAGCGCTTCTACGGTGATCGCGACGCGATCGATCTCGGGTTCAACGGCGACACCACCGCAAGCCTGATCTGGCGGCTGCGCAACGGCGAGCTGGACGGGATCGCGCCAAAGGTCGCGGTGGTGCTGATCGGCGCCAACAATCTCGGCCGCGTCCACTGGTCGGCCGAGGACACCGTCGCCGGGATCGATACGATCATCGCCGAGCTGCACCGTCGCCTGCCGCACACCAAGGTGGTGCTGCTCGGCGTGCTGCCGTCGGAGCGTACCGCCTGGGCGAGCGAGACCACCGTGGCGATCAATCACGCGCTGGCCGCGAAATATGCGCACGACGGGTTCGTGAGCTTCCTCGATGTCGGGCACGTGTTCCTGCGCGACGGCAGGCTGGATCGCTCATTGTTCTATGATCCGAAGCTAACCCCGCCGGAGGCACCGCTGCATCCCACCGCGCGGGGGATGGCGCTGATGGCCGCGGCGATGGAGCCGACGCTCGCCGCGCTGTTCGGCGACCGCAACCATCTGGCAGCGCCGTAACCCCGCCCTACGCGCTATCCAGTCCGTGTCCTCGGGTCAGCCGAGCGCTTCGGCCAGCAGCTCCAGCGCCCGCCGTGCGAACACGCGCATGTTCGCCACGCGATCGGCGCTGCCGGTCTCCAGCGTGATCGCCCGCGCGGCGGGCCCGGCCAGCGCGATGCAGGTGTGCCCCGCTGCGTTACCGTAACGATTGCCCGTCGGGCCGGTCGCGCCGGTCTCGCCCAGTCCCCAGGTCGCATCCAGCCGCCGCCGCACCGTCTCCGCCAGCAGCGACGCGTAGGGCTCGGTCGAGGCGCGCTGCACCGGCGCGGGCATCGGCTCGGGAATCTCCAGCAGCCCCCAGCGCGCCTGGCGCGTGTAGATCACGCCGCCGCCACGAAAGTAGGCGCTGGCGCCGCCAACCGACAGCAGCGCCGCCGAAATCAAGCCGCCGGTCGAGGACTCGGCGATCGCAATGGTCTTGCCCCGCGCCTTCAGTCGCGCACCGATCGTCTCTGCCAGCGGCAGCAGGTCCTGCATGTCACGTCCTCCCTGTCCCGGTCGCGTCAGCCCCTTGGTTTCACGTCGCCACAATCGCTGCCGAGCCACCTGCCCTGCAAGCTGCGCTTCATCGTCGAGGTGTTGGCACCGTTGCCCATCACGACGTTGATGTCGCCCCGCATCGTCTCGCGATCGACCGCGGTGAAGCGGAAGTCGCCGACCATGGGGTGCGCACCGGGGCATTCCTCGTGCACCACCAGCAGGCTCGACGAGTTGGAGACCACCGTCCGCTGGCAGGACGGATTGTGCCGGTCGTCAAGGTTGAGACCGCGCCGCAACTGTTCCTCGGTCACGCAGTTCCGCATGAGCTGCGGCTCCCC
>Ga0209415_10019241_pt1 | contig 10705 bp, 8 predicted proteins | sample PeaSoiSIISIP2007_FD_187696 | JGI IMG/M metagenome (GOLD analysis project Ga0209415, IMG submission 187696) | Peat soil microbial communities from Weissenstadt, Germany - SII-SIP-2007 (SPAdes) (version 2) | ecosystem: Environmental > Terrestrial > Soil > Wetlands > Peat | place: Germany... | reverse complement strand
AGGGAGGGAGGGAGGGAGGGAGGGAGGGGGCATGGGGCGTGCAGATATTCCAGGTTAACGTGGAAGCGCAGGCGGGCCGGGCGAGCGTCGCGGTGAACGGCGAGACGGTGGACATCCCGGGCGGGTATGGCGACGGGCTCAACGTCGTGGTGATCAGCCGGGCGGAACCTAGGTCGCGGCAGGCGTACCGTTTCGCCATCGCGAGCGCGGATGAGTTCGCGCAGCTCATCGAGGATCTGCCGCCGGGCCGGGTGGTCGCGATCGCGGCCATGCCGGGCCCTGGACCGGGGGCGCCGGACCTGCCAGAACGGGCGTTGCGGGCGTGCGCCATGCTCGGCAGCGGCCTGGCCGCCAACCGTGCCCCGGGCGCGGCATGGGCGATGATCGGCCAGCGCGGGCTCGCGCCGGGCGCGGCGGTGGAGCGGCTGTCCAGCTCGGCGGCTTCGGCCTCGGCGGACGTGCCGGTCGTCGCCCCGGCTGACGGGGAGGTCCGCATCATGGCGCAGGGGTCCGCGGACTCGGCCGCGGTCACGATCCAGGACATCGTGCTGACCCTGCCCGTGCAGGCGGCGGGCCCGTGCCTGTACGCGGTGACGATCGACGAGACAACCTGCCAGGTTCTCGGTAAGCAGGTCTTCACCGCCGCGCCGCGTGACATGGAGCAGTTCGCCGCCTTCGCCGTCGCCCTGCCGCCGGGCCGGCTGGCGGCCGTGGCCGCCCGGGGCGATCTCGCCGACCTGCACCTGCCCGGCAATGCCATCACAGCGGCGGTGCAGCTCGGCAGCGGCGTCGTCAAGACCGGTCAGGCGGGGTACTGGGCGATGGTCGGCGTCAAGGGTGCGCTGCCTGGTTCCGTCGCCGAGGCCTGGTCGTGGAAGCGGCCCGCGAGTTGCGCGTACTGGCGCCTGCCCGACCGGCCGAACGCGGTAGCGGGCTTCCCGCTGGTAGTCAGGGCGGACTTCGGTAGCGCGCCCGTGATCACGATGGGCGGCATCGACGTCACCACCTTGCCGGGCGGGCCCGCCCGCTACGAGAGCGGCCTCAACGTCGTCGTCTTCGATGAGACCAACGGCACGCCGCTGTTCGCCGGCACCTACCACACCGGCACCAGCCAGCCTGACTCGGACGCCTTCGCTGACCTGGTCGCGTCCTTGCCCGCGGGGCGCATCGTGGCGATCGCGTCGCTCACCGACGCGGCCGGCCAGCTCACCGAACGCGCCAGGCGCGCCTGCGAGATGCTGGGCAGCGCCGCGATCCGGCGGTTCCGCGACACCGGTTCCAGCGCGTGGGCGCTGATCGGCCGCAAGGGCTGCGCGCCAGGTTCTGTGCCCGAGGCCAGCGGCGCGGGCGCCGCCGTCGGCATCTCGGCCTGGTTCTCGCTCGACGCGCTGCGGCCGACCCAGCCGTACCGGCGGATCAGCGTCTCGTCGCAGGCAAGCCGGGCATCGATCAGCGTGACCGCCAACCCGGCGGCGGTGAGGTTTCCCGGAAACGGCAGCGGCAACGGCCTCAACGTCGCGGTCTTCGACGAGACCACCGGCGACGTGCTGGCCGCACGCACCTTCGACACGGCCAGCCAGCCGCAGGCGGCGGACGCGTTCGCCGCGCTGATCGAGGCGCTGCCACGCGGCCGGGTGGCGGCCGTGGCGGCGATGGGCAACTTCTACACCTACCTCAACGACCGCGCGCGCAAGGCGTGCGAGTCGCTCGGCTGCGGGATGAGCCACACCGCGTTTCAGGCCGGCAATACCTGGTCCTTCGTCGGCAAGAAGGGGGCCGGGCCGCTGGAGATCGCCGAGACCGGCGGGCCGACCGGGACGTCGACGGCCACCTGCTGGCTGCTGCCGGAACGGCTGTACCCGTCCGGCGGGTCCGGCGTGACGGTGCGGTCGGCCCCCACCTACGCCACGGTGACGGTTGGTGGCACGCTGCTGAACCTCGGCCTGCCCGGGCTCAACGTCGCGGTGCTCGACGAGCGCGATGGCACCGTGCTGACCGCCAAGATGTTCGGCCAGGACTACGACGCGTTCGCCGAGCAGATCGAAGTGCTGCCGGCCGGCCGGATCGTGCTGGTGGCGGTCAAGCAGGGCGTTGACCTCACCGACCGCGCCACCCGGGCGTGCGAGATGCTGGGCAGCGGGGCGGTTCGCGACGTGCGTCATGGAGAATCGTGGGCCCTGGCCGGCGTGAAGGCGGCGGCGCCGGGGTCGGCGCTAGAATGCCGCAACCCGGCCGGGGTCGCGGGGTTGTCGGTCTTGTTCCCGGCCGTGGCGCGAGATGACCTGCGCCGGGCGATCCCGCTGATCCCGGTGCTCGTCGCGTTCGAGGTCTTCATGGTGTGGTGGCTCACGTTGACGCTGCCGCACCCCAGCGAGGTGCAGTTCGTGCGGCGCGAGCAGCCGCCCAGCCGCCGCTATGACCAGGTCACGGCGCTGGTCAGCCACAACGCGTTCGCCAACCGTGAAGACGGCTGGCTCATTGACCGCTCGCAGAACCTGGGCATCACCGGGCAGCTCGCGATGGGCGTGCGCGGGCTCGCCCTCGACGTGTACGTATACACGCCGCCGAAGGGCAGGCTGCCGGCCGACCTGTACCTGTGCCATGGCGGCTGTTCTGGGAACGAGCGGACGTTCACCCAGGTGCTATCCGAGGTGGTCAGGTTCCTGCGCCAGCCGGAGCAGCGCGGCCAGATCGTCACGATCTTCATCGAAAGCCCGGCCGGCTGGCGGCCGGATGAGGAAAGCAACCGGCTGTTCGTCCAGGCGTTCACGGAAAGCGGCGCCACCGACCTCATCTTCTGGCCGGATTCGCACGACGCCAATCCGCCACCCGGTGCTCTGACCTGGGACGTGAACCCGTCGGACGGCGTGTTCCGCTGGCCGACGATCGAGCGGATGGTCGCGGCGGACAAGCGGCTGGTGCTGTTCGTCGACACGAACAACGGCACGCCGGAGACGCTGCGGCACGTCGTCCCGTTCGTCTGGCGTTACGCGCACGAGTCGGCGTTCTCCGATCAGGACTGGTTCTGGCGGACCGACGTGTACGCCGAGCGCAAGCAGAGCATCCCCAGACAGCCGAACCGCACGCTGTTCCTATGGAACCATTTCACAGCGTTGCCGGCCGTGAACTCCTACGCCTACATCAACAGCTACGACCGGCTGCTGGCCAGGGCCAAGGCGTGCGCGAAGGGCGCCGGGCTGGTGCCACAGTTCGCCGAGCTTGACTACGTCGACTTCAGCGACGGCATCCGGCTGGTCAACGACCTGAACGAGAAGGTCTGGACCGCCCCCGACCCGCTCACCGCCCTGACCGCCCTCAGCAACCCCCCGGCCGCCCCCGGCAACGTCGAACTGTGACCCAGCCGGGTCTGCCCGTCCAGCCGCGAAGGTCACGCCCCGTCCCGCCGCGGAGGCCAGCAGGCCGGTTCACCGCGCGGCGGGTGAGCTGGCGGTTGAGTTTCTCGGCGCTGGCCGCGGAGCCGGCAGCAGGCTGGGTCCGGGAGCTCGGGCCGCCTGGCCGGCTGGCTGCTGCGGCGGTTGCGGCGGCATTCGCCGCCGCGGCGGGGCTGCCGGAGTAGGCCGTGCTGCGGCCGTGGAGATTCGCCAGCGCGGTAACCGGCGGGCGCCTGATCGCCAACGCAAGCTCGCCCTTCCTGATCATCGGCAGGCGGCGTTTCATACCTCCCAGGAGCCCATGACACAGGCTCATGGACGCGGTGATGGGGAGGGAACGCCGGTGGATGAGAAGATGCGGCAGGAGATCACGCTGCACCGGCGGGCGGTGATCGCCGAGGCCGCGAGCGCACGGCTGGCCAGCGGCGACCGGGGCGCGCCGGGCGAGCGCCAGCGGGCCGGACAGCACTCAGGTCCGGGGGACTGGGCCAGGTCGCAGGGCATCGACGTCACGACCGCGGCCGGATACCAGCCGAGCTGATCGTCAAGTTCAAGGCAGCTGCGAAGTAGCGCGCCATCCGGGGTGCCAGGCGCCGTTCAGCGGCATCACCCAGTGCTACCGCTCATTGATCCTGGACGCGCGAGTAGCCGTTATCTGCACGGTCATGCGACCTGCGGCGTTTCTCAGAAAGGGCACGCAGATGGTGTTGATCTGTGCGCGCGGACGCGGTACCCGTCACCCCTTGGCTGCATGAGATCCACGTGCTGCCGCCACGTCGGCGACTGGGGAACAGGTGCAAGTACGCAACGCTGCGGGAGGCCTGGTGGCGGGGTTCAGGTTTCGGCGCGTGCGACAAGCGCCGCGAGCGCTTTCAGCGCGGCTTGCTGGCGCCTGGAAGCGCGGCAGGGAGCTGGCTCGCGGCCGGGAGCTCGGCTGTCATGCGCTTGGAGCAGTTGCCTCGCGGTTGCGCCAAGCCGGCTGGTGCTGCGGCGGCTGGCCAGTTCCTTCACCATGCCGGGCAGTTCGGGCACGCCGACGGTGGCGCCGAGCCGGGCGGCCAGCTCGATCAGCAGGTGCAGCCCGGCCGGAGCCGCGGCGGCCAGGCCTGCGGCGCTGTCGCAGGCAGTTTCTACGATGCGCCGGGCGGCCAGCGGATCATGTGATGCGTGCTGCAGGCCGTCGCAGACCCGGTTGAGCTTCAGTGCCTGGCCGGAGACGCCGGTCACCAGTGCCGCCGCGGCCAGGGCCGGATCGAGACGCCCGTCGGCGCACGCGTCTGACCACAACTGGGCGGCGGCGATCCGGGTATCGGCCTCGGCGGAGGCCAGGCCGGTCACGAGCGCGAGGTGGCCGACCGGGCCGAGCGGATGACCGGGGTCGTTCAGGGAGACGATCGCCGTGGTGGCCGGGGATTGCCTGGGCTTGAGGCCATCGGAGAGGGGCCTCAGCAGGTGAGCGGCGGCCAGCTCCGGCTGCCATGGGCAGATCAGGGGCCAGCCGGCCACCGCGGCATCGTAGTGGCGGTTATAGCGCCTCGGACCGTACAGGACGGCGTGGTCGCCGACGGGATCGGACAGGCTGGTCAGCAGCTGCCAGCTGGCGCACCCGGGCACCGCCGGCACCTGGCCCGCGGTCCGCGCGAGCAGGTGCTGGTGCCATTCGTTGTGCCCTCGGAAGGGTGTCCCGGCTGGCTTGCCCGCCACGGCTTCGAAACTCAGCGGGAGCCGGACCAGACGGTGACTTTCCCGCATCGCGCCTGCCGCCGTCCCGGCCAGCTGGTCCCACGCTGGCCACAGCGAATCAGCCGGCCCCGGCGCCAGCCGCAGCAGCGCGGCATCCTGGTCATGCCGGCCGGCGGCGCGACCCACCTGCCGGGCTAGCCTCACCCGCTCCAGCATGCCCTGCGGGCTGATGGCCCCGCGCGTGGTCTCCGGCTCGGCGAGCAGCAGGCCACCCTGCCCCGCCTCGATGATCCTGGCTGCTTCCCACGCCCGGGCCGAGAAGATCCCGGCCATCGTGAGCGCCCGTCCCGAACTGCTCACGGCGAACCCGCCGGGCATGTGCCACCTGTCCTCGCGGCGGACGTCCTCGACCGGCAGTCGCCCGCCACCCCACGTATGGGCGATCAGCGCCATATCCGAGGTGATCCGGGCGCCGCTGAACGGAACGTAAATATCCATGACCGACGCCGCACGCCTCAGCAGCGGCGCGGCGGCTCGCCTGCGCTGCCGCTCTGGCAGTGCGCTGAGCCTGACCGCGCCGGCCAGCGCCCGCTCCGCGGCGATCGCGTCACATGCGTCTTCCATCAAGACGGTCAGCAGCTGAACAAGCTCGTCGGGGTCGGTGACCGGCGGGGAAAGAAGCGCACCGGCGCCGGGCTGCACCCGGGCCGGGCCGGGCACGCCTGGCTGACGCAGCAGGACCGCGTACCAGGAAACGCGGTTCGGGACGAAGTCACGGGTAAACGCGTCCAGGCAGGCGTCGAGGAGCCGGTCACGATCCAGATGCCCCTGCACGCAGAGCTGCGCGAGCCCTTCGGACCAGGTCTGCCCCGGCGCCCACCACCCGGCGGCCTGCATCCAGTCAGCCCTCCGGTCTGCCTGGTGCAGCACCAGCGCGGCATCGGGCACCGTGAACAGCCGCCACACCTCGTCCTCCAGCAGGCCCGGATCGGCGAGTAGCGCCTGCGCAGGCGTGGGTGCGGGTCCCCGCGTGCCGTCCGGGTTCCGTGGGCACCGCAGCGCGATCGAAGGCATCAAGGTGGTGTATTCCGGCACGCCGGGTCGCGCGATGGCACCGAGCCTGACCAGCTCGCGGGCGAGCGGCCAGGCCGGGACCCCGAGCGGGTACTTACCCCACAACCGCAGATGCCGGTCCATGAAGTCGGCCAGCCACCCGGGTGCGCGGTCGGCCAGGACGGCGGCGACCAGGCCGATACCGGCATCAGTCCCGTCCCGGGCGCCGGAAATATCCCGGGCTGCCCGCGCGGCCGCCGCGACGCTGCCGGCCAGCCCGAACACTGCCAGCTGGAAGGCGAGGCCGCGGGCGACTGCGCGCCATTCCTCGTACTGGCGCTGGCGCTCGGACATCCGGCGTCGGCGCTCGGACATCCGGCGTCGGCGCTCGGCCAGCTCGAGCTGGCGCTCGGCTGACGGCTGGGCCAGTTCGCCCGAGCCGATCATGGCCATCAGCGCCTCCGGCCGCATCACCACGACCGGCCGCGGATCCGGCCATCCGGGTCCGCGCAACAGTTGCCTCAGCGTCCTGGCGCAGGCCATCCGCTCGGGCTCCGCCGCGTCCCGAAGCGCTTCACGCACGCCTGCCGCGTCATTCCGCCTGATCGCCGCATCCAGCCGCGCCACGTCGAGGCTCATCGCGCCGCCATCCTGGCCGCCAGCACGTGCTGGCACGGGCCGCGATCGCCCCGGTGCTTGCCCCACCACGGGCACGTACACCGGTCAGCAAGGTCACCGAAGGTCACTTTGTGCTCCGTATCTCCGCTGCGGACGACCGCGCCGCCGTTGCCCACGATCACCGCCCCGGACGCGATCAGCTCCCTGGCGCCCGCCAGCCGCGGGTGCATCGCCTCCGGCACCGGGCCGAACGGGAGCTCCCGGCGGAAGAAGCACCCTTCCGCCAGGTCGTAGCCGACCTGGCCGCTCGCGGCGAGGTAACCGAGCGCGGCCGACACTCTGTGCGTAGTCAGCCCGAACCTTCCCGCGAGGCGGCTGACGTCGATCCGTGGGTCCCAGCCGAGCGACGCCCCGAGCAGCAGCGCGTCATCCGCGACACCGTCGTCGGCCAGCAGCCCGAGCAGCGCGCCCTCCCCGGAGAAGCCGCGGTACTTCTCCGGGCTGAGGGTGAGCGTGAACCGGGCCGGCCCCAGGTCGAGTTCCCAGGCGCTCGGCGCCGCCGTGGTACTGGAATCAACGTCCGGCCCGTAGACCCGAAGCCCGCGGGCAAAGCGCAGCAGCGGCCCGAGCTCGGCCAGCCTGTGCGGACCCGCGACGCAGGCCGCGCCCGGCCGGGCGGTCACGGCCAGCGAAAAACCGTCGCGGGCCGGGACAGCCCACAGCGGCCGCCGCGCGGTCCGCGGGACCGAGCGCAGGAACCGCCGGGCGGCCGTTGCGGCCAGTTCGCCGATCGGCCGCATCCGCACGGCGAGCGCCTGGACCTCACCGAACCCCTTGACCCAGCGCTCAGGCAATGGCACCTTCCGCTCGGTCACCGAGCCGCCAGGCGTATCGACGACCATCTCGCCGGACCCCACGCTGAGCAGCAGCGGCCCGCTGATCGCCGCGCCCGCCAGCGCCGCGCGCATCGCATCGCCGAAATCCACATTCGTCGTCCCGGACGCCTTCGGCGCACCGGCCAGCGCGGCGGGCAGCAAGTCGAGCCGGGCGTGGACGCCGCAGCACGAGGAAAAGGACTCGAACCTAAGCCGGTCCTCGTGGCTGGTCACCACCGGATCACGGAGGATCGCGACGACATTGCCCGGCAGGAAGTAGCGGGACCGGGCCACCGCCGCGCACGCCAGCAAACCCAGGGCCGCCGCGGCGGGATCCGTCAGGAACCCGCTGAACAGGTACGGGTGCAGGGCCGGGCCCTCCTCGGTGACGCCGCCGCTGGTAGCCAGGAGTACCTCACTGCCATCACCATGACTGCGCACCACCGAGGGCGCCCGGTACTGATAGGCCATCTCGGCAACCGCCACGCCAGCACCCTAAAGCGGCGGTACGACAATTACGGCCGCGCAGCCAACCTCCAGACACCACGCGGATTACGTGCGAGTCCGGCACTGCCGCCTGTGTGCCGGTAATGGCCGGCCTGCCTGGCATGTCGGCGCGGTTGAACGGATGTTGTGGCGTTTCGGTCCGTCTGGGCTGGCGCCGCTGGGATACCTGCTCGCCGGTCGCGGGGGTGTGCAGGGTCGGCGATCGGGTTGCACGCGACGCGAATGTGATGCGGGTCACGGGAACGGGTGCCATCCGGGCCTCCTCTTCCGTGCGGGAAGCGTTGCCGAAGGAGGAACGATGACAGTTACCACTCCGCCGCCGGCCGGGAGGCCGATCCCGGGCGGCCGTGATGCGGGCTGCTCGGCTGATTCGCCGCCTGGCTGCAGCGCCCGGCCGTTTCCGCACGTCCCGGGGGTGACGCATCGTTTCGTGACGGTCCGGGGCGTGCGCCTGCACGTGGCCGAGGCGGGCGGTGGCGATCCGGTGCTGCTACTGCACAGCTTCCCGCAGCACTGGTATGCCTGGCGGCGCGTGATTCCGCTGCTGGCCGGGCAGTACCGGCTGATCTGCCCGGACTGGCGCGGCTTCGGCTGGTCGGAGGCACCGGCGCGCGGCTATGACACCGCCAGCCGGGCGGCCGACGTTCTCGCCCTGATGGATGCCCTGGGCCTGTACCGGGTGCGGCTGGTCGGGCCATGACTGGGGCGCCCATGCCGCCTTCAGGGTTGCCCTGCAGGCACCCGGGCGGGTCAGCCACCTGCTGGCGGTCAATGCCGCGCACCCATGGCTGCAGCAGCGGCGGCTGGTCCCGCAGCTGTGGCGGTTCTGGTACACCGCGTTCTGGGAGTACCCCCGGATCGGCCGGCTGGTGCTGGGCCACTGGCCGGGCCTGACCCGGTTCCTGCTGCGGCGCGGGGCGGCCGGGCCGACGGCATGGCGGCCTGGCGAGGTTGAGGAGTTCGTCGCCGCCAGCCGCCAGCCGGGCAGCGCCCGGGCCGGTGAGGCACTGCACTGGCAGTTCGTGCTGCACGACATTCCGGAGATCATCGCGCGCCGCCACCGTGGCCTGCGGCTGAGGGTGCCCACGGTGATCCTGGCCGGCTCGCAGGACCGGATGCTGCCGCCTGAACTGCTGGCCGGGGCCGATCGCCACGCCGACGACCTGCAGCTGCGGGTCGTTCCCGGGGCAGGGCACTTCCTCGCCGACGAGCGGCCGGCGGTGGTGGCCGAGGCGGCCCGCGAGCTGTTCCAGCGGAGCTGATCGCCGGGCGACAATGACGGTGATGACAGGCCCACCCAAGATCGACCCCGCACTGGTCCGCGCGGCCCCAGCACGGCGACCAGATCGCCATGGCGGACCTGATGGACGCGCTGGCCCCCTTCGTGGGCCGGGTGTGCGGCCCGATCGCGCTGCACGACGGCCCGGACGCCGGCAGGAGGCGCTGATCGTGATCTTCAGGAATCTCGGTGGCCTGCGCGAGCCCGGCGCTATCTACGGCTGGGCCCGTGCGATCGCGGTGCGGGAGGCGGTGCGGGTGGCCCGCAAGACCGCCCGGGCCGTCCCGGCGGAACTCGCCGATGTCCCCGCTTCCGGTGATCCTCAGCTGGCCGCCGACGTCCGCGACGTGCTGGCGCGGCTCACCCTGAACACCGCGCCGTCCTGGTCCTGCGTGACCTGGAGGGACTGGACGAGCAGGCGGCGGGGGCGCTGCTGGCCGTGCCTCCCGCGACGGTACGCTCGCGGCTGTTCCGGGCCAGGCGCAGCTTCAGGAAGGCATGGCCGGCATGAATCAGGACTGGCCCGTGGCCGAACTCGACCCGGTCCGCCGGATGCGGGTCCTGGCCGCGGCTACCCCCGGCGTGGCCTACGCGGAAAAAATCATCCCCGCGCCGTTCAGCGCCGTGTGGGAAGCCGCCAGCGACCTGGAACACGAACTGCCTCGCATGGTCACCGACCTGCGGTCGTTCGAGATCACCAGCGTCCGGGGGGGAGCGGCTGACCGCCTCCGCCCGCGGCAGACTCGGCCAGCACGCCAGGTTCGACGTGATCCTGCGGCCCGGCTGGTGCGTAATGCGAAGCCGGTTCCTCATCGGCGGGATGGCCGCCGCCCCCGACGGGGAGGGCACCCGGTTCGCTTTCCTCGGCGGCCTCCGCCTCCCCGGGATGCGGCTGCTCGACCCCGTGCTCCGCCCGGCCGCCCAGTCACTGGCCCTGCGCCCCATCAGGCGGCTAGAGCACCGGCTCCAGGCCCGCTGACCCGGCCACACCCAGGCCGCCCATGATCGTGCTGAACCCGGAAGCCGTGCCCACCGGGCATTTCACGCCGCGCCGCGCCGCCATCCCCGCCCGCGAACCCGGCGGATACAGCTCGCTGCTACCCGAACCAGCATTGGCAGCGCGAAACAGAATTAGCTGATCCGCGCGCTGGAAGGCAGCCACCGGAGATCACACGTAGATGCAGATAATCGTTCTATCGCTCTTGTGGAGGCCGATCTTGCTCCGCCTGATCACGCTAAGTGGCAGATAGCGGATGGCATCCCGTAGGCGGCGGCGACGATCCAGGGCCGGAATATCG
>Ga0209415_10019240_pt1 | contig 10706 bp, 10 predicted proteins | sample PeaSoiSIISIP2007_FD_187696 | JGI IMG/M metagenome (GOLD analysis project Ga0209415, IMG submission 187696) | Peat soil microbial communities from Weissenstadt, Germany - SII-SIP-2007 (SPAdes) (version 2) | ecosystem: Environmental > Terrestrial > Soil > Wetlands > Peat | place: Germany... | reverse complement strand
GGACATCGCACACTATGTTTGCGGCCGTTGTTTGACGCGCTCGTGGAGTTGCGTGGAGTTTCGCCGACATGACCACCAGGGTTCGGATCTCGCGACGACGAATTCGCTAGCAGCCCAGCGGGGCTGCGAAGCGCGGCCCATGCCCACTGCCGCCGCGTCGTTTCACCGAACTCCTGCTGAGACTCCCGACCCATGAGGGGGTGGTCATGGCCGATCAATCCTTCCGTCTTGTCAGAATCACCGATGGTGCCCGGTACGAGATCGACACCGACCGGGCGCGGCTCGACATGCGCGTCATCCACGGATTCCTTGGGTCCTCCCACTGGGCGCGCGGCATTCCGATGGCGGTGCTCCAGCGGGCGATCCGGCGCTCGCTGCCCTTCGGCCTCTACAAGGACGGCCGGCAGGTCGGCTTTGCCCGCGTGGTGACCGACAGCGCGACCTTCGCCTATCTCGCCGATGTCTTCGTGCTGGAGGCGGAGCGCGGGCAAGGGCTCGGTCGCTGGCTGGTCGAGAGCATCCTCGCCCATCCGGGCCTGCAGGGGTTGCGGCGCTGGCTGCTGGGGACGCGCGATGCCCACGGCCTCTACCGGCAGGCCGGCTTCGCCGAGCCGCCGGCGCCATTCGGCTTCCTGGAGCGGCTCGATCCCGCGGTCTACGAAACCGCCGCGGAGCCGCGCCGGAGGGCGCTTCGTCGCGCGGTCTAGAGACCGGACGGCCCGGACTCGCGGTCCGGTCCGGGCCGTACTAAAAGAGCCCTAAGAAACACCGGCTCCGGGAGGCTCCATGGTTGCGACCGTCACCATGCCGCGGCTGCTGCACATCGGCGCGGGCGCCGTCGGTGAGATCTCGACCGTGCTCGGACGGCTTGGCGTCAGATCCCCGCTCATCGTGACCGACGGATTCATGGTGAGCTCGGGGACCCTCGCCAAGGTCACCGACCGGCTCGATCGTGCCGGGCTCGCCTGGCAGGTCTTCTCGGACACCGTCCCGGACCCCACCGACACGGTGGTCGAGGCCGGCGTCGCGGCGCTCAAATCCGGCGCCTATGACGGCCTGGTGGCGCTTGGCGGCGGCAGCCCGATCGACACGGCGAAGGCGATCTCCGTGCTCGCCGCCAACGGCGGCAAGATGCGGGACTACAAGGTGCCCAACGAGATTCCGAAGGCAGGGCTGCCGCTGATCGCGATTCCCACCACCGCCGGCACCGGCTCGGAGGTGACGCGCTTCACGGTGATCACCGACACCGAGCGCGACGAGAAGATGCTGATCATGGGGCTCGCCTGCTGCCCTGCCGCCGCCATCGTCGACTACGAGCTCACCTTCTCGATGCCGTGGCGGCTCACCGCCGACACCGGCATCGACAGCCTGACCCACGCGATCGAGGCCTATGTCAGCAAGCGCGCGAGCCCGTTCACCGATGGCGTCGCCAAGAGCGCCATGGCGCTCATCGCGAAGCACATCCGCACCGCCTGCCGCGAGCCGAGCAACCCCCAGGCGCGGGAGGCGATGATGCTGGGCGCGACGCAGGCGGGGATGGCGTTCTCCAACTCCAGCGTCTGCCTGGTGCACGGCATGAGCCGGCCGATCGGCGCGTTCTTCCATGTGCCGCACGGGCTCTCGAATGCCATGCTGCTGCCGGAGATCACCGCCTTCTCGACACCCGCGGCGCTCGAGCGCTATGCCGATTGCGCGCGGGCCATGGGTGTCGCGGCGGGCGGCGAGGGGAACCAGTCGGCGGTGGCGCGGCTCGTCGACGAGCTGCGCGCTCTCAACGCCGATTTGAAAGTACCCAGCCCCCGCGAATACGGCATCGACGCCAAGCGCTACACTGAGCTGATGCCGACCATGGCAAGCCAGGCGCTTGCCTCCGGCTCGCCCGGCAACAACCCGCGGGTGCCGACCCGGGATGAGATCATCGAGCTCTACAAGCGCGTCTACGCCTGAGGATCAGCCATGGCCAAAGCCTTCGCCTCGCAAGCCGACCTCTCGGAGAAGAAGACCACCTTCGCCAAGCTCGGTGACGGGCTTTATTGCCTGACGGCCGAGGGCGACCCCAACTCCGGCGTGATCGTCGGCGACGACGGCGTCATGGTGGTGGACGCCCGCGCGACCCCGGTGCTGGCGCGCGATCTGATCGAGCGCATCCGCGGTATCACCGACAAGCCGATCAAGTACGTGCTCCTGTCGCATTACCACGCGGTACGGGTGCTCGGCGCCTCGGCGTACGGCTCCCAGCACATCATCGCGAGCCAGGGCACCCACGAGCTCATCCGCGAGCGCGGCCAGCAGGATTTCGACAGCGAGGCGCAGCGCTTTCCGCGGCTCTTCCGCGCGGTCGAGAGCGTGCCGGGCCTGACTTGGCCCACCCTGGTGTTCGAGCGGAGCCTCACGCTCTTCATGGGCAACCGCGAGGTGCAGATCCTGCATCTCGGCAAGGGCCACACCAAGGGCGACACGGTGGCGTGGCTCCCGAAGGAGAAGGTGCTGTTCTCCGGCGATCTCGTGGAATACGGCGCCGCGCCCTATTGCGGCGACGCGCATTTCCGGGAGTGGCCGGAGACATTGGAGAAGCTGCGGGCGCTTGGCGCCGAGAAGCTGGTGCCCGGCCGCGGCGAGGCGCTCATGACGCCCGCCGAGGTGAACCGCGCCATCGACGGGACCCAGGGTTTCCTCCGCGACATGACCCGCGAGGTCGAGGCCGGCGTCCGCGCCGGCCGGCGCCTCAAGGAGGTCTACGATGCCGCTCACAAGGCGATGGCGCCGAAGTACGGGCAATGGGTGATCTTCGAGCACTGCCAGCCCTTCAACGTCTCGCGCTGCTACGACGAGATGAGCGGCATCGAGCATCCGCGGATCTGGACGGCGGAGCGTGATATGGAGATGTGGCGGTCGCTGCAGGATTGAAGGAATCCGGCGCCTGGAAAACCGCCGCGTAAGGCGCCATCTTTGTGCCAGACGGCAGTGTGCACTGGAGGGGGGTTGCATGCGTCGAATCATTCCGCTTGTGTTGCTCATCGTGCTCGCGGCATGCGCGACGAAGCCGCCGCCGCCGAAGCAATTCGACATCTTCTTCCAGGTGGGCTCGGCTAAGCTGACCTCGGAAGGGCAGCAGGTCGTCGACACCATCGTGGCTACGGTCAAAGACACGAAGCCGTCCTCGATCGTGGTCGAGGGCGAGGCCGACGGCACGCAATCCAAGGACGCCCAGCTCGCGGATCAGCGGGCAACCGCGGTCGCGAGCGCGCTCAAGGCGGGCGGCGTCGATCCCGCCAAGATCGTCCAGCACGCGGCGCTGGCGCTGCCGGCTCAGACGGATCTGGCGACGCACATTTCGACACACAAGGTGACGGTGCAACTCATGCCATGATGGGGCATGGTCCGGACGGCGCAGCGACGGCACCCACCATCGGGGGAATATGAAATGACCAAGGCGCTCGGTGCGGAATTCATCGGCACGTTCTGGCTCGTGCTCGGCGGCTGCGGCAGCGCGGTGCTGGCCGCGGGTTTTCCCAGTCTCGGCATCGGTTTCGTGGGCGTGGCCTTCGCTTTCGGCCTGACCGTGCTCACCATGGCCTACGCGATCGGCCATATCTCCGGCTGCCATTTGAATCCCGCGGTCTCCGTGGGCCTCTGGGCCGGCGGCCGCTTCGAGACGGGGAAGCTCCTGCCCTATGTGGTGGCGCAGGTATTGGGCGCGATCGCCGGAGCGGCGGTGCTCTACCTGATCGCCAGCGGCAAGATGGGATTCTCGACGGCGGGCGGCTTCGCTTCCAACGGCTACGCCGAGCATTCGCCGGGCGGCTACTCGTTGGTCGCCTGCCTCATCGATGAGGTCGTGATGACCTTCATGTTCCTGATGATCATCCTGGGCGCGACCGACGAGCGGGCGCCGAAGGGCTTCGCGCCGATCGCGATCGGTCTGGGGCTGACCCTGATCCACCTCATCAGCATCCCCGTCACCAACACGTCGGTGAATCCCGCGCGCAGCACCGGGCCGGCGCTCTTCGTGGGCGACTGGGCGCTCTCTCAGCTCTGGCTGTTCTGGGTGGCGCCGATGGCGGGGGCACTCATCGCCGGGACCGTGTACCGCTGGCTCAGCCCCGCCAGCGAAGCCGCCAAGCCGCTAGCGGCCGGGACGACCAGCGCTCTGGCGAGCAGCCGTGCCAGCGCGAGCGATTGACTTGATCTTGGGCCGCGGCCGGCCCGAGGCCTCGCCGATCTTGCGGTCCTGGTCCTCGATGATGTCGCGCGCCGGTGCGTCGCCGTCGAGGCCCCCCAGAGCGGCCATCGGCACTTTGCGGTTCGAACTTTGGGTGCCGTCCTCGTAGAGCACGTTGAACAGCGCGAACTCCCCGACGGTCAGGTGCTTGCGGGCCATGGGTCGTCTCCATCGACGATTGGCGCGGGGCCGCCCCAGGCGGCCGAACGCGCGCCTCTTATAAACCCGCCGCCGGTGAAGGCGAGGAGAATTTTTGTCGCGCCATGCTAGATTTGAGCGCGGGAACGACCGACGGACGATTGCCCTCATGACGCAGCAGCGCGCCATCACCGACGACAAGCTCGGCTCGAATATGCAGGTCTCCGAGCAGTCGGAGCAGTTCCTCGAGAGGGTCGCCGAGCACAAGGGCGTCGGGCACTCCGTCGCGGGCGGCGATGTCTTCGACTGGGTGCTGGGCGACGGTCGCACGCGACTCCGTGGCCCCGCGCTCTTCGACGAGCTTTGCTGGCGCATGATCGGGAAGGGCGTGCCCGTTTGGCGTGCCACATTCTCCACCCCGACGCTGCACCCGCAGTTCCTGGGCTACAGCTATCGGTGGTGGCGAGATCGCAACATCACCGAGGAGTATCAGGTCCGCCGCGGCATCACGGAGACGCAGGATTATCGCGAGAGCCCGATCCGCATCGTGATGGAGCAAGGCGAAATCGTCCGCCACTGGCTCGCGCGTCCCGAGGCGGCGGACGCAATCGCCGCCTATCCGCTCCTTGGCAGCCTTCGGGATGCGGGTGCCACCGACTACTTCGCGTGCCCTCTCACCAGCTTCAACGGCCGTTTCCAGACCACGACCTGGACCACGGACCAGCCGGGGGGGTTCAGCGATGCGAACATCGCGGCGATCGTGCACCTGATGCCGGCGCTCGCGGCGGTTGCCGACGCCCGGGCGACCGAGCGCATCGCCGGCACGCTGCTCGACGTCTATCTCGGCCGCAGCATCGGTCCTCGGGTGCTCGAAGGCGAGATCCGCCGCGGCTACGGCGAGCGGCTGCGCGCGGTGCTGATGGCGACGGACCTGCGCGGCTTCACCGCGCTCTCGGACCGTCTACCCGGCGAGGAGCTGATCGAGCTGCTCGACGACTATTTCGAGGCCGTGACGCAGCCGGTGCAATCCGAGGGCGGGGATGTCCTGAAGTTCATCGGCGACGGCGTGCTCGCGATCTTCGCCGTGCGCGAGCGTCCGGAAGCCGAGGCGACCGCGGCCGCGCTCACGGCGGCAAGGGCGGCTCTCGCGCGCCTCGGCGAGCTCAATCTTGCGCGGATCAAGACGGATCGCGCACCGCTGCGCGTCGGGATCGGCCTGCATCTGGGCGAGGTGTTCTACGGCAATGTCGGCGCCACCGACCGGCTCGACTTCACCGCCATCGGCCCCGCCGTCAATCTCACGAGCCGTCTCGAGGGGCTCACCAAGCGCCTCGATCGCCAGCTCCTGGTCTCCGACGATTTCGCCCGCGCCTGCAAGGAGCCGCTGGTCTCGCTGGGCTTCCACCCCGTGCGTGGCTACAGCGAGCCCGCGGAGATTTTTGGGCTGCCGCAGGGATAGTCCGGGTCAACCGCCGCGGGCGTCGCGGATCGCGCGCCAGAGCCGCTCCGGCGTCGCGGGCATGTCGATCTGCGTCACGCCCAGCGGCGCCAGCGCGTTCATGACGGCGTTTATCAGCGCCGGTGGCGCGCCGGCGGCGCCGGCCTCGCCACAGCCCTTGATGCCCAGCGGGTTGGTCGGCGACGGCGTCGAGCGCTCGACGAAGTCGAGGTCTGGCAGGTCCTCCGCGCGCGGCAGGCAATAGTCCATGAACGAGCCGGACAGGAGCTGGCCGGAGCTCGCGTCATAGACGACGTGCTCGAATCCCGCTTGGCCCAGGCCTTGCGCCACGCCGCCATGGAGCTGGCCCTCGACCAGGAGCGGGTTCAGCACGCGGCCGAAGTCGTGCACCATGGTGTACCGGAGGATCGCGAGCGCGCCGGTCTCGGGATCGATCTCGACCTCGGCGACGTGGCAGCCGTTCGGAAAGGTCGGGCTCGGCGGGCGGTAGTCGCCATTCTCGCCGAGGCCGGGCTTGCCACCGGGCGGCGTGAACCGCGCCTCGAACGCCGCTCGCGCGACCTCCTTGAGGGGGACCGCCCGGTCAGTGCCGACCACGACGAAGCGGCCGTCGTCGAACGCGATGTCGGCGGGAGCGGTCTCCAGAAGCTCGCTCGCGATCTGTTGGGCGCGCGCCAGCATCGCTCGCATGGCGATCTCGAGCGCCCCGCCCGCGATGCCGAGCGAGGCGGAGCCGCCGGTGCCGTGGCCGGTCGCCACCCGATCGGTGTCACCTTCCACTACCTCCACCTGGTCGATCGACAGGCCGAGCCTGGCGGCGACCAGCTGCGCGAAGGCGGTCTCGTGGCCCTGGCCATTCGACATGGCGCCGAGATAGGCGATGGCGCGGCCCTCGCGGGTGAGCTCGATGCGCGAGGTCTCGGCCCAGTTACCGGCGACGCGCTCGCAATAATGCGCGAAGCCGATGCCGCGGAGCTTGCTGCGCCGCGCGGACTCCGAGCGCCGGTCGGCGAAGCCCGGCCAGTCCGCCCTCGCCAGCGCCGCATCGAGCACGCGCTCGAACTCGCCGCTGTCGTAGACCAGGCCGAGCGCCGTCTTGAAGGGCAGGTGCTCGGGCGCCACCAGGTTGCGGCGTCGGAACTCGACCACGTCCATCCCGAGCTCGCGCGCCGCCGCGTCGATGAGGCATTCGAGCAGGTAGATCGCCTCCGGCCGGCCGGCGCCGCGGTAGACGTCGACGGGCGCGGTGTTCGTGAAGACGCCGGTCACGGTCACGTGGATCGCGGGCGTGCGATAGACGCCGGCGAGAGCCGGCGTGTTGCTGGTGGGCGAGAGTGGGCCCTCCGGCGAGAGGTAGGCGCCGAGATTGGCCGCTGTACTCACCCGGAGCGCCAGGATGCGGCCGTCGCGGTCAAGCGCCAGCTCCCCGCAGGTCGCATTGTCGCGGCCCATGTAGTCGCCGAGAAAACTCTCGCCGCGCTCGCCAATCCATCGCACGGGCCGGCCGAGCTTGCGCGCGGCATAGAGCACCAACACCTGCTCGGGATAGAGTGAGTTCTTGGCGCCGAACCCGCCGCCGACATCGCCGACCACCACGCGGATCGCGGTTTCCGGCACCCGGAGCACGTATTTCGCGAGGTCGTAGCGGAGGCCGTGCGGCATCTGTGTCGCCGCGTAGAGCGTGAGCCGGCCGGTTTTCGCATCGAAAAGGCCGAGCGCGCCCCGCGTCTCCATCGCACCGATGATGACGCGGTTATTGACGAGCTCGACGCGCGCCACGTGGTGCGCGCGGGCCATCGCCGCATCGACGGCGGGTTTGTCGCCGGCTTCCCAGGCGAACGACTGGTTGCCGGGAGCCGCGTCGTGCAGCCGCGGCGCCTGCGGCCTTCGCGCTTCCTCGATGCCGACGATCGCGGCCAGCGGCTCGTAATCGACAATGATCAGCTCCGCCGCGTCCTTCGCTTCCGCCACGCTCTCGGCCACCACGAGTGCCACGCCTTCGCCACAGAAACGCACGCGATCGAGACCCAGGGCCGGAAAATGCGGGCGCAGAACGGGGCAATCCTCGATGCCGGATGGGCCGAACTTCGGCGGCACGAACTCGCTGGGGATGCCGCCGATACCATCGGCGTCGAGATCGGCGCCCGTCAAAATCGCGAGTACGCCCGGCATCGCCTGCGCGGCGGCGGCGTCGATGCCGAGGATGCGCGCATGCGCGTGGGGCGAGCGCACGAGGATCGCGTGCGCCTCGCCGGGCTCGCGGCGGTCATCGATGAAGGTGCCGCGCCCCGTGAGGAGCCGCGGGTCCTCCAGGCGCCTGACGGGCTGGCCGAAGGCAAACTCACCCATGCAAAGGCTCCCGTTGGATGCTTTCCCGGGCGATCGCCAAAGCCTGGCGCAGCAGCGCCATGTCGCCGATCTGATTGGCCAGCAACAGGATCAGCTTGGCGTTGACCATGCGCGATTGCTCCTCGGAGAGATCGCTGTGGGCGTCGATGAGCTCGGCGTAGAACGCGTCGGGATCTCGGATGTTGCTCTCGATATGGAGCGTCGCCATGGTTTCACTCCTGAAGCGCGAGCGCGCGGTCGAGCGCGGCGGCGATTTGGCCGGCATCGGGCCGACGCCAACGGCCGGCTACGTGCTGGTCCGGGCGGATGAGATAGGTCGTGCCGGGCGATGCGTCGTAGCGCTCCGCGGCCTTGCCTGCGGCATCCGCAAGCGCGTCGGGTCCGATGCGCTTCACCGCGACCGGAACACGGCGGTGGCCGAGACCACCGAGGCTCGCGGCGTCGTCGCCGCCGAAGCAAAGCGCGGTGAATCCGCCCTGCAGCTCCCGCAGCAGCCAGCCGCTCGTGCCATCCGGTCGCACGATCGGCGCATCGGCCGCGGGACTCCCCGGCCGCTGCGGCGGCGCGAACGCGTCGGCGTCGGGCATATTGAGCGGCGAGCCCTCGAGCGTGGCGGGCCGCGAGAGCCGGCCGCTGTTGACGAAGCCGCGCGCGAAGGGATAGCGCTCGGCGAGGCCGAGCGCCGCATCGCGGAAGGCGGCGCTCGCCGCCGTCTTCGGCGTCATGAAATCGGTGGCGCGGGTGGAGTGCAGGATGTTCTCGTCGGCCGCGGGGACGCGCTCGGCGTCGTAGCTGTCGAGCAGGTGGTCGGGCGCCGCGCCCTTCAGCACGAGCGCGAGCTTCCAGGCGAGATTGTCGGCGTCCTGCACGCCGCCGTTGCCGCCGCGGGCGCCGAAGGGCGAGACCTGATGCGCGGCATCGCCCGCGAAGAACACCCGGCCGTGGCGGAAGCGCTCGAGGCGCCGGCACTGGAAGGTGTAGAGGCTGGTCCACACGACCTCGAACCGGGTCTCGGGGCCGAGCATCCAGCGCAGCCGCGCCATGACGTTCTCGGGTTGCAGCTCGTGCTCTGGATCGGCGTCCGGCCCGAGCTGCAGGTCGATGCGCCAGGTATCGTCGGCCTGGCGGTGGAGGAGCGCCGAGCGGCCGTTGTGAAAGGTCGGATCGAACCAGAAGCGCCGCTCCGGCGGGAAATCCGCGTGCATGCGAACGTCGCTGATCAGGAAACGGTCCTCGAACACCCGACCCTTGAAGTCGAGCCCGAGCGCGCGGCGCACCGTGCTCCGCACGCCGTCCGCCGCGACGAGGTATTCGCAGCGGAGGCGATAGGGACCGTCGGGTGTCTCGACATCCACGCGCACATGATCGTCTTCGGCGACCACCCCGGTGACGCGGTTCTGCCAGCGGAGATCGAGCCCATCACCCGCCAGCTCCTGTGCGCGTCGGACAAAAATCTCCTCGGCGAGATTCTGCTGCAGGTTGATGAAGGCGGGGAAGCAGTGGCCGTCCTCGGGCAGCAGATCGAACTCGTAGAGCAGGCGGTCGCCATGGAACACCTTGCCAAGGTTCCAGGTGATCCCGCGCGCGAGCATCGGCTCGGCTGCGCCGAGCCGATCGTAGATCTCGAGCGTGCGCTTGGCCCAGCAGATCGAGCGGCTGCCGGTGCTGACGGTGTCGTCCTCGTCGAGCACCACGGCGGGAATGCCGCGGAGTACCAGATCCATCCCGAGCGCGAGCCCCACCGGCCCGGCACCCACGATGATGACCGGATGCTGCGCCGGCCGTGGCGCGCGCTGGTCGGCGCTCTTGCGGTAGGCAAAACGCGGCGCCGTGTCGCTCATGCGAGCATTCTATCGGAGGCCGCTGAAGGCTGCATCGCTTGACCCGCCCGGTCGGCGCAGGCCAGAGTCGCGCTCATGAGCAACTATCTCGCGTTCCTTGGCATCTCGCTCGTGGTGATCATGACGCCCGGGCCCGACACGGCGCTCACCATCCGCAACACGCTTCTGGGCGGCGCGCGCGGCGGCGTCTTCACCGCGCTCGGAGTCTCGGCGGGGCAGCTGGTATGGGCCTTGGCTGCCAGCGCGGGCGTGGTCGGTGTGCTGGTAGCGTCCGCGCCGGTCTTCGAGATCTTGCGGTACGCGGGCGCCGCCTATCTGATCTGGATCGGCGTGCAGACGCTCTACAGCGCCTTTCGGCCGACTGCGTCCGTGCCGCGCGCGCCAGGCGACGGCCCCGGGCGGCGCCTTGGCGGCCTCGGTGCGTTCCGGCAGGGCATCATCAACGATCTCGCCAATCCCAAGATGGCGGCCTTCTTCGCGAGCCTGTTCCCGCAATTCGTGCCGGCGGAGAGCGCGTCCTTCGGTGCGCTGATGGGGCTCGGCGTGGTGTTCTCCGGTCTGACCCTGACGTGGCTGGTGGCCTATGCGTTCGCCGTGGCCAAGGCGGGCGACTTCCTGCGCCGCAGCGGCATTCGTCGCGCGATCGAAGGCGTTACCGGCGCGGTCCTGATCGGGTTCGGCCTGAGGCTCGCCAGCG
>Ga0209415_10019239_pt1 | contig 10706 bp, 10 predicted proteins | sample PeaSoiSIISIP2007_FD_187696 | JGI IMG/M metagenome (GOLD analysis project Ga0209415, IMG submission 187696) | Peat soil microbial communities from Weissenstadt, Germany - SII-SIP-2007 (SPAdes) (version 2) | ecosystem: Environmental > Terrestrial > Soil > Wetlands > Peat | place: Germany... | reverse complement strand
CTCAACAATGTCACCAGCGTGGTCTACCAGCTTCCCTTCGGCAAGGGCCGCCAATACGCTTCCAACATGAATCCCGTGGTAGATGCGTTTCTGGGTGGATGGGAAGTCACCTCCATCAACACCGCTCACTCGGGCTTCCCGCTCGATGTGACTTACAGTGCAACGGGGGCTAATATAGTCAGTTCGCTTTCCAACGATTATCGCGGCCAGCCGTTCCTGCGCCCCAATGTCACCGGCAGTGCCGTCAGCCAGAGCCGTTCCGCGATGCTGAACACGTATTTCGCCGGCTATACCTTCACCACCCCACCCGCCAGCGCGCCGTATGGGGATGTAGGACGGAATTCCTTCCGCACTCCCAACTTCGATCAGTGGGACTTCTCCGTCGACAAGAACTTCCGGATCACGGAAAGGGCCAAGCTGCAATTCCGCGCCGAGTTCTTCGACGTCCTGAACCACACGAACTTCGGGATACCGAATACGCAAACCACCAGCGCCGCCTTCGGGACTATCCGCGTCACCTACCCGTCGCGGCAGGGCCAATTCGCGCTAAAGTTGCTCTGGTAGTCCCGTAGCACAGGCATTCTTGCCTGTGTCTTTCTTACTCTGTGTTCTTCTTGCTTTAATGACCCGCCCCGAAATGTACCGCCGCTTCCACGCCCACGCGGGGCCGTGGGACATGATCGTCGTGGGCGGCGGCGCCACCGGTGCAGGCGTCGCCATCGACGGCGCCTCCCGCGGCTACGACGTGCTGCTGCTCGAGCAAAGTGACTTCGGCAAAGGCACCTCGAGCCGCAGCACCAAGCTGGTTCACGGAGGTGTCCGTTACCTGGAGCAAGGTAATCTCACTCTGGTAATGGAAGCCCTGAAAGAGCGCGGCCTGCTGCTGCAGAATGCGCCGCACCTGGTGCGCAACCTGGGCTTCGTGGTGCCCAACTACGATTGGTGGGAGGCGCCGTTCTACGGCATCGGCCTCAAGCTGTACAACCTGCTCGCAGGCAAGTACGGCTTCGGCGCTTCGCGGATTCTCTCCAAGGAAGAGACCCTGGAGCGGCTGCCCACCATCAACACCGAAGGCCTGCGCGGCGGGGTCATTTATTTCGACGGCCAGTTCGACGACTCGCGCCTGCTGATCAACCTGGTGGCCACCGCGTTCGAACAGGGCGCCGTGCTGCTGAATTACGCGCAGGTTACGGAACTGACTAAGGACGATGACGGGTTTGTCAGTGGCGTGACGTTCCGCGACGCGGAAACCGGCGAGGAGTTCGCGGCCGGCGCCCGAATCGTGATCAACGCCACCGGCCCTTTCACTGACTCCCTTCGCCGCCAGGCCGATCCGTCGGTCACTCCGATGATCGCTCCCAGCCAGGGCATCCACCTGGTGTTCGACGGCTCGTTCCTCTCGAGCGAAAGCGCCATCATGGTGCCGCATACCAGCGACGGGCGCGTGATGTTCGCCATCCCGTGGCACGGGCACACGGTGGTCGGAACCACCGACACTCCGATCGCGGAGCCATCGCTCGAGCCGATCGCGCAGGAGCAGGAGGTCGAGTTCATTTTGCAGACGGCCTCGCTCTACCTGGCCAAGAAGCCTGTGCGCTCCGACGTGCGGAGCGTCTTCGCGGGCATCCGCCCCCTGGTGCGGTCGGGCGATGCGGGCTCGACCGCGGCGCTCTCCCGCGACCACACCATCCGCATCGAGAACTCGGGCATGATCACCATCTGCGGGGGCAAGTGGACCACTTACCGGCACATGGCCGAAGATTGCGTCAACCAGGCGGCCACGCTGGCGCGCCTGCCGGAGAGGCCGTGCGGGACCGGCCACCTCAATATCCACGGCTTCCACCCGGCCTCCGCCCTCAAGTCAGCAACGCTCGGCCCGCTGTCCGTCTACGGCTCGGACGCCCCCGGGGTGCGGAGCCTGATGGAGTCCGACCCTTCGCTGGCCGAACCGCTCCACGCCGCGCTTCCGTATAGCGGCGCGGAAGTGGTCTGGGCCGCGCGCCACGAGATGGCCCGTACCGTGGAGGATGTCCTGGCGCGCCGTACGCGCGCGCTGTTTTTGAATGCACAGGCCGCGATGGAGATGAGCGGTCCCGTGGCGCATTTGATGGCCGGCGAGTTGGGTTACAGCCGCGAATGGGAGGATCGGCAGGTCGAGGCTTTTCAGAGGACCGCGGGGAATTTCATCCTGGCCTGACGCTTTCAAGGAATCCCGACACCGCCCGATAAGTAAGGAGTATGAGTCGGGAAAGCGAGGAACGATTCCGCGGGATCTTCGAACACGCGCCGTTCGGCATGTGCGTGGCCGGCCTGGACGCGCGCTTCACCCATGTCAAACGCGGCCTTCTGCCGGATGGTCGGATATTCCGAACAGGAACTGCTCGGCTGCGACTGGGCAAAACTGACCCACCCCGACGACTTGGGGCTGTGCCTGCGGACCAAAGAGCAGTTGTGCGAGGACCCCGGCGGATGCCTGGAGTTAGAGAAGCGCTACGTTCACAGCAGCGGCGCCGTCGTGTGGGGGCGCATCCGGATCTCGGTGGTCAGAGACTCCGGCGGCCAACCAACCTGTCATGTGGTGCATGTGGAGGACTTCACGGAGCGCAAGCGGGCGGAAGAGGCGCTGCACGAAAGTGAAGGCCGCTTCCGCATCATGGCCGACAGTTGTCCGGCGTTGATGTGGGTGACCGATGCCGATGGTGTTGTCCAGTTCATCAACCGCGCATACCGGGAGTTCCGCACCACCCACCCCGACGGTGAACCCGGGTATGCCGAAGCATTCCAGCGCGCGGTCCGGGAACGAACGCCTTTCCGGGGCGAGGCTCGCCTGCGGCGTGCCGATGGCGGATGTGATTGACCTTTCGAAGATCGAGGCGGGCAAGATGGAACTGCAGCCCGTCACGTTCGATATCGCCGCGGTGGTCCGGGAGGTGGCGGAAAGCAACCAGCCGCTCGCCGCGAAGAATGGGACCGGGATTCGGGTGGCCTGCGAGCCGGCCATCCTGTACAGCGACCGGGTGCGCATCCGGCAATGTCTCTTCAACGTGGTGGGGAACGCCTGCAAGTTCACTCACCAGGGCCGGGTGCTGGTGGAGGCGCACCCGGAGCGCGGTTCGAATGGAGCTTGGTACCTGGTGCGGGTGGTGGACACGGGCATAGGGATCCGTCCTGAGGACCTGGACAAGCTGTTCTGTTACTTCACGCAGTTGGACGCTTCCAGCACCCGGAAACACGGCGGCACAGGGCTGGGCCTGGCCATCAGCCGCAGGCTGTGCCGGCTGATGGGGGGCGACATCACCGTGGAAAGCGCGCCGGGGAAAGGCTCCACATTCACTTTGCGCCTCCCGGCAGGAGTATCCGATGGCATTGATATTGGTAGTTGAAGACAACGCAACGAACCAGGAAATCGTATCGAGATTCCTCCGGCGCGAGGGTCATCTGGTGCTGCAGGCAATGGACGGAGTGGCCGGTGTCAAGTCGGCGCAGAAACAGATTCCCGACCTGATCCTGATGGATCTCGGGCTTCCCGAAATGGATGGCTGGGAAGCCATCCGGCGGATCCGATCGAACTCCGCAACCGCCCATATCCCGGTCATCGCGCTCACGGCCCATTCCTCCTTAGACGAAGTCAAGCAGGCGCAAGAAGCCGGCTGCGACGCCTTCGAAGTGAAGCCGGTGGATTACAAGCGGTTGATGAAGAAGATTCGGGCGTTTGTGAGAGAGTAGCTCCAGTCTTACATTACCGGGCCGATGCGCCACGGGACGAACTCTTTGTGGCCGAGGCGTTCGGCGCAGGTGTGGCGGCCGGAGGCGACTTCGAGCATGAGGTCGAAGATCTCGCGGCCCACCTGCTGCACGGTTCGCTCGCCGTCCGAAATCGCGCCGGCATTGACGTCCATATTGTCAGTCATGCGGCGGTAGGTGTTGCCGTTGGTGGCGATCTTGATGACCGGGATAGTGGGGAATCCGATGGCGCTTCCCCGCCCCGTGGTGAATGCGATGAGATTGCAGCCGCCCGCGGCCAGTCCGGTGAGCGAGACCGGGTCGTAGCCGGGCGTGTTCATGAAGACGAAGCCGGGCGAAGTGACCGGCTCGGCGTAATCGTAGACTTCCATCAGCGGCGACGTTCCGCCTTTGGCCACGGCGCCGAGCGACTTCTCGAGGATGTTGCTGAGACCGCCGGCCTTGTTGCCGGGGCTCGGATTGTCGTCGAAGCTGCTGCCTTCGAATCGATTAATGTAGCGCTTGTAATTTTGGATGCAAGCCAGTAGTTTCTCGGCCACCTGGCGATTTCGGGCGCGCTTGACCAGGAGATGCTCGGCGCCGAAGATCTCGGTGGTTTCCGCCAGCACGGCGGCGCCGCCGAGCTCGGCCAACAGGTCGGAACAGTAGCCCAGCGCGGGATTGGCGGTGATGCCGGAGAACGAATCCGAGCCTCCGCAATTCAGGCCGAGCACGATCTTCGACGCGGGCACTTCGGTGCGCCGTTCGGCGGCGGCCTGCTCGATGAAGCGCGCGATCTGGCGGCGCGAAGCGTCCACGGTGCCGCGCGTGCCGCCGCTCGATTGCAGGGTCAAACCGGCCAGGCGCAGGCTGGTGGGCGCGCCGCTCCCGAGGTAGTGGTCGATCTGGTTCACCTCGCAGCCGAGACCCAGGATGATGGCGGCCGAAACGTTGGGATGCACCAGGACGCCGGCCAGGGTGCGGCGGAGTTGATCGAGATCGGGGCCCATGGAGTGCCCGCAGCCTTCGCCGTGCGGGAATGCCACCACGCCATCCACATGGGGCGGGAGCGCCTCGTCTTCGTAACTGCGGGCGATGGTTTCGGCGGTGTGGGCGGCGCAATTGCTGGCGGCCACTACGGCGATGTAGTTGCGCGTGCCCACGCGGCCGTCTTCGCGCCGGTAGCCGAGGAATGTGAGGCCATCGGTGCGCGGCTGGGGCAGGGGCTTTTCTCCGGATGGAAACTCGTACTCGAGGTGCAGCTCTTCGAAGGAGAGATTGTGCGTGTGCACATGCTGCCCGGCCTCGATAGTGCCCCTTGCCCTCCCGATGGCCTGGCCATAGCGCAGCACCATTTCGCCGGCAGGGATGGTCCGCAGCGCCACCTTGTGGCCGGCGGGGATCGCGTCTCGAGTGACCACGCGGACACCGTCGATGCGCAATTCGGCGCCGGCGGGAATGGGCACGCGCGCGATCGCGATGGTGTCGGTGGGGTGAAGCTGCACGACGGAGTTTTCGGCGGTGGGCAGTTTGGCGATGTCTAACAGCATTGGGTCCCTCTCTACAATGAAGAAATACACACACGCAGGAATGCCTGTGCTACGACAGCCATTTGGTCATGAGGTGGCGGTCATGAATCTCAAAACCGGTTCGCTGATACAATCCTAACGCGCGGGGGTTCTCGTGGCCAACTTCGAGGCGCAGCGCGCGGAGCCCGCGCGACCGGCACCACTCTTCGGCGAACGCCAGGGCTTGCGTTCCGATTCCCTGGCTGCGCCACGCGCTATCCACGAAAAACTCGTCGAGCAATCCGAAGCGGCCGTGGAATTCGAGGCTGTAGGCGATGGTGAGGACCATGTAACCGACGGCCGCGCCATCCGCGTGGACCATCCAAATGCCGCCGTGCGCGGGCTCCGCGAATAGCCCGTCGATGGCCTGGCGCGCGCGAGGCTCGTCGTAGCCGAGGCCGTCCTGCGCGTACAGTTGCTGCATCAATTGCAGCAGGCGAGGGATGCCCGGCGGGGTCAGTGGAAGGAATGTTACAGTCAAGTCTCTATGATAGGAGAGATGGCCCGGAGAATTCCGCCTGCGCTCGGGATCGCGATGCCGCTGGCCTGGCTCCTTTACTTTTTCCGGCTGGATGCGATCGGGCTGGTGGGGCCGGACGAGCCGCGGTACGCTTCGATCGCGCGCGAGATGGCGCGTTCGGGCGACTGGATTACGCCGCGGCTTTGGGGGTCGGGGTGGTTCGAGAAGCCGGTGTTGTTGTATTGGATGAGCGGCGCGGCATTTCGCGTGGGACTGGGGCCGGACCTGGCGCCGCGGCTGCCGGTAGCGCTGATGACGGCGGGCTTCCTGGTGTTTTACTGGTGGATCCTGAAGCGCGAATTCGGGTGCCGCGCGGCATGGCTGGCCACCTTCATTCTGGGTACGTGCGCGGGATGGATCGTGTTCAGCCAGGTCGGCACGACCGACCTGCCAGTGACCGCGACGTTCTCCGCGGCGATGCTGCTGGCCTTGCCGTGGATCGCGCGGCGCGAGACGCGGTTCCTGCCGATGGCGGCGGCCCTGCTCGGTTTTGCGGTGCTGGCGAAGAGTCTTCCGCCGCTGGCCCTGGCCGCGCCGATCGCGTTGCGCTGGCGGTGGTGGCGCGATCTGCTGCGCTGGCGCGTGGTGCTGCCGTTCGTGGTAGTGGCGGCGCCGTGGCACGTGCTCTGCTATCTGCGCAACGGGCGCGTGTTCCTCGACACCCTGTTCGTGGAGCATCAGTTCGGCCGCTTCACCTCCGACGCGCTGGGGCACCCGCAGCCCCGCATATTTTATCTGCCCGTGTTGGCGGGGCTGCTGCTGCCCTGGTCGCCGCTGTTGGTGGGGTTGGCGCGCCGGGCCGCTTACCGCGACATGCGGCGGCTCTTTCTGCTGGTGTGGTTTCTGTTCGGCCTGCTCTTCTTCACGATGTCGGTCAACAAGCTGGCCGGCTATGTGCTGCCGCTCGTTCCCGCAGCGGCTGCGCTGATGGCAGTGGCGCTCGATGAGGCACCGAACACAGGCAGGCCCGGTGACGGGTCAAGAAATTCCTGTGCCACCCTGATCTGTTGCGCGCTGGCGTTGGTGGTGTTCCCGGCTGCCACGCCCATCCTTCCCGACGCTGTGGCCATGGGCCTTTCGCGGGCGCCGCGGCCGGCCTTTCACTGGACGTGGTTCTTGCCGGTTGCGGTCGCTGCCGGCGTGTGGATGCTGGAGGGGCGCAAGCTGCGGCTGGCCGCCACCGTGCTGGTCGCGGCGGGCGCCGGCGCGGGCATGATCTACCTCAAGCTGACCGCCGCTCCGGAGTTGAACCGCGTGGGATCGGCGCGCGGGCTGTGGCAGGAGATCGCGGGCCGCGCGGGCGAGGTCTGCGTCGACAATATCGACCGCCGGTGGCGCTACGGGTTAAATTACTATTCGGTCACGCCGCTGCCGGAATGTTCCGAGCTGGCGAGACCGCTGCGGCTGGTGCAGGCGGGCGGTGCGCCGCCGCACCTGGAATGAACGTATGATTCTGCCTCAAACTTATGTCGTGGCGTTGATGCTATCGATCCTCGGGCTGCTGTGCCAGGGATCGTGGGCCAGCACTTTGAAGGTGCGAGCGGGCCGGTGGCGGTTCGAGCTGTTTTACTTCGATTTCGCTTTGGGCGCGATGGCGATGGCGCTGGTTTGCGGGCTGACATTCGGGAATTTGGGATTCGATGGCTTCTCGCTGATGGACGATTTCATTCGCGCAGGGAAACGCCAATGGCTGTACGGATTCCTGGCCGGTGTGTTGTTCAACCTGGGCAACATGCTGCTGGTGGCGGCGATCTCGATCACCGGCCTGGCGGTGGCATTCCCGCTGGCGGCGGGATTCACGCTGGTGATCCTGGCGGTCTCGCCGGGCAAGACGGCGAACTGGCCGCTCGCGATCGCGGGTTGCGTACTGGTTGTGGCGGCCATGGTGGTGGATTGGGCGGCATATTCGCGGTTCACCAAAAAGGGCTGGATTAAGCCGCTGCTTCTGTGCTCCGCGAGCGGACTGGTGACGGCGGCGTTTTTTCCGATGGTGGATTGGGCCAGGACGGGCGAGGTGGGCTTGGGTCCTTACGCATTGGCGGTGCTGGTGTCGGCGGGAATGCTGTTCTCGACTTTTGTGTACAACCTGTTCTTCATGAACCTTCCGGTGGAGGGCGAGCCGCTGGAGTTACCGGAGTATTTCAAAAACGGCCTGGCGGTGCACCGCGCCGGTTTGCTGGGAGGCGCGGTGTGGTGCGCCGGTACGGTGGCGAGTTTTGTAGTGGCGGGATCGCCCATAGAATCGCAGCCTGCGAGTGCGCCCAGTTACGCGATGGCGCAGGGCGGCCCGTTGATCGCCGCGTTGTGGGGTCTGCTGGTCTGGAAAGAGTTCGCAGGCGCGGGGCCGGTGAAGGCGAGAATGTGGCTGGCGCTGCTTTTGTTCGCGGGCGGGCTGGCGGTGTTATCGGTGGCTTTGACGTCCGCGGGGAAGCCTTAGTTCGCCGCTATTGCGCTGTTGGCAGGATTGCCGTTCGACGAGCTCAACGCCCAGCCGGCGATGCTCGGGAATCTGTTTGCTCTTGTCGCGCGCCAACCGCAGCAGGATATCGACTGCCGCGGATCCCATCTCATATTTAGGTTGATGGATGGTGGTCAGCGGCGGATGCACCACTACCGAGAATTCGATGTTGTCGAAACCGATCAGCGACAAGTCCTCCGGAATACGGAGCCCGCGGTCCAGCGCGGCCTGTACTACACCAAAGGCCATTACGTCGTTGGCCGCGAAAATCGCGGTAACGTCCGGGTGCGCGTCCAACAATTTCCTGGCCAATTCGGCCCCGCCATCAAAATTGAATTTTCCGTGGAGAACGATGGGCTGAACCGGATTCTCCGCGGATTGGAGCGCGCGCACGAAGCCGCGGGCGCGGTCGCTGAGATTGCCGTGCTGGCGCGGTCCGGTAAGATGGGCGATTCTGCGATGGCCGAGACCCAGGAGATAGCGGGCTGCCAAAGCGCCTCCCGATTCGTTGTCGGCGCAAACCGTGGAAAATGTGTGATTCGAAGCGGGACGGTTCAGCAATACGATGGGCACACCCGAACCGGCCAGTTGAGTTTGTTGTTCCCGGCTCAACATGGACACCGAATTCATCATGATGCCATCGATGCGCTTCTCCAATAGCGACTGGACGTACTGCATCTGTTTATCCGCATCGAGGTCGCTATTGCAAAGCACCAGGTCACAGTTCCCGGTGCGGGCGGCATCTTCGGCGCCGCGTGCAACTTCGGCGAAAAAGGGGTTGCGAATGTCACTGACAATAAGCCCCAAAGAATGCGACCGCCCGGTCACCAGGCCGCGGGCTATACGGTTGGGGCGATAGTTCAGCCGGGCCGCGACGGCAATCACATGCTCGCGTGTCTGGTCATTCACGCCGTAGCCGTGGTTGAGGGCCCGTGAGACGGTCGAAATATTGACGCCCGACTCCCGGGCAACATCCTTAATGGTAGCGGGCATCGATTCTCACAAGCGCTTCCAATTATTGCTGCCAAGCACGGTGCTTGTCAACGCAAATGCGCCATCGCCGAGCGCCACTACGCTATCGTTAAAGCGCCCCAAAACGTGTGCTTGACAAACATCGGTGGCTATGATAGTCTCGCTCAGATTCGCAAACGTTTGCGACACTTGGGCGTCGGATTAACCGGGCGGGCTGGGTAAGCTCCATGCCGAGGGGGACAGAAAATCCATGATGATTTCAACACGTGTTCGACTCCCGATGCCGGCGTGCAGTCTGGCAGCGGGAACGAACGCCACCCGCTCCGCCACCACTAACGAAGCTGGGGCCTACTCGTTCTCATCTCTCGCGCCGGGGACGTACACGCTGCGCGCGGAGAAACCGGGCTTCAAAACCCTCGTTCGGAGTGAGATTGAATTACAGGTGCAACAGGCTGCCCGTATCGATCTTGGTTTGGAAGTGGGACAAGTTGAAAATGGCCGCATTGTCGATCTGCCTCTCAACGGGCGCAACTATCTGCACCTGGTCTCGTTAGCGCCTGATGTTTCGACCGGGTTTTCCGGCCGGGGGCAAGCTGCCTCAACCGAAGGCGGTATTCGCGCCAGCGAAACGATGGCGGCCGGCGGCCGGCGCACCAGCTTCAATCACTACACGCTGGATGGAGTAGAGAATACCGATCCTAACTCAGGGCTTCAACGAGGTGAAACATGCGCATAGCCTTTTTTTTCGGGGCGATGTTCGTTCTGAGCGTCGCCGGTTTCGCTCAAACGGCCGGTCAGATTACCGGCCAAGTCACGGACGCCAGCGACGCCACCGTCGTGGGCGCCATCGTGACGGTAACTAACCCCCAGACGAATGTCGCACGCAAGACCACGACGAACAGCGCTGGGGATTACACTTTCCCCGCGATCCCGCCCGGCGTTTACAACGTGAAAGCGGAGATGCAGGGCTTCCAAGTCGAGATCCGTGAAGGTGTGGAACTGCAGGTGGAGCAGGTAGCGCGCATCGATTTCCACCTGCAAATCGGCTCCGTGACGCAAACTTTGCAGGTGTCGGGCGGCGCTCCACTGCTCACCACGGAGAGCGCCACTGTAGGAACCGTAATTGACAATGACCGCATTGTCAATCTGCCCCTGAACGGGCGCAGCTTCACCCAGCTTATCGCTCTTACCCCCAACGTCGCCTACAATAGCGTCGCCAATGGAGGCCAAGCCAGCTCGCGCCAAGGCGGCGATCGAACTACACAGGAGATCTTTGTCGCCGGCGCGCGCCGCGAGTACATGAATTTTACGCTGGACGGCGTGCAAAATACCGATCCCGGCTTCAACACCTACGCCGTGCTTCCCTCGATTGACGCTTTGCAGGAATTCAAGGTGGAAGCCGGCGTTTACCCGGCCGAATTTGGGCGCGAGCAGATTCAGGTAAACGTGTCCACTCTCAGCGGAA
>Ga0209415_10019238_pt1 | contig 10707 bp, 10 predicted proteins | sample PeaSoiSIISIP2007_FD_187696 | JGI IMG/M metagenome (GOLD analysis project Ga0209415, IMG submission 187696) | Peat soil microbial communities from Weissenstadt, Germany - SII-SIP-2007 (SPAdes) (version 2) | ecosystem: Environmental > Terrestrial > Soil > Wetlands > Peat | place: Germany... | reverse complement strand
CAGTCATCGCAGTCCTGGTCTTCGAACAATTGAGGACGCCCAAGCTTTGGAAGGTCTTGGGCTGCGTGGCGCTCGTGTCGCTCGCCGCTTCAAACGCCCTCCTCTATGGGGTCGACCCGGGGAGATACAACGCAAGCTCCCCCATGCTTTCGGACGATTCTCGGATGAACCTCGAGGCGTGGCACTACTTCGGCGCGACTTTCTGTCAGCTCGCAATGGTCAATGCGGTATGGGGGGTGAGCATAGGCTTTCCGTTCACCACGTGCCTGGGTGGATACCAATACCTCGTCCAAGGGACCACCACAAATGGCGTCGTGGTGCCGGCCTCTGCCCTGTTGAGCCTCCAGGCTTCTGATTCGATTGGGCCGCGCCAATTTGTCGTGTTGCGCGAATCGCTAGCCCTCGTTCCTGAGTGGCCTCAACCCTTGCCTGCGCCGCCCGACGCCATATTCCAGCACTACGACGTCGTCTTCAGGAGCGGCGACGCCGTCTTGATCTACACGTAGAACGCGTGGTAGCCGCTGGAGACGGTTTCCGGAGGGCGCAGCTCGGCGCCTACCCGCTCGCCACGCCCCGGGTGGTCATGTAAGAGGCGTGCTTCCTCCTCACGGCTAGCACCAGGAGCAGGACTGTGAGCCCTGCTAGCGAGAGCGTGATAGGGAGAAGGCGTATCCCAAAGGGCGTGTAGTTCAGGGCGAGCCCGACCAAGGGGACCAACGCGAGGCTCAGACCTATCGACAGGGCGAATCTCGAGAGCTCGTCCAACTCCCTCTTCGAGTACACCGTCTCGATGAGCGAATATCCGGGGAGGAAGAGTATCAGGAGCCCTCCGAATGCGTACCGCAAGTAGAGCGCGAACCCAGAGGTGGCGAAAACGAAGGCGACTGACAACAGAGTCGCGGCCAGCGCAGCCCAGAACCAGAGAGACTTTGGGGAGGCGGCGTAGCTTGAGAACGAGACGTACGGGCTCTTCTCGGATATGGTGATGGACTTTCTCGATTGGAGTCCCATTACCCCCTCAGTCACTCGGTCAGTCGAATAGCCAAGGTCCTTGGAGAGGTCGCTGACCAGGACCGACAATGGGACCGCCTCTTTGCCGGCAAGTCTCCTGGCCGCGGCGTCGTCAAGACCCGTGGGCTCCCCGTTCGCCTTCCCCGTCGCGCTCGGTTTCATCTTCACACCCATGTCACTGAGGACTCGTCACGTTCAGCAGGAGCTGGTTCCAGAGTCCCGTATACCCGTAGCTCGAGCTGGTCACGTTGTAGGACCATAGCTCGAAGATCAACCTCACGTTGGTCCCCTGGTCGCTCAGGGTCAGGTTCAGCGGAAAGATCGTTGACTGGTTGTTCCCGAGCACGTGCGAGTAGGTGAAGATGACTGGTGCGCTGGCGTAGGTCGAGTTGCTGACCTGCGTGGTCTGGTTGCCCACCTTGACAAGGAGCTGGTAGAAGCTGGACGCTCCTTCATGGTTGCCGATGTAGCCGTAGAGGAGGAACGGACTCCCCGCCGAGACGCTCGCAGGGTACCCGCCGATCGTCTGGTTCGGTCCCAGCACGCCCAGCTCCGAGAACGGCTCGTTGTTGGCCGGGAGGAGGGGTTGGATGGCTGCGAAGACCGCGAGCACTGTGACCAAGGCGAGCGCGATGCCCGCTGTCTCCTTATCCATTGGCGGGCCTCACCACGTAATCCCTGTAGAGGCGCAGCCACGCCTTCCTGTATACCCTCCCTCCGAGGAGGTAGATCAGAGCCGCTACCACGACGATCGCGGACGCGGCGCTCAGAGAGGTGGCTTCCGTCGCCTGCCGGACCGAGCCACCCGCCTGCTTGGCCGATGCGGATTCGGCCACCACGCTCTGCGCAACGGCCGTGGCGTTCTGAAGGTCTGCTGCCGCTCGGGCGGGGTTGGTCGCGTTCACTTCTTCGGCGTCCTGAACCAACGTTATCGCGTCGTTCAACTTCGCGTCGAGAGAAGAGACGTTTCCACCTGACCTCTCGGCGCCAGAAACCGAGGCAAACGCGGACAGAATCTCCTCGTTGGCGCTCGAGAGCTGAGCCTGTGTGACGGCCGCGGCCCCGCCGACCCTCGCGCAGAGGCTCAAGGTGATGATGGTCAGCAGGAGAAAGGACAGCCCCCTTGAGACTCTGTAGCGCGTCAAATCTTCTCGGTGTTCCACTTGGCTCCCTCGTCGGTTAAATCAGTTATGAAACCAACAGAGGCCTTGCACGCGAAGCCGGACGCGGTGCCCAATCAGATTGGCAGGAGCGCGCCATCGCTTATGCTCAGCTCCCGGGTCGACTGGAACTTGTCCGATGCGCTGGTCGTCGTCAGAACCACCGCAACCTTGTTCTCATCGCTGACCTTCTTGAAGAGGCCCAAGACCGCGTTGGAGTTGGCTTCGTCCAAGCTGGCGGTCGGTTCGTCCGCGAGGATGAGCTGTGGCTCGTTTGCCAGCGCCCTCGCCACCGTAACCCTTTGCTGCTCTCCTCCGCTTATCTCTCGCGGGAACCTCTTCGCGAGGCCCTCCACGCCGAAGGACTGCAAAAGGGCGAGAGCCCTCCTCCGCCTCTCGTCCGCCCCGACGCCGGCCAACTGCATCGGCAGCTCCACGTTCTCCACGTTGGTGAGGCTCGGAATCAGGTTGAACTGCTGGAAGACGAAGCCGAAGGTCATGAGCCTGATTCTCGACAGCTCCGGGTCCTTCATCTTGCTGGTTTCCCGACCGTCGACCAGCACCTCTCCCGAAGTGGGGGCGTCGAGCAAGCCCATTATCCTCAGGAGGGTGGATTTTCCAATCCCTGACCTTCCGCGAATCACCACAAAATCGTTGGCTCCCACATCAAGGTTGACCCCGTTCAAGACCACCCTTGAACCCGTGTATTCCTTGCATACGTCGCGGAGGGTCAAGAGGGGCATATGGTCACCAGACCACGATGTTCCCGTTGGTGTAGACGACCGGCGAGGTCTCCGTCAGCGTCTCCGTCCAATTGCTAGGAAGGGGCACCCCATAGAGTGACGCGACGTAGCCGTTCCTCGCCATCAGACCATACGTGACCAGATACGCTGGTCTCGCAGATTGCCCCGGATTATCGAGATAGCTCTGCCCAATGGACGTGTTGACTTTGACCCCGAGGTAGTCGGTCAGGAGGTATTGCATCCGGACGTCGCCGGCGACCGTAAGGTTCCCGTGGGGCAGGTTCGAGCTCAACCACTGCGCCCCCGTCAGGTCCGATTGCTGGTATGCCCACTGCCCGCCCAACAGGCTCTCCTTCTGGATCGACGCCGCGTAGGTCTGATACGCGGAGGGGACCGTTATTGCCAAGACTAGCACCACCACCACGACCTTCGTCAACCCCCTTCCGCCGGAGACGCTGAGCACTCTCTGGAGGGCGAGCGAAGCGAGGATGATCGCCGGCGCGCCGATGAACGCGAGCAGCCTGTAAAGTATGGGTAACCCGTCCGGCACCCCAGAGAAGACCGCCAGGAACCCGAGTCCAAGGACCGCGGCGATCCAAGACCCGACAAAGGCAAAATTCATCCTATCCTTGCCGGCTTGGAGCATGCGATAGCCAAAGACGGCCAGCACTCCGACCAGCACGTAGGGGATTGCGGAGAAGAGAAGGGTGAAGGACACGGTGGGGGCGGTGGGGATGAGGGTCAGGCGCGTGCCGACGGCCAGGATGCCCACGGCCAGGGCTAGCACCAGCCCCCCCTCCGTAAGGAGCAACTTCGAAGGCCGAGAGACGGCGTGGTAGGCCACGGGCGTGAGAAAGACGGTCAGGAACGCCAGCACCAGGAGGGCGCTCTGGACTGTCACAAGGTCGGCGAGCTGGCCGAGGCCCGCGTCCGCATACGCGAGGAAGTAGACGAGGGTTATCCCTCCGCTGATGACGAGGAGCAGCGGCTTTCTTCCCAATGGCTCGCCCCTCCGCTCGAGGAGGACGGAGTCGACCGCGATGATGGAACCGGCAACCACCAAGAGCAGGAGCGCCGTCGCGTGGTGTGAGAGCGCCAAGGTCACCGAGGTTATGGCGAAGAGCGCGCCGCTTCTCTTGTCGGTCTTCCATAGGAGGAGAAGGATCGAGACCATGAAGAGAGGCTCGGCGTAGGTCTCTTTGGTCACCGCGGCCGTGAAGATCGCGTCGACGCCAGCGGTCGCCAGGAAGAGAGCGGCGATTGAGGCGACGACCGCGCTCCCGCTGATCTTCTCGGCAACGAGGAAGAATATGAGGACGGTGACGGCCCCCACCGCCGGGAACAGGAGCGGCATGACCTTGATGGGGGCTGCGTTGAACACCAGGGACGCGACCGCCCCGAACAGAGAGTTCGCCGGCCAGTAGATGTTGTAGCTGTCGAAGACCGAGTTGCCCCCGAGGGTGGTGGGCGTATACGCGAGGAGCTCCTGGGTGTTCCTGATCGGCGACCACGAGTCGGTGGAGTACGGCACCCCGTAGACCAGGTAGGGGTAGATCCTCAGAAGCACGGCGACCACGAAGGGGAACAAGAAGAGGAGGGCGCGGTGCCTCCCCTGGCTAGTCGCTGACAACTCCGGGGTCGGACTCCAAGAACGGGAGGGTCATCTCGTAGACTATCAGGGGCTGTCGGAATCGCAGAGAGGAGAGCGCGGCGGCGACGAAGCCTGCCACCGTGACGACCAGGACCGAGTACAGGGCGGCTGTAGGGAACGCGCTCCGCGGGTCGACAGCGTAGAAGGCGATTTGGATCGGGCTGAACCGGTCGACGAGCGTGAGAAAGCCCCACCCGAGCGCGAGGCCCGCGGCCCCCGCGACAAAGCTGAGACACGTGGCGACAAGGACGAGGTTCCACGAGAGCCTTCTCGAGCTGATCCCAATCGTCCTCAACGTTCCCAGTTCGTTCCTGGACCTGAACACTGCCTCTTGGAGCGCGCAGACGATCGCGACGGACATGCTCACGAACACGAGGGCAGAGATGAGCAAGACGTTCTCCTGGCTGAGCCCCACTGTCTTGCTGAAGAAGGCGGAGGAGACGTCCGGAGACGCTTCGACGTCGTACCCATAGATGCTTGTCGGTTTCGGGGTGACGGGCAGGCCGGGCTCGACTGGCGTCTGGCTCCCCCCCACGGGGGCCTTCGAGGCATTATTCACCACCTGCTGAACCGAATGGGCCACCTGTGATGGAGCGTCCTGGGGAAGAACCTGGATCCTGAGGATGGAGACGACGTTGTAGCTGATCCCCCTCAGCCAGTCTCCGACCCACAGCGGCGCGATGACCTCGTTGTCCAGAGGCGTCCCGGTCGAGAATACCGCCTTCACCGTGAGCTGGGCTATCGTCGCCCGGACCCCTGCGACCAGGGTGATCTGTGACCCGGGGTGGAGGCTCATCTCCTTCGCCAGAGTCACTCCCACCATGACCTGCGTGGTGTCGTTGGCCGTCAGGGGGCTCCCTTCGAGTATCACGGGATTCTGGAGCTCCATGAACGGCCCAGGGTTGACGCCTCTCACCATTACCGGCTGGTTCTCCAGGGTCGCCGGAGCGAAGACCTCGGCGCTGATCACCCTGATTCCCTGGACGGACCCTAGGTCGCCGGCGAAAGCGAGAGGGAGCGTTCCCAAGAAGGGCGCCCTCGAATTGCCTTGCGCAATCACTATGGTGTTTCCGGATTCCCCCAGCATTCCGGATGCTGTGTTCTCGACCGACAGCAGGATGGACGAAGTCACGGCGAAGGCCGCCGACGTCAAGAGAAGTATCAGGGCTAAGGAGAAGATCGCTCTCTTCGAGCTCAGAATCCTTGCGATCTTGGTGAAAATCATGGCGCTTCGCCTGTTTCGACGATTTTCTTCGGGAGCCACGCGAGCGAGATCGACCCCGCCGCGAGGATGAGGAGGAACGAGGCCGCTCCCACGGTGACGAGCTGGACGGGGCTTATGCTGGGGGCGAGCGGCAAGCCGTCGATGGCCTTGAACAGGGTTCCGAGCGTCGAGGTCGAGACGATCCCCACCGCGATCCCGATGAGCGCGGAGATCCCGGAGATGATGAGCAACTCGTAAAACACGAGCGCGCGCGCGGTCGAGAGCCTGGCACCGATAGCCCTCAGAGTCTTGTATTCCTGCGAAACTTCTGTGACCACCCTCGACGCCGCGGCTATGGCGGCCGCCCCGGACAGCGCGAAGAGGACGTACGTCCAGTTTGTGAGCAGGGCCGCGGTCTGGCTGTCGAACGAGCGCGCTATCTGGTCGATTCCCTCTTCCCGCACCACGGTCATATTCCCCGAGAAACTCGATATGGCTCCTTGATTGGAGTCGTAGAACTCGACGTAGGTTATCTTGTCGGCGGTCTGCGGCCAGAGCGCCCAGGAAGCGGAGAGCGGAACTACAAGGCCGGTATCGGACTGGTCCGTGGAATTGAGCACGCCGACCACGGTCAGCGTCTGAACTTGAGAGAAGGCGTCGACTGTCACTAGGTCTCCCACCTTTATGCCCAGGATCTTGGCTATGATCGCACCTGCGTCGGCCTGATTTCCGCCGTTGGCGATGGCGCCATAGACGGTCGAGTTTCTCGCAACGATGAACGCGGTCATGTTGGTGGCCAGGACGGACGAGTTGGCGCTATTCGCGCCGTCGGTGACGATGGATGGAAAGCTGAGGATCGGCGTCGCGAAGTTCACGCCGCTCCCTAGGATGCGGACGAACGAGTCGTAGCTAATCGAGCTCGCCGAGGGGCTCGCAACCCCGGGTTGGTAGGCTATGTACGCGTTCGAGGGGTGCACAAGGCTCACCGAGGCGGTGGCCTGCTGCAGATATCCCGTCGTCACCATGCTCGAGCTTATCAGCAGCGCCACGACCGGCACCAGCATCAGCACGATGATCGCCGTCCGTTCGGTGTGCCTTAAGAGGAGCTTGACTGCTACGGAGAGCAACGCGGCTCAGTCCAGGAATCCCATGTTCATGCCTAGCGTGACGTCGTCCAGCCTCTCGAACGCCTCGGTTGAACCTACGTCGTACCAGAAGCTGTCGAAATAGAATGGGGCCACCCTCTTGCGCCGCTCTATCACCTTCGGCACTAGGTGGCCCATTATGTCCCTCCTCTCACCTCGAGAGGTGACCTGTCTGAGTATCGTCACGCAGGATCTCGACATCGCGAGACAGCCCATCGTCACGTCGAGGCCGAGGTTCGGCTTCTCGCGGAAGCCGACGACGCGGTCGCCGCGGACCTCTGCCACCCCGACCGGGACGGCGTAGTTCTTCGAAAGGACGAGGGTCATGTCCGCCCGCGCCGAGCGGTGCTTGCCGAGGACGGCTCCCACGTCGAGGGCAGAGAGGACGTCGCCATAGTAGACTATGAGCTCGTCGAAATCTCCGATCTTGCCTTCGGAGATGGCGTGCATCAGGGCATGGGCGCTGCCGCCGGTCTCCTCGGTGTCCTTCGAGTACCTTATCCTGGCGCCGAACCTCGCCCCGTCCCCAAAGTATCTCTCAATCTCCTCGCCCCTGTATCCCGAGAGGAGGACGATGTCGGGCACCCCATGGTAGACCATCAGCTTCACCACGAACTCCAGGAGAGGCCTCATCTTCGGACCGATGGGAATCATCGTCTTCTGGAAATACTGGGTGAGCGGCCTGAGCCTCCTCCCTTCGCCCCCGCAGAGAATTCCAGCCTTGGTGATGGCCTCGTGCTCGGTAGGCAACTTCGACGTTAAAGGGCGCGGGTTTGCTTATATCGCTTATTCAACAGTGTATCATCTTCCCCTTCTCTTGAAGCCCTCTCGCCGAAATCGGAAGCCCGGGGGCGGAGTCCCCCCAGCCCAATCCTAAAATACGAACTCCTCTCGCCGAGCGAGGACGAAGGGTGAAGACAAGCGCGAAAGGGAAGTTCATCCGCTCGGGGAAGGTAAAGGACATCTACGACCTCGACGCCGACCACCTCCTCTTCCACTTCACTGACAGGGTCTCCGCGTTCGACGTGGTCCTCCCGACGGCAATCCCCCGGAAGGGCGAGGCGCTCTGCAAGATGGGCGCGTACTGGTTCGAGACGCTCGGGGTCCCAAACCACATGGTCAGGCTGGAGGGCCCGGACACGATGGTGGTGAAGAAGCTCAAGATGATAATGGTTGAGTGCGTCGTGAGGGGGTACCTCTACGGGAGCCTCTTTGAGAGGATGAGCAGGGGCGAGGTCTCCCTGCCGGTGCCGAAGGTGCTGGCGTCGAAGCTCCCAGCGCCGTACTTCGACCCCACGACCAAGTCGGAGGTGCACGACGAGCCGATAACGGAGGCGCAGATAGTTCACGAGCGCCTAATGACCGCGCCCGAGCTGAAGCAGGTCAAGGCCTCGACCATTCAGGTGTACGAGAAGATGTCGCAGAAAGCGAAGGGGCCGGGCTTCATCCTCGCCGACCTTAAGCTGGAGTTCGGGAAGGACGCGAAGGGGAAGATCCTGATGGCAGACTCAATCGGGCCCGACGAGTTCAGGATGTGGCCCGCGGCCTCCTACGCGCCGGGGAAGACCCAGGAGAGCTACGACAAGCAGCCCGTGCGCGACTGGCTCCAGTCGTCGGGCTACAAGGCCAAGCTCGACGCCGCGAGGAAGGCGGGGCAGCAGGTCCCTCCTCCACCAGAGCTCCCGCGCGACCTGGTCGAGGAAGTCAGCCGCAGATACGTGCACGTCTACGAGAGCATCACGGGCAGAGAACTCTCTAATAGCTAGCAGAGGCACGACGGCCCGCCCTTGTCCAGAGCGAAACCAAAGAAGCGCCGGGACGCCTACGCCCGCGCTGGAGTCGACCTCGCCAAGGTACGGACCATCCAGAACTCCCTCGCGGGCCTTCTCTCGCCAACCTTCGAGTCGAGAAAGGGCAGGTTCGGCGAGCCGGCGATAGGGATTGGGCACTACGCGGGCCTCATCGACATCGGCGGCAACAGGCTGCTGGCGATGCACACCGACGGCGTGGGGACCAAGGTGCTGGTGGCGCAGGAGATGCGGAAGTTCGACACGATAGGCATAGACTGCATAGCCATGACCGTGAACGATCTCATCTGTCTTGGAGCAGAGCCCGTCGCGCTCCTCGACTACATCGCGCTGGAGAAGGAGGACGACGAGCTGGTGGCGCAGCTTTCGCGAGGGCTCGTGGTCGGAGCCACCGACGCGCGGGCGGCAATCGTCGGCGGCGAGACGGCCATCGTGGGCGACCTTCTCAAGGGCATCGACGGCTACGGGTTCGACCTGGTCTCCATGGGGGTGGGGGTCGTGAAGAAGAACTCGCTCGTCGACGGGAGCGAGATCCGCGAGGGCGACGCCGTGGTGGGCATAGCGAGCTCGGGCCTGCACTCCAACGGATACACTCTCGCGAGGCGCATCGTGAGCGGGCGGAACATGGACGAGGAGGTCGAGGAGCTGGGCGAGACGATAGGGGAGGCGCTGCTGAAGCCGACCAAGATCTACGTCCAGCCGACGCTCGACGCCCTCAGACGGCGAGAGGTCCACGGCGTCGCCCACATCACCGGCGGCGCCTTCGCCAAGATGACGCGGCTGGTGGGCGCCAGGAAGCTCCAGTTCAACCTGAGCCGCCTTGAGAGCAAGACGGCGCCACCCATCTTCGGATTCCTCAAGCGCGAGGGGCATGTGAGTGACACCGAGATGTACCAGACCTTCAACATGGGGGTGGGGCTCTGCCTTGTGACGCCCCGAGGGGAGGTCGACGCGGTCCTCCGCGACTACAGGAAGTTGGGCTTCGACGGCAGGCAGATAGGCGCGGTCAAGAGGGGAGAAGGGGTCGTGGTCGGGACCATGCGCATTTCCTGACGCGCACCCTGGCCCTAGTACTCCACCTTCGACCGAGCGGCCTTCTTGTGACCTGCGAGGATGGGGGCGACTACCTTCTTCAGGAACTCGTCGCAGCTCTCTTCCGCGTCTCCGGTGTGGGTGGACGGGTCGAGGAGCAGCCTGAGCCGCTTCCTCGTGAGCCTCGAAGCCACGACCTTGTCCTTCGAGAGGAGCCGTTCCAGCGGGTTCGGCTCTCCCTTCATCACCGCCTCCCACGCCTCGAACGACTTCACCCTGATGAGCTCGTGAACCGCCTGCCTGTCCTCTCCCTTCTCGGCGAGCTCCATCATCACTGCCTCCGTGCCGGCGAAGGCGCCGAACTTCTCAAGGTTCCTCGTTATCATCGCCGGATAGAGCCGAAGGCCGCGCATCAGCCTCTCGTAGATCGCCAGGCACTCGTCCACCGCGAGGAACGCCTCGGGGATGGCGATCCTCCTGGCGGCGGAGTCGTCCAGCGTCCTCTCGAGTATGCTGTTAGAGGCGTTCATGAACGCGACGAGCGGCATTACCGAGACCACCCTAGCCAGCGAGCACATCCTCTCCGCGGTGACTGGGTTCCTCTTGAACGGCATGGCGCTCGAGCCCACCTGCGAATCCTCGATTGGCTCCGTGAGCTCCCCGAACGTGGGGGATTGGAGGACCCTGACGTCCAGGCCGAACTTCGCGCAGGACGCCGCAATCGACGCGAGCGCGCTCAGGATGAGGTAGTCGAGCTTCCTCGGGTACGTCTGCGTGGCGACGTCGAAGAAACCGAGCCCGAGGCCTGACATCACCTCCTCCTCCAGGCGCTTGGCCTTGGCGGTGCTGCCCAGGAGCTTCTTGTAGCTCGCCGACGTCCCGACCGCGCCCTTCACCCCCTTGCCCTTCAGGAACTCCTTGCGCAGCGTCTCTACCAGCTTGATGTCGAGCGC
>Ga0209415_10019236_pt1 | contig 10707 bp, 8 predicted proteins | sample PeaSoiSIISIP2007_FD_187696 | JGI IMG/M metagenome (GOLD analysis project Ga0209415, IMG submission 187696) | Peat soil microbial communities from Weissenstadt, Germany - SII-SIP-2007 (SPAdes) (version 2) | ecosystem: Environmental > Terrestrial > Soil > Wetlands > Peat | place: Germany... | reverse complement strand
GGTGGCGGAGGCGGCTAAGGTCATCGAGAACACGCAGCGCGACTTGAACATCGCGCTCATGAACGAGCTCGCCATCATCTTCGACCGCCTCGGCATCTCGACGCGCGACGTGCTTGCAGCCGCGCGCACGAAATGGAACTTCGTGGCGTACACACCAGGCCTCGTGGGCGGGCACTGCATCGGGGTTGACCCCTATTATCTCACGTCGAGGGCCGAGGCGGCCGGCTATTTCCCCCAGATCATCTTAGCCGGGCGCCGCATCAACGACGGCATGGGCAGGTATATCGCCCAGCGCGTCGTCAAGATGCTGATCGCGGCGACGCGCCCGATCAAGGGTGCTCGCATCGGCATCCTAGGACTGACCTTCAAGGAGAACGTTCCCGACATCCGCAACAGCCGGGTTCCGGACATCATCAAGGAGCTCGCGGAATTCGAGGTACGCACGCTCGTCCACGACCCGCTCGCGGACCGCGAGGACGCCAAGCGCGAATATGGCGTCGAGCTCGTCGAGCTCAAGAGCTTCTCCGGTCTCGACGGCGTCATCCTCGCGGTGCCGCACAAGACCTACACCCAAACGCCACACAAGCTCATGTCGCTCCTCAAGCCGGGCGATGTTTTCATCGACGTCAAATCCGCGCTCCATCGCGACGACATTCGCAAGGATGTTAGCTATTGGAGCCTATAGGAATTCGCGCTAGCACGGCCGTGACGGCGGGCTTCTGTTAGCAATCGCGACCGAGCCTGCTGCCGAACTGGCGAGCAAGATACTCGAGGGACAGGATACGTGCCATTTGAGCCGGGTCCGCGACCTGATTGATTCGGAAATATGCTTGCATCGCCTCTACGCCGCCTGGCAATGCCCTTTCGACGAAGGGCACGGCGAGATATCCGCCAAATTGTCCGCTGGGTGCGCGCCTATGCTTGATCCGGTGAGTCAGACGGCGCAGCCAAGGCGGCCGGAAATAGGTGGTCATATCGCTCATTCGCGCGCCGAGCGGCGGATCGGTCGCAAAGCTGTAGCCGTGCACAGAGGGATATGCGGCGAGACGGGCGTCGGCAATGCGGATAAGCTCCGCCTCGAATGCGCCATGATTCTTCCAGCGGATGGGGATTATCGCGGCCAGATCGGTGATTCGTGGCTCGAGAAAAGGCAGGTCGGTCGATCCGTACCATGAATTGATCGTGTCGGTCCTCCCGTCCCAGGAGCGGCAGCGAAACCTGTGATAAAGCCATTCCACCGTGGGGCGGTCCAGCCGGCCGATCCAACCGACCAGCGCATAGATCTTGCGCTCGAGATGCCAAAAATATTCCTTTTCGTCGAACGCATCGCTGCATGTCCCGGGATCGAACTGGGCATAGAACGACCAAGCGAATTGCCGGAAGGTATAACGGCCGTCAGGCAAATAGAAGAAGTTCCGGAAAATCTCGCCGCCGCCCCCGTTGAGTGCGATGGCCCCTCCGGCGACCCGCACCTTGCGCTCCTGATGCTCCGCGCCATTGTCGAAGATTCCGCTCCACGAATAGCCGTCCGACGCAAGATAGTTGCGCCGCACGATCTCGGGAAACGCGTCCGGCTCTGCTGTGATCCGAGCGTCCTTGTCGACGACGTGAAGCTTGAGCCCCTCGCCGCGCGCGATGGCAGAGGCGAACACTACGTCCGGCTCGTCGTCGCGGCCGTAGACATACACGCGCGGCACGGCGCCCAGGTGGCGCAACATCGCGAGTATCAATCGCGAGTCGTAACCGCCGGAAAGCGCGCAGGTGATGCGGTCGCCGAACAGGTTCGCCACCGCCGAAAAATAGCGTCCGAGCTCGGAGAGACTCCGCTCGATCAACTCGCCGCGCGACCGTTCCGTCAACTCGCGGGGCGGATCCAAGCACGGATTGACAAGAACCGCCTCTCCGTGCTCGAGCACGAGGGAGCTGCGAATGGGCAGCAACGACAGCTCCTCGAACAGCGTATCGTTGCCTGAGACGACGCCATTGAAGACGAACTCGAAGACGCTTTGTTTGACGAGCGTCGCCCGCTCGAGGGTTGCCGCCACGGCCAGAAAGGACGAGGAGATCACCATCGAGAGAGGGTCGCGAAACACGTGATAGATGCCGGAGCGATCGCCCGAGACGTAGACTCGGCCGTTCTTCCTCACGACAATGGCGAAATGCGACATCGCATCGTCCAGCAAGGCGAAATCTCCATCGAACGCCCGGTAGAACGCGCGTAGCGCTATCTGGCCAAGCGTGCCGCGAAAGATAAACGTGCCGCAGGCAAAGGCGAAGTCGCCGCCGCGGAAGGTGACGACGGTGGGCTCGCTTTGTCCGAGTTTCGGATAGACGTATGCGGTAACCTCGTTCGCCGCGAGAATCCTCGGTCGGCCGAAGCCGATGGCAGCGCACATCTCGGCCGCCGCCTGCGCGCGCCGTTCATGTTGCGGGCCGTGTCGAACGAGAAAGAAAACGCCCATACGCCGGTGCCCCTACGCTCGCCGCGAGGCTCGGGAACGGCATGCGCGCGAGGCGTTCGCCGCCGCGACGCGCTTAGGGTCCGGCGGCATCGGTAAAGATCTCTCGCCAGCGCGATACCATGAGCTCCTGCGAATAGACTTCGCGCACGCGCGCGCGATTGGCTTGCCCGATGCGCGCCCGCAAAGCAGGGGCTTCCGCAAGCCGGACGAGCGCCGCGGCAAGGCCCAACGTATCTCCCCTCGGCACCATGTAAGGGCGATTTTCCGGCGCCACCATGATCGCCACATCGCCGACATCGACGGCCGCCACCGGCAGACCGCTCGCCATCGCCTCCAACACTGCATTCGGCATTTGCTCGGTATCGGAGGAGAGCGCAAAAATGTCGATCCCCCGCAGCAGCCGCTCCGGCCGATCGACTTCGCCGAGGAACGTGACACGCTCGGCAATGCCGAGCAAACGAGCCGTCTCCTCGAGCGCCTTGCGCTCGCCGCCGTCGCCGGCGACGACGAGCTCGATATTGGTCGCCGTGCGCGCCTGGGAGAAAGCGTCGAGAAGGCGGCCAACGTTCTTCTCCGGACGCAACGGCGCGAGCGAGCCGATCACTAGCGGACGCTCCGAGGAGATCAACGTACCCCCCTCGCCCGGACGTACGGCGAAGCGCTCGACATCGATCCCATTCGGAACGTAAACGACCTTCGAGCGGGGCAGCTGCCACTCCTCGAGCGCGATACGCTCGAGAGATCGCGACGGTACCACCACGCGCCGCGTCCTTCCCAACGCCCACCGGCGGAAGCGCACCCGCCGTGGAAGTTGGCGCAAGATCTCATCCTTCCCGAATCCGGCCTCATGATGGATATGGCGGATTCCGGTGAACAGCCGGTTGCTCATCGCCCACTCGATCGAACCCCAGTTGTAGCTCACGAGAATATCCGGCTGTCGCCGTCGCAGCTCGGCCCGACAGAGCAGGAGCGCCTTCAGGACGCTCGACTTCGGCACGGCGAGGCACGCGATCTCGTGCGCGATTTCGCGCGAGATCGTCTCGGCTGCGCCGACGTTGGCGTCGAGCGAGATGATCGAATGGCGAAAGGACGACCCCAGCGCATTGATGATTCGCGCCATGCGCAGCGGGATCCCCCCGATGCCGAAGCTCGGGAAGACATGCAGGATATGACGCTGCCTGTCCTTTGCGACGCCGCTGCCACCCAATGGTCGGTCCGTTGCCTTTCAAATATCGGTCATTGCCGGCTTGCTTGCGCACATTGCCGTGCCCGCGCGCGAGACCATGATATACGGGAGCGGGGAAGGCTTGCAACAGCAGCCCGAGGAAATCGCCACCTCCATCTGTGCGTCTGCTATACTTGCTCCGGTCGCCCAATCCTCTGCCGTCGATGAACATTTACGAGAACCCGCGCTTTTCCGAATTGCCTCCCGAGATTTATCCGCTCTTCGCCGCAGCGGCGAAAGAGAGCTTTTTCTCTCACCCGTCCTGGTACGATCTCCTGCAGCGTCACGCGCTGCCACAAGGAGCGCAAGTGCGGCTGTATACGGAAGACCCCGAACGCTCTGGCGCCGCGCTGGTCTGCTACGTCGAAAAGCCCGGCCGGGTCCACGACCTGAGGAGTCTCTGCAACGCCTACAGCTGCGAGCATGACGCCATTCTCGCTTCCCATGAGGAGGGCTCGCTGGAAAATCTGCAGACTCTGGCGACGACGCTCGGCGGCTCCGAGGGGTGGGAGACGGTCGTGATTCCCGGCCTCGACGCCACGGCGCCCTCGTTCCGTGCGCTGGGAACGGGCTTGCGCCGGGCCGGCCTGGTGGTGAAGCCCTTTTTCGATTCCGGCACCTGGTTCGAGCCGACCGCGGGACTGAGCTTCGAGGACTACATGCGCGGCCGTCCCTCCATCCTGCGCAATACATGGCGCCGGAAACGCAAGCAGTTGGAGGCAGCTGGCGCTCTCGAGGTCCGCTTTGCGGAAGGTGGCGGCGAGCTCGACGAGGCGATCGCCGCCTACGAAAGCGTCTATCGCCGAAGCTGGAAGCCGGCCGAAATGTTCCCTGCATTCATCCCGGCATTGATAGCACTCCTTTCCCGTCTCGGCGCGTTACGCCTCGGCATCGTCTATCTCGACGGCGAGCCCATAGCCGCGGAGTTTTGGATCATCTGGCACGGGCGGGCCGTGATCTACAAGCTGGCCTATGACCAGCGGCTTCACCGGCACTCACCCGGCACCTATCTCACCATGCGCATGATGGAGCGGGTCCTGGCCCGCGATCGGCCGGACGAGGTCAACTTCGGACGCGGCGATGACCCCTACAAGAAGTTATGGCTGTCTCGGCGTCGGGAGCGCTGGGGCATCCTCGCCGCCAATCCCAGGACGGCAAGGGGTGTTTATGCCTCCGGCCGCATCCTGGCCTCGCGCTGGCTTCGGCGGCTGCGCGGGGATGCGATTCCGTCGCTCGGCCGGTAAGAATGCGGATTTTCTATATTTGCGTGCGAGTCCCCTATCCGCCGGAGCGCGGCGACAAGATCGCAACCTTCAATCACATCCGCCATCTCGCGCAAAATCACGAGCTTCACGTCTTCTGCCTTGCCGAGAGCCGGGAAGAGCGGAATGACGCCGCCGGCCTTCGCGAATATGCAAGGAGCGTGAGCGTCGTCCCGCTCAGGCCTACCCTAGGCAAGCTGCGCTCCGTTAAGGCCTTGCTCGGCGGAGAGTCGCTCTCGGTGGCGATGCTCGACGAGAAGGCGCTGCACGACGCGTTGGAGGCGGCATGCGCCGCGCTTAAGCCGGATGTCATCTTGGTTTATAGCTCTAATATGGCGCAGTTCGCCGAGCGCTTCCCGGCCCTTCCGCGCATCATGCTGTTCTCCGAGCTCGATTCGTTGAAATGGGGGCAGTACGTTCAGCGTGCGCCGATTCCGATGAGATGGCTCTATCGCCTGGAAAGCGCTCGCCTGCTCGAATACGAGAGGCGGATCGCCCGCAGTTTCACCCATTCGACCGTGTGCACGGAATGGGAAAAGCGCGATTTCGAGCGGCTCATTCCCGGCGTTCCGGTTGACATCGTCGGCAACGGCGTCGATCTCACCTATTTCCGCTCCGAGCGGCGGCCCAAGAATAGCACCTCGCTGATCTTCACCGGCGTCATGGATTATCTGCCAAACGTCGACGGCATTCTGTGGTTTTGCGATGAAATCCTGCCGCGCGTGCGCAACGCGATCCCCGAGGCGAGCCTGGTCATCTGCGGGAGCCGCCCGACCGCGGCCATCAGAAATTTGACCAAACGCCCCGGCATTACGGTGACCGGCCACGTCCCGGACGTGCGCGACCACATGGACAAGGCGGAGCTCGCGGTAGCGCCGTTGCGCATCACGCGCGGCATTCAGAACAAGCTTCTCGAGGCGCTCGCGATGAGCCTGCCCTGCGTCGCCTCGACGGCAGTGTGGCGCGGAACCACCATCCCCGAGGGCGAGGGCGTTCTAGTCGCCGACGATCCGGGGGCATTTGCCAAGCACATCGTCCACCTCTTGCGTGATCACGCCTATCGCGAGGAAATGGCACATAGGGCGCGCGCCGTCGTAGAGGAGAAGTACAGCTGGGCAGTGCAAATGGCCCGGCTCGAGGCTATCCTTGACGCCGTGACCGCGCGTGCGCCGACGGTTGGTCATCGGCGCGCGTAGCGGGACAGTTCTACGACGCGGATGCCGGCGCAATCTGACCAAAGGACTCGACAAGTCGTGGCGCAGGAAAACAGATTCGAGCGGCTTCCGCGCTGGCAACGGGCGTCGGTCGTTGGAGCCTTCGCTCTCATTGCGGTCGTGGCGGTTGCGCTTCTGGCCGAGGGCGCGGTGCGACTTCGTCAGTGGATCCGGTTCGGCACACCGTGGGCCGTCGAGCAAACGTACGTGTTCGATGCCGCGTCGAGCCTGCGCATCCCTATACCGAATGGCCGCTTCGGCCCGGTCCGCATCAATTCGTTCGGTTTTCGCAACCCTGAAATCCCTGTCGAGAAGCCCTCCGGCCGCCTTCGGATCGCCTTCCTCGGCGGCTCGACGACTTATTGCGCGGAGGTCAGTAGCAACGAGATGACTTGGCCGCACCTCGTAATAGCCGCGATCATGAAGACGTTCCCGGAACTTGACATCGATTACATCAATGCTGGCGTTCCGGGTTATACAACCGCCACGCTGAAGCTGTATCTCGAGAAGCGCGTTGCCCACTTCCATCCGGACGTCATCGTCATCTATGAAGCGACGAACGATTTGGCGGCGAACAGCTTCACGCTTGCGCGCGAGCAGGGTGTAACTAGCCGTGGCATCGACGAGTCAATGGGATGGCTCACTCGTCGCTCGCTGCTCCTCGATCTCCTCGCGAAGAATCTGGCGGTGCGCGAGCGGCAGAACGCGAAGGAAGGCGAAGGCACAATCGCACTCGATCAGACGAGACTCGCCGCAATGTATAGAGGAGACCTGACGAAGCTCGTCGAGGCAAGCAAGGCGGTCGCGAAACTCGTGGCGGTCGCCACCTTCGCTTCACGGCTGCGCGTCGGTCAGTCGCCGCCCGAGCTTCGCAAATCCGCCATCACGAGCTTGTATCACATGCCTTATCTGGAGCCCGAGACGATTCTCGAAGGTTTCCTGCGCTATAACATCGTGATCCGCAGCGTCGCAACTGAAAAAGATGCTCTCCTCGTTGAAGGCGAGGACTTGATCCCCGCGGATGCCGTGCACTTTACCGACTCGGTGCATTTTACGGATGCGGGCAGCGTCCAAATGGCGAATCGGGTTTCCGGCGCACTGCTGAAATCGAGAAGATTCCTCGACCTTGTCGCTGCAAGTCGCCGCGGCGGCCATGTCGACGCCCAATAGCGCCGCAAACGGCAGTCAAGGCTCGGTGACCCGCAGCACCAAGGTCGCCGTCCGCCCGCTCAGGAGGTCGGTCACGCGGACCCGCCAGTTGCCGACCGGATCGTTCAGGGCGAGCGGAAGCAGCCACTCGCCCGTCCCGCCGGGTGCGACGACGTTACCGGAATAATGGGGCACCTCCTTTCCGCTTGGGTCGCGGACCTCGACGTGGAGCACAACGCGCGCGCCAGCGGCGGCTCCCGCGAGGGTCAAATGAAGCGCCGCCGTTTCGCCGGGATGCAATTGCTCCGGGCCGGCGACGACAGGAGCCGGGAGCGGCGTGCGCGAGAGGGCGAAGATCACGGGCTCGACCGCATTCAAGGCGAGCGCGAAGCGGTTGACCTGGCCGAGCGCCTTTTTCTCGCGCAAATCATAGAGGAAAAACGTCCCTGGCAACTTCACCTCGACCGGCTCCTCGTCGCTGGGATCCGTGCCACTCGAGGTCCCGTTCGACGCCGTGAGAGGAAAATCCCGAAGCATGGCGACGATCGAGGTTTCACCGTTGCGGAACAGGTAGGTTTCGACATCGCTGATGGGCTCGCCGCTCGGCGTGCTGAGCGCCACACTCGATTCGACGCCCGCCTCGTCGATTAGCGTGGCCAGGCGGCGGCTGAACTCCAAGCGCGAACCGGCAGCGGAACGCCCCGTCCGGGCCTCCGCGTCCGGGACGAGGTAGACCGCCTTGCCGCGGCCGAAGCGAAAGCTTGCCGGCGCGTCGCGCGGCCGGCGCGCGAAGATGTCCGACAGAAGCGGCTTGACGAGGCGTCGGCTGTGCTGGTCGAAGAGCCCCGGCTCGCTGTCGGCGATCGCCACGCCACCCCCTTCGATGAAATGGCGTATCTCATCCGCCTCGGTCGGCGATAGCGAGATCGACTGCGGCAAGATCAGGATGCGGATACCCTCGCGTCGCAGCGCGCCTTGCTCGATGAGCGCGGAGGAGAGATAGCGGTGCTGGTGACCGAGATGCTCGACCATCCACACATAGCCCCGCGTCGCCGATCTGATGGAGTTGTCTTCATATTCCGAGCTCGCATTACGCCGGCTCCAAGCATCTCCCCTCGGCCTCATATCGAGCAGCCAGCGGGTGCGCATGCTCGCGGGCGAATAGAGAATGGCAATCGGGTCGATCTGGCGGGCGCTCGCGATGAGGAGAGCGGCAGAGCCGCCTCGCAGCTCGCGGAAGAGGGCAGCCGAGGCATGTCCGCGCCTTCCCAAGGCCCCGTCCTTGCCGGCGAACTCGTCTTTCTCGTCCCACAGGATCAGGCCGCGACTGCCGCGGAGCAGCTCGCGCCATATTCGGTGCGTTTCCTCAGCCCCGCTCTTGGCCGAGGTGGTGAGCATCACCACCGCCGGATTGAGCGAGCGGACGATTTCCACATTGTCGCCGTAGTCATAAAGCTCCATCGCATCTACGGCCTCCGACAGCCGCGCATAATCATAGCCGCCCCAGCCCGGGATCTGAGCGCCTCGATGGCCGCGAGCGCCTCGGGGTCCACGGCATGGACGGCCTCCGTCCCCGCCCGCAGGGCGCGCGCGAAGGCGACATCCATCCACTCCTTGAAGTCCGCCCAAGCCGAATAATTGCCGTCCGCACGCTTGATCGCCGCCTGCGTCGTCATCGGTACAACCTCGTCCCACCCGGCGAAGGCGGTTCCCCATTGTTCATTAAGCGCGAACAAGCTGCCGTATCGCCCCTCGAGCCACTTTCTCATGCCGGCGATCGAGGAGGGGGAGAGGTCGAAATCCCAGAAGGCCGAGAGATCGGCGATTCCGGCCTCGTCGCCGAGGTTGTAATAGAGCGGCCGGTAGCCGCGTTGGTTCTGCACGGTCCTCGCGAGTCGCGCGCGAATCTTGGCCAACCAATCCGCATCCGAGAGGCTGGGGCTTCGGGTGAAGGCGGCGGGGTCGGACGGGTTCTGCCGGTAGAGCTTCTTAGCAGCGAGGAAGTTCCAGTTCTTCGGCTGGTCGGGGAGCCATCTGTGGTAAGGAGAGTAGAAGTCGGTGGCGATGTTCTCGACGTACCAGCGGAGATCGGCTTCGAGCAGGGGTGCCACCTCGTCGTCGTCGGGCGTCGATCCCTCCTCCGCATGGTCCAATTCGACCACGCCTGCGGTAACGCCCAGTCTCTTGAGGGCGGCATATTGGGCCGCGGTCTGGGGTTGCCACATGATGATCTGATAGTCGGTCCATCCGGCGTCCGCCGGTGCCACCGCGAAGAAAGCCGTCTCGTCCGCCTCGCGATGGTCCTTCGTTCCTCCCCGATCGACGCTGTCGAGGGCAAGATGGGTGTGGAGCTTGTTGAGCGTGGCGACGACACGCCGCCCATCCAACGAGAAGCTCGCCTCGGCGTTGCCGGCAAATCCGAGCGAAATCCGGCGCCGCTCGACGAGGCGGCCGTAGCCATCGGTCCATTCGAGATCGAGCTCGCCCTCGCCGGTGGCGGGCTAGCTGAGGCGGTAAGTGAGCGCGATCGCGCCCTGGCGCTCGAGGACCGGCGTCGCAGAGACGATTTCGTCGGCCGAGGCGCAAGTGCATGCGGCGCCGGCCAGGACGAGCGGAAGTGCCGCGAGGCCCGCGCGCCAAACCAGCGTGGAATGATGGCGCTCGTCCCGAGGGCTCTTCCGGCGTCGGACGGCATCGTCGCACTTTCTTGGCATCAATTTTCCCGACTGGCCGACGAGCGTATTTCGGTTGTGCAAGGCCGGCAGATCATCCATAGCGCCAACGGTAATAGAGTTGGCCGAGCAACTCATGCAGAGCCTCGAAGCTGTGCTCGAAGGCGTTATGAGCCGGGAGCAGGTCGAAAATGCGAAAAGGCGGGCGGCCGGCAAATTCTGTGGCCGGTATTGCCTGAATACCCGCCCTTTCGAACGACCACAGGGCGCGTGGCATGTGCCAGGCTTGGGTAACGACAACGACTGTCGTTATTCCGCTTAGGCGGAGCAATTGAGCGGAATTTTGGGCATTCTCTTCGGTCGTGGAGGCTTGCTCCTCGCGCCACTTGACCGGCACCCCGAAGGCATTCTCGAGAGTGTCGCCCATGAACTGCGCGAGTGAGCCGGTCGATCCGGCGACGCGGCCGCCGGTAACGAGAATGGGGAGGCCGAGAGCGCGATAGAGACTAGCCGCTTGCGTAAGGCGCTCCATGGTCAAGAGTCCGACCTGGTCGGAGCCGCCCGGTCCGTTGCCCTTTTGCACATCACCCGCAAGCACGACGATCGCCTGGGCGCTGACGATCGGGGGATGCTGAAGGGGAGGCAGGTAAGCGGCGCGCCGGATGAGCCAATCCGAGACCAAAGTCGTTGAAAATGCATAGAGGCAGACAGTCGATACCGACG